>Ga0114129_10016936_pt1 | contig 10378 bp, 7 predicted proteins | sample RhiMetdeltSRZDD1_FD_80071 | JGI IMG/M metagenome (GOLD analysis project Ga0114129, IMG submission 80071) | Populus rhizosphere microbial communities from Tennessee, USA - Rhizosphere MetaG P. deltoides SRZDD1 (version 2) (version 2) | ecosystem: Host-associated > Plants > Roots > Rhizosphere >... | reverse complement strand
TGCTGAGGAACTAGCTGACGAAACGATTAACCGAGTCAGCCACAAGGTCAAAGATATTGCGTCTACCTACGCAGGCAATCCCGCACTCTACTTCTACGGGGTATTGAAGAAGGTCTACCAGGAGTGGTTGAGGTGGGTGAGGGAAGTAAGGACGAGATTGGACGACATGCGGCTCGCGCCATCAGAACCAAGTGAAGATGTCGAGCGCATTCATGAGTACCTTGAGAGATGCAGGCAGGAACTTGATCCTGAAGATGGCGAGTTGATCTTGAAGTACTATGAGAAAGAAAGACGGGCGAAGATAGAGCACAGGAAGGGAATGGCGGACGGCCTGGGAATCACGCTGAACAGTTTGAGAATGCGTGTCCATCGGATCAACTTAATTCTGCGAAAATGTATCGTTGATTGCCTCAATGGTGCCGGAGTGAGTGAAGCGGGTGATGTTTTGGCCGGATGAGCCATAAGAGTATGGAGGCCGGCAAGCAAGGAAGCAGCAATGGCGCACGAGACTCCAGATGACGGCCTGATCAGGCGATATCTGCTTGGCCGGCTTGCGGAAGGCGAGCGCGAGCAGCTTGAAGAGAAGATGATGGCCGACAACGAGTTCTTCAACGCGGTGCTTTTGGCAGAGGATGAGATGGTTGAGGAGTACGTACAGAGAGAGCTGCCGGAAAGTGACCGGGCGAGCTTTGAAGCTTCATTCTTGTCTACTCCGGAGGGGCGTCAACAAGTGGCTTATGCGAAGGCGCTGAGCAGATATGTTTCACCAACTCCGGTCTGGTGGCGTCGTCCAAACCTTGTTCCTTATGTCAGATGGGCTGCTGCAGCGATTGCCGTGCTGGTCGTCGCGGTTGGAGTCTGGTTGATAATTCCCTCTCGATCAGAGGTGAGCAAGGGGATGGCATCTCTCGCCTACGCCTACCGTGAGCAACGTCCATTGGAAGCGCGAATATCGGGTCTTGGCTACGCACCCGCAGCCTTGACGCGTGGCGATGAGGAGAGGGTTGACCGGGTCGCGCGCAACCGAGCAGAGAGAATTTTACTTGATGAGGTGCTTGAGCATCCGAGCGCTGCAGCTCACCACGCGTTGGGCCGGCTCTATTTGGCAGAGCGGAAGTTCGACGCAGCAATCGCACAGTTTGATGAAGCTCTAAGGGCAGATCCGAACGATGCGCTTCTCTACAGCGACTATGGAGTTGCGCTGCTGGAGAAAGGAAGAGCCGAAGGCTACGCTGGAGAAAGACTGGCAGTGTTGGAAAAGGCCCTTCAGCGCTTCGACCGGGCCATTGAGCTGGATGGCTCACTTCTCGAAGCGTTATTCAATCGCGCCCTATGTCGCGAAGAGATGAAGCTCTTTCAGCAAGCCCGAGAAGATTGGCGAAGTTACCTCGAGAAAGATCCAGCTTCCAGATGGACGGATGAATCAAGGAAGCATCTCACCGCAATTGAGCAACCGAGATAGCAGAGACACAGTTTTTGATGTACTGAGTATGAAGTTCGTGAATGACCAAATTATTAGATCGATGAGTTGGTTTGTTACAAAAGCGCGGGTACTTACAAAGTCGAGGGTTTCCTTTGCCACAATTATTTTGGCACTCTTCTGTGCGGCTCTGGCGGCTACTAAGCTCTTGTTGGAAGACAAACGCGAGAACAAGGGCGTACGGCTGCTTAAAGATTCGTTTCGGACGTGCCGGCTTATAGAGTCACGGATCGTAGGGTTTGATTATGCTCCTCTCGTAACTACTCGGGGCGCCGGCCAGGAAGCTGCGCTGAGTGACGAATCATTTCGCCGTGCCGAACGGATTGTGCTCGATGCCGTGTATAGCGAGCCCGATGCGAAATCCCATCGAGCACTTGCCGTATTTAACCTTTTGAACAAGCAATTCGACGGCGCCATTGAGGAGTTCGAGAAGGCCTTAAGCTATGAACCTTCGAGCGCTGAGTTGCACAGCGATCTGGGTTCGGCTCTTTTTGAAAAAGCGAAGGCGGAGTTTACGACGGAAAAAGCGCAATCCGAATTCACGGGAAAGCCGGTTGAATACTTGTCTCGTAGCATCGAGCAAATTCAGAAAGCTTTGTACTATGACGGTTCTCTTAAAGAGTCGATCTTCAACCTTGGCTTGGTTCAGGAACTGTTAGGCCTGCATTTTGTCGCCAGTGCGACCCTTTCACAATATGTCGAACTAGAACCAAGTTCTGGTTGGGCGCAAGAGGCTAGGGAAAGAATATCCCTGGTGGAAGAAAAAAAGAACGGCGTATCTTCTTCGAGCAAGCAGGAACTGTTGAGGGACTTCCTAGATGCGTTCGAAAAGAGAAACGTTGAACGCGCTTGGAGAATCACATGTGAGAATAGAAGTCCACTGAATGGGAAATATGTTTCGGAGTTGCTGATTGACGCGTATATCGCGCAATCAATCGGTAGAGAGCTGGAAGAGTCAACTCAGACTCTGTCCGCTTTGTCTTTTCTCGGGGAGTTGGAGATAGGAAGAGCAAATGAACATTACACGTCGGAACTGGTTAGGTACCTGAAAGCTAGAACGCTCCCAGAACTGGAGCAGTTAAGGCAGGCCCGCGATCTGGTGCAGCGTGGACACGAATTGTACATACTTGATAGAGGGGATGAAGCCATTCGCGCCTACAGTGAGGCGAAGAGAGAATTCGATAGACTTGGAGACAATTGTGAATCACTATCAGCCGAATACAGGATTGCATATTGTGAATCTGAGGATCGAGACACGACAGATAGCCGTCCCCGCTTCGACCGGTTGAGCATTACATCCGAGACGCACGGTTTCAAGTTATTACGGCTCAGGAGCCTCTTAGGTATCGCTTCAGATGAATTCTCTCAGAAGGCATACTCTAAAGCCATCCGCTATGGCTGGCAGGCGGTCGAAATCGCAAGGCAAGTGGGCGACGAAGTCAGTGCATTGACTTCGTTGGATTCCACAATGGAATACTATAGGGCAGTCGAAAATGACAGAAGGGTTTTGTCGTGCGTACAGCAAAGCCTCGAATACTCTAGTTGCCCGTCAACTAACGGACTTCAGAACTTTGGGCACTATTCTCGGATCGCGTCAGCTTTATTGGACGCCGGATACATCGATGCATCATTGGATCTCCGCAAAGAGGCCTTTAACTTTTTGATGAGAGATGTCCCAAGGGATGCGGCGCTCTACTTCGCCGACCTCGGCTCGACTTACGTAAAGCTGAAAAAATATGAGAAAGCCTTGGAAAGTCTGAATCTGGCCGATGAGGAAGCGAAAGCGATATCTCCAGAGACCCCAAAGAACATAATCCTCGCATACGTGTTGCTACAGAAGGGCTCACTGTACAAAGATCGCGGAGACTTTCAGAATGCACTTGCGGCTTATAGTGAGTCCTTGACATTGAGCGAGCGCGCAGATTTCCCGATGTACGTATACCAGGCGCGAAAGGGACGCCTTTATTGCTACATCGCACTTAGCGAGGATTCGAAGGCCGAGAACGAAATTGTTAAAACAACCAACCTGCTGGAAGACGATCGCTCCCGTATTCTTGAACATGAAGATAGAAACTATTTCTTCGATGCGGAACAAGACGTTTATGACCTGGCGATAAACTATGAACATAGGCGGGGCGATCGTATCAGGGCCTTTGACTATTCGGAAGAGTCTCGTTCTCGATCCTTGCTGGATCTACTGCAGAGAGAGTCCGAGGAGGCCTCGCATGAGATCTTGGGCGATATAAGCATCCGAGAGGTTTTCCGGCCGTTAACGATGCAGACCATTCAAGCGCAATTGCCGAAAGAATTGCAAATCCTGCAGTACTCAGTCCTCGCGGATAAAACGATCATCTGGCTGCTGGCCTCAGACGCCATATTTTGGATTAGCGTAGACATCTCGCAGCAAGACTTGAATAAGAGGGTTAGAGCTTATCTAAACTATATCTCTCATTACACCCAGGACAACTCAAGGGACATATCGGCACTATCTAGAGACCTCTACAGTATTCTGATCGCGCCCGTATCCACGCTTTTGCGACGCGAAGGCAGTGTCTGCATCGTGCCAGATAAGCTGCTAAACATTCTCCCATTTGAGACTTTGGTTTCTAGTCAGTCGCAGAAGTACTTGGTCGAAGATTTCAATGTGCTCTATTCGCCAAGTTCATCGGTACTGCTTGCGTGCATTGAAAAAGACAAGAGTAAGGAGTCGCATACTTCCGAGAAAATGCTTGGTATCGGGAATCCTTACTTCGATCATGCATTGTTTAAGGGGTTGTCAGACCTGTCGGCCGCCCAAAGAGAGGTGGAAAAAATAGCATCTTATTACCGGGAATCAACCGTTCTTACCGGCGATGCAGCAAGGGAGGAGGATGTAAGGAAAGAGATGCGTAACGCAACCGTCATTCATTTCGCCACTCATTCTCTTCTTGATGAAGATTCCCCGTTGCGGTCCAAGATCTTGCTAACCAAAGAAACAACCCGTACGCGTCAAGACAGCGACGGCGTGTTGGAATCCCGCGAGATCTGCCGGACTAAACTCGCGAATGCGCGACTGGTCGTGCTGGCCTCGTGTCAGTCAGGCATTGACCGCTACTACCGAGGTGAAGGGACGATGAGTCTTGCCCGGTCTTTTTTGGCCGCCGGAGTTCCGACTGTTGTGGCCAGCCTTTGGGAGGTTGATTCGAATGCAACGGAGCAGCTTATGGTCGAGTTCCACAGATTTAAGCAACAGGAAAAGTTGGCGGTTGCCGAATCCCTAAGACAGGCGAAACTGAATATGTTGAGAGGTCCGGACAATCGATTCCGCCACCCATACTTTTGGAGCGCGTTCATAGCTGTTGGCGGGCAAGCGACCTTTTGAAAACAAGTGATCGAACAAATGTCGTTTTTCCACCCTCGCCGGTGAATGCGGAAGGGCTGGAGTAGCGCTCATTCGCAAAGACTCGTGTGTTTGAACAGGGGACTAGGATAACTGAGAGCAACCTGTATGAAAAGGAGGAAACCCATGAAACTTTCCAAGACATTTCCGCGCTTGATAGCACTCGGTCTTGTATTTGTTCTGATGTTTGCCGCGGTTCGAACAAATAACTCCTCGAAGGCGAATGCCGGCCGGGTGCTTCGACTGGATCAGCAGCCCAGGATGTCTGAAGAGGCTCCAAGGAAGGTGACGGTCATTCTTCATGGCTTAATGGTCGGGCGTTACTGGAACGGGACAGATGTTGATACGAGGTTTGAGGTGGGGATCGTCAAAGGCGAGAAGCAACATCGATTCTCCATTAGCTACTACTACCCTGGGGCGCAAGATTGTTCTAACATCCCTGTAAACGAAACGCGCAAATTGATTTTCGAGGTGAGAAGGGATGATGGACAACCTGTCGTCAGGGATATAGAGATGTGGCACTGGCAAGCTGGAACGCGGACTTACGCCGAGAATGAATTTAGAGACTCTTCGCTTATCCTCAACATGGAAGGTGATAGAATCCATAATGAAGTATCTAGACACAAGAATATGATGGTACTACCGAAGACGATCTTTGATCCGATCTTTCATTTTCATCATGGAAGCGTAAAAACTCACACCCCAACCCGGCTCCTTCTAGCAAAGAGGCCAACCGTGCCTTGCAATCGCATAGGCCGAATAGCCGAAGTAGTCATGGTGGAGATTAACGTGAAGCGCGGACAACAACTAGTCTTGGCGGCGAAAAAGCATCCGGAGGTCGTCCTGTGGAGTCGTGGATGGGGTGAGATTATTACGGGATCAGAGGTGAGGATTCTCAATCTCGGACATCAGGACCACGCCGACTGTAACAAGTCGTACGACGGATGCCCGAAGCACTCGTCTGTCGACAAGGTCGAGTTGCAGGACTTCTTGGCTGAGGCGCAAACAATGCCTCCAGCCAATTGCAGGGAAGAGTTTCCGCGAACAGATTTTCAGGCATATTACGAATTGGTCTTCAACAAGAATAAGCGAAACCGATTTGAATTGTATTGCCCCGAGCCCTGCAGGTGTCAAGAGGTAAAGATGCACAGTATTCCAGTAACTGTCCCGCCGTATAGGTGTGGGATGGTCCTCGTAAACAATACAGAGATCAAGTAGGATCAACCAATATCTGGGTGAAGAAGGGTTCGCCGTTCGTCCCATTTGTCCCTAGTGGTATCACGCTCTATTCAATACCAGGCTTCTGAGCGGCCGTGTCACTCGGAAGCGGCGATCCCCACTGCCAAGCAGACGGGATATGTGATGTTTCTTTTACTTCTACCATGACTAGTTGAAGGGCTAACAAGAGCTCCTTGGAGCTGTGGTGAACTGGATAGTCAAGGAGTTACGACTCAACCCGTAAAGCTGCTCAGGAGCCCTTTGAAGATATCAGAAACTGGAGGATAAAGATGAAATTCAGACTAGTTGTCGCAATCGCATTTCTCGTCTGCGTGCGAGCTTCGGCGTTAGCGCAAACCAATCACGAGGGTGGAGCGACACCTTCACCCAAGGCAATGGGAGACTACGTTCGGTGTCAGTTCGGCACCGAGCAAGAAAACGCCTGGTTGCAGGAACCTCGGCTCGAAGCCGCCAAGCAGGCAGTGCGCAAGGCTGCCAATAGCCTTGATCTCAAAGGAGCTCTCGGCCTCGATAAGATTGCCATGCTGACGCAATCGATCGAGACGGCAACGTCCAGCCGGGAGTTGCAGTCGGCGGTTGAACAGGCTACTCAAGGCGAAACGTTGAAGTCGGCAAGGGAGAAGCTATCGCAAGCCGCGACTAAAGCCGTGACCGGAACGGGAGAGGCTCCTGCCACGCCGCCGGACGTTGCCTGTTCGCAATCGATTCTCAGTTACAGCGAAACAAAAGACGCCTTCGGAACACGTGCAGCGAGAACGTACGTTGCAGTCCAAGTCGTAGTGCGCAATCTCAATCCCGACTATGAGTTTGTTCTGCACGACGTTCAGGTTGCCGTGCCCATTCGAGATGTGGCTAGCCACTTTCGTGCTGGGCGGGACAGGTTAATAGCTCGCGGCGTCGCGATCAAAGGTCAGACATTGGATCCCCGGAACGTGTTAATGGGCGGGCTGGATACTCTGAGCGCCACCGCCGCGGCTGCCAGCAGCATAGCTTCAGCGGACTTTACAACCGGCGCGAGTATCCTTACCGCGTTCCTTCCGCCTCTGAAGCGCTGGTTCCCGGACTACACAGTAGATCAACTGAACCGCCTTAACGATCTGACATTCAGCGCGTCAAGCAGCTACAAAATCATTGTGCCCAAAAACGGCGCGGTGCCGTTCGTTACCTTCGTTCCTCAGGAGCTGTTCGACAAATCACCCAGAAATTGGTCGCGCAAGGAGTTCTACGAGTGGGGGAATACCACGTCCGTTATTGTGGCTGGCGCTCACATCGAAGAGATCAAAAATCAAAACGGTGCGGCTACCGGTAAATAGCGAAGCTATGAGTCGGACCTAGCGGCCGTGCGCTCGTGCAATAGTCTAACTCAAGCTCTTTGCTTTAGCTTTCTATCACACAAACAGAAGCCCGCGACCAGAGTCGCGGGCTTCTAGCCCTCCAGCCGCCAGGTATCGAATAGGGTACCTTCGTGTCACGATCATCTCGATAAGAGAGATGACGCAAATGGTCACGCCCGGCTTCCTTATAGCATCTCGTTGTTTTTGCGATCATTCTCGCGCTGACCTGGTCACTCGACCTCATTATTTCTTAAGGTCGTTTGCAGACGAGCGCCAAACCTCGATCTGCTTCAAGAACTCCTTTGCGATTCGAGGCGCGGCAAAGCTCCCGTTCCGCGACGCCCTTGCTGAAGCCGGCTCTGCGCTCGAGGCAAGCCGTCGTGAGTGAGCATCAATGCAAGCGCAAACGCAAGCAGCGGAAGCACTGGGCAGGAAGAGAGCTCCCTGTCAGTGCGACCGCCGGTAGTGAAATCGTTGCCGTCGCGCGGGATTTACTCACGTTCCTTCACCAGATACTGGATCACGAACGTAAGCACCGTCGTAAGGGCCACTGCCGTTTCAGGATTCTGGGGATGCCAGAATGCCAGGATCAAAGTGCTCGCTGCTGCGCCGAGGACTCCAGCGCTCACCTTGGCATTGGGCGCCCCCCAACTCTTCGTCGCAGTCGACGCGGTCGACGAAGGTGACGCGGTCGACGCTAGCGACGCAGGTGGTAACGTTTCTGCGGATGCTGACATTTTCTTATCCTCCTTCTCTAATGCTGAGACCAATTTTCCGAGCCGGACGAGCACGCCAGCTCTCATCCGGTTATTAATGAGCGCAGGCTGCATTTCATTTCATTCACCTATCCAGGGTTGTTCTAACCCGGCGGCCGGTGCATCCAACCACGAATCGGACGGCGTTTAGAAGGGGGGTGCGCGTCACATTTTCGCCGGAATCTGACAAAGTCTCTGCCGTGCGGCGGATTGCGCGAAAATCTGACGCGCACCCGGACGTTGCCAGGTCGTTGCTGAGCGTGCGACCCGCAGCTACAATACCGGTGGTGAAAACGATAACTGTTGGAATCAGCGGCGCCAGCGGAGCGCTCTATGCTCAAAGGTTGTTGATGCAGCTTGAAGCCAGCGTCGAGGTGCGCCAGATTAACCTGGTGATCAGCGGGCCTGGCCGCCGCGTGATCAGCGATGAACTCGACATTACGTCGGCGGCCGACACCGAGCAAATCGTTGCCGAGATGATTGGCCGCCCGTCAGCGAAAACAATCGTGTTTCATCCCGGAGACATCGGGGCCTCGATCGCTTCCGGGTCCTATCCAGTTGACGCAATGGTCATCATCCCTTGCTCCGCTTCGACCCTCGGTGTGCTGGCTTCCGGGTCGTGCCGCAATCTTCTCCATCGAGCCGCTGACGTGTGTTTGAAGGAAGGAAGAAAGCTGGTGCTCGTGCCACGCGAGACGCCGCTTTCGACGATCCACCTCGAGAACATGCTCAAGCTAAGACAGGCGGGCGCGATGATCGTCCCTGCGATGCCGGCGTTCTATCACCGGCCCTTAAACATCATCGAGATGGCCGACCACTTCATCTATCGCGTGATGGACCATCTTGGACTCGCGCATTCTCAGGAGACGGTCTGGCAGGGTGACGTGAGACCGGTCGCAAACACATGAACTGCAGAGAACGCCGAGCCGCGCAGAGGTCAGAAGAATTCACGACTTCCTCTGCGCAACCCTGCGCCTCTGCGGTAGAGTCTCCCAGGTTTTCAAAGTGCAGAAGATGAGTTTCTTCCAGCGGCTGCGAATCACGCTCGAGATGATCAAGATCGAGCACACGCTTTTCGCATTGCCGTTCGCTTTCCTGGGCGCGACCCTTGCGGCGCGCGAAGTCCCGCCCCAGGCTGTCAGCTTCTGGATCTCGAAGCTTCTGTGGATCACGGTCGCGATGGTCGGCGCGCGTTCTGCGGCGATGACATTTAATCGAATTGCGGACCGCGAGATTGATGCAGCGAATCCGCGCACCGCGGCTCGAGCGTTGCCCGCGGGGCTTCTCGACTCAAAGTTCGCGGCTGTCTTCACACTCGGTTCATCGGCGCTCTTCTTGCTCGCAGCTTCACAGCTCAATCGATTGACACTGATCCTCTCACCGATCGCACTCGGCTCCGTCTTGCTTTATTCGTATACCAAGCGCTTCACCGCGCTTTCGCACTTGATTCTGGGCTGGTGTCTGGCGATAGCTCCGTCGGGTGCGTGGATAGCGATTCAAGGCAAGCTTACGCTGGTTCCGGTGCTGCTGTCGCTGTCAGTAATGCTGTGGACCGCGGGGTTTGATGTTTTGTACGCGTGTCAGGATTACGACTTTGATCGGCGCAGCGGTCTTCACTCCATTCCGCAGCGGTTTGGCGTAGAGAGAGCGCTGTGGATCGCCCGGGGATTACATGCGCTGATGTTTGTTTCGCTTGTTCTTCTTTTCTTGAACGCGCGCCTTGGATGGTTGGCGCTGGTCGGCGTGATCGCAACCGGTGGGCTGCTCGTCTATCAACACAGTATCGTTAAAGAGTCTGACCTCTCACGCTTGAACGCGGCGTTCTTCACGACCAATGCGCTCGTGAGTGTGATCCTGTTCGTCACGTTGGCGAGCGATGCGATTTTCGTGAGATGACCTCTCTCGGACTTCTAAACTGGGCCTCAAGTGATTCAGCCTGCGTAGGGTCAGTTGGATCGTCGTGCTGGTTATTACAGACAACGGCGCGGCTTTGATTGAACTATGAGGAGCGTATGGTCCGCCACTCTCCAACAAAGCTCTCGCTGTGTTAGCGGCAGCGACAGTAGTGAAGCTAGACTGGAAGAATGACACATCCTGTCCAGTGAGGTCTGTTATGCTGAAAACCTGAATCGTATACTGGGTCGACACGGCCAATCCTCCAGTTGGCACAAAACTCATACTTCTTCCATCC
>Ga0114129_10016935_pt1 | contig 10378 bp, 5 predicted proteins | sample RhiMetdeltSRZDD1_FD_80071 | JGI IMG/M metagenome (GOLD analysis project Ga0114129, IMG submission 80071) | Populus rhizosphere microbial communities from Tennessee, USA - Rhizosphere MetaG P. deltoides SRZDD1 (version 2) (version 2) | ecosystem: Host-associated > Plants > Roots > Rhizosphere >... | reverse complement strand
CGGCGCCGCTGAACGACGCGGCGGGGATCCGCGGCGACAAGAATCCGTACTTCCAGATGGGGGACGCGATCGTCGTCAACTCGACGGTCGTCGTCGATCTCCGCTACGGGGTGAGCCGCATCAATACGAAGAATCTGTCGGGCAACAAGGAAGGGTTCGACCAGTACGACGGCTACGGCATCCCGGCCAACGTGCAGGCGATCATGGCGCTGCCGGGCTCCGCGCCGGTGATCAATCCGAACGGCTACACCGGCGGCAACGGCGGCGGCAGCAACTGGTCGGCGCTGTCGGCAGGCACGTTCGGCACCAAGCGCGAGTTCCAGACGAATCACAGCCTGACCGGCAGCATCACGAAAGTGCGCGGCCGCTGGAGCCACAAGGCGGGGCTCGAGTTCCGCAACCTGCTGTCCAACTACTGGGATCTCGAGGAGGCGTCGGTCGCGATGCCGTCGCCATTCGCGCATTCGGGCGGCAACTACAACTTCCAGTACGCGACGGCCAGCGGCGGCGTCGCGTCCCTGGTGACGACGAACGCGCAGCGCGGGGTGAACGCGGCCGCCATGCTCCTCGGCAGCGGCGTGTGGTGGATTCGGCCGGGCGCGAACGTGCAGCCGGCGCTGTCTCAGAAATACTTCGCGGTCTACTCGCAGAACGACTGGCGGCCCACGACGAAGCTGACCCTCAACCTCGGGCTGCGGTGGGAACTGCAGCCCGGTCCGACCGAGCGCTTCAATCGGATGTCGGCGTGGGACTTCGAGGCCACCAGCGCGTTCGGCACCAAGGGTGCGATTGCGTTCCCGGGGGTCGACGGGTACAGCCGGAATCTGTGGGACACCACCTACGACAACTGGGGACCCCGGGTCGGCGCGGCCTACTCGCTGAACGACCGCACGGTCCTCCGCGGCGGCTTCGGCATCACCTATCTGCCGAGCAACACCGGCTATTTCTCGGGACCGACGGACTATGGCTCCGCCAACTTCTCGGCCGGCGTCACCCAGACCGCGTACGGCACGACCCCACGCGGCGTCCCGGTGATCCGGTTCTCGGACCCGGCGCCGATTGCGCCGGCGATCGGCGGCGATGGCACCGCGCCGCAGGTCTACGGCATCGGCGAAGCGCGCTTCGACCGCCACTTCAAGAATGGCCAGGCGCGGCAGTGGAACGTCTTCGTCGAGCGCGCGCTCTTCGGAAGCTGGATGGCCTCGATCGGCTACACCGCGTCGGTGAGCCGGAACCTGTTCAACCGGTCGTACCCGATTCAGAACCTGCAGAGCCTTCCCGCGGAGACCCTGGCGCAGTGGCGCGATCAGTACATCGCCAGCAACGGGACGCTCAACCCGGCAACGCAGCTGGTTCCGAATCCCTTCCAGCCCGCGAGCGGACCGCTGCTGCCCTTCGCCGGTGCGCTCGGCGCGGCGACGATCGCGCGGCAGAACACGCTCTTTCCCTACCCGCTCCTGATCGGGTCGAACGCGGCCGTGGATCGCAGCGGCGCGACGGCCGATTACCACGCGATGGTCCTCCGGGTCAGCCGCCGGTTCGCCGACGGCGTCATGATGGACGCGACCTACACGTGGTCGAAGGAGATCGACAACACGGACAACATGGAAGACAACCAGAACTTCAACGCCGGCGGCGGCGCGCGCGGCAACAATCACAGCCTCACCGATCCGAAGCTCAATCGACGGCTCGGCTACAGTGATGTGCCGCACCGTCTGGTCGGGACCTTCCTCTACGAGCTGCCGTTCGGAAAGGGCAAGGCGCTGGCCGCCCCCTCGGCTCTGCTCCGCGGCATCGCCGGCGGCTGGCAGGTCGGTGGATCGCTGATCTGGCAGACCGGCTTCCCGATTGCGATCACGGGCGCGAGCGACGGCGCGGCCCTGACCCGCCCGGATCTCGTCGACGGCGTGCCACTCGTGCTGCCGGAGAACCTGTGGGGTTGGTACGACGGCCGGACGCCGGTCACGCTGCCGAGCGGGCGCGTGATCACGCCGCCGGCGCGGACCTACCTCAAATACAATCCGGATGCGTTCGCCGGCCGCGTCGTGACCACGCCCAACGGGCGCGTCGTCGCGGATCAGTTCTGGTACGGGGACGCGGCGATCATGTATGACGAGATCCGGACCGACAACCGCTTCAACATCGACATGAGCATCCGGCGGACGCTGGACCTCCCGAGCGGCCTGCAGCTCGAGGTCGGCGCAGATGCGATGAATGTGCTGAACCACACGCAATTCAGCGGTGCGTACTCCGGCGCGCTCGGCGGCACCGTCACCTCGCCGAACCCCGCGCTCGGCCTCGTGCCGGGCATGGGCAACTCGAACAGCTACGGCACGCGAGGCATGGCGACGTTCAACCCGCGGCAGATCCAGCTGCGGGCGACGGTGAGGTTTTAGAGTGTTTGCGTCACGTGCTGCGTGCTACGTGCTACGGTGCTACGTGCTCGTGCCGGTGCTGCGTGCTTCGTGCACGTCGCGCCATTCGACACAGCCCGCAGCACGAGCACGAGCACGAGCACGAGCACGAGCACGTAGCACGCAGCACGTAGCACGTAGCCCGTGGTCCGGAGACTCGCGATGACTCGCAGGACGTTCACGAAAGCACTGGCGGCGGGCCTGGCGGCAGCGTCGGTCCCTGGCGTGACGTGGGCGCAGAAGCCGAAGCCTCGGAGGCTGCGGTGCGGCCACACCGGCATCACCTGGGGGTTCAGACCCGAGGATGCCGAGCGGGCGATCGCCGACGTCGCGAGCCTGGGATTTCACGGCTACGAGTCGTTCGGCAACGTCCTGGAGGCGTGGGAGCCGAAGGGCGGGCTCGACAAGCTGCTGCAGAGCGCGAAGCTGCCGCTGCGATCCGCGTACTGCCCGGTGAACCTCACCGATCCGGCGATCCGCAAAGACGAAGTCGCCAAGCTCGTACGGTGGGGACAGCTGATCAAGAAGTGCGGCGGGTCCGTCGCCGTCATCGGCCCCAACAACGTGAAGCGGCCGGACTATGTCTTCGCGGATCACAAGACCCCCATCGTCGAAGCGCTGAACGAGATGTGCAAGGCGCTCGACGACATCGGCGTGGTCGGCGTCCTTCATCAGCACACCGGCACCTGCGTCGAGACGCGCGACGAAACCTACGCGGTCATGGAAGCGGTCAACACGCGCTACGTGAAGTTCGGTCCGGACGTCGGCCAGCTGCAGAAGGGCGGGTCAGATCCCGTGAAGGTCGTGAAGGACTTTCTGCCGGCCGTGCGTCACGTGCACATGAAGGACTACGACGGCGGCGAGCACTATCTGGGCTACACCCCGCTCGGCCTGGGCAAGGTGGATATTGCCGGTCTCTGCGATCTGCTCGAGAGCTCGGGCAACGACCTCATGATCATGGCGGAGCTCGATCCGTCGAAGGGGCAGCCGCACACGCCGCTCGAAGCCGCCCGCATCAACAAAGAGACGCTGCAGAAGCTGGGCTATACGTTCCGTACGACGTGATCGGCTGTCTCGCGTCGCGTCAGAATTTCTGACCTCGACGCGACCTCTGCAGTTCTTCCGAGCTCAACGATACGGCGCTTTTTGCTGGACTTGAGCCCGACTCGTCCTTATCCTGCGCCTGCATCCCAGCAGAACAATTGAGGTCTTCGATGGTGAAATGGCGCTCGAGGTGTGCTGTTTTCCTGGTCGTTGTGTGCCTGAGCTATGCCCGGATGGTGGATGCGGCGACGATCTTCGTGGCCGAGGGCAGCGATCTCCAGGCCGCGCTCGACGCGGCGAAACCCGGCGATACGGTCCTGCTCGAGGAAGGCGCTGAGTTCGTCGGCAACTTCGTGCTGCCGATGAAGACCGGCGATCAGTGGATCACGCTGCGCAGCTCAGCGCCCGACACGGTGCTGCCGCCAACCGGCGTTCGCGTCAAGCCGTCGAACGCTCCCTTGCTGGCCCGGCTTCGCTCTCCTAACGGAGATGCGGCATTGCGAACCGCAGCGGGCGCTCACCACTGGAACGTGCGGTATCTCGAGTTCGGCGCCGGCTTTCAGGGCAACGGCGACATCCTCCAGATCGGCGACGGCTCCAGCGCACAGAACTCGCTCGACAAAGTGCCGCACCACATTACCCTCGACCATCTCTACGTGCACGGCGATCCGGTGTGGGGGCAGAAGCGTGGCATCGCGCTGAATGCCGCGTCGGTCGTCATCCGCGATTCCCATATCTCCGACTGCAAGGGTGTGGGGCAGGATACGCAGGCGATTGGCGGGTGGAATGGACCGGGTCCCTACACCATCGAGAACAACTTCCTCGAGGCGGCCGGCGAGAACGTGATGTTCGGGGGCGCCGATCCGGCGATCGCCAATCTCGTCCCCACCAACATCACGTTCCGCCGCAATTACGTGAGCCGTCCTCTCGCCTGGCGGAATCCGCTCCTGGCGATGCCCGGCGCAGTCACGAGCGCGTCCGAGGCCGGCGGATCGCTTGCCGCCGGCACCTACGCCTATCGCGTGGTCGCCCAGGGACTCGCTCGAGGCAACATCACTCCAACCATCGGGATTCGGTCGGCCGCCTCTTCCGAAACGACGGTGACGACGACCGCCGCGGCGAGCGCGGTGCGGATTCGCTGGCAGGCGGTTCCGGGGGCAACGGAATATCGCGTCTACGGACGCGCCGCCGGCGCGCAGGCCGTCTACTGGACCGTCACCGGGACCGAATTCGTCGATACGGGCGCGGCGGGAACCGCGCAGGCCGTTCCCACGAGCGCCGCGACGGTCTGGAACGTGAAGAACATGTTCGAGCTGAAGAACGGACGCAACGTGCTCGTCGAGGACAACATCTTCGAGAACCACTGGAAGGAAGGGCAGCCGGGATTTGCCGCCGTGCTGACGCCGCGCAATTCGAACGGCAGCTGTTCCTGGTGCGTCGTGGAGAACGTGCGCTTCGAGTACAACCTCTTCATCAACATCGCGGCCGGCGTCAACATCCTCGGCTACGACGACAAGAACCCGACGAGACAGACCAACACGCTGGCATTCCGCCACAACGTCGTGACCAAAATGACGACCAGCCTCGGCGGGCCCGCCCGGTTCATGCAGATCGGCGGCGGGCCCCGCGACATCGTCCTCGAGCACAACACGATCGATGCGAACGGCAGTGGAGTTATCTACGTCTACGGCGGGACTTCGCTGGACCCGCAGGAAGTGTACGGCTTCGTGATGCGCGCGAACGCGGCCAGACACGGATCCTACGGAATCCACGGTGCGTCGTTCGGGTATGGCAACGACATCATCGCGCACTACTTTCCGGACGGCGTGTTCGAATGCAACTACCTGGCTGGAGCGCCGCCTTCCCGGTATCCCCCCTGCACGATTGTGGACGTGCCGTTCGAAGCTCAGTTCGTCGATGTCGTCCGTGGCGATTTCACCGTGCGCGACGACAGCGTGCTGAAGCGCGCGGCCCTTGACGGGTCCGACATCGGCGCCGACTATCCCGCACTCTGGACGCGCGTGAAGGACGTGAAGAGCGGAAACCCTGGAGTTGTCACGACGCTCGTGCACGGGGCACTGTTGAGCGCGATCACGAAGAAGTGGTCGAGCGCGTCGGGCCTGACGGACTATTGGAGCACCGCGGTCACGGTCGCGGCGCACGGCGCTGACGAACGGCCGATTGCCGGCGCGACGATCACGGGGGCATGGAGCGGGGCCGTGGTGAAAACGGCGTCCTGCATCACCGGCACGACCGGGCAGTGCACGCTTCAGTCAGGCACGCTCAGCTACGGACGATCGTCGGTCACGTTCACGGTCACGGGCGTGACCGCGCCGGTCGGCACGTACAACGCTGCGGCGAATCACACGCCGAGCGGGGTGGGGTCCGCGATCACCGCGATCCGGCCGTAGACGGCTGCAGGCTCCGTGTAACGGTTGGGGCACTGCTTCTGGCGCGCATGCTGCAAGAGCGCGGCGGCTGTGAGGAAGCTGTTCCTTGTCCTTCTCATTTTCGGAGTCGGAACGGCGGGTGGCTGTGCAACCCGCCGGCTGGGTGGCACCGCGTCGGTCATCGCAATCACGAACCGGCCGGTGCTCTCAGCTCAGCCAGGCGCTGGGACGGGTCCGGCCGAGCGTCAGGCGGGACGGCCGGCGTCGGCTGTCAGGTCGGCGTTGTCTCCCGGCGCCGAGACGCAGACGCGCGGCCTCAGCGGCGACGCGACAGGGCTGCACGGGTCTGCGGTCGCGGGCACGACCGGCCGGATAGAGGGTGAAAGCGCCACTGCCGCCCTCCCATCGGGCCACGATGTCCCACCGGCCGCGGGTCCGGCGACGCCGGAAACCCCCGCTGCCGGCGCGGCGTTTCCCCAGAGCGGCCAGTCGCACGTAAACCTGCGAACCCCGGTTCGAGCGATGACCATCGCGCTGCTCATCGTGATGGGCCTGGTATGCGTCCGCCGGCTATGGCCTCAGCCATAACCCGGCTTCACCGTCCTGCGTTCGTGCGCTCCGCGCCGTAGGTCTTGACCAGGTAGTCCACCATCGCGGCGATGTCCTCGTCCGGGAACGTCGCGCCGAACGGTTTCTTCATCTTCTTGACCGTCGCGTCCCAGTAGGCGCGCGCCGAGGTCGGCGGCTGCATTGCGACGTAATGCGCGGAGTGACAGCCGACGCAATTTCGCTGCACGAGCTGATACCCGGGCAGATCGCTCCTGACGTAGGCCGCCGTCTCCGCGGGCAGCGTGATGGTGCGCTGCTGACCGGCCGGAGGCGCTGCCGACGACGCGACTGCGAGGGCGACGCCGGCAAGCAAGGCGAGTCTCATACCGCTGTCACCTTCACGGTTTCCACGACGTTGCGCAGATAGCCGGCAGGATTCCAGCGCGGCTCGAGCGGCTGGGTCTCGCCGCCGCGGCTGGTGGCGCGGACCTTCAGTTCGATCGGGCCCTTCTTCGCCGGCGTGAAGCGGCCCGTCCATTCGTGGAAGGAGTAGCGCCCGTGATTCGTCCCGAGGCGCGCGGGCTGCCAGGTTGCGCCGCCGTCGGCCGAGAACGCGACCTCGGCGATGCCGCGTCCACCGTCGAACGCGATGCCGCGCACCGCCGCTTCACGCCCCGCCGGGACGCGCGCGCCGTCCTGCAGGTTCGTGATGAACGAGCGCACCGTGAACCGCCCGATGGGCTTCGTCGCGGCGGGGGGCGTTCCGGGGGCCACGCACGCGCACTCGTTGTCCGGAATACGGTACGCGCTGCTCATCCAGAATCCCTGGAACGGCGCATCGAGAACCTGGATCTCGGACACGTGTTTGATCCAGTAGGTCCCGAAATATCCCGGCACCACCAGTCTGAGCGGATAGCCGTTCAGGAACGGCAACTCCGCGCCGTTCATCTGCCACGCGAGCATCACCTCGCCGTCGCGCGCGTGGTCGATGTCCAGCGCCTTGACGAAGTCCGGCCCGTCTCCCAGCGGTGGCTGATCGAGGCCGTTGAACGAGACCTGTACCGCGCCGCGCTGGACCCCGGCCTTGTCGAGGACGGCCTTCAGCGGCACTCCGGTCCACCGCGCGTTGCCCATCGCGCCGTTCGAGAGCTGCCCGCCGTTGACGCGCGGCGAGAAGTGGCCGCGGCTGTTGCCCGAGCACTGATTGACCGCGACGATCTCGACGGGCGGGGCGAGTCGCCGCAGCGCGTCGAGCGACAGCTCGAGCGGGCTGTCGACCTTGCCCGTGACGCGCAGGCGGTACGCGGCAGTGTCGATCGCCAGCGGCAGGCCGCTCCAGTGATACCGGACGAAGAACGCGTCGTTCGGCGTCAGCAGCGCTTCGTTGAAGACCTGGAATGGCGTTTCGAGCTGAGGCGGACGGCTGGTGAGCACGATCAGCGGCCGCTTCCCGGGGAAGGCGACGAGCTCGCGGTCGCCGTTGTCGAACGGCAGCGTGACTCGACCCTGGGCCCCAATCAGTGTCGCGAGCCTGTTGTGCGCGAGCAGTGCGCCCGCCCCGAGGGCGCCGGCGTGACGCAGGAACGTGCGGCGCGTAGCCATCGTCTTCCGCCTTTATACCTCGGTTGGAGGATCCCGGCTGGCTTCGCTCAGAGTCGCGCGGCGCGTTCGCCCCCGCGGGACTCTGCTATCTCCCGATCTCCTGAACTCCTGTTTGCTCTCGAGAGCGGCTGTCGCCCGGAGAGGCTGACCCGCCGAGGCAGTACAGCTTGCCGTCCTGCGAGCCGATGACGAGGCGGCCGGCGGCGATGGCGGGGGAGGCCGAGAGCGGTCCGCCGGCGTCGAACTCGAACACGCTTTTCCCGGTGCCGGCATCGAGCACGTAGAGCTTGCCGTCGTTGCTGCCGACGTAGACACGGTTGTTGGCGACGATCGGCGACGAGTCGACGCGCGCGCGCGTCGCGAACGTCCAGGCCGCCTTGCCGGTCTTCATCTCGATCGCGTGGACGAACTTGTCGCGGCCGCCGACGAAGACGCGTCCCATCGCCACCGCGGCCGACGAGTAGAACGGGAAATTGCGATCGGGATGCTTGTAGTGCCAGAGGATCTTGTGCGTCTTCAGATCGACGGCCAGCACCTCGTTCTCGTAGGTGCCGTAATAGGCGCGCCCCTCGACGATGGCCGGCGATGCGCCGGTGTAGGCGCCCGACGAAATCTCGAACACCTGCTTGCCGTCGCTGACCCGAATCGCGCGGAGGATCTCGTCGCAGCCCGCGATGTAGGCGACCCCGTCGGCCACGGCGGGCGTGGCGTGGACGTAGCCCTGCGTCTGCACCTTCCACAGCAGCTTGCCGTCCTTCGCGCCGAGCGCGTAGAGGTAGGAGTCGTACGAGCCGATCAGCACACGATCGCCCGCGACCACCGGCGACGACTTGATCTCGCTGGCGGTCTTGTAGGTCCAGACCATCTTGCCGGTCGCCGCATCGACCGCATGGACGATGCCGGCGAGATCGCCGACGAAGACCAGGCCGTTCGCGACCGCGGGCGAGGACTCGCCGATGCCCTCGGCCGACGCCTTGTACTTCCACTTCATCCTGCCGCTGGCCAGGTCGACGGCGTGCAGCTCGCCCGGCTGGGCGCCGACGTAGACCACGCCATCGACGATCGCGGCGGAGGACTCCACGGCTTCGCCGGCGTCGTAGGTCCAGAGCACTCGAAGCGTGTCCGGAAGCGTCGCGGCGCTGGTTCCGGCGAGCGCGGGCGAGCCGCGGAACTGCGCCCAGCGATCGGCGGGCGCCTGCGCCGAGGCCACCGCGATCGATGCGATGACCATCACGAAGAGACTGAAGGAACGCGCGGTGCGGATCGTGTACATCGGACGGTGGGGAAGCGGACCGATTACCCGGCCGCGCGGATGCCGACGAGCTGCGATTGCGTCCTGACGATCAACATGTTGCCGGCCGCGGCGGGCGTCGCCATCGTGATCTCGCCCATCCGGTTGGTGGCGAGCAGCTTGAACTCCCGGCCCGCCTGCAGGACGAATACGTCCCCCTCCTCGCTCGCGAGGTAGATGCGATCGCCCGCGGCAATCGGCGAGGCGCTGAAGCCGCCCGCCTCGGGGCTGACACGCTGCTGGTAGATCCGCTCGCCGCTGCGCGCGTCGTAGGCGCTGAGGATGCCGTTGTCGGTGCACACGTAGACGATCCCGGCGTGCACGAGCGGGGTGCCGGTGTACGGCGCGCCGCGGTCGGTCTGCCAGGCCAGGACGTGTTTTGTGAGCGTGCCCGTTCCGCCGGGCCGGACCGCATAGATCGGCCGGCGCCCCGGCGGATAGCCGCCGGTGACGATCACGAAGTCGCCGGCAATCACCGGGGACGGCACCTTCACCTGCGTGTTGTCGTCCGAGAGCCGCCACAGCTCGCGTCCGGTCTCCGGGTCGAAGCCGCGGATGTACTTGCCCGAGCTGGTGACGACCTCCGTCCGCGCGCTCATGCGGACGATGAGCGGGGTGGCCCAGGAAGGGTACTCGTCGTGGCTGGCGCGCCACAACTCCTTGCCGGTCGCGAGATCGTAGGCCGCGAGGAAGGCGTCCTTGTGGCGATCGTTCTGAACGATCACGCGATCGCCGAAGATGACGGGCGAGCTGGCCGGCCCCCACTGGTAGCCGGGGTCGTCGACCAGGCCGACGTCCATCACGCCGAGGTCGACGCGCCACTTCTGGGTGCCGTTCATGTCGAAGCAGAAGAGCCCTTCGCTCCCCATCAACGCGACGATGGAGCGGCCGTCGGTGGCGGGGGTCGCCGAGGCGTGGCTCGCCTTGACGTGGTGCTTCATGCGCGGCACGCCCTGGTGCACGGCGCGATCCCAGACGATCTTGCCGGTCTGCCGATCGACGGCGATCAGCCGCCAGGTGTGCGGACCCGTGTCGGTGGCCGAATCGATCCCGGCCTTGTCGACGTCGCCGGTCTTGATCGTCGCGCG
>Ga0114129_10016934_pt1 | contig 10378 bp, 4 predicted proteins | sample RhiMetdeltSRZDD1_FD_80071 | JGI IMG/M metagenome (GOLD analysis project Ga0114129, IMG submission 80071) | Populus rhizosphere microbial communities from Tennessee, USA - Rhizosphere MetaG P. deltoides SRZDD1 (version 2) (version 2) | ecosystem: Host-associated > Plants > Roots > Rhizosphere >... | reverse complement strand
TTCGTCCGCAACGACAAGTTTCAGTCGCCGAACTTTTTCGCGATTAGCGACCCGCCGCCGCTGCGGCAGAACCAGTTCGGCGGAACCGCCGGCGGACCGATCACGATCCCCGGCGCGTACTCGGGACAGAACAAGAGCTTCTTCTTCGGCTCGTACGAAGGGTATCGACTGACGCGCGGCATCACACGCCAGACCGTCGTCGCAACCGCGCAGGAGCGCGCCGGCGATTTCAGCTTCCTGTCGAAGGCCATCGTCGATCCGCTGACGGGCCTTCCGTTCCCGGGGAACGTCATCCCGGCCGATCGCATCAGTCCCGCCGCGCGAAAGCTGCTGGAGCTGATGCCGCTCCCGAACATCGCCGGGACGCGTCCGCGGCAGAACAACTTCGTCTCGTCGCCGACGCGCAACGACAACTACGACCAGTACATGGGCCGCGTCGATCACAGCATCAGCGCGAAATGGAATCTGTTCTACCGGCACTTCCTCCAGGACAACGACAACTTCAACCCGTTCCAGGGCGCGGGATCGGCCAACTATCTGGGCTTTCCAACGCAGGGCAACAGCCGCATTCAGCACGGCACGTTCGGCGTGAGCACGGTGTTCGGATCATCGGCGCTCAACGAGTTTCGAATCGGGTTCGCGAGCAATCGCAACATCAGTTTGAACCTGCCTCTCCTCAATCCACTCGACTACGGCATCAATTACGTGCGGCCACAGGACACGGCGGGCGGACTCGGATTGCCCGACTTCTCGATCACCGGCATGTCGGGCATCGGCAATCAAATCCAGGGACCGACAAAGAACCCCTCGCGCGAGTGGCAGATGTCCGACGTCTTCTCGAAGGCGATCGGCCGGCACTATCTCAAAGCCGGCGGCGAGATGCGACAGGGCAACGACGACTTCGATCTCGGGTTCTTCTTCGTCGGACGCTTCGTCTTCAACGGCACGTACACCGGCGACTCGTTCGCCGACTTCCTGCTCGGCCGCGCCGTCGAGTTCAACTACGCGAAGGGGCGCACGCGGCTGATCATGCAGAACGCGAACTACGGCGCGTTCCTGCAGGACGACTTCAAGGTGCGCGACGATTTCACGCTGAACCTCGGCGTCCGCTACGACTACTACAGCCCGATCACCGACGAGCTCGGGCAGACGTCGACGTTCATCGTCGATCAGCCGTACACGCCGAACGTGCCGCAGAGCGGCGTCGCCGAAGTGATCGACTCGGGCACGCACGGCCTGCCGACGCACGCGACGTACTTTCCCGATCGGAACAACGTGCAGCCGCGCGTCGGCTTCGCATGGGACGTCGGCGGCAAGGGCAAGGTCTCGATTCGCGGCGGCGGCGGCATCTTCCACAATCAGCTGCGGAACAACCTCGCGCTGCAGCACATCCTGTCGTACCCGTATCAGGAGCAGCCGGTCATCCGCGACACGACGCTCGAGAACCCGATCAAGCCCGTCGCGGGTTCACCGATCATCGGACAGTTGTACGCGACCGATCCGGACATCGTCACGCCGTACGCCGTCGTCTACAGCGTCGGGGCGCAGTGGCAGTTCATGCCGAACACGCTGCTCGAAGTCGCATACGTCGGCAACAGGGGGAAGGATCTGCTGCAGTTCGAGGAGATGAATCAGCCGATCTTCGTCGCCGGCCAGACGACCGCCGCGAACAAGGATCTGTTCCGGCCGTACAAAGGATTCTCGTCGGTGCTGCGCTCGACCAACTGGGGCAAGTCGACGTACAACGGCGTCGAGACGAGCGTGCAGCGCCGTTTCAGCAACGGGCTCGGCTTCCAGGTCGCGTACACGCTGTCGCACGCGATGGACTATTCGTCGGGATTCCACTCCGGCGCAACGAGTACGCTCTACCTCCTGAAACCGCAGGACACGAACAACCTCGCGCCCGAATGGGCCGACGCCGACTTCGATGCGCGCCACCGCCTGGTCGCGTCGGAGATCTGGGAGCTGCCGTTCGGCGCGAACCGGCGCTGGCTGCGCAGCGGCGCGCTGTCGCACCTCGTCGGCGGCTGGTCGCTGTCGGGCATCTACACGTTCCAGTCGGGATTCCCGTACAACGTGTTCGACGGCAACGATCCGTGTCTCCGCGCGGGCGGATACACGCCGACGTGCCGCCCGAACCTGGTCGGCGATCCGAATCTGCCGTCCGGCTCGCGCGATCAGACTCACTGGTTCAACACCGCCGCGTTCCAGAAGACAGCGCCCGGCGAGTTCGGGACGACGCCGCGCAACGCAATTCGAGGGCCGGGACTGCGCAACGTGGACCTCTCGATCAGCAAGCGCGTCGCGCTTCACAAGGCGATGAACGTCGAGCTGCGGATCGATGCGTTCAACGCCTTCAACAACGTGAACTTCGGCGTGCCGCAGTTGAACTTCGCGTCGAGCGCGTTCGGCCGCATCAGCAGCACGGCGACCGACGCGCGCGAGTTCCAGTTCGGGGTAAAAATCAATTTCTAGAGGTCGGCGAGTCGCGCCACGAAGAAATGCAACCACGAAGACACGAAGGCACGAAGGACACGAAACCACGAAACCACGAAACAGACAGTTGTCGGTCGGTTCGACGGCGTCGGCCTGCGAAGCAGGCCGACCGAGACGGTCGAATCGGCCACGGATTCGAATCGCTCTCGCCGCTGATGCGATTCGCATCCGTGGCCGATTCGACCGTTCGAGCGCCGCTGCGCGGCGCGCCGTCGAACCGTGTGCGAGCCGGCGGTTCTTCGCGTCTTCGTGCCTTCGTGGCAACGCTTTTTCGTGGTTTCGTGGTTTCGCGGTTTCGTGGTGATCGCGCCTTGACCCGTACGACCCAACGCCCATAGACTGCGCGTCTCCTTACATCTTTCCGCTGAGACGTTGACTACGGCGCCCGTTCTGGAGCTCGTCGATGCGACGGTGATCAAGGACGGCCGTCGCGTCCTCGACCGCGTGACGCTCACGATCCGCGCGGGCGAGCACACCGCCATCGTCGGTCCCAACGGCGCCGGCAAATCGATCCTCGTCAGGCTGCTCACGCACGAGGACCGCGCGCTGGCGCTCGACGACGGCGCCGCACCGGTGCGCGTGTTCGGCAACGGCAACTGGCATGTGTTCGAGCTGCGGTCGCAGCTCGGCATCGTCTCGGCGGATCTGCATCACCGCTTCGTCATCGGGAACAGCGAAGGGCGCATCACGGCGGAGACGGCGGTGCTCTCCGGCTTTCTCGCGTCGGACGGCATCCTGCGATACGGCGAAATCACCGACGACATGCGCCGCCGCGCCGCCGAGGCGCTCGATCGCATGAGCGTCGCGCATCTCGAGCACCGCTGGCTCGACGAGATGTCGAGCGGCGAAGCGCGCCGCGTGCTGCTGGCCCGCGCCCTCGTCACCGAGCCGCGCGCGCTCGTGCTCGACGAGCCGACGACCGGCCTCGACCTCGTCGCCCGCCACGACTTCATGGAGCGCGTCCGCGCCATCGCTCATGAGGGGACGACGCTGATCCTCATCACGCACCACATCGAAGAAATCGTCCCCGAGATCGAGCGGGTGATTCTCCTCCGCAACGGCCGCATCGAGTACGACGGCGCCAAGCCGTCGGCGATGACCGCCGAGCGGTTGAGCGACCTGTTCGAGTCGCCGATCGCGATCGAGGAGAGCGATGCGTACTACTATGCGAGACCGGCGGCACGAAAGGGACGCCTCGAACCCGAAGGAATGCAGCGACGAAGACCCGAAGACATGAAAAGTGAACCCCAAAACCCATAACCGGCAGTACCCTCTACACGAGCGCCTGCGGCCACACCTCGCCGCGGACGTGCAAATCCGCGGCGAGGTGTCTGCGTCAGTTCGCGCCGCGGGTGGGGCCCCGGCGCCAGTGCAAAAAAGTTGACACGTCAGTCAGACACCGTCGGGATGGTCGGCCTCGGCATCATCGGATCCGCGATCTCCGCGAGTCTCATGCGCGCCGGCCATCCCGTGATCGGCTACGACATATCGGCCGGACGCCGCCGGGATCACCGCCGCGGCGGTGGAGAGGTGGCGTCGACGTGCGGCGAGCTCGGCACGCGCGCGGCCATCGTCATCACCTCGCTGCCTTCGTCCGATGCGCTTCGCGCCACGGCCGATGCGTTCGCCGATTCGCCGCGCCCGCCGAAGATCGTCGTCGAGACCAGCACGCTGGCGATCGCGGTGAAGGAAGAGGCGCGCGCCCGTCTCCATGCGCGCGGCATCACGCTGCTCGATTGCCCGTTGAGCGGCACCGGCACCCAGGCGCGCGCGAAGGATCTCGTGGTCTACGCGAGCGGCAGCCGCGCGGCGTATCGGCGCGTCGCGCCAATCCTCGATGCGTTCGCCCGCGCGCGCTATTACGTCGGTCCGTTCGGCTGCGGATCGAAGACGAAGCTGGTCGCGAACCTGCTCGTCGCGATTCACAACGTCGCCGCCGCTGAAGCGCTCCTCCTCGCGAAGAGAGTCGGCCTCGATCCGAAGACGACGCTCGAGGCGATCGCGGACGGTGCGGGCGGTTCGCGCATGCTCGAAATCCGCGGTCCGATGATGGTGAAGGGCGATTACTCCAAGGCGAGCATGAAGCTCGACGTCTGGCAGAAGGACCTGACGCTCATCGCGCAACTCGCGCACATCGCCGGATCGCCGACGCCGCTGTTCACGGCCGCAGTGCCTCTCTATACTGCCGCCATCTCCGTCGGCCGCGAGGACGACGACACCGCGGCCGTCCACGCCGTCCTGGAACGAATGGCCGGACGCGCGCCGAAAGGTCGAAAGGACTGATCATGCGCCCTCGCTCCCTGCCGATTGCCGCGATCGCGATGCTCTTCGTCAGCGGCGATAGTCGATCGACATCGGCCCGGCAGCGCCGCGGTCCCGAACGCGGCACCCGCGTTGGGGTGGAGCGGCCGGCCGCGCCGACGCGCGTAGCCGCGATCCCGAGCGAGAAGGGCGGCCAAGACATCTTCGGCGCCTACGACGTGGTCGCGGACTGGCCGACGGATTTGTCGACGATTCCGGGCCACGAGGCGTGGACGTTTGGCGCCGGTCAGAGCGTGTTCGCCGAGAGTCCGAACCGCGTCTTCGTCCTGCAGCGCGGCGAGCTGCCGAACATCAAAGCGCCGGCGACGAAGAAGCTCACCGAGACGGCGCCGAGTCTGTTCTTTCCGATCGGGCGGCTGCCATGGCGCGACGCGACGATCGCGAGTCCGCCCGGCAACGGCGGCACCGGTCAGCCTGCCGAAGGCGGCGTGCAGGCTTGGGAGCGCGCCGGCAACAAGATGGGCGTCGACGCGCGGTGGCAGAACTGCATCATGGTGTTCGACGCGTCCGGCGCGCTGATCGAAGCGTGGACGCAGTGGGACTCGATGCTGCAGCGTCCGCATTTCGTCGCCATCAGTCCCTACGATCCGGACAAGCGCGTGTGGATCGTCGACGATCACAAGCACGTGATTCACATCTTCACCAACGACGGCAAGAAGGAGCTGCAGACGATCGGTACCTTCGGTCAGCCCGGCGCCGACGACAAACACTTCAACCGGCCGACGTTCATCGACTGGTTCCCCGACGGCAGCTTCGTCGTGGCCGACGGCTACAACGGCACCCGCGTGGTGAAGTTCGACAAGAGCGGCAAGTACCTCACGGCCTGGGGCGAGAAGGGCAATCCGCCGAACGACACGCGTCCCGGATACTTCAACAACGTGCACGGCATCGCCGTCGATCCGCGGACGCGGCGCGTCTTCGTCAACGATCGCGGCAACCACCGCGCGCAGGTGTTCGACGAGCACGGAAAGTTTCTCGACCAGTGGAAGTTCGGCAATCCGCCGTCGGACATCCATCTGTTTCAGATCATGAGCGACGGATTCCTGTGGGCCGCCGATCGCGGCACGAGCAAGATCCTCAAGTACGACTTGAGCGGCAACTTCCAGTACGCGTGGGGGACATGGGGCGATTTCCCCGGCGGCATGTGGGGCGTCCACGGCATGAGCGTCGACACCGACGGCAACTTCTACGTCGCGGAGGTCGACAACGGCGGCGTCCAGAAATACCGCCCGCGTCCTGGCGCGAACCCCGCGTTCCTCGTCGGGAAACCGATCCGATCCGCGTGGAAATAGAAGTCACGGAACGGAGGCGCACGAAGCAACGGTTTCACACGGAGGAACGGAGGAACGGAGGACGAACGGAGCAGACAGAACACACGGCATTCGACGCGGACGGCCTGCAACGCAGGCCGTGTTCAGACCGATCAAGATCGACGAGACGAGCGCGGCCCAGAATCTCCGCCGCGTTCGTCTCGTCGATCTTGATCGGTCTGTGCCGCCGCTTCGCGGCGCCGCGTCGAATGCGTACCTCCGTTTCTCCGTACCTCCGTTTCTCCGTTTCTCCGTGTGAAACCGTTCCTCCGTCAACCTCTGCTCCTCTAATCGCAAAAACCGGATCTTGCACGCCGTCCTGGCGGAACTTGCGTCGCCAGCGTACTTATCTCGTTGACTCGATGATGGACCTACGCTAGTTTCGCGCCTGCAAAAATCCACGACGATCGTCGCGCGCACACAGCCTTCCCTGGAGGACACCATGATCGCGGGCCTCGTCAGACGGTTGCTGGTCGTCGGCGTCACTCTCGCGTTCCCCTCGCTCGCGCTCGCGCAAGAAGCGGTGCTCAGCGGCACCGTCACCGATTCGACGAACGCCATTCTCCCTGGCGTGACGATCAAAGCGACACACGAAGCGACAGGCAACATCTTCGACACGGTGACCGATCAGCGCGGAAGCTATCGGCTGCCGGTCCGCGTCGGCACCTATCGCATCACCGCGGAGCTCGCGAGCTTCACGACAGTGACGCGGACCGGCGTCATGCTGCTCGTCGGACAAACGGCGGTCGTCAATCTGCAGATGGCGCCCTCGTCGATCGCCGAGTCGGTGACGGTTACCGCCGTCTCGCCGCTGATCAACACCTCGACGTCGAGCCTGGGCGGGAACGTCGATCCCCGGCAGGTACAGGAGCTGCCGGTGAACGGACGCAACTGGATCGCGCTGTCGCTGCTCGCGCCGGGCAGCCGCACGAATCCCAGCGCCACCGGCACCGCCGCGCAGACGCCGCTGCCGGATCGCAATGGCGGCGAGGCGCGCGAGTTCCAGCTCAACATCGACGGCCAGCAGGTCTCGGCCGACATCGGTGTCGGCGGGCAGCCGAAGTACAGCCAGGATTCGATTGCCGAATTCCAGTTCATCTCGAACCGGTTCGACGCGACGATGGGGCGGTCGACGGGCGTGCAGGTGAATGCGGTGACGAAGTCAGGGACGAATCAGCTGTCGGGTCTGGTGCGCGGCAACTTCCGCAACAGCCGCTTCAACGCCGAGAATCCGGTGCTGCACCGCGTGGAGCCGATCGACAACCAGCAGCTCAGTTCGGCCGTCGGCGGACCGATCGTGCAGAACACCCTCCACTACTTCGTCAACTACGAATACGAGCGCGAGCCGCGGACCTTCATCTTCAACACGCCGTACCCGAAGTTCAACGTCGACGTGAACGGCACCGACAGTCAGAAGAAGGGCGGCGTGCGGCTGGACTATCAGATTTCGTCGAAGACGCGGCTCATGGGGAAGTTTTCGCGGGCGGTCCTGTGGCAGCCGGCGCTGCCGCCGAATCTCCAGAGCTCGCCGGCCGCGACCGGCACGAACCGCGAGTACAACGACGAGGGGCTCGTGCAGTTCACGCAGGTGTTCAGCAACAACGCGCTGAACGAGATCAAAGGCGGCGAAGCGATCTTCGGTCTCGCGAACCAGAACCTCACGACCTGGTCGAACCACTGGCAAAAGGCGAACGGCATCGACACCGGATCGCCGCGCATCACGTTCACCAACTTCGCGATCGCGGGCAACCAGTTCTATCCGCGCCATCAGGATCAGTGGGTGTGGAACGTGCGCGACAACTTCACCTATTCCTACGACGCGCGCGGCCGCCACGATCTGAAAATCGGCGGCGAGTTCCTCCACCGGCACCAGATTCAGGACAACTGCCGCCAGTGCATGGGCACCATCGACGCGCGCATGGGCCCGACGCCCACCAATCTCGAAGCGCTCTTCCCGGATCCGTTCAACGCCGACACCTGGAACCTCGCGGCGATCTCCTCCATCACGCGCAGCTACAGCATCGGCGTCGGCGACTTCAACGTGCACCTCTACTCGAAGAAGTTCGCGAGCTGGGTGCAGGACGACTGGCAGATGAACGGCCGCCTCACGGTGAATCTCGGCCTGCGCTACGACCTCGAGATGGGCGTGTTCGCGAACGACGTCAGCGTGCCGCCGTTCCAGCAGGCGGGGCGTCCCAACGATGACAAGAACTACCAGCCGCGCGTCGGCTTTGCGTACCGCTTGAACGATCGAACCGTCGTCCGTGGAGGAACCGGACTGTATTACGGCGACGCGATCGGCGCCGACCAGTCGTTCGCGACCGGCAACGCCCAGCTCGTCGTGATCAACTATCCGAACGACGGCCGTCCCGATTTCGCGGCGAATCCGACCAACGGCAGGCCGCTGCCGACCTACCAGGAAGCGATCACGCGCTTCTGCTATGCGAACAACAACGCGCCCGGATGCCTCATCCGCGATCTGCAGGAGTTCGTCGGTCCGCCGCAGTACGTGCATCTGCCGCGCACGTTTCAGACGTCGATCGGTTTCCAGCGGCAGTTCGGCGACACGATGGCGGTCGAAGCGGATTATCTCTACAGCAAAGGCACGCACGAGAAAGACGTCGTCGACAACATCAATCTGAAGTTCGATCCGGCGACCGGCGCCAATCTGCCGTTTGCGAATCGGGCGAACCGTCCGTATCCCGACTGGGGCGTCGTGTCGATGAATGCGCACCTCGGACGATCGGCGTATCACGCGCTGCAGAGCGGCTTCACGAAGCGGTTCAGCGATCATTGGCAGGCGTCGGCGACCTACACGCTCTCGGGTTTGTGGAACGCCGACACCAAACCGTTCAGTGGAGTGACGCAGACCGATTTCCCGACGGCGCCCGATCTCGGCGGTGAGTGGGCGTTCTCAGCCGACGACCAGCGCCACCGTGCGGTGGTGAACGGCATCTGGCAGGTCGGTCGCGGGTTCCAGGTGAGCGGACTCCACTATCTCGGCGCCGGCATTCGTCAGGCGAACAGCTACGGCGGCGATTTCAGGTTGACCGGCGCCACCTTCAGCGCGCGTCTGCGGCCCGACGGGACGATCGTCCCGCGCAATTCGGTGATCGCGCCGGCACAGAATCGAACCGATCTGCGCGTGCAGCAGAGAGTCACGCTCCACGGCCGCGCCGCGATCGACGCGATCGCCGAAGTGTTCAACATCTTCAACCGGCCGAACTGGGGCATCGGCATCCAGGAGAACCAGACGACGCAATACCTGCAGCACATCACCGCGCAGACGCGGACGATGCAGGTGGGGTTCAGGATGACGTTCTGAGCTTGGAGATAACGGAGGCGGAACGGAGGCGGAACGGAGGCGGACGGAGAAACGGTTTCACATAGAGGAACGGAGAAACAGAGACGAACGGAGAAGACACGGCATTCGACGCGGACGGCCTGCAACGCAGGCCGTGTTCAGACCGATCACGATCGAGGAGACGAACGCGGTGGGCATTCGGGGGCCGCGCTCGTCTCCTCGATCTCTTCGACTACTATCCGCCGATTCAGGATCGCGTCCGGTGGATCATCGGCGCGCGCGATCTCGCCGACGCGTGGAAAAAACTTCGCGACTACACGCTGAACGGCCGCGCCGACAAGATCGAATGCGCGCTCCTCGTCGGCTACGGCCGCGACGATCGGATCATGGATCCGCAGGGCGCCCGCCGCCTCTATCAGGCGGCGGTCAATGCCAGGCGGGAGATGCTCGACGGATTCGGTCACCCGCAGCACAACGTGAGGGCCGGTAACCCGCGCGGATTTCGCCGCGCAGGTCGCCTCGCAGGCATCCGGCTGCGTTCGGAATTCCGCGCACACCGGCGGTGATCCGGACGGAAGAGGACCGGAGGATCGCGGCTTGTCGCGATCGCCCTTGCAGGTGACGGATCGCTCGCCGCGCAGGTTGAGGGTGGCGAGCGCGTTGAGCTGGCCCGCGTTCGGGACGCCGACCGTCATGCCGTACTGCTGCTGCACGCTTGGATCGGAGGCGGTCGGCTCCATTCGGCCGAATTCGATTGGCGGTCCGGCGTACTGATCGAAATCCGGCAGGAGGGTCGAGATGGCGACCGTCTCGGTTGGAAACTTCAACGGCGCGCCGGCGCGAACGGTACCCGTCACCTGCGGAATCGGTGCGCCGTCGCGCGTGACCAACCGGTTGCTCACGCCGTTGTACGCCTTCGCGCGATCGAGATAGGCCTGCACCAGTC
>Ga0114129_10016933_pt1 | contig 10378 bp, 10 predicted proteins | sample RhiMetdeltSRZDD1_FD_80071 | JGI IMG/M metagenome (GOLD analysis project Ga0114129, IMG submission 80071) | Populus rhizosphere microbial communities from Tennessee, USA - Rhizosphere MetaG P. deltoides SRZDD1 (version 2) (version 2) | ecosystem: Host-associated > Plants > Roots > Rhizosphere >... | reverse complement strand
GATCAAGGCCGATCCAAAAATCGCTTCTGTTGCCCTAATTCTTTTACCTTCTTTCGGCAAACGTGGTCACGCAGAGGCCGCGCGGCAGGTGGGCATCGCGGGCTATCTACAGAAACCAGTGCGCCAGTCACAACTTTATAACTGTCTCACAGAAGTAATGGCCGGCAAGACTGATAAGGAGACTTCAAGCAGATCATCACTCGTAACGCGTCACTCGCTCAGAGAAAGCGCGATCCGACAAAAGGGAGGGCTTCCGAAGGTGAACCTTCGTATTCTCGTTGCCGAAGATAACCTCGTAAATCAACGTGTCGCGCTGGGTCAGTTGCAGAAGCTCGGCTACAAAGCTGAAATAGTGGCAAATGGTCGGGAAGTGCTACAGGCTCTCGATAAAAACAACTTTGACATTGTGCTTATGGATTGCCAGATGCCGGAGATGGATGGTTTTGAGGCGACCGCTGCCCTTCGGTCCAGGGAAAGTGCGTATGAAGTATCTGCCTCTAATGGTTTCAGCCGGACAACGATTATTGCCATGACTGCCAACGCTCTCGAAGGTGATCGCGAAAAGTGTCTGGCTGCGGGGATGGACGATTACATCAGCAAGCCTATCAAAACAGAGGTACTGCAAAAGAAACTAGACCAGTGGAGTAAAACGATTAGTAAGACTCGAACGCAATATAGCAAGAATGTTGCGGGTCAAACACCACCACACATCGATCGTGAGCAACTGGCAAGTTTGGCTGATCCAACGAATCCAACCTTCGTGGACGAACTCATCGAGATTTTCCTTGAAGACACTGCTATTCATCTCGACAGCCTGTCGACCGCCGTCGAGGAAGCAAATAGCCAGGAGATTCAGCGCCTGGCACACAAGCTGAAAGGAAGTAGCGCGAATCTCGGAGCCACTCGCATGACCACTCTCTTCGAACAACTTGAGCAAGCTAACAACGCAGAGGTTAAAACCCTCTTCGAGGCAATAAAGAATGAATTTGAGACCGTGAAGCAAACTCTAACTGTAGATTGCACAGAGGCGCCAATTAATGTGTGTTAGGAATGCGCATACACCAATCAAAGACCACGAGACCAATCATCGGCACGTTCTCTCGATCGATGAAAACCTGGAGTGTGAATTGTGAAGATTCTAATTGCTGAAGATGATCGAGTTTCGCGCCGAATCCTCGAGACAACGCTTACAGGTTGGGGCTATGAAACTATCGTAACCGAAGATGGAAAGGCCGCCTGGAACGCGCTAAAAGGCGCAGATGCTCCGGAACTGGCGGTACTCGATGTCATGATGCCGGAAATCGATGGATTCGAACTCTGCCGCAGGGTGCGAGAGTCAAATGATCGGATTCCTCCCTATATCATTCTCCTGACGGGAATGAGTACCAAAGAAGATGTTGTCCACGGCATCAAGGCTGGCGCCAACGATTATCTTAGCAAGCCCTTCTACCGTGAAGAGCTAAAGGTGCGTGTGGAAGTCGGCATTCAGATGGTTGAACTTCATAAGAGTTTATCCGAGCGCGTGAAAGAGCTCGAAGTTGCTCTTGCAGAGGTCAAGCAACTGCGCGGATTGGTGCCGATCTGTTCCTATTGCAAGAACGTTCGGAACGATGAGAACTTCTGGCAGCAAGTCGAAACTTACATTTCATCTCGCACCAGCGCGGTATTCAGCCACAGTATCTGTCCTGAATGCTTCGAACAAATAGTTCGACCCGAGCTTGCGAAACTTCGCAGCGAGGGGGACCAAGCGGTTAAAAGTGAGTGTAGTCACGGCTGAAGCGACATGCGGAGCTCACTAGCTCACCGCGGGGTGGATTGCCCTTCAAGTCAGGGCAGCTCCTGACAATCCCTTCACATTCTCCTGATGGTTTACAACCTGCCCACTCAATTACATTATCCACGGTGAGGCATACCGGGGGCTGTGGAGATCGCCAAGGAAAGGCACAATGGGAAATTTGGGCGAAGTGGACCATTGGGCACGGGGTTACTTGGACGATCTTCACAGCATCCTGGGACCAAACAGTAACCCTAATGTAATGGAGATTAACAATGAGTTTTGGAAAAAGACAAAGTTGCCCATCATCCGAACAGACACTCTCATATATTGAAGGCTCTCTCGAAGGCCTGGTCCGCGAACGAATCGCAACACATCTGAGCTCGTGCGATTTCTGTGGTGCAGAGTTTCAGTTACTTACTAAGTTTGCGATTACGGAACAAGATCACACTCCCGGGCCAATACCAAGTCTGATCAATCTATTAAGCATAAACTTGCCCGTAGGACGCCCTTTGCCAACTCACCGACGGCGCGCTGCGTGAGAGGTGATCACCTATGTCCAACGGTGAATCTGCAGGTAGAGACCAGCGAAAATTTCCTCGTGTGCCTCTCCGACTCGAAGTTCGATGGGACGCGGGTGGCAGCCGGATAAGCCCTGATGTCACCACGGACGTGAGTATGGGTGGCTGCTATGTAGAATCCCTTAGTCACGTCTCGGTGGGCTCTGTAGTCAAACTGCAGTTTCACCTGCCATGGAATGCGTCGGTGTCGTTAGAGGGCGAAGTCCTTTATCACCATCCGACCGTGGGTTTCGGTATCAAGTTTCGCGAACTCACTGCGCCGCAGGTTCAAGTACTCAAATCTGTCATCGAAGACTGGGAACAACGAGCAAAGATACTGGCCGCCGCAGAAGAGCAGGCAGATTCGGAGTACGTACTCTACGGTTGAACTTGCGTCAGGGAATTCTCTTTCACACCATACCTTTCCCGACATACTCTCCTAAGTTTCCTGATACCAAACCCATTGCACTTGAGCGATAAAGAACGCGGGTTTTGGTCCTACGTGCGGGAAGGACCTCACCAATTACATGATCGGAGACAGCATCTTGAGCCCCCTCGTTTCACACCTAAACACTCGTCGAACTCTCGACGCTCCTTTTGATATGCACTTATCACCTCGTCGTCAGCAATTACTCTATTTCGCAGCTTGCCTGCTCGTTGTGATTTCTGCGAGCTACGCCACTACGGCCATCGGGAATGCGTCGACGTTTGCCCTCTTGTTACTCCTGTTTGTAGCCATGTCCCAGTTCTATTCAGCTGAGTCAGCGCCACTTGGGAAATCGGCCTCGAAGATCATCCAGCGTCACGAGCACGTACAAGACGACGACGTCACCTTGAATGGGAGAGAAGAATTATTTCGGCGTGTTTTTGATAGCGCAGCAGGAATGGCCCTGGTCGGCTCCGATGGACACTGGGTAAGCGTGAATCAATCTTTGTGTTCAATATTAGGGTACTCAAATGAAGAGTTGTTTAGAACTTCCCTACACGACTTAGCTCACCCTGACGACATTGGTCCAACACTTGTTCAGATAGAAAAATTGTTGGAAGGCAACATTCAAACTCATACGACAGAGTTACGGTTCACCCATAAACTCGGTCACAACGTTTGGATGTTACTAAATCTCTCAGCGGTTCAGACGGGAGAAGGAAACGAAGTTTCACATCTGGTCTTACAGTTTCAGGACATTACTGATCGGAAGATGGAGGAGGAAAGGCTAGTTCACAGCGTCTTCCATGACGCACTTACGGGCCTCCCAAATCGCGCGCTGTTTATGGATAGACTCCGATTTGCAACGGAGCGGGCGCGCAGACGAAAGGGCCAGTTGTTCGCAGTACTTTTTTTGGACCTCGACGGTTTCAAAACAATCAACGACAGCATGGGACACATAATGGGGGATCAACTCTTGATCGAGGTTTCGCGTCGACTCAAAGGATGCCTTCGCACGACGGACACTATTGCTCGCCTCGGAGGAGACGAGTTCACGATCCTGCTCGAGGACCTCGCACATGAGGATGAGTCAATCCGGGTAGTCGAAAGATTGCAGACTGAGTTGGCGCGTCCGCTCAAACTGGGAGCACGCGACATCCAGATCACAGCCAGCATTGGTGTAACCTCAAGTACTCTGAAATATGAGCGGCCCGAAGAAGTACTGCGCGACGCAGACGTGGCAATGTATAGAGCCAAATCAGCGGGTAAGGCTCGTTACCAGATTTTCGATCGCGATCAGCATACGTCGCAAGCTCAAATGGTGCGGGGGGTCGAGGTAGAAGCAGCAGCAGAAAATGATGAGTTGCTGCTTCATTATCAGCCAATCGTGTCATTAGAAACCGGCAAGCTTTCGGCGTTTGAAGCATTGGTTCGTTGGCAGCATCCGGCGCTTGGTCTGATTTCGCCCAACGAATTCATTCCAATAGCCGAAGATTCTGGTTCAATTGCTACTGTCGGAACATGGGTACTCCGCGAAGCCTGTTTACAGTTAAAAAAGTGGCAGAGCAGGTTTCCCTTTAATCCATCACTAACTCTCACCGTTAATTTATCCGGTAAACAACTCATCCAACCGAACCTGATAGACCAGGTAATAGAGACACTACGTGACACTCAGGTCGATCCGCGAAATCTAAAAATTGAAATTACGGAAACCACTTTGATGGAAAACATGGCAACGGCCAGCGCCTTGCTGCAGCAATTGCGGGCCCTGGGAATCGAGATCGGTGTCGACGATTTTGGCACCGGGTATTCGTCGCTCAGTTATCTGCATTGTTTGCCGGTTGACTTTTTGAAGATCGATAAATCCTTCGTCAACAGTATGGTCGAAAAGCGAGACCATGCAGAGATCGTAAAAACGATATTGTCACTCGCGCGCGGACTTGGCATTCGCGTAGTTGCCGAAGGCGTCGAGACTCTGGAGCAACTGGTTGAGCTGCGGCGTTTGCAATGCGATGCCGCCCAGGGTTTCCTTTTCTCGAAACCCGTCGATGATAAGACCGTAGAGACGTTGCTCACGAATCGAAATTACTGGCAGGACCTTATTTCATCACTCGAGTTGCAGACCAGTCTTCGCTCACGTGCGCCCGAAGTGTCCCGCGATAGCCCTGAACCAGTCCAACAACGACGATTGCTTCGAGCTGTGTGAACAACCAACACCAGACAATTTACAAGAGTGAGGAGTTCAAATGATGGTCAGGACGGTCAGGGTGATCGAAATCAAGATCGAAAGAAGAACAAATGCGAGTGCCCGAGGACTATCGCGTCATTCAAGTCACGTGGCGAATCAATTAGCGACGACTTTTCATAAGAAGCCCCTGAAGATAAAAACAATCTCTCGATGGCAGTCACTTCAAAAAAGATTCACTGAGCAGTCTCAGATCTGGATCAGGCTTCAGGACATTGAGAAGAGCATAGCGGAGAGTTTTTTGGAAACCCAGGATCTTCTCTTCTTTCGTTGGATTTATCATTACGAGCCCATTGATGGGAGAGTACGCAGGTGTCCGCCCGCCAGACAAGCGATGCTCCAGTCACGCTGTCTTCCTGATGGATCAGGTTCCCCGAAGTCGCACGATAATTCAGCACCATAGATCGTGTGCGTCAAGAACTGGTTCATATCCCCTTTGCCCTCATATTAACGTTCCATTCTTTACCAGTAGTGTCTCAGGGCGAATTAACCAAGGATTCATATGTACATCATCGCAACGTTCATAAGAGTTTCCATTATCTTCTTCGTTTTCGGAATGCTAGTGTCCGCCCGCTCGCAACAGCGCGCCACGAGCGAGTCGATATCCAGCTTCAATCTGCAAGCAACTTCCTCAATTTCTTCCTGCAACCCAGCTTGCATCATTGAGACATTTGTAAAAACAGAAGCTCAGGTCAGGGCTGCTATGAATCAGTATAGGTTCAAGCGGGATGTCACTTTACAAACAATCGGACGAAGAGGGGAGATAACAGGTGAGTACATTCGCAACTCGGAATTCCTATTCGATGACAAAGGCAACCGTATCGAACGAGTTACTTTTCATCCTCCATCAACGATTCGTGAGATGCGAATTACGCGGGAAGACATTCAAGACCTCGCAGGAGCACAGCTGCTTGGAATCGAGATCGCTGAAAGCAGTAAGTACCGTTTGTCATACGTCGGCGAAGACATACTGGACGGACGGCGTGTCCACGTTCTGACCGTTGAACCAGCAGTGACTCCCGATCCGCACTGCATGAGCAATCGCTATTTCAATGGCCAATTGTGGATCGATGCGGTGAATCTTCAGGTTCTCAAAGTCAGGGGAGTGGTTGAGCCACGTGGTAAGCAACGTTTTCCAATCTTCGAGACGTGGCGGGAACCATTAACCACCAGCCTATACTTGCCAACTCGCACCGTTGCCGATGACGTTCTCCATTTCCCCAACCGCGACGTCAATTTTCGCATTCGCGTCAGGTATTACGACTACAAGCTCTTCGCGAGCAAGCTCACGGTCAAAGACGTAGACGAACCCGCAAATCAATAGCCCAGGATTTGGACTAGCTCGAAGATCATCGATGAAATTCTTGCCCGTAATTCTCTTGCTATGCGTGACGTTTGCTGTTCACGCGCAAACAAACTCCGAACGATGCGTAAAGAACCACAATGCTCCCCCAACCAATTCTTACTACTGGCCCCCTGACACCGAAGTACAGGTGTATTTCTTACGAGACATGTTTACTGAAGAGCAGCAACGAACGTTATTCGCCGCGATGGAGAGTTGGAACGCCGTAGCGTCCGAAAGCGGAGCACGTGTGAAGTTCTCCTACGCGGGTGAAGTTGATCGCACGAGAGATTGCCAAAGCTGTCTGACAGTGACTCGACGTGAAGTCCATAAACACGATCGCAAGCATTATGCGTTCTTCAATCCGCTTAGGCAGGACAGAGATGGTTTGTTGATTTCAGCTTGGATTGACTTCGACTTCTCGACGACAAATCCACAAGCACTTCAGGGGTATATGGCCCATGAATTAGGCCATGGAATGGGACTTTGGGACTGCACCACCTGTAAGAAAAAGAAAACAATCATGAACGGGTTCCCAGGAATAAACCGCAACAATGGTCTCGTTCAACCTTCGAATTGCGATGTGGAAGTTGTTAAAGAGATTTACCAATTACAGCGACGAGTTGCCAACAACATTGTCATTGAAAAGCCATTTTGAACTTGTGTCCGACGGTGTATTCGGCATAGGCCAGCCGGTTCTTGAACTGCAGGAGGTCTTTAACGCCCAGCTTCTGCGGTTTCAGGGACCGTTGGATTAACGGAGTATATGAAACAACTACTCGGCTACCTCTTAATTGCAGCATTCACTGTCAACTGCTACGGGCAAACATCAGTTACGCCGTGCAGGGTTGGAAAGGACGCGCCCGCTTTCGGTTTTTGGACCTGGCCGGCTCACAGCACCATCAAGGTTTATGTCCTTAAGGAAGACTTTGATGCGAATGAGCTGTCGTATCTTCTCAAGCCGATTCAGAACTGGAATGCTGCAGGCCCGTCAACAGGTTCAGGAGTTACTTTCGAGTACATCGGCGGCACGACCTTACCTCTCTACTGTCAGAATTGCCTGACGTTAATGCGAGGGCCAGTATTCGATAAATCAAAGCGCCATGCGACGGAGTTGCGAACCTATAGCGCACGGCGGGATCAGATTATGAGCTGGGCGCATATCGTAATCGATCCGGTGTTGACCAATCCTGACGCGCTAACAAATGCAATGGCCCATGAGTTGGGTCATAGCTTTGGATTGATTGACTGCTACAGTTGCAAAGCAAAGAGCACGGTCATGAATCAGTTGAAGACAATCAATAAACCTAACGGCATGGATGGACCAACTACCTGCGATATTGCACAAGTACGCGCAGCGTTCAAAGAACTCGCACTACGAGTTCGTCCCGCACCGGTAGTTCAGATCGTCGATGAAGGTGAAGAGCCCGTCGATGACGACACGCCAGTTGTAATTCGTAAACCCTGAACCAACAGAATTCATGAAAAACATCTCATCAACGGAAATAACCGAAACTCTGCCACCGCTAACTCAGATTGTTGAGGATGAAACGGCGCGCAGGATTCTCATCGTCGATGACGAAAGCGTGGTGCGAAATCTGTTCGCCAGTTTCTTATCCAACAACTATGTCTGCACAACCGCGGCTTCCAGCGATGAAGCGCTGGCCCATCTCTCGGGCAATGGTTACGCGCTCGTGATTTCTGATGTCCAAATGCCTGGAAGAAACGGGGTCGAGCTTCTTCGTGAAATCAGATCGCGATATCCAGACACCGCTGTGATCATCGTCTCAGGAATTTCTCGGCCGCAAAGGATTCGCGACGCGCTGCAAGTAGGCGCTTCAGATTACTTACTTAAGCCGATTGAATTGGATGTATTGCAATTGGCGGTCGAACGAGCGCTGGAACGTCGGGCACTAACAATTACCGCGAGAACCTATCGAGACGATCTTGAGAGACGAAATGCAGAACTGGCAGCTCGCAAGCGAGAACTGGAACGACTTCAAGCGCAGATTGTTCATAGCGAAAAAATGGCAAGTCTGGGCCAACTCGCTGCCGGAATTGCACACGAGCTGAACAATCCAGCTGGCTTCGTATATGGAAACATGGAGTTGGTGGGTGAATACATTGACAAGCTTGAGCGAGTTCTTGCCCGTTATGATTCGGCCATGCTTACACCGGCAGATTCATTAGACATCGAGAAGCTAAAAGCCGAGGTCAAATATGATTTCCTGCTGAGCGGCGTACACGAGATGCTCGACGATTGTTTGGAAGGCACGATACGTATTCGCGATGTGGTGCAGAACTTAAGACTTTTTTCTCGACTTGATGAGGCCGAGTTTAAAAAAGTGGATTTGCACGAAAGTATCGATTCGACTATTCGGTTGTTGTCTCGTTACTACGGAGCTGGGGGAATCTGTTTGCTCAAGGATTATGGAGAATTGCCATTGGTTGATTGTTACGCCGGCCAACTGAACCAGGTATGGACGAATTTGCTGGTGAACGCTGCTCAGGCCATTGATGGTGACGGCGAAGTCCGAATTTCTACCCGTCTTCACGATGAGTCAGTTGTGATCATGATCGCGGATACGGGGTCCGGGATACCTGCTGAGCAACTACCTAAGATCTTCGATCCATTCTTTACTACCAAGCCTGTCGGAGAGGGCACAGGGCTCGGCCTATCAATTACGTACGGCATCATTGAGAAACATAAAGGATCAATTGTTGCTGAGAGTACCGTGGGTAAAGGTACGCGCGTTACCGTTTCTATTCCCATTACATCTCACTTAGCTGAAGCGTCTACCAAGACGGTCGATGCTATCAGTTCACAAATGGAAAACTGAGCGACAAAGGAATTAAATAATATGAGCCACAAACTACTGATCGTTGATGATGAGCGAGCCAATGTCAGACTCATCGAACGTCTGTTTCAGGATACCTATCACTGCCTTACTGCTACCTCGGGTGAAGAAGCACTAACGATCCTGAACCAACTTGACGTCGCGGTAATTATTACGGATCAGCGTATGCCGGAGATGACTGGGATTGAGCTATTAAAGCGCAGCGCGGATCGCCGGCCGCATATGGTTCGTATTCTTCTTACGGGTTACACAGACCTTGAGGCATTGGTTGAGGCCGTCAATTGTGGCCTGGTCTATATGTATATTCAGAAGCCCTGGAGCAACGAAGATCTAAGGTTGCGAGTGGGTCGAGCCATTGAGCATTACGAACAGAACAAGGCGCAGCATCTGTTGGCCGCCTCTAATGAACGATTAGAGCAGCGACTCAAAGAAATGAAGCTCGGCGTGGTTAAAGCACTTACCGCTTTATTGAGGCAGGGAAACGACAAAGTTTTCAGTCACAGCTCACGAGTAAGTCAGCTGGCAGCGAGCTTGGGAGAAGCTTTCGGACTTGGCCAGGAAATGATTGAAAATCTAACAGCGGCTGGTCTCCTGCACTCGATCGGAAGGACCGATCCCTTAGGTCAGGCCGCTAAGACCGCAAGTGGAACATCAACTTCATACGGGGAAGTCGGCGCTGCCATTCTGGATTGCATACCCGACTTGCATGATGTCGCCGATATTGTTCGTTATCATCGGGAAAATCTTGACGGCACTGGTGGACCGTTAGGTCTTATCGGTGAGCAAATTCCATTCGCTTCTCAGTTATTACGAGTGGCAAGCGACTATGAGTTCCTCATTAACCCAATCGACGAAACACCGGCTTTGCAGCGTGCTGAAGCAATTAATGAATTACGAGAACAGGCTAGCAAAGAATTGAACGGGAGAATAATAACGACGCTGTCCAACTTGATAACGCACCCCTCAAGCCGCATCGAAGACACTTTGGCGGTGACATCGCCTTCCGGCTTTAATCCAGTCGCAAGAAATCAGTAGCCCCGGTTGGGAAAGTCATCCGCAATGCAGTTCGAAACTCGCAACTTTTTGAGATACCAAGCTGAAAAATTAATGATGGTTGCGTGCGTGTTGGTGGTGTGTGTTAGTGCAGCGGCACAAACAGGCCGTGCGTCTTT
>Ga0114129_10016932_pt1 | contig 10379 bp, 11 predicted proteins | sample RhiMetdeltSRZDD1_FD_80071 | JGI IMG/M metagenome (GOLD analysis project Ga0114129, IMG submission 80071) | Populus rhizosphere microbial communities from Tennessee, USA - Rhizosphere MetaG P. deltoides SRZDD1 (version 2) (version 2) | ecosystem: Host-associated > Plants > Roots > Rhizosphere >... | reverse complement strand
CTGGTGGCGGGGGAGACGCCTCTATGAGCCAGATGTTCCAGGGTTCGTTCGTCGCGATGGTCACCCCGTTCCGGAACGGCAAGGTCGACGAGGCGAAGCTCCGCGAGCTGGTCGAGCTCCACGTCGCGAACGGCACGGACGGCCTGATCCCGTGCGGGACCACCGGTGAATCCCCCAGCCTGAATCACGACGAGCATCGACGCGTCGTCGAGATCGTCGTCGAGGCGGCGCGCGGCCGGATCCGGGTCGTCGCCGGCACCGGCTCCAACTCGACCGCCGAGGCGATCGACCTGACGAAGCACGCCGAGCGAGCGGGCGCGGCCGGAGCCCTCGTCGTCAATCCGTACTACAACAAGCCGACCCAGGAAGGGCTGTACCGCCATTTCCGGGCGGTCGCCGAGTCGGTCGCGATTCCCATCCTCGTCTACAACATCCAGAGCCGGACGGCCGTGAACGTCGAGACGGACACGATGGCCCGTCTGGCGCGCGACGTCCGGAACATCGTCGGGGTGAAGGAGGCGTCCGGATCGCTCGACCAGATGAGTCAGGTGGTCGCGGCCTGCGGCCCCGACTTCTCCGTCCTGTCGGGCGACGACAACATCACCCTGCCGCTCCTGGCCATCGGGGGCAGCGGCGTCGTGTCGGTCATCGCGAACATCGTGCCGCGCGAGACGGCCGACCTGGTGCACGCGGCGCTCGACGGCGACTGGAAGCGGGCGCGCGACCTGCACTACCGGCTCTTCCCGCTGGCGCGGGCGGCGTTCCTCGAGACCAATCCCATCCCGATCAAAGAGGCCATGGCGATGGCCGGTATGATCGAGCCGGAGTTCCGCCTGCCGATGTGCCGCATGAGCGACGCCAACCGCGAGAAGCTCCGCGCGATCCTCAAGCTGTACTCTCTCGTCAAGTAGTCGGAGTATGAGCGCCGGCGACGGGGACACATCCCCGAGTCCGGGGAACGCGGCCACCCCGACGGCACAGGTGGTCGTCGCCGGCGCCGCCGGCCGCATGGGCAACCGCATCGTCGCGTGTCTGGCCGACACCCCCGGCCTGCGCCTGGTCGCCGCGCTCGAGGCACCCGGTCATCCCGCGCTCGGCGCCGACGCGGGCGAGCTGGCCGGCGTGCGAAAGGCCAGCGTCACCCTCGGCGCCGACCCGGCGGCCGCCATCACACCTGATCGGATCCTCATCGAGTTCTCCGTCCCTGAGGCCTCGCTCGACCACCTCCGGCTCGTCGCCAAGAGCGGCGCCCGCGCCGTGATCGGCACCACCGGCTTCAGCGCGGCGCAGCGTGCCGAGATCGGCGAGCTGGCGCGCCACGCGGCGATCTTGCTCTCGCCCAACATGTCGGTCGCCACCAACGTCGCGTTCAAGCTCCTGGCGACCATGGCCAGGGCGCTCGGTGACGAGTACGACGTGGAGATCACCGAGATCCACCACCGCTTCAAGAAGGACGCGCCGAGCGGCACCGCGCTCCGCATGGCAGAGGTGGTCGCGGCCGCGCTCGGGCGCGACCTGGACCAGGTGAGCGTCTACGGCCGGCAAGGACTGCCGGGCGAGCGGCCCAAGCGCGAGATCGGCATCCTGTCGCTCCGCTCGGGAGACGTCGTCGGCGAGCACACGGTGTCCTTCGGGACGCTCGGCGAGCGCCTCGAGCTGGTGCACAAGGCCCATAACCGCGACACCTACGCGCGGGGCGCCCTGCGCGCGGCGCGCTTCATCGCCGGGCGTCCGCCGGGTCTCTATTCGATGGCGGACGTCCTCGGCCTCGCGTGAGGGCGTGAGGCGCTGAATGGCCGACAAGCTGCTCCTCGAGGACGTTCGCTTCTACGGCCAGCACGGGCTCACGCGCGCCGAGCAGCTCGTCGGCGCCTGGTTCTCCGTCGACGTCGAGCTGGCCGTCGACCTGCAGCCGGCGGTCCTCTCCGACCAGGTCACCTCGACGCTCGACTACGGCGTGATCGCCCGGCGCATCGTGGAGATCGGAACCAAGAACCGGGTGAACCTCATCGAGCGCCTCGCCGGGCTGATCGTCGAGGCGCTGCTGCGCGAGTTCCCCGCCCGCGAGATCCGCGTGCGCGTCCGCAAGCTCACGCCCCCGCTCGAGGGCCTGGTGGGAACGCCCGCCGTCGAGCTCGTCCGGAGCCGGACGTGACCCGCGTCTACCTCTCGCTCGGCTCGAACGTCGGCGATCGGCTCTCCGTGCTCCGGGCCGCGGTGCGCCGGCTCGGGGGCCTGGCGGACGTCCGGTTCGTCGACGCCTCGCCGCTCTACGAGGGCGAGCCGTGGGAGAGCGAGCCCGGCCAGACGACCGGCGAGCAGCGCTGGTACCTCAACTGCGTGGTCGCGCTCGAGACGACGCTGGCGCCGCGCGCGCTCCTGGCCGAGATCCATACGATCGAGGACGCCCTGGGCCGGGTCCGACCGCCCGGAACGCCGGAGGCCCAGCGCTTCGCCACGCGCACGCTCGACATCGACATCCTGTTCTACGGCGACGAGATCGTGAGCGCGGGCGACGATCTCCAGATCCCCCACCTGCTCCTCGCCGAGCGCGAGTTCGTCCTCCGGCCGCTGGCCGATCTGGCGCCGGAGCTGGAGCACCCCGCCCTCTACCGGTCGGTCCGTGAGCTGCTTGCGGAGCTCGTGGACGAGCACGACGTGCGCGCCGGCGACTATCCGGCGCGCTGGTTCGAGGAGTGAGCGGGCGTGGCTTCCGACGAATTCCATCGCCTCGCGCTCGAGCACCTGGACGCCCTCTACAACTTCGCCATGTACCTGACCCGGAACCCGCCGGAAGCCGACGATCTCGTTCAGGAAACGTACCTGCGGGCCTTCCGGTTTTCGCACCGGTTCCAGGCGGGAACCCATCTGCGCGCCTGGCTGTTTCAAATTTTGAGGAACACGTTCTTGACCTTCTATCGGCTCCGCGAGCGGGAATCGGCGCTCGCGGAGGACGGTGTTCCGACCTGGGACGTTCCGATGTTTCACGACGCGCCCGAGGAGTCGAGCGGCGCCGTCGAGGCGCATACCGATCTCGAGCGCGCGCTCTTGCGCCTGCCCGAGGAATTTCGAACCGTGCTGCTGCTCGCGGAAGTCGAGGGAATGGCCCTCGAGGACGTCGCGCGCGTACTGGGCTGTCCGGTGGGCACGGTCAAGTCGCGCATCTTCCGGGCGAAGGAGCGCCTGCGCGGACTTCTCCAGGACTACACGAACAAATGAGCGGCGACCACTCCCCTGAATCCGACGAAGTGCTGGGAACGCGCCTGCGCGCGGAGCTGAGACGCTACGCGGCGCCGACCAGCTTGCGCGCCGCCATCACCCACGGCGGCGCGCCGACGCCGCGGCGGGCAATGTGGCTCTCACCGGTGCTGGCCGCCGCCGCGACCGCGCTCGCGCTCGGGCTCGTGTTCCTGCTGATCGGACCCCGGATGGTGCCGGCCGATCCCGTCGAGCGGCTCGTGCGCTCCGTCGTGGCCGAGCACACGCGCGCCCTCATGTGGGGCGCTCGCCGCCCGGAGGTCATTCCGACCGCGCTTCCCTGGCTCACGCAGGAATCGGGGATCGGTCTCAAGAAGGTCTTCGCCGGCGACGATCATCTGCAGTTCTCCGGCGCGGAGCCCGTCTACCTGGAGGGGCATCGTGGCATCGCCCTGCACTACCGTGACGCCGACGGCCACCTCTTGAGCTACGTCGTGCTGCCGATCGCGGGCTTCCCGGTTCCCGACCGCCGCCGGGTCCAGATCGAGCGGGGCACGAGCCGCTGGAGGCCGGCGCTGATGCACGACAGCGGCTTCGCGGCCTGGGTATGGCGGCAGGGCGACCTCGCCTGCTTCATCGTGTCGGACATGGTCTCCGACGCCGACGTGGAGCGCTTCAAGGACTACTTCGTCCGCTTGCGGATCTCGACCGACCCCGTTCCCGCGCAGTGAGCGTCGCCGCGAAGCGGCGCCGCTTCAGGCTCCGCTACTTCCGGACCGCCGCCTGTTCGTTGGTCGACTCGCCGTAGCGAGCCGCCCGGGTCGCGCTGTGGACCAGCGTGACGACGGTCGCGGAGTTGTCGGCCAGACGCCGCTGGGCCTGGGCCTGCTTGAGCTGAGCCTCGCGGAGCTGACGCTGGAAGTACTCGGCCTGCCAGGGCGGCGCCTGGCCCACCGCCGCCTGCGCACTGGCGACCTCGCGGGCGGCGCGCCGCAGCTGCTTCCAGTCGGCCGCGGCCGCGTAGAGAGCGGTGCAGGCATCCGAGACGGGAACACCGAGCGCCCTGTTATCGCCGCGGCTCAGCGCGATGTGGTAGCGGTACCGGATCGTGGTGAGCCGGTTACCGATGCCGCTCATCCTGAGCGTGAATTCGTCGTAGCTCGACTGAGTGTTCAGGAGGGCCGAGGCGGCCCGGACGTCCATGAGCAGCGCGAGCAGCTCCTGACGCAGGTCGACCCGCAGCCGCTCGCTCTCGTAGTGCAGGCGATCAGGGTCGGCCAGAATCGCCTGGATCATGGCGCGCGTGGCCTCGATCGTCTTCTCGCACGTCGGCGTCACGCCGCGAACGCAGGTCTGCTTCTGCGCGTCGAGACTCTTGAGTCGCGTCTCGAGCGCCGCCGCGAACACGCGAACGTCCGTCGACATTTCCGCCCGCGCGATCGAAGGCGCAAGCGCCAGACACAGCATCAGGCCGCACGCCGCTATGGTCTTCATGACACCTCCGAATAGAGCAAGCGGCATGCCGCCACACGAATTCGCAGGGTTACAGCGCGGTATGCCCCTCGGAAGGTCCGAATTTGGCGACGGGGTGACGATTTTCGTCCAGCTGATTTCGGATTTCCGTTCAGCTAGTGGACGCTGCCCCCGCCGTCGACCAGGATGGTCTGGCCGGTGATGAAATCGCTGTCGTCCGAGGCGAGGAAGACCAGCGTACCGACGAGGTCTTCCGGAACCTCCGCACGCTTGAGCATGCGCAGTCGAATGTTCGCCTCCTTGCCCTCGTCCGGCATGTTCTTCTCGTTCTCGCCGCTCAGGGTGAAGCCCGGCGCGATGGCGTTCACGCGGATGCCGAACTCACCGAGCTCGCGGGCCAGCGAGCGAGTGAACCCCACGACGCCGCCCTTGGACGTCGTGTAGTGGATGTAGTTCGGCACGCCCTTGAAGAACGTGCTGGAGGAGATGTTGATGATCTTGCCCTTGCCGCGCGTCTTCATGGCCGGAAAGACGGCGCGCGCGCAGAGGAAGAGCCCGCGCAGGTTGACCGCCATGACCTGGTCCCATTCCTCGACCGGAATCTGCATGAACGGGCGGCGCACGATCGTGCCGTAGACTGCGGCGTTGTTCACCAGCACGTCGATCGCGCCGAATCGCGCGAGGGTCTCGGTGGCCAGGCGCAGCGTATCGCTCTCGCGCGAGACGTCGCACTCCACTCCCAGCGCCTGCGCGCCCCGGGCCTCGACCTCCTTGACGGTGGGCTTGGGATCGATGACGTCGGCCACCACGACGCGGGCGCCCTCCGCCGCGACACCCAGGCAGTATTCGCGTCCGATGCCTCGCGCGCCGCCCGTGACGATGACGACCTTGTCCTTGAGGCGCATAGGGCCTCCTACAGCTGGAAGGTCTTGACGTACACCCCCGGCGAGCCCTGCGCGTGCCGCATGTGCGGCCGGATGCGCTGCGTCTCCGGCGCGATGTCCCGCTGGGCGGCCCACGCCGCGCTCTCGGACACTTTGGGATTCTGGAACTCGTAGAACGTGAGATAGGTCGGCGTGCCGGTCACCGCGCGGAAGCGCCGGCCGCGAATGACGCCCGGCACCTTCTCGTAGTTCGGAATGTAGATGGTGTTGTACCAGGTGTTGAAGTCCGCATCGATCTCCGCGGGAACGTCCATCCGGCCGAGCTGGAGCGCCGGGGCCATGTCGCTCTCGGCCACGGCGGACGTCAGCGTCCTGGGATGAATGAGCGTGTAGACGTTGCGGATGAAGGTGGTGCCGATGACGTCCGGCGAGCAGCGCTTCGTCCACTCCGTCGGGTTCTTCCGCACCTTCATGTAGGCGTCGGATTCGAGCACGGCGACGTTCTCGAGCTCGTAGACGGCCAGATGCTTCGGGCCGCCCTTGACCGCCTCGTACCGCGCGCCGCTCAGGAATCCGGGGATCCGCATGCGCTCGGCCAGATGCTCCTCGTTGTACCAGCTGTTGAACTCCTTCTCCTTGTCCGCCGGCACGTCGGCCCAGACCATCATGAGTCCGGTGCCCTTCTTCTTGGTCGCCATGGTTGACTCCTTTCGATAGTCGCGCGCCTCGACCGGCGGGGCCCCAGCCCCGCGACGCTCTGCGGCGCGCACTGCTCGGTTGGATCTTAGACCACCGCTCCGGCGAGCGCCACGCTGGGGAGTGATATAGTCCTGGGCTATCCGAATCCAATCACTGTACCCGATCTCGGGAGGAGACCACTGATGCGTTCGCTCTCCCGCATGCTCGTCATCGTCCTGGCGCTGGCGCTCGTCGCCCCGGCTCTCTTCATCCGGCCCGCGCCGGCCGCCGAGGACGTCAAGATCGCGCTCGTCGCGCCGTTGTCGGGCCGCTGGGCGCGTCAGGGTCAGCTCAAGAAGATGGGGGCCGACATGGCGATCGAGGAGATCAACAGCCAGGGCGGCATCAAGGCCCTGGGCGGCGCCAAGCTCGTGCTGCGCGAAGCCGACGCCGGCGACAGCGTCGAGAAGGCGGTGAGCGCGGCGCAGCGCGTCCTCACACGCGAGAAGATCAGCGCCGGCATCGGCTCGTGGCTCAGCTCGTTCACGCTCGGGGTGACCGAGGTGGCCGAGCGGCTGCAGGTGCCGTGGCTCTCGCTGTCCTACGCGGACAGCATCACCGAGCGCGGATTCAAGTACACGTTCCAGACCTCGCCGGTCTCGTCGCTGCAGGCCGAGCAGGCGCTTGATCTGGTCACCGAGCTCGCCAAGAAGAACAACCGCCCGATCAAGAAGGCCGGCATCGTGGGGGACAACACCGCGGCATCGATGTTCTTCTACAAACCGCTGCGTGAGAAGCTCCTGGCCGCCAAGGGCATCGAGCTGATCGTCGACGACGTCTGGACGCCGCCCCTGGCCGACGCGACCGCGATCGTGCAGAAGCTCCGCTCGAGCCAGCCCGACATCGTGTTCTACGGCGCGACCAATTTCCCGGACTCGATCCAGGTGCTCCAGAAGGTCAAGGAGTTCAGCGTGAAGTCGCCGATCCAGGGCGTCGGGGCCTGGCTGGTCACGCCCGAGTACGTGAAGACGGTCGGCAAGGAGGTGCTCGACAACATCCAGACGGTCGTCGCGTCGCACCCGATGAAGGGTCAGGACGAGCTCGTGAAGAAGTTCAAGCAGCGGACCGGCGAGCCGTTCATGACCCAGGACCCGCTCTGCACGTACGCCCACGTGTGGCTCATCAAGGAAGCGATCGAGCAGGCGAAGTCGGCCGACCCCAAGGCCATCCGCGACGCGCTGGCGAAGGTCGACATCTCGGCCGGGCCGGCGGTGAGCGCCTTCTATCCGCCGCGCGTGAAGTTCGACGAGCGGGGCCGACGCGTCGGCGCTACGCCGCTGATCGTGCAGTGGCAGGACGGCGAGCCGTACACGGTGATCCCGACCGCCGTGGCCACGCGGCCGATCGCCTCGCACAAGTAGGCCGGCTCCGGGCCGCGGGTGGTTCTCGCCGAGGTCGTCCAGTACGTCGCCACCGGCCTGCTCGTCGGCGGGGTCTACGCGCTGATGAGCATCGGTCTGGCGCTCATCTTCGGCGTCATGCGGGTCGTCAACTTCGCGCAGGGCGACTTCATGATGCTCGGGATGTATCTGACGTACTTCTACGCCGTCTCCGGCGGGGTCGATCCGCTCCTCGGCGCGCTCCTGACGATCCCGCCGTTCTTCGCGCTCGGCTGGATCGTGCACCGGAGCCTCCTGGCGCGCGTCACCGGCGGCGGCGATCCGCAGCGACAGATGGACGCCCAGCTCATCCTCACCCTCGGGCTCTCGCTCGTGATCACCAACGCGACCACGATGATCCTTTCGCCGACCCCGCTCGGAATCCGCACCGACTACGCGACGCAGGCGTTCGCGCTCGGCCCTGTGCTCCTGAACCAGGCGCGCTCCTACGCGTTCGCGATGGCCCTGGTGCTCGCCGTCGCCGTCTATCTGTTCCTGACGAGGACCGATCTCGGCAAGGCGCTGCGCGCTTCCGCTGACGATCCCGAGGCCGCCAGCTATCAGGGCATCGACGTGCGGGCGATGCACGGCCTCGCGTTCGGGATCGGCATCGCGCTCGTGGCGGCGGCCGGTGGCCTCCTGGCCGCCTATCATCCGATCGAGCCGACCGTCGCCGGCAATTTCATCGTCCTGATGTTCGTGGCCGTCGTCCTCGGAGGGCTCGGCAGCATTCCCGGCGCGTTCGTGGGCGGAATCGTCATCGGGCTCGTGCAGTCGCTCACTCTGCTCGTCCTGCCGTTCCAGCTGCAGAACACCGGCGTCTTCATCGTTTTCCTGCTGGTGCTCTATCTGCGGCCCCAGGGCTTTTTCGGCCGTCGCACGCGGGCGGTTTAGTCGTGGAGGCGCCGGGCACGGCGGGGCGGGGCGTTGGAGGGGTCGAGCTGACCACGCGGCACGCGCGCGCGGCGGCGCGCGGGTGGGTTGCCATTGCAGCCGTCGTGGCGGCAGGGGTGGTGCTGTCGTTTGTCGTGCAGGAGCGGTATCACCATCGGGTTCTGACGCTGGTGTTTCTGTGGGCGGCGATGGGGCTGGCGTGGAACATCATCAGCGGCTACGCCGGGCAGATCTCGTTCGGCCACCAGGTGTTCTTCGGGATCGGCGCTTACGTCACGGTCCTGCTCGTGGTGAAGGCCGGGCTCTCGCCGTGGATCGGTATGATCGCGGCGGTCGCCGTCGCGGTGGTGGCCGCCGTGCTCATCGGCATCCCCACCTTCCGGCTGGCCGGCATCTACTTCGGCCTGGCCACGCTCGCCTATCCGCTCATCTTCCGCATCGTGATGGACTGGCTCGGCTACCAGGAAGTCGCCATCCCGATGAAGCGCGAGCAGCCGGGCTGGTTCATGCAGTTCACCGAGCCGCGGAGCTTCGACCTCCTGGCGCTGGCGGTGCTGGCGGCGACGCTTGCGCTGTCGCGTCTCATCGAGACCTCGCGACTCGGCTACCAGCTGCGCGCGATCAAGGAGAACGAGCAGGCCGCCGAGGCCATGGGCGTCGACAGCTTCCGGTGCAAGATGGCCGCGTACATGCTGAGCGCCGCGCCGGCGGCGGTGGTCGGCGCCGTGTACATTCACGCGATCCTGTTCATCGTCACGCCCGAGGCGGTCTTCGGCCTCCTGGTGGTCTCGCAGACGCTCGTCGTGGCGCTGGTGGGCGGAACCGGCACGCTGTGGGGGCCGCTCATCGGCGCCGCGCTCATGGTCCCGGTCTCCGAGATTCTCGACGCGACCGTGGGCGATCGGCTGCCCGGTATCCAGGGCGTCGTCTACGGCGCGGCGCTGATGCTGATCACGCTCTACGCGCCCGAGGGCCTGTACTGGCGCGTGCGCCAGGCCATTCGCGCTCGCGCCGCCCGGCGCGGGGTCGAGGCGGCGCGGCCGGCCGTCGTCGCGCCGGCCGAGGACGCCGCCGCCGGCGCTCCCACCGACAAGGTCCTGCTCGAGGTGCGCGGCGTGTCGAAGTCGTTCATCGGGCTGCAGGCCCTGTCCGACGTCTCCTTCGACGTGCGCGAGCGCGAGATCCTGGGCGTGATCGGACCCAACGGAGCCGGCAAGACGACGCTCTTCAACGTGCTCAACGGATTTCTCGTTCCCGAGCGCGGCGAGGTGCGCTTCCTCGGCGTGGCAGCGACCGGCTTCTCTCCGAGCGCCCTCTGCCGGCGCGGCCTCGGCCGGACCTTCCAGGTCCCGCGCACGTTCCCGCACCTCACCGTGCTCGAGAACGTGATGGTCGGCGCCTTCGTGCGCGCGAGCGCGGTACCGGTCGCGCGCGCGATGGCGCGCTCGGCCCTGGCGCAGGTCGGCCTCAGCGATCGCGCCGACGCGCTGCCGACGGGCCTCACGACGCTCGATCTTCGGCTGATGGAGCTGGCGCGGTGCCTGGCGACGGCGCCCCGGCTGGTGCTGCTCGATGAGCCGCTGGCGGGACTCTCCGGCGACGGCATCACGGTCATGATCGGCGTGATCCGCAGCGTGCGCGCGCTCGGAGTCACGGTCGTCATCATCGAGCACACGATGCAGGCTCTCCTGCGACTCGCCGATCGCCTCGTCGTGCTCGACCAGGGCCGGCGACTCGCGGAAGGCGCGCCCGGTCAGGTCACCCAGGATCCGGTGGTGATCGAGGCCTACCTCGGCAAGCGCTGGCTGGCCCG
>Ga0114129_10016930_pt1 | contig 10379 bp, 8 predicted proteins | sample RhiMetdeltSRZDD1_FD_80071 | JGI IMG/M metagenome (GOLD analysis project Ga0114129, IMG submission 80071) | Populus rhizosphere microbial communities from Tennessee, USA - Rhizosphere MetaG P. deltoides SRZDD1 (version 2) (version 2) | ecosystem: Host-associated > Plants > Roots > Rhizosphere >... | reverse complement strand
CGCGCGAGGTCTCGCTGCGCAAGCCGATCATCGTCATCAAAGGGGGGCGGACCGGGCCGGCGGCGCGCGCCGCTTCCTCGCACACCGGGACGCTCGCCGGCAGCGACGAGGTCCTCACCGCGGCGTTCCGCAGGACGGGCGTCGTACGGGTCGACACCATCGGCGACCTCTTCTACATGGCCGACGCGCTGGCGAAGCAGCCTCGCCCGATGGGACCGCGGCTGACCGTGTTGACCAACGCCGGCGGCCCGGCGGTGCTGGCGACCGACGCGCTGGTGTGGAACGGTGGCCAGCTCGCCTCGCTCGCTCCGTCGACGATGGGCCAGCTCGACGCCCTGTTGCCCCCGCACTGGAGCCGCAACAACCCGATCGACATCCTCGGCGACGCCGATCCGGAGCGCTACGCCAAGGCCCTCGAGATCGCCGGCGAGGAGAAGGAGAGCGACGGCCTCCTCGTCATCCTCACACCGCAGGACATGACCGAGCCGACGCTCACGGCGGAGCGGCTGAAGCCGTTCGCGCGCAAGCACCCCTACCAGCCGCTCCTGGCGAGCTGGATGGGAGGCTCGGCGGTCGCGCCAGGGCGCCGCATCCTTTCCGATGCGGGCATCCCGACGTTCGAATACCCGGACACGGCGGCGCGGATCTTCAGCTACATGTGGAAGTACACGTACAACCTGCGCGGCCTGTACGAGACTCCGGCCCTGGCCGAAGAGGCGGTCGGCGCCCACGAGCGGGCCGAGGAGATCGTCCGCGCCGCGCGCGCCGCGAAGCGCACGCTCCTCACCGAGCTGGAGTCGAAGCGCGTCCTTTCGGCGTACGGCATCCCGACCGTCGAGACGCGCGCCGCCCGCTCCGTCGAGGAAGCCGTGCAGCACGCGGAGGACATCGGCTACCCGGTCGTCCTCAAGGTGCATTCGCGGAGCATCACGCACAAGACCGACGTGGGCGGTGTGCACCTCGATCTGCGCAACGCGCAGGCGGTCCGCGACGCGTACGCGGCGATCCTGCGGCGCCTCGCCGAGCTGGGGCGGCGCGACGAGCTCGACGGCGTCACCGTGCAGCCCATGGTGCGGGCGCGCGGCTACGAGCTGATCTTCGGGAGCAGCGTCGATCCGCAGTTCGGCCCGGTGCTGCTGTTCGGCACGGGAGGCGTCCTGGTCGAGGCGTTCCAGGACCGCTCGTTGGCGCTGCCGCCGCTCAACACGACGCTGGCGCGGCGGATGATGGAGCAGACGAAGATCTATTCCGTGCTCCGCGGCGTCCGTGGCGCAGCTCCCGTCGACGTGTCCGCACTCGAGAAGCTGCTCGTCCGCTTCAGCCAGCTCGTCGTCGAGCAGCGGGCGATCCGCGAGATGGACATCAACCCCCTGCTCGCCTCTCCCGAGAGGCTCATCGCGCTCGACGCGCGCATCGTCCTGCACGGTCCCGAAGTCGCCGACGATCAGCTGCCGGTCTCGGCGATCCGCCCGTACCCGACGAAGTACGTCGGCAGCACCGATCTGCGCGGCGACGGAAAGGTGGCGATCCGCCCCATCCGTCCCGAGGACGAGCCGAAGATGGTCCAGTTCCACCGGACGCTGTCCGAAAACAGCGTCTACAACCGGTATGCCGGCTTCCTAAAGCTGGACGTGCGCGTGGCGCACGAGCGCCTGGCGCGCATCTGCTTCCTCGACTACGACCGCGAGATGGCGCTGGTCGCGGAGCGCTCCGGATCCGGTGGCGCGACCGAGATCGTCGCGGTGGCGCGTCTCACACGCCTGCGCGGGACGCGCGATGCCGAGTTCGCCTTGCTGGTGAGCGATCCGCTCCAGGGCAAGGGGCTGGGCAGATCGCTGCTGACGCGCCTCTTCGACGTCGGCCGGGACTGGGGCCTCGAGCACATCGTGGCGGAGATCCTGCCTGGCAACACGCCGATGCGCCGCGTGTGCGAGTTGCTGGGCTTCAAGTTCCACGGCACCACGGGCGCGAGCAAGACGCTCTCCTGAGCTACGGCGACAGCTGCTCGAGGTGGGCGGCGAAGGAGCGACCCAGCGCGCCCAGGTCGTAGCCGCCCTCGAGCATCGAGACGATCCGCCCGCGGGCCGACGCCTCGGTCGCGTTGCGCACCTGGCGCGTGACCCAGCCGTAATCGGGGTCAACCAGGCGGAGCATCGCCATTCCGTCGTCGCGGTGCGCGTCGAATCCGGCGGAGAAGAAGAGCATCTCCGGCTGGAACCGATCCAGCGCTGGGAGCCACTCCTCGACCACCGCAGCGCGGAAGTCCTGGCTGCCTGCGCCGGCCGGCAGCGGCACGTTCACCATCCGCTCCGATCGTCCCTCGACGCCGCTGCCCGGGTAGAAGGGATGCTGGAACGTCGAAACCATCAGGACCCGCGGGTCGTCGCGGAACATGTCCTCGGTGCCGTTGCCGTGATGCACGTCGAAGTCGACGATCGCCACGCGCTCGAGGCCGTGCTGGTCCAACGCGTGCGCAGCGGCCACGGCGATGTTGTTGAAGAAGCAGAATCCCATGGCGCGGGCGCGTTCCGCGTGGTGGCCGGGCGGCCGCACGCTGCAGAACGCCGACTCCGCCTTGCCGGCCAGCACCAGGTCCGTGCCGAGGATCCCGGCGCCGGCGGCGCGCAGGGCCGCGGCGTACGTGTACGGGCACATCGCGGTATCGGGGTCGAGCCACTGCAGGCCGTCCTCGGGCGAGAGCCGCTCGAGGCGATCGACGTACGCGGCATCGTGCACGCGCAAGAGCTGCTCCCGGGTCGCGGCCGGGGCCTCGACGCGCATCACCAGATAGTCGAGCCGCGAAGCGAGCAGCCGGTCCTCGATGGCAGCCAGCCGCTCCGGCCGCTCCGGATGATCCGGACCCATCTCGTGCTGCAGACACGCGGGATGGGTGATGAAGGCGATCGCCACGGCCGCTCCGCTCGCAGGCGAACGATGATACCCCGGGCGGCCGCGCCTGCGTCAGAGGTAGCGGTCGATGAAGGCGTCCAGCTCGCCCTTCGGCAATGCGCCGGCCACCCGGCCGAGGAAGAGCGGCCCGCGCTGCACGATGAGCGTCGGGATCGACTGCACCTGGTGCAGCGACGCGGTGCGCGGGTTCTCGTCCACGTTGAGCTTGACGATCTTCACCTTGCCCTTGCGTTCCCTGGCTGCCTGCTCGAGCGCCGGCGCGACGGCACGACACGGACCGCACCAGGGCGCCCAGAAGTCGATCAGCACCGGGATGGGGCAGTCCTCGACCTCGCGTTTCCACGTCGCGTCGGTGACCGCGACAGGCTGATCGGGAAAGACGCTGTCCTTGCACCGGCCGCAGCGAGGGTCGTCGCGCAGGCGGGCGCGCGGGATGCGGTTCACGGCGCCGCATCGGGCGCAGGGATATTCGACGCGATCGTCGTCCATGATGGGATTCCGTAATCATCCGCGCGGCGGGCGCAAGAGCGGCCGGCTGCTGGAGCTCAGAAGATCCACACGGAATCGGGAGCAAAACCGAGGAAATGCGGACCAGCCGGAGGGGGTTCGCGCGTCCAGGCGCGCACGCGCACGTCGCCGATGCGGAAATGGCCGTCCCAGCGCTCGCCGAGGTAGACCGAGCTCTCGAGGCGCGCGGGGATGCGGTTCTCGCCTGGAGCGGTATGGACCTCCACGCGCTCGAGGCGCACGACCGCGATGGCCTCGTCTCCTTCGCGCTTCTCCACTTGCATCCTTCCCCATACCTCCCAGCCTGAGCCGGCGACCCGGGCTCGCGTGCCGCGCACCTCCGCCACGCGGCCGGGGAGCCGGTTGTTGGAACCCATGAACTCCGCGGCGAACAGCGAGCGCGGCCGCTCGTAGATCTCGTCGGGCGTCCCTTCCTGCACCGCGCGTCCCTGCTCGAGCAGCAGGACGCGATCGGCGAGAGCGAGCGCCTCCACCTGGTCGTGCGTCACGCACACGGCGCTGATCTCCAGGCGGTCGATGAGCTCGCGCAGCCACACGCGCGCTTCCTCGCGGAGCTTGGCGTCGAGGTTCGAGAGCGGCTCGTCGAGGAGCAGCAGCGGCGGGTTGTAGACGATGGCGCGGGCGAGGGCGACGCGCTGCTGCTGGCCGCCGGAAAGCTGGTGCGGGTAGCGATCCGCCAGCGGCTCGAGCCCGATCTCGCGCAACGCCGCGAGCGCGCGCTGTCGCGATTCGCTCGCGGCGACGCGGCGGACGCGCAGCGGAAACTTGACGTTCTCCAGCACGGTCCGATGCGGCCACAGCGCGTAGGACTGGAAGACGAGGCCGAGCCCGCGCCGCTCCGCCGGGACGGCGGTGCCCTTCGTCGAGTCGAACAGCGTCACGTCGCCGAGGCGGATGGTGCCCGAGTCGGGATGATCGAGCCCGGCGATGGCGCGCAGCAGCGTCGTCTTGCCGCTGCCCGAGGCGCCCAGGAGCGCGACTACGTCGCCGCGCCTGAGCGTGAACGAGACGCCCTTGAGGATCTGGTTTCCCCCGAGCGTCTTGTGGACGTCTGTGACGACGAGGTCATTCATGGACGCGCACTCCGAGGCGCAAAGCGACCGCGAGGCCCACTCCAACCAGCACCACGTTGACGAGCGCCAGCGCGCTCACGGTGTCGACCGCGCCGGTGCCCCACAACGACACGATGAGCGAGCCGATCACTTCGCTTCCCGGCGCGAGCAGGTACACGCCGGTCGAGTATTCGCGGACGAAGATGAGGAAGACGAGGAGCCAGCTCCCGAGCAAGCCGAAGCGCACCAGCGGCAAGGTGATCTCGCGCGTCACACGGCCGCGAGTCGCGCCCACGGAGTATGCGGCTTCTTCCAGCTCGGGCGCGATCTGCAGGAGCGCGCTGGAGATGAGGCGCATCCCGTACGCGAGCCAGACCACGGTGTACGCGAGCCAGAGGCTGACCGGCGTCGCGCGCAGAGGCGCGATCGGCTTGACGAACAGGAACACCCAGAAGAAGGCGAGACCGGCGACCAGGCCGGGCATCCCGCGCGGCACCATGGCGAGGTAATCCATGGCGCGTGCCCAGGGGCTGTTCCAGCGGTGCGTGGCGAGCGCGATCGCCGCATAGCACGCGACGGACAACGCGCCACCGGCGACTCCGATCAGGACGGTATTGCCGATGCCGCGCACGAGGTTCGGGTAGTCGAGCAGCTCGGCGAAGTGATCGAGGGTGAGGACCTCCGCGAGCCGGACGCCCTCGCCCCAGGTGGTCACGACCGATCGCAGCGCGACGCCCGCGAGCGGAGTCACGACCGTGGCGGCGAGCCAGGCGACGACCAGCGCGAGGGCGCCCCAGCGCCAGGCGCCGATCCGGAGCGGACTCGACCGCGAGGCTTTCCCTCGGACCGAGACGTACCGATTTGCGACGCCGAGCAGCCGCCGCTGCAGCGCGACCAGCGGAAAGGCGATGAGCATGATCACCACGGCGACGACGGCCATGAGCTGGTACGAGGGCACGCCGAGGCGGTTGGTGAGCTTGTAGAGGTAGGTGGAGAGGACGAGCAGCCCCTCGGGATCGCCGAGGATGAGCGGCAACCCGAAGAGCTCGAAGCCGAGGAAGAAGACCAGCACGCCGCTGTAGACGAGCGCCGGCGCGATCAGCGGAAGGCTGATCGTCAGCGCGATGCGTCCCGCGCCGGCGCCCGCGACCCGCGCGGCCTCCTCGAGATCGGCGCCGATCGAGCGCAGCGTCGAGCTCGCGTAGAGATAGACGTGCGGGATGTGCGTCAGCCCTGCGATCGCGGTGACGCTCGCGAGGGAGTACAGGTTCCATGGATCGCGCCCGATCAATCTCCGCACCGGCAGGGTGAGGAAACCGACCGGGCCGATGGCGACGACGTAGCCGAACGCGATCACCACCGGCGAGAGGAAGATGGGCACCAGCAGCGCCGGCTCGAGCCAGCGGCGGCCGGGCAGGTCGGTGCGCACCACCACGAACGCGAGCACCGCGCCGAGCGGCACCGCGATGAGGGTCATCCCCGCGGCGATGATCGCCGTCGTCGCGAACGCCCGGCGGAAGTCGGAATCCGCCAGCACGAACCGGTACGCGGAGAGCGACAGCTTCGACGAGGGCTGGAAGAACGGCCCGTCGAGAAAGCTCTGGTAGACGATGATGACGAGCGGCGCGAGGACCGCAGCGGCGGCGACCAGGACGACCGCCGCGCGCCTCCTCGAGTCGGACGCCACGGCCTACTTCGTTCCGAGCGCCTGCTGCCAGTGCTTGAGGAACTCGAGTCGCTTCGTCTGGTCGAGAGAGTCGAGCAGCGCCGGCCCGACGGGCAGCGGCTTGAGCGTACCGCCCAGCTGCTTCGTCAGCGCCGCCGCGGTCGCCTCGCCTTCCACGTCGTCGCGGATGGAGAAGAGCATCCCTTTCGCCATCAGGCGCTGGCCACGCTTGGACAACAGATAGTCGAGGAACACCTTCGCGCCGTTCTGGTGCTTCGCTGCCTTGGGGACGAGCGCGATACGCGACATCACCAGCGTGTAGTCCTTCGGATACACGATCGCCAGCGACGGGTCCTTCTTCTGCCTGGCGAGCGCGTACGAGCCGAAGATGTTGAAGCCGAGGAGGTGCTCTCCGGATCCGATCCGCTCCAGCATCGCGCCGACGCTCGTGTACAGCTTCACGGAGGCCTTGCCGTACGCGCGCTCGGTCTGGGCGAACTCGGGATCGAACTTCGAGTCTTGCGTGATGAGGAGGAAGCCGATGCCGCTTCGCTCGGGATCGTACGAGGTGATCTTGCCTTTCCAGCGGTCGGGGTTCGTCTCCAGCGCCTTCCTCAGGTCCGCGTGCGACTGCGGGGCCTCCTCGGCCTTCACCAGCCGCTTGTTGTAGACGAAGACGATGGGCTCGAACGTGGTGGCGAACGCCTCGTTGCGCCAGCTCGCCCACTTGGGGAGGTGCGAAAGCTCCGGCGAGGCGTACGTAGCCGCGTAGCCGTCGTTCGCGAGCCTCACCTGGAGGTCCATCGCCGAGCTCCAGAGCACGTCTGCGGCAACGGCGCCCGCGCCGGCTTCGCTGATGACGCGGTTGTAGAGCTCGGTGCTGTTCATGTCGGTGTACTCGACCGGGATCTTCGGATGGAGCGCGGCGAAGTCCTTGAGGAGCGGCTGCACCAGCGCCGAGTCGGTGGTCGAGTAGACGGTGATCTTCCCCTCCTGCTCGGCGGCGGAGATCACCTCTTTCGCCGTGGCAGGGCTGTCGTCGTCGGCCGCTGCCGCTCCGCGCGTCGGGCCGATGCACACGAGGCAGGCGAACAGCGCCAGTCGGAGCAATTGCCGCATGCGCGAAGGGCTCTCGGAGCCCGGCCCGGCCCGCTTGCGCCGTGGGGGGGTGCTCGCGCCACCAGCGACCGGGTCCGAGAGTACAATCTTCATAATCTCGATAGGAACCTCAACGACAGAGGGCGCATTTGCCGACGTGGGAACCCCATCGGCTGCGCTATCTTGTCGCACGGGTGCGACCGTACCCCCTGTGGCCCTGGCGGGGACCTGGACTCTTGTCGGAGTCAGTTTTCCAGCGCAATTCCAGCGAGTTCGACAGGAACCTGGCGGTCCGGCGCGCGAACATGGCTTCTGCCGGGCCGACGCGAGGAGCACGGATCCGGCGGGAGCTACTGCTGTTCGGGGTCGACCATGCGGTAGCCGCTCCCTCGAACGGTCTCGATCAGATCCCGGCCGGCGCCGAGCTTTTCCCGCAGACGCTTGACGTGAGTGTCCACGGTGCGCGTCTGCAGGTCGCCGCTCAGGTTCCAGACGTCGCGGAGCAACGCGGCACGCGTCTGCAGCCGGCCGACGCGCGACATGAAGGTCGTGAGCAGCTTGAATTCCAGCGCGGTGAGCGCGACCTCCTCGCGGTGGACGAATGCGCGGTGGGCTTCCGGATCGATTCGCAGCGGCCCCACGCGGTCCTGCAGGACGTCCGATTCCCCGTGCAGGCCCCGCCGCAGCACGGCGCGAACGCGCAGGACCAGCTCGCGCATGCTGAACGGCTTGCTGACGAAATCGTCCGCGCCGAGCTCGAATCCGACGACGCGGTCCACCTCCTCGGCGCGTGCGGTGAGCATGATGACCGGCACGTGCCTGGTGCGAGACGAGCTCTTCAGCTGGCGGCACACTTCGGTCCCTGGAACTCCCGGCAGCATCAGGTCCAGGAGCACGAGGTCGGGAACGCGACGCCGGACCACGTCGAGGGCCTGCTCGCCGTCTTGCGCGGCGAGGGTGTCGAAGCCGGCCTCCCTCAGGTTGAATTGCACCAGGTCGAGGATGTCTCTCTCGTCTTCGACGACGAGGATCAGCTGTCCCGCCATGTCCGCCTGGTCTACCGGACGCGCGTGGCAACGAAGTGACGGCCGGGCAACTTCGTTGCTTCAGCGGCGGCGCACGAGGCGAAGGGCGCGCCGCCGTCGCCGGCCCTTCACGCGACCTCCTGAAGCGCCTCCTCGACCGGCTCGGGCTCGATGGGGACCAGGGCGCTGCCGGCCTCGATGCGCAGCAGCGTGCCGCGCCAGTTCACGGTGCGGCGGAATGCGCCGCCGAGCCAGAGGGCAGCCATGAGCAGGTCCTTCAACGGGATGAAGAGGACGTGAGCGAGCGGCGGCAGGCTCCCGCGCAGCCGCCGCCAGAGCAGCGCGTCCGAAATGCACTTTGCCGCGATGCCCGCGGCGGCGAGGGCCGCGAGGGGCCCATCGAGGCCCGGGCGCCTGGCTGCATGCGCGCAAACCGCCAGCGCTAGCCAGAGCACCGGGTTGAGCAGCAATTCGCCGAGGTAAGCCGGCAACGAGAGGCGCCGGCGCATCTGGGCCCACCGGAGATGGCGATTCACGAACCGTTCGAAGTCCCACCCGGAGCTCACCACCGTGACGAGGTACGGTGAAAGCGCCACGCGGTAGCCGGCCAGCTCGAACATGCGTCCCATCAGGTAGTCCTCCGCGAGGACGTTCCTCACCGCCTGGAATCCACCGAGCCGGTCGAGATCGCTGCGCCGGAAGAGCATCGACTTGCCGATGACGCAGGCACGCCCGGCGACGGCCCGTACCAGGGTGGCGGCTGCAACGACGAACGAATTGAGCTGCAGCGATTCGAGCACGCCGCCGATGCGGTCCGCGCTTTCGCCCACCAGCGCGTTGGTCACGAGCCCGACGTCCGGATCCGCCAGCTCGGCGGCCGTTTCGCTGAGGTAGCGAGGCCCGACGCGCACGTTCGAGTCGGACACGAGCAGGTGATCGTGCCGCGCGCCGTCGGCGAGCGATGCGAGCAGATTGACCTTCGGATTGAGTCCCAGGCGGCGGGAGCCGGCGCGGATCCGGATCCGCGCGGACGGGTGGTCCGCCTGGACGCGGCGCGCGACGTCGAGCGCGGGGTCGAGCGCGTCCTCGGCGCCGACGAGGACCTCGTAGTCGGGATAGTCCTGCCGGACGAGCGAGGCGAGGTTCTCGTAGAGGCCCTCCTCGGCGCCCTTCACGGGCTTGAGCACCGTGATGGGCGGCGTCGGTCCCGCGCCTCGCGCGCGCCGCGGAGAGAGGAGGAAGAAGACGCTGAGGTGCGCGACGAGCGTGATCGCGAGGGAGATCGGCGCGAGCAGCACGAGCGCGTAGCAGATCGTCTCCATCCAGCCTCCGCGAGGGCCACGGCCCTGGTTCCGCAGCGAAGGCTCGCACGGCACGCATGGCAGCCAGGCAACTTCTCGGGAAGTCTTGCGCAACGCGCAAACCGCCCTCGAATCGCGGGGGCGCACGCCGACACCGAATTGTCACTCGCTGGATGCGGGCCGGCCGATGCATCGTGCCTTCGCCGGAGGGTCCCCATGCACCTCGACGTCCTCGCCCGCAATGCCGACGAAGCTCGCAGCGCGGTCGAATCCGCTCGCACCAAGCTGGAGCGAATCGCGCGGAGGTGGGCAGAACGCCAGGGAGCGCGTGCCCTGAACGAGCTGAAACGCGCAGCGGAAGAGTTCGATGCCGCCCAGCGGACGCTGGAGCACGCTCTGCTCGCGTGGGCGCGCGCGCTGCGCAGCACGGGGCAGGCCTTCGTGCTGGCCTCATCCCGGATGCACTGACCGTCTCGTGTTGCGTGACCCACCTTTGCCGGATAGACCGCGCTCCGCGATGAGCGGCCGGACGCATCACTTCGAGGCGGTGGCGTTCGCCGAGAACTTTCCCTTGAAAGACCTGGCGGCGGCCTTGCCCGGCGGCCGCCTGCGCCCGCACGAGGTCCGCTATGCGCTCGAGGGCCACGGGGAAGTCTTCCTCTATGCATTCGGCGCCGCGGTGTTCCACGACGCCGCGGCGGAGCAGCGCGATCGTCTGCTCGACCGGATCCGCGCCGCGCTCCCCCGCTTGCGGAGGGTGGTGGCCGAGAGCTTCACGGTGCGCGAGGAACCGGGCGCG
>Ga0114129_10016928_pt1 | contig 10379 bp, 5 predicted proteins | sample RhiMetdeltSRZDD1_FD_80071 | JGI IMG/M metagenome (GOLD analysis project Ga0114129, IMG submission 80071) | Populus rhizosphere microbial communities from Tennessee, USA - Rhizosphere MetaG P. deltoides SRZDD1 (version 2) (version 2) | ecosystem: Host-associated > Plants > Roots > Rhizosphere >... | reverse complement strand
GCGGCGCGCTGGGGGGACATCGTCATGATGCTCGTCCCCGACGAGCTGGCGCCGGAAACATACGAGCGCGACGTCGCGCAGGGGCTGTCGGCGGGGAAGTGCTTCGCGGTGGCCCACGGCTTCTCGATCCATTTCAAGAAGATCGTCCCGCCGAAAGACGTGAGCGTCTTCATGGTGGCGCCGAAGGCCCCCGGGCACCAGGTGCGGAACGAGTTCACCAAGGGGACCGGCGTGCCGATGCTCCTGGCGGTGCACCAGGACCCGAAGGGGGACGCGAAGGGGATCGCCCTGGCGTACGCCTGCGCCATCGGCGGCGGCCGCGCCGGCGTCATCGAGACCACCTTCAAGGACGAGACCGAGACCGACCTGTTCGGCGAGCAGGCGGTCCTGTGCGGCGGCCTGACGGCGCTCATCACCGCCGGGTTCGAGACGCTCGTCGAGGCCGGCTACCCGCCCGAGATGGCCTACTTCGAGTGCCTGCACGAGATGAAGCTGATCGTCGACCTGGTCTACGAGGGGGGGATCCAGACCATGCGCTACTCGGTCAGCAACACCGCCGAGTACGGCGACCTGACGCGCGGCCCGCGGATCGTCACCGACGAGACGCGCCGGACCATGCGCGCGCTGCTCGCCGACATCCAGTCCGGGAAGTTCGCCGACGAATGGATGGCCGAGCACAAGGCCGGCAAGCCGAACTTCAAGAGGCTCGAGGCGGCGGGGAAGGAGCACCTCATCGAGCGGGTCGGCGAAAGGCTGCGCGGCATGATGCCGTGGCTCGGCAAGAACCGCCTGGTCGACAGGAGCAGGAACTGATGGGCCAGGAATTGATGGCGCAGGGGCTTCTGGCGTCCCGCCTGCACGCGGGGAAGGAGACGCACGCCCCCTGGGTGTGGGTCAACGGAGGCTTCGTGCGCTCGGAAGACCTCAAAGCGCACTACTTCTCGCACGCCCTGCACTACGGCAGCGGCGTGTTCGAGGGGATCCGCTGCTACGAGACGTCGACCGGGCCGGCGATCTTCCGGCTGCGCGATCACATGGACCGTCTCCTCGCCTCCGCGAAGGTCTACGGGCTGGCCCTCGGGTTCGGGGCCGCCGACCTGTGCGCCGCGGGGCTCGAGACGGTCAAGAGGAACGGCGTGACCAACGGCTACATCCGGCCGCTGGCGTTCTACGGCGAGGGGACGATCCACCTGACCCCCGAGAACCGCTGTCCGACCGAGGTGCTCATTGCCGTCCGCTCGCTCGGCGCCTACCTGGGGGACGACGGCCTGGCGAAGGGGGTCCCGGTCATCCTGTCGTCGTGGCGCAAGTTCGACCGCACCATGCTGCCGCCCCACGTGAAGGGGTGCGGCCATTACACCAACTCGATCCTGGCGGCCCAGGAGGCGGCGGGGAAGGGGGCTGTCGAGGCGATCCTGCTGAACGCCGACGGCACGGTGGCCGAGGCGACGGGGGAGAACGTCTTCTTCGTGAAGGACGGGGCGCTGATCACCAACGACGAGTCGTCCAACATCCTCCCCGGGATCACCCGCGACACGGTCCTGACGCTGGCCGCGGACTGCGGCATCCCCACGACCATCCGGGCCTTCCGCCCCGGGGAGCTGTTCGAGGCGGACGAGGTCTTCATGACCGGCACGGCGGCCGAGGTCACGCCGGTCGCGGCGCTCGACGGCCGCCCGCTGCCGCATCCCGCGGACGGCGTCACGGCCCGGCTGCAGCGGGCGTATTTCGACAGTGTGCGCGGGCGGAACACCCGGCGCACCGGGTGGCTGTCCCATGCCTGAGATCCTGAAGCCGATCCCGGCCCCCGTGCAGGAGTACGACGGCAAGGGGCGCGGCGGGGACCCGCTTCCCGCGACGGTCGAGATCTACGACACGACGCTGCGCGACGGGGCGCAGTCGGAGGAGATCTCCTACTCGGTCGAGGACAAGCTGAAGATCCTCAGGGCGCTGGACCGTCTCGGCGTACCGTTCATCGAGGGGGGCTGGCCCGGCGCCAACCCGAAGGACCTGGAGTTCTTCGCGCGGGCGGCGGGGGAGCCGCTCCAGCACGCCCGCCTGGCCGCCTTCGGCAGCACGCGCCGCGTGCGGGGTCGCGCCGACAAGGACCCGGGCCTTCAGGCCCTGCTGTCGGCCGGCACCGAGTGGGTGACGATCTTCGGCAAGGCCTGGGACTACCACGTGCGCGAGGCGCTGCGCACGACGCTCGAGGAGAACCTGGCGATGATCTCCGAGAGCATCCGCTTCCTGAAGGAGGCCGGACGCCAGGTGGTGTACGACGCCGAGCACTTCTTCGACGGTTGCCGCTCGAACCCCGAGTACGCCGTCCTGACGATCCTCGCGGCGGAAGAGGCCGGGGCCGACCGGATCGTCCTGTGCGACACCAACGGCGGCGCCCTTCCCGAGCAGGTGCGGGCCGCGACCCTCGTGGCGCGCCACCGGCTGGGGAGCCCCGTGCCGCTCGGCATCCACGCGCACAACGACGGCGAGCTGGCGGTGGCCAACAGCCTGGCGGCCGTGACCGGCGGCGCCCGGCACGTCCAGGGGACGATCAACGGCTACGGCGAGCGCTGCGGCAACGCCAACCTGTGCTCCGTCATCCCGAACCTCGAGCTGAAGAAGGGACTGACCTGCCTGCCCGGGCAGGGGCTGCTGCGCCTGACCGCCACGTCGCGCTACGTCGGCGAGATCGCCAACCGCTCCCCGAACGGCCACCAGCCGTTCGTCGGCCGGAGCGCCTTCGCCCACAAGGCCGGCATACACGTCAGCGCCATCGAAAGGACCAGCCGCGCCTACGAGCACATCGACCCGGCCGTCGTCGGCAACACCACGCGCGTCCTGGTCTCCGACCAGATGGGCTCGAGCAACGTCCTGAACCGCGCGCGCGCCGTCGGCATCGATCTGTCCGGGCGGCCCGAGACGATGCGGGTCCTGGTCGAGCGGGTCAAGGCGCTCGAGTACCGGGGCTTCCAGTTCGAGGGGGCCGAAGGGTCGTTCACCCTCCTGGTCCTCGAGGCCCTGGGGAAGAGGCCGCGGTACTTCGAGCTGGTCGACTATCGCGTCCTCCTGACGGCGTCCGGATCGCCCGAGGCCACGGTGCGCGTGCGCATCGGCAAGGAGGAGGTCCACGCGGTCAGCCTGGGCGTCGGCCCGGCCCACGCCCTCGACCAGGCGCTGCGCAACGCCCTGTCCGGCTCCTACCCGGAGATCCGCGAGCTGCGCCTGATCGACTTCAAGGTGCGCATCCTCGACGGTCACGACGGCACGGCAAGCCGGACGCGCGTGCACGTCGAGATGGGGGACGGCGAGCGGATCTGGGCGACGACCGGTGTCGATCCCAACATCATCTCGGCGACACTGCACGCCATCGTCGAGAGCTACGAGTACGGGCTCCTTCTGCGGCGAGCCGCCGACCTGGTGCCGGCCGGTTCGCTGCAGCCGGCGCCTCCGGGGGCGGAACGCGGGATCAGCGCCGGCTCGGGAGGGAACGTCAGCCTCCAGCCGCGTGGCGAAGGCCGCCTGCCGATCGTCATCCTGCACGAGGTCGATCCGGGCCGTTCCGAGATCGGAGCCTGAAAGCCATGGAACCTTACCGTGGCCGACGACGTTTAGCCTTACGCCGACCGGGGACCCTCAAGCGTCAGCATGCAGTACGGCGAACGCTCGAGACCTGACCCCCGCACTTCCCCCCAACACAGACTGACGCGCCCGGTCGGCGCCTGTCCGCCCGCCGGGGCTGCGGTATTCGCCTGCACGTATGCAGCTCCCGGATCCATGGACGCCAGAGCATTTCTTGATGCCGGTGTCGGCGTCTGTGAGTATCATGAAGAGAGACCGGTCGCCGAGTGAGATGGGCACGGAGCGTACCTGCGCCGTGCTACGCGAGCGCCGGCCCCGCGGGATTCCGATTCGGATCACGTCCAGTGAAGTCAAGCCGGGCCAAGGCATTGGCTCACGTCGGCCCGAATCGATGATTCATGGGGGAACCATGTCCATCGGGAGACGAACGACATCCATTTTGCGGTCCGTCGGGATCGCGGCGATCGTGTGCGCCGGCCTGGTCGGCACGACGCCGGTATGTCCGGAGGAGCTCAGCCGCTTCGAGCGCGAGCGCGCTCGAATGATGCTCAATATTGTCAGGAAGGACCTGGACAAGTACTACTACGACGACACGTTCCACGGGTTGAAGCTGGACGAGGCGTTCAAGGTGGCGCTCGAGCGGATCGAGCAGGCAAAGTCCGTGTCGCAATTGTTCGCGGCCATCTCCCGGCCGCTCCTCCAGTTGAACGATTCGCACACGTTCTTCAGACCGCCGGGCAGGAGCGCGCGCATCAAGTTCGGCTATCAGATGAAGATGATCGGAGACCGCTGTTTCATCACGGCCGTTCAGCAAGGGAGCGACGCCGAGGCCAGAGGGCTGAAGAAGGGCGACCTGGTGCTGGAGATCGACGGCCACAAGCCCACAAGGCAGAACCTGTGGGGGATGTATTACGTTCATCGCCTCCTGGCGCCGCGCGCCTCCCTGCCTCTGCTGATACAGGGTCCCGGAAGCGAGCCGCGCAAGGTCGAGGTGAACGCCAAAGTGGAAGAGGGGAAGAGCGTCCAGCGTCTGACCACTTCGGCCGGCATGGGAGATTTCATTCGAGAGCTGGAGGACGAGGCCTATCTCTCGCGCCATCGCTACCAGGAGATCGGAGACAACCTGCTGATCTGGAAAATGCCGAGCTTCGACCTGACAGCCGACGAGGTCCGGACCGAGATGATGCGGCGGGTGAAGAAGCGCACGGCGCTCATACTCGACCTGAGGTCCAATCCGGGGGGGGCCGTCGAGACGCTCGAAGCCATGGTCGGCGGATTCATCGGCCCCCAGACGAAGATAGGAGATTTGAAGGCCCGCGAGCCCGAGCGGCCCATGATGTCGAGCAAGGTGGGGGAGGTGTACGACGGCAGGATCGTGGTGCTGGTCGACAGCGACTCGGGTTCGGCGTCGGAGCTGTTCGCGCGCGTGATGCAGCTCGCCGGCCGGGCGCAGGTGATCGGGGACCGGACTTCCGGATCCGTCATGGAGTCGCGCTCCTTCAGTCACATGATCGGTGACAACTCGGGCATCTTCTTCGCGACGAGCATCACGATCGCCGACATCATCATGTCCGACGGCAAGAGCCTCGAGCACGTGGGCGTAGTCCCCGACGAGGTGCTGCTTCCGACCGCGGAGGATCTGGCGGCGGGGCGCGATCCGGTCCTCGCCCGGGCCGCGTCGATCTGCGGCGTCGAGATGGATTCCGCCAAGGCGGGGGCCTTTTTCCCGTACGAGTGGAAGCGCTAGCCGGCGGTGAATCCCAAGAGCGATACGTGTGTCCTTAGGCAAGGCAGCAGATTTCCCGAAGAAAGTTCTTGACATCGGACAGTTGATTCTGTAAATTTACACTCACCTGCGTCGACATCTCTGGCCACGGGAGAAGGAGGCCCCGGTGATCCGGACGAATGTCGAGGCTTTCTCGTTGAACGATCTCCCTGGACCGGCCAACGACGGACGCCGTCGCGGCGCGGCACGCCTTCTCGAGGGTCGTCTTCTGCAGTTGGGGCGGTCGGTCATCCTCATTTGCTATCGCCTTGCGTCCGATCCACTGATATTCCGTCCCCTTGGCTCGCGCCGGCACACGTCGGCGCGCGGCCGGTGTGCAGAGCCCGGCCGCTGCGGCGGGAGGGGCGGTCCCGATCCCCGCGCTGGGAACCTCGGGGGTCCCCGGCGCGACTCGACTGCACACATCGGCGCCAGCCCGGATGTTTTCCCGGTACAGGCACGAGGCGGCACACATCGACACTTCCTCCCGGTGCCCCGACCGGGACTGACTCTCGTCGAGGTTACGGGAGGGGTCACGTGGTCTGTCGGCACCGAGTGGGACCTTGCCGACCTTGATTTTCCGTGCGGCAGACCCTTCGCTGCTTCGGTCGCGGCGAGCCTGCTGAACCGTGCCTTCACCTGCACAACCTCCATTCGTGGGAGACGAGACTATGGGTCTTGAACTTCGAGGATTGGTGCCGCTCCTTCAGGTGTTCGATATGCCAGGCTCCGTGGCTTTCTATCGTGACATCCTCGGGTTCGAGGTCGTCGCGCAGTCGGAGCCCGGAGACAACTTCGACTGGGGGATGGTCCGGCGGGATGCCATGGTCCTGATGCTCAACACGGCCTACGAGAGAGAGCATCGCCCCGAGTCCCCCGATCGGTTGCGCATGGCAGCTCATGACGACACAGCGTTGTTCTTTGATTGCGTCGACCCGGACGCCGCGTATGCGTATTTGTGCGGCCGAGGCCTGAAAGCCAAGGCACCTGTGACAACCCACTACGGAATGAAGCAGGTGTACGTTTCCGATCCGGACGGCTACTCTTTGTGCTTCCAGTCGCGTGCGGCCTGACCCTCCAGGTGGAGCCGGCTGATGTCGATGTCAAAGCGAGAGGACAATCTCGATCCTGAGGTTGCGCTGAGGATTGAGGAAATCAACAGGAGATCTCACCGGCTTCACGTCATCAGGACATGGTCAAGATGGCTTGGGGTGCTGGGTGTGATGTACGGCATCGTGCTCATCCTTTGGCGTCCCGCATGGGATGCCTACACGTGCATCTATGCAGTCACGCTCTTCCTGGACCTCCTGGCATCGGCCCAGGCCATCACTTTTGCGTCGTGGAAAGAGGCCACTGGCCGTGCAAGGATTGACGCCATTGGCCTTGGTGTAATCGCGAGTCTTGCGACAATCTGGAGCGTGCTGTGCCTGACGGGTGTCGTGCGGTATTGATACCGCACGGCAGAATCCGCAGAAGACTCCTTGACCTGGGCCACCCACCGGTCGTATGAGAAGGGAGATGTCGCCGCGCCTCCGGGTCGTCTCGTGGACGGCGGCCGTCCTGCTCGTGGCGGCGGCCGCCGGCGGAGCGCTGCCCCGCGGCCGGCGCTCCCCCCTGGTGGCGCCGGGGTTGATCGGCTACGTCTATATCAATGAAGGCACCTCGGACCGCAACGTGCCGGGGGCGGGGAACGTGGTCTCCGGGCTGGCGGCGTTCGCCGACGGCTCGCTCTCGGTCCTGCCGGGCTCTCCCTGGAGCACGGGGGGGACTGGACCCTCCGGGGGAGTGTTCCTCGCCGCCCCGCGCATCGGGATCAGCGCGGCCGGCGGGCGGCTGTTCGTCGCGGACTGGGGGAGCGACGACGTCGCGGTGTTCGCCATCGGCGAGGATGGGACGCTGCAGCCGGTGCCCGGGTCGCCGTTCGAATCCGGCGGGCGGCACCCCGAGGGGGTGGCCCTCACGCCCGACGGCCGGATCCTGTACGTCGGGCATTCTCAGAGCCGCACCATCGTCCCGTTCGCGGTGGATGAAGACGGAATCCTCAGCAGGCTCGATCCTCCGTTCGACGTCGAATCGGCCCCCAACGGCATGGCGGTCACGCCGGACGGCCGCATGCTCCTGGCCGCGCTCCCGGCCCTGGGCCGGATCGCGGTCCTGAGGATCGGCGACGACGGGCGGCTGGCGCCGGTTCCCGGCTCCCCTTTCGCCACGGACGCGGGGACCGCCGAAGGGATCGTCCTCGGTCGAGGGGGGGCCACGGCCTATGTCACGGACGCCGATGCGGCCGGATTCAAGCTGAGCCTCTACGCTCTGGGGGAAGACGGGGGACTCCTCCCGGCGCCCGGCTCGCCGTTCACCGGTCCGGGGGGGAGCGCCAATATCCTCCACCTGCTGCCGGACGGCCGCCTGCTCGCCGCCACCCTGGCGAACGACAACCGGATCGCGAGCCTGGTCCTGGCGGCCGACGGCCGGCCGGTCCCGGCGCCCGGCTCGCCGTTCCGGAACGCGCCTCTGGGACTGGCGCCGACCGGCATGGCGTCCGATCCGCTCGGCCGGTTCCTCTACGTGGTGAACGCCCTATCGGGGACGATCTCGGTCTTTCATCCCGATGCGGACGGGCGGCTCGCGGTGGCCGCCGAGAGCGTGCGCACGACCGTTGCCGGTCTCCCCCTGGCCGGGCTGGTCTTCGCGCCGGCGGGGGACCAGGACCTCGACGGCGTCGAGGCGATCCCGGACAACTGCCCGGGTGTCGCCAATCCCTCGCAGGCGGACGGCGACCGGGACGGCCTGGGGGACGCCTGCGACGACTGCCCCGCGATCGCGAACCCGGGGCAGCGCGACCAGGACGGGGACGGTCTCGGGGACGCCTGCGACGCCGACCGGGACGGCGACGGGATCGACGATTCCACGGACCTCTGTCCCGGCTCCTCGGACCCGGACCAGGCGGACGGCGACGGCGACGGCCGGGGGGACGCCTGCGACAACTGCCCGGACACGCCGAACCCAGGGCAGGAGGACGGGGACGGGGACAGGGAAGGGGACGCGTGCGCCCGACCGTTCGTCCGCATCGGCAGGCTGTACGTGCTGACGAACGCGCCGGAGAACTCCCTCGCCGCCTGGGACGTGGACACGCTCGGAAGGCTGAGGCGGCTCCGCGGCTCTCCGTTCCTGACGGGAGGGAGCGGGCCGGCCGGCTCGACCTTCTTCGCGCCGCCGCGCCTGGCGCTCGCGCGTCTCGCGCCCCCCGCCCTGTTCGCGACCAACGAGGGGAGCCACAACGTCACCGCCTTCCGCCTGGACCCCGACGGGACGCCCGTCAGGGCCCCGGGGTTCCCGAGGGAAACGGGGGGGAGCTTCCCGACCGCGGTGGCGGTCCATCCGAGCGGGCTCTACCTCGCCGTCGGCCAGCAGGGACGGATCTCCTTCCTGGTGATCCAGCCCTTCAACCTCAACCTGATCCAGATCCCCCATTCTCCTGCCGCGATCCCGGGCCGGGTGAGCGGCATGGGGATCCCGGCCCACGGGCAGTTCGTCGAGATCTCCCTCCCCGACTTCGGCGGGGCGCGGGCGATCGATTTTCACGAGCCGTTCCCCCTGCTCGCAGGTTCGCTGATCGGGAACTTCGGCGGGAACGGGGCCGGCCTGGCGTGGAACAGCCTCGGCGAGAAGGTCTACCTGGCCAGTTCGTCGAACGGCCCGGGAATCGTCGGGGCGTTCGCGGTCGATCCGGACGGCCGCGCGCGGCCGCTCGTGCGCTCACCGAAGAGCGGCGGCGGCCTGAACTCGAACGGGGTCGCCGTGTCGCCGGGGGACCGGTACGTATACGTCTCGAACCAGGGGGACAATTCCATCGGCGGCCTCCGCCTGGACGCGTCGGGCGCCATGACGGAGATGCCCGGCACGCCGTTCGCGAACGCCCCGCTCGCGCGCGTCCCGGTCGGCATGGCGTTCGATCCCCTGGGGCGTTTCCTGTTCGCGGCCAACGAAGGGACGAACGGGGTCTCGGTCTTCCGCATCGGTCCGGACGGCGCGCTCGAGCCGGCCGGCCCGCAGGAGAAGACCGGGGCGGTGGCGGGCCGGCCGCTCGGCGGCATCGTCTTCGTCCCCTCGGGGGACGAGGACGGCGACGGCATCGACGCCTACATCGACAACTGCCCGGGGGTCGCGAACCCGGCTCAGGCGGACGCCGACACCGACGGGGCGGGGGACGCGTGCGACACCTGCCCGGGGCTTGCGAACCCCGGACAGGCCGATGCCGACGGCGACGGCAGCGGCAACGCCTGCGACCCCGATCCCGACGGCGACGGGCTCGTCGGGAGCGCGGACACCTGCCCTCTCGATTTCGATCCGCTGGAGATGGACGCCGACGCCGACCTCATCGGCGATGCCTGCGATCCCTGCCTGGGCGATCCAATCAACGACGTCGATCGGGACGAGAGCTGCGCCAATATCGACAACTGCCCGAGAGCCGCCAACCCGCAGCAGGAGGACGTGGACTTCGACGGGGTCGGCAACACCTGCGACAACTGCATCTCGATCTACAACCCGGACCAGGCGGACGAGGATCAGGGTGGCGGCGGGGACGCCTGCCAGAAGGGATTCCAGCAGGAGGGCTACCTGTACCTCAACGGCCTGTCGCCGCAGAACCGGGCCGCCGGGTTTGAGACCAAGACGACCGGCACGCTCCTGCCGCTGCCGGGATCCCCGTACCTGACCCTCGGATCGGGGATGCAGAACGACCCGCCCCCTTCGGCCGCCCCCGGGCTCGCCTTCGCCCGGCGCGGCGCGCATCTGGTGGCGCTCAACCCGCTGTCGCGCTCGCTGACGGTCCTCGATCTCACGGGCTCGGGAATCCTCTCGCCCGGGATCGGCTCCCCCTACGCCGTGCCGCTCGAGGCGGCGCTCGGGCTCTCGATCGACCCGGCGGGGGAGACCCTCTACGTCGCGGGACGGGAGCCGGACGATCCCGGCGGGGGGGAGGGCGTCCTGGTCCCGTTCGCCGTGGCGCGCTCGGGGCGGCTGACCGCTCTGCCGG
>Ga0114129_10016927_pt1 | contig 10380 bp, 8 predicted proteins | sample RhiMetdeltSRZDD1_FD_80071 | JGI IMG/M metagenome (GOLD analysis project Ga0114129, IMG submission 80071) | Populus rhizosphere microbial communities from Tennessee, USA - Rhizosphere MetaG P. deltoides SRZDD1 (version 2) (version 2) | ecosystem: Host-associated > Plants > Roots > Rhizosphere >... | reverse complement strand
GGCTCGACCACGACGAACGTACCGTGCGTCGAGTGCGAGGGCGCGTGGCCCTGCCGCCGCATCTCCGCGATCATCTCGGGCGTGTCCGCGATCATGTCGTAGCGCAGCGCGCCGCCGACGCGCGCCTCGAGCGCGTGGACCTCCACCCGGAAGCCCTGAGGCCCCCACCACGACTCGAAGCCGTCCTTGGTCGTCCAGAGGTCCCAGACCTCCTGGGTCCGCGCGCGATACGTGCGCTCCACCACGATCTTCTGGCTGCTCATCGGCGTGTCTCCTTCCGGGTCTTGCCACGGTTCTTCCGGCGCTTCTCGAGGGCGGCGCCGAAGCGGTCCAGGCGCGCCTCCCACAGGCTGCGATAGCTGGCCAGCCACGTCTCCATCTCGCGGAACCGTTCCGGCCGGAGCGAGTAGAGGCGCCGCTGCCCGTCCGGCCGCATGGACACGAAGCCGGCCTCCTGGAGGATGCGCAGGTGGCGGGAGACGCCGGACTGGTGGATCCCCGCCCGCTGTACGACGTCGTTCACCGGCCGCTCGCCCCCGCGGAGCGCCTCCACCACCCGCCGGCGCGTCGGATCGCCGAGGGTCTGGAAGGCGTCTATCTGCGTCTCCATACATATACACATTAACGCATATATCGGCGACGCGTCAAGAGAGACCCTTGTGCCGCCTTTCTGCGCGCGCCAATCGGAATGCAGCGACCCTCAGCCGTGCTGAGTCAGTGGCTCGCCGGCCTGCGGTAGCGCGCGGCTCGAAGCGAACAGGCTCCGGCCGAGCCAGCGCCACAGCGCGCGGGCCTCGGTGTCCGGACCGATCACGTTGACGCGTCCGGCTCGCACCTCGGCCAGCGCGTCGGCATCACCCGTCCACACCTCCGTCAGGGCCCGCACCGTCGACTCCACGATCAGCGTCAGCTCGTGCCCGGGATCGTCGCGGCACAGGTCCGCGCTGCCCTTCTCCACGACCAGCCACCAACGACGCTCCCGCGGGCGCGCATCGGCGAACGCGAACTGAATCACCGTCCGTCCGCGCGGGAACTGGTCGAGCTTCAAGAAGCGCCGGATGTCCCACATGAGGAAGCCGGCATCGAGCTGGCTGCGCTTGAGGCGGCTGCCGATCCAACGCGCTCCCCAGTGGCCGATCTGCTCGACGATCGGACGCAGCTCTTCGCCGGCCTCGGTGAGCTGGTATTCCCAGCCGGCGTCGGTGCGCACGCGCCGGACGATGCCGATCTCGGTCAGCTTCCGGAGGCGCTGCGCCAGAAGGGTGGTCGACATGCGGGGGACGCCGCGACGGATGTCGTTGAACCTTCTGCTGCCGCAGAGCAGCTCGCGGACGACGAGCGGCGTCCATCGCTCTCCGAAGACCTCGGCGCCGCGGGCCACCGTGCAGAATTGGCCATAGTTGGTCATGTCCCAGGCTACCGCAGCCCGCAACTCCAGATTCTGGACTAGCGGGGAGACGCGAGGGCGCTTACAACCGGAGTATCCGACACGTGTCCTTCGGACGCGGGACGTCGGAGCAAGGAGGCCAACGATGAGCACGCAAGCAACCTTCGATCCGGTCAAGTTCAAGACGACGACGCGGTCGCAGTGGGAGTCGGCCGCTCCGGCGTGGCACCGCTGGGGACGTTTCCTCGGGGAATGGCTGGGGCCGGCCACGGAACGGATGCTCGATCTCGCCGGCGTGAAGGCGGGCAGCCTGGTCCTGGACGTCGCGGCGGGCGCCGGGGAGCAGACGTTGCGCGCGGCGCGCCGCGCCGGTCCCACCGGCCACGTGCTGGCCACGGACATCTCTCCCAAGATCCTCGAGTACGCCCTTCACGATGCCCGCGAGGCCGGACTGTCGAACGTCTCGACGCGCGAGCTCGACGGCGAGACGGTGGACGAGCTGCCCGCCCGCAGCTTCGACGCGGTGATCTCGCGCGTGGGGCTGATCTACTTCCCGGACCGCCAGAAGGCGCTCGCCGCGATGATGCGCGTGCTGAAGCCCGGGGGCCGCATCGCCGCCATCGTGTATTCGACGGCGGAAGCCAACGCCTTCTTCTCGATCCCGATCTCGATCATCCGCCGGCGGGCTCAGTTGCCGCCGCCCGTGCCCGGTCAACCGGGTCCGTTCTCGCTGGGCAAGGACGGCGTGCTGGCGGAGACGCTGCGAGCCGCGGGCTTTCGCGGCGTGGTCGTCGACCGGATGGACGCTCCCGTGCACCTGGCCTCGGCGGCGGAGTGTGTGGCGTTCGAACGGGAGTCCTTCGGCGCGCTGCACCAGATGATGTCCTCGATGTCCGAGCCCGATCGGGCCGATACGTGGCGGGAGATCGAAGCCGAGCTCAAGCCATTCGAGCGCGGCGGCCGATTCGTCGGTCCGTGCGAGCTGCTGGTCGCGGGGGCGACACAGTAGTGGGACCTACGTCCGCGGGTCGCGCCAGATCAGGCGCTCGTCGGTGCGGGTGGCCGCGAAGTCGGGACACCGACATCCCGCGCGCAGAGTAGTGATGAATATTCTGTAGCTATGATTATGCGGCTAACGTGTATAAGAATACGCACTGGTTGCCCGCGGAGGTCCCAGTGATGCGGTTCATGTCTAAGTTCGTACCTGTGCTGTTGCTGTTCGTCGGCTCGGCTCTCGCAGCGACGACGGATGGGCCAGTGCTCTACGACTCGTACGGTCGTGAGATCTGGACGCCGCAGCGCGGCCGCATCGTCTACCCGCCGGGAGCGCCCGCGCCGAAGGAGCAGTCGCAGACCACGAACCTCGCCGCTCCCGCATCCGCGACGGCGCTGTCCGCACCGCTGATGTCATCCGCGGATCTCGAGCTCGCTCAGGAGTGGTACCGCGTCGTCCTGGGCACGGGCATCGGCTGGACGGGACTCCACGTCGCCGACATCGATCAGGACGGGCAGAAGGACGTCGTCGCGGGCGGCGGCGGCTTCGGCCCGCTCCCCGCGAACCGGTACTGGTACGTGTTGTCCCGCCGCGGCACCGGCTACGTTCCGCGGTACGCGCATGTCCCGTACCCATCCGACATCACGAGCCTGCAGGTCGGCCAGGTGGACGCCGATCCGCAGCTCGAGATCCTTTTCGCGGTGGGCATGGGCATCCAGATCTACGACGGGTTGAGCCTCGTGGCCGAACGCAGCTTCCTCGCCCCGACGGGCGCACGGGATATCAAGGTCGCGGACGTCGATGCCGACGGCGCGCCGGAGATCGTGTTCGTCGCCGCCGGCGGGCTCTACGTCCACGACGCGGCCACCGGGACGCTCGAGTATCACGACGCTGCCCACGGCGGCCAGGGCCTCGCGGTCGGCCAGCTCGATGCCGACGCCGCCCTCGAGCTGGTGGTGGGCCGCGACGACGGCACGATCGCGGCGGATCCCGGCTTCGTGATCGACGGGCTGACCCACGTCGTCGAGTGGGACAAGGCCGACGGCTTCGGCCGCTTCGTGCGCACGGGCGACGTGGACGGCGATGGCCTCGACGAGATCGTCGCGGGCGTCGGCGGTGGGATCCAGGTCTTCCACGGCAACACGCACACGCTCGCGTGGTCGGTGCCGGTCTTCGACCTCGGTGCCCTCCGTGTGCTCGACGTCGAACAGGACGCGACCGCGGAGGTCGTCTACGGCGACAACCAGTGGGGCGGCCTGCACGTGCTCGCCGGCCATGACGGTACGGAGAAGTGGGGGCTCGACACACAAGATCCGGGCGTGACCGACATCGCGATGGGCGACGTGGACGGCGACGGCGTTTCCGAGCTGCTGTGGGGAACGGGGCAGCATTCCAGCGGTCCCGACTACCTCCACGTGGTCGACCCGCTGGTGCGCGTGCGGGAGTGGCGCAGCATCGACATCGGCGGCCCGTTCTATGCCCTCGACTCGGCGGATATCGACGCGGATGGGAGCGTCGAGCTGGCGCACGCCGCCCACGTGCGCGACACCGGGTTCGGCTCCGAGGCCTACTTCATACACGAAGGGGCGACGAAGGCCCTGGAGTACGAAAGCCCTTCCGTCGGCCTCAACGCCATTGCCAAGGTCTGGCGCCTTCGCACGGCCAATGTGGACGCCGATCCGCAGCGCGAGATCTTCCTGGCCACGGCACAAACCCATGACGGCCTCATCGTGTGCCGCGACGGCCTGACGCACGAGGAGCAATGGCGGACGGTGCCCCTCTTCGGCGCACATCTCGTTTCGATGCAGATCGCCGACGTCGACGCCGACGGGAGTCTCGAGGTCGTGGCCGGCACCCTCCTCATCCACTCCGGCGCCGAAGGGTCGTACGTGTACGTCTACGACGCCGCGACCGGCGCTCTGGAATGGCGAAGCCCGCCGCTCCCGACGTCTGGCTTGATCGGCCTGCTGCGGGTGGCGGATGTCACCGGCGACACGACGCCGGAGATCGTGGCCGCGACCAGCGGCTTCGACACCGCCGACCAGAGCCGGCTCTGGATCCTGGACGGCGGGACAGGGGCCGTTCTGCGGACGGTGTCCGGGCGCGGCATCACGTCCCTCGACACGCCCGATCGCGACGGCAACGGCAAGGCGGAGATCGTGGTGGGCACCCTGGCCGGTGCGATCCAGGTGCTGGATCCGGCGACGGGCGCGGTGACGGAGACCCTGGGCACGTTCGGCTCGGCCATCTACGGGCTCACCGTGAAGGACGTCGTCGGCTCGCAGGGGCGGCCCGTGTACGTTTACGCGCGGAGCGACCAGCTGCGCCTGCTGCGCGAAGACGGCGGCATCGAGGTCACGCTCGGCCGGCCTCTCGGCACCGACGTCGCGCGGCACGACAGCCTGATGGTCGCCAACGTCGATGCCGACCCCCGGCACGAGATCGTCGTGAACGTCGGTCCGGCGGGTTTCATGGTGTTCGACCTCTTTCTCTACGACACCGCCGTGCCGACGATCGCGGTGACGTCGCCCGCCGCCGGCTCGACAGTCACCGGCAGCGTCACCGTGTCCGCCACCGCGTCCGACCTCGAGGGCCTCGTCGTGCGCGTCGACTTCTTCGTGGGCGGCACCCTGTTGGGCAGCGACGACAACGCTCCGTACGAGGTCGCGTGGAACACGGCGGCCTTCGCTGGTCCGCGCGTGCTCACCGCTCGGGCATACGACAACTCGGGGAACGCCGGAGTCAGCGCGGGCGTCACTGTGAACGTATCCGACGTGGTGCCCCCGTCCGCCCTCTTCGAGAGCCTGACCTTGGGTGCGCTGCTGCGCGACACGGCGGCGGTGGGCGTCGTCGCCAGTGACAACGTCGGGGTGACGCGAGTCGACCTGCTCCTCGACGGTGTCGTCGTCGGCTCGGATGCCACCGCCCCCTATTCCGTCACCTTCGACACCACGGCCCATGCCGACGGATCGCACCAACTCGTGGCCCGGGCCTACGACGCGGCCGGGTTCTTCGGCGACACCACCACGCTAACCGTGGGCATCGACAACACGCCGCCCACCGCCGTCGTGACACAGCCCGCGGCGGGGGCCACCCTGAGCGGTACGGTCACGATCATGGCGGACGCCGCGGACTTCATCGGTGTGGCTCGTGTCGAGTTCTACGTGGACGGCGTCGTCCTGACGACGGACACCCTTGCGCCCTACCAGGCGACGTGGAACGCCACCGCGGCCACGCCCGGCCCTCACGTCCTCTCCGCGGTGGCCGTCGATCGCGTCGGCCACCGCACCGACTCCTTGCCGGTAACTGTCACCGTCTTCGACCCGGCCCCCGTCGTCACGATCACGGCCCCCGTGTTCGGCGCCATGCTGCGGAACACCGTCAGCCTGGCCGCGGCCGCGTCCGACAACGCGGCGGTGACGCGCGTCGAGTTCTACGTCGACGACGTGCTGCGCGGGACCGATACCGCGGCGCCGTACAACGCCCCGTGGAACACGACGACGTCGGCCACCGGCAATCACGTCATCGTCGCGAAGGCCTATGACACCGCCGGCAGCGAGACGGCGTCGGCGCCGATCTGGGTGACCTCCGACAACCTCGCCCCGACCGTGTCCATCGACGACCCGGCCAACGGCTCGACGGTCAGCGGGACCTTCACCGTGACGGCATCGGCCCTCGACGAGTTGAGTGTCGCGCGCGTCGACTTCCTGGTCGACGGCGTGCAAAAGGCGACCGACTCCGCGGCACCGTTCACCTTCGAGTGGCCGACCACTTCCTATGCGAACGGCGCCCATGCGCTGTCCGCACGGGCGACGGATCGCGCCGCGAACAGCCGGCTGAGCGCGACGCTGACGGTGGCCGTCAGCAACTCCGCCGGAGGCGGGACGGCGACGTACGATGCGGTGTTGAAAGCGCCCCGGTGCGTCCCGGGTCTGTCTTCCTGCGATTCAGGGACGCTTCTGCAGGGCCGAGGGACGGTCGGCCCGGAGTCGGCCGCGCCCAACACCTTGAAGTCGAGCTGCGCCGACAACAACGCGGGTAGCTACCGCGTGGACGAGTCGACCGAGCGCATCGTGGTGTCGACGCTGGACGACACTCCTCTCGCCGCGGGCAAGCGTGTCCGTATCGACGTCAGCGTCTGGGCGTGGGCGGGATTCATGACGGACCGGCTGGACATCTATGTCACGAACGCCGCCAACAGCGCCGTGAGCACCGCGGCCTGGTGGACGCTCGTGGGCACGCTCACGCCGGGCGGCCCTGGCCTGCAGGTACTGAGCGTCGAGCACACGCTGGCGCCCGGCGCGTTGCAAGCGGTTCGCGCGCGGTTCCGCCATGCCGGCAGTCCGGCGATCTGCTCCGCGACGGCCTATGCGGATCACGACGACCTGATCTTCGCCGTGCAGTAGCCCGGCGAGTGGCGGAGATCCGCGTCTAGAACCGCACCTGGAGAAGCGAGACCTCGAACGCAACGTCGCGGCGGCCGCGGCGCTCCCGCACTCGTGGTTGCGGCAGGGGCACGCCCAGGGCGAGCTTCGATCCGTCGAGGGTGAGTGCGGCCCAGGCGGGTCCGCGCCGACTCATCTCGTACCCGAGGATCGCGCCGACGGCGGGGGCGAACAGGCTGAGGCCTGTGGCCGTGCTGTCCGTGGTCGCGATCATCACCACCATCGCGGTCGTGCCCAGCGCGGCGCCGCCGACGGTCATGCCGAAGTGGCCGCGCCAGTCGCCGTCGAGCGTGCGCTCCACGGCATATGCGGCGCCGGCGACCGCCACCGAGACGCATGAGATCCACAGAAGCCCCTCCGCCGTAGACCCGTCGCCGGAGTTTTCCCCCTCGTCGTGGGCGTCGAGCCACACGATTGCCCCGAGTGTCACGGCGGTCCCGGCCGTCAGGGCCAGAGGACCGCGAATGACGAACGACAATCCAGCGCGCGGCCGTCGCCGCCGATCCTCACGCTGCCGCCCGTCCTCGGCGTGGACCGGCACCGCGTGGCCGATGGAGGCCATGATGACGAGGACTGCGATCGTGGCTCTGTAGGACATATGGGGACCTCGCCGCCAGCGTAGTTTCACGATCGGAGCGGAGTCCCTAGGAAGTTCCAAATGTCTTGGGAGCGCCCCGCTTCCGCGGGGAGCGCCCCTTGACAACGCCTGCTTCGGTTCGATATAGTACAGTCATGAATCGTTCTGGTGAGAACGAGATGGCGATGGCCCTCATCGGGGCCGCCCACGAGGTCGAGGCGCGGATGGAGCGCGTTCTCGAGCCGCTGGGGCTCTCGCTGGCGAAGTTCGGGGTGTTGTCGCACCTGGTCGAGGCCGGCGAGCCGATGCCGTTGTGCAACCTGGCCGACCGGATGGAGTGCGTCCGCTCGAACATCACCCAGCTCATCGATCGCCTGGAGGCCGATAAGCTGGTGAGCCGCCTGCCGGATCCGCAGGATCGGCGGTCCATCCGCGCCTACGTGACACCGGAAGGACGCGCGCGGTGCGAAGCGGCCAGGGCAGCGCTGCGGGCCACGGAGAAAGACGTGTTCGCGCGGTTCACCAAGGCCCAGCGGGAGTCTCTTCGCGAGCTGGTGGCCGCGCTTCGGGAGCCCGCATGAGGGTCGTTTTTTTGGCACCAATAGTTCAGTAATGGACTATCTAGTACAGGACAGTAGGCCGATGCACAGTTCAGGAATGGAGGACGTGATGACGACACAGACCGGGCTCGAGCTCCTGGCCCCGTTCGACTTGGGAACCACGAAGCTTCGGAACCGCATGGTCATGGCGCCGATGACCCGTTCGCGCGCCGGGACCGGGGGAGTGCCCACGCCTCTCGTTGCGACGTACTACGCGCAGCGCGCATCGGCGGGGCTCATCATCACGGAGGCGACGCAGGTCGCGCCGCAAGGCGTGGGATATCTCAACACGCCCGGCATCCACACGCAGTCACAGGAAGACGGCTGGCGTGCCGTCACGGACGCGGTGCACGCCCGCGGCGGGCGCGTCGCGCTGCAGCTCTGGCACGTCGGCCGCATCTCGCATCCCTCGTTCCAGCCCGGCGGCGGGTTGCCGGTGGCGCCGTCGGCGATCCGTCCGGAGGGCTCGATGACCACGCCGAACGGGAAGCAGCCGTTCGTCACGCCGCGCGCCCTCGACATCAGCGAGATCCCCGTCATCGTCGATCAGTTTGCGGCGGGCGCAAGGCGCGCCAAGCGCGCCGGTTTCGATGCCGTCGAGATCCACGGCGCCAACGGCTATCTCGTCGACCAGTTCCTTCGCGACGGCAGCAATCACCGCGTCGACGACTACGGCGGCAGCGCGGCGCGGCGCGCGCGATTCCTGGTCGAGGTGACCAAGGCGGTGGTCGACGTCTGGGGGCCGACGCGCGTCGGTGTGCGCTTCTCGCCGACCGGCGCCTACAACAGCATGAGCGATACGGATCCGGAGACGACGTTCGCCACCGCGGCGGCGGCACTGAGGCCGCTCGGGCTCGGCTGGCTGCACGTGTACGCGCCCGGAGCGGTCGACCCGGCCACGCTCGAGCATCGCATCGTGCGCCGGCTGCGGCGGGAGCTCGACGCGCCGTTCGTCTTGAACGGCGGCCTCGACCGGTCGACGGCAGAGCACGCGTTGCACACGGGTCTCGCCGACCTCGCGGCCTTCGGTGTGCCGTACCTCGCGAACCCGGACCTTGCCGAGCGCTTCGCCCTCGATCTGCCCCTCAACACTCCCGACCACGCCACCTTCTACGGCGGCGCGGAGCGGGGCTACACGGACTATCCGTTCCGCCCACAGGCCGCTTGAGGCCTGAGGCGATCACACGAAAGAAGGAGAACGTCATGAAGAAGCTGTCTCGGTTCACGCCCCATATCCTCGGCCTCACCCGCATCCTCGTCGGCGTGATGTTCGCCAGTCACGGTGCACAGAAGGTGCTGGGTGCGTTCGGTGGAGTGCCGGCGGGCACGCCTGCGTTCGTCGTCTGGGGCGCCGGCGTCATCGAGCTGGTGGGGGGAGCCCTCATCGCCGTCGGCCTGTTCACCCGTCCGGCGGCTTTCCTCTCCAGCGGCACGATGGCCGTGGCCTACTTCATGGCCCACGGCCTGCAGAGCTTCTGGCCGATCCAGAACGGCGGAGAGCTGGCGATCCTGTACTCCTGGCTCTTCCTCTACCTGGCGGCGGAGGGCCCTGGTGCGTTCGCGCTGGACAACGTCTTCGCACGGTCGTCCGCGTCTTCGCCCCGTCGCGTCGCGTCGCTGGCCGCCTGATGGTTTCCGATTCCTCCGGCCAGCCACGCGTGCGACAAGCGGCGTGTGGCTGGCCGTTCCTCGCGCCGTAGCGCGAAGGCCTACTGGCCGGCCGCCTCCGGCGCCCAGCCCTCGGCTTCGAGGATCTTCGCGCTAGCGGCGTCCGGCACGACGTCGTTGCCCTTCCGCCGGAAGCGCAAGACGTGCCGGCCCTTCGTGACGATGGGGCCGTGCCAGTCGTCGTTGGTCGGACCCACGCACGGGGCCCGGCGCACCTCGAGGCCCACGGTAAAAGCAACGGCCGGATCCGTCGGGCGTTCGCGCTGGATCGTCACGGCATCCTCGTGATGCGCGGCGCCGGGAGGGTCGAGGAAGCACTCGCCGCCCTGGGACTTCTCCAGGAGCCGGTGCTCCGTCGCCTCGCCGCCGGCGAACGAGATCGCGATCACGCGCTCGAACATGAATCCCTGGTGCGGCCCGCTGGCGCCCTGACAGACGAGCCGGTCGAGCCCGTCCGGCATTCCGCCGAACGGCACGCAGTTGGCGCCGAGGGGCACGTACAACTCGATCGCGTGCGTCCGGCGCCACGCGCCACCGACCTTCCGGAGCACGTGCGTTTCGCCTTCGCACCCGCGGTCGCAGCCGAGGTCGAGTCCCACGAGCCACTCGTCGGGATGCGCCACGAACCGCCCGGAGCGCGCCATCAGCCAGCGCCGTTCCACCGGCGGCCCGCCTTCTTCGGTCGGCGGCGAGACGCAGACCCAACCTTT
>Ga0114129_10016926_pt1 | contig 10381 bp, 7 predicted proteins | sample RhiMetdeltSRZDD1_FD_80071 | JGI IMG/M metagenome (GOLD analysis project Ga0114129, IMG submission 80071) | Populus rhizosphere microbial communities from Tennessee, USA - Rhizosphere MetaG P. deltoides SRZDD1 (version 2) (version 2) | ecosystem: Host-associated > Plants > Roots > Rhizosphere >... | reverse complement strand
CGCGATCGACGCCCCCCGGCACCGCCGCGAGATTGCAGTCGGAGCAGAACGTCGTCCCCCCGTGGGCGAAGAGGAGCCGCAGCGAGTCGTAGATCTCCGTCTGGGTGCCCACCGTGGATCGCGCGTTTCGGACGCCGTTCTTCTGCTCGAGGGCGATCGCCGGCGGCACCGGCTCGATCGAGTCGACGTCCGGGCGGTCGAGCCTCTCGAGGAACTGGCGCGCGTACGTCGAGAGGGACTCGGCGTATCGCCGCTGACCCTCCGCGTAGAGAGTGTCGAAAGCGAGCGAAGACTTGCCGGAGCCGGAGACGCCGGTGACGACGGTGAGCCGGCCGAGCGGGATCGAGACCGAGAGGTTCTTCAGGTTGTGGGTCCGCGCGCCGAGGATCCGGATTACAGGAGAGGGGCGAGCAGACCGTTTCATCGAACCGCTCAATCTACCAAAAAGAGAGAAGCCGCGTCGTGCGACGCGGCTTCTCCTCGTTCGTGATTACTCGGGTCGATCCGCGACCGGACGCCGCGACCGGACGCTCGGTGGCATCGCGCGAACGGTACGCCCAAAGAAAAGCCGCGGGCGAATCCGCGGCCTTCGATCGGAGATGACGCGACTACTCGGGTCTGGGCGCCGGCCTCCGCTCGCGCTCGGCCCAGACGCGATCCCAGCCGAGCCGCCGCGCCGTCTCCATGTTGACGGTTCCGTCCGGCTGATAGGTCCCGTTCCCGATCAACAGGTCTTTCTGGCCGTCCGTCAGATATGCCGGCATCTTCGCGTCGGCCGATCGCGGGACGTACTCGCCGCCCTCGCCGATCGGCGATGTCAGGTGCTTTTGAGTTCGACGAACGCCTTGCACGAGGTAGTAGAACTCGACGTTCCGTGACGCCTGGACGACGACTTCCCTCAAGTCTGCCCGGAGAACGGAGAACGTCGCCATCGGTCCAATCGGCGTGATCTGGACGGATAGGCCTTCTTCGTCGGTGACCATGCGGAAGTGTTCCGGTACCGGGATTCGGGCAACCCCGCGCTCGAACCTGCCGCGTCCGCGAAAATAGGTCCCCGGCTCCGGCCCCTCGAGCGAAATGTATCGGATCACCTTCGAGGCGTCCGTCGGGTGGGGCTCGACGAAGAACTTGACGCCGCTACCACCCGAATTCGGAGCCGCCCAGAGACCATAGTTCGTGGTAGTGCCGGGCGGGTTGTATCCGACGTACCCCTCGGCGAGAACGCCCCCGGAGCTGTTGATCACGGAGCCCGCCGCACCGACCTCGAGTGAGATCCCGACCGTCCCGACCAGAAGGCCTTCGCCGCGAACACCGGCTCCCGGATAGGAGCCTGTGACGAGAGGTCCACTTTGCACTCCCTTGACGCCTGCCGAGTTGTTTCCGGCATACACGGCCCATCCGACGATCGCATTACCGGAGCTGGTGCTATTGATGAACGCATCCAGACCGCAGCTATAGGAACAGTTCGAAGACAGGTTCGTGAAGTAGGCGACGGCGTTCGTGGTGTTCGCGGTCAGGCCGAAGGAGTTGAACGGCGCGCCGAGTGTGCTGCTGAAATAGCCGTTGATGTCGATGTAGACGTGGGTCGGTCCGATGTTGACGAGGGCGTTGATCGCTCCATTCGTCCCGGCCGGGACAATTGCCGCATTCGAGACGACCTTGCCGGCAAGAAAATTGAGCTGCGACACCTGCGGCTGCGGCGAGCCCGCCGGCCACGCTGTCAGGAACCCGTCGGCAGGAGGCAGGATCCCTCCGAAGCTGAGCGAATACGCGTCGATACCCGACGGAAGACCCGGACAGGGCCCGTTGTCGATATCGAAGGTTCGAGGGAAATTCGTCGGCAGAGCGGGTCCCCCAAAAGGTCCCGCCGGGTTACGAGTATCCACGACCCGGCAGGGAACGACCGCAACGAACACTCGCGGCGGCGTGAAGTCCGTCATCGTCGTGATGCCGCCGGAAGAGTCGGTCCAGGGCGGCACGGTCCAGTTGGTCACCGGCGGGTCCAGGAGCTGACCGACGAGCGCGGAAGAAGCGAGAAAGAGCGTGACGCCCATCGAGACTTTCCACATCGACAACCTCCAAATCGAAAAGGGGAATCGATCTACTCGGGTCTCGGCGCCGGCCTCCGCTCGCGCTCGGCCCAGACGCGCTCCCACCCGAGACGCCGCGCCGTGTCCATGTTCACCGTGCCGTCCGGCCGGTACGTCCCGTTCTGAATCAAAGCGCGTTTCTGGCCGGTCGAGAGCCACTCCGGGATCTTCGCGTCCGCCGAGCGCGGGGCGAACTCCGCGGAGCTCCGCATCGGCGCCGCGTCCTTGAAGTTCGCGCGCACACCCTGGACGAGATAAGAGAACTCGACGTTACGCGACGCCTGGACGACGATCTCGTTCAAGTCCATCCGCAGAACCCCGACGCTCGCCATCGCGCCAATGGGCGTGATCTGGACGGTCAGGCCCTCGGGATCCGTGACGAGCCGGAAATGTTCCGGGACCGGTATCCGGGCGACGCCGTTCTGGAATCTCGCGCGCCCGCGAAAATACGTCCCGGCTTCGGGGCCTTCCAGCGATATGTAAACGATCTCCCGGCTCGGGTCGGTCGGATGCGGATCGAGGAAAGACTTCGTGCCGGTCGAGCCGACGCTGCCGTTGCCGAAAAACGACCACGGCGGCGCGCCGGGAGGATCGCTGCCGGCCGAGAAGCCCAGAATCCCGTACACGAGCTCGGCGCCCGAGGCGTTCAAGAGAGAGCCCGCGACCCCCTGGACCCTCCCGATGCCGAGGACGCCGGTGTCCAGGCCTTCGCCCCGAACGCCCGACGCGGTGTAGCCCGGGATCGTGAAGAACCCGCCGCTGTGGCCCTCGATCGCCGCCGAGTCGAATCCGCCGCTGGGGAGGTCTCCATAGATCGTCCGGCCGTTCGTGTTGCTGTGGCTGACCGCCCAGACGGCGCACCCACTCAGGCTGCAGCCCGTCGCGTTGTTGATGAAGAAGGCCGTGGGGCTCGAGCTCGAAGTGTTGTTCAGGTAGAAGAAGTCGAAGCCGGTCCAGACGGGCGAAAAGTACCCATTGATGTCGATGTAGATGTTCGTGGGACCGGCGTTCACCCGCACGTCGATCGAGTCGTTGTTTCCATTCGGAACGATCGCAGCGTTCGCGACGACCTTCCCCGCCAGGAAGTTCAACTGCGACACGACGGGCTGGACGCTTCCATTCGGCCAGGCGGTCAAGAACCCGTCGGCCGGAGGCAGGATCGCACCGATCGAAAGCGAGTATGCGGAGAGGAACGTCGTCGGGATCCCGGGGCAGGGGCCGGCCGGGATGTTGAACGTGCGGTTCACGTTTGCCAGCAATGCCGGGCCGCCGTAGGGCCCGGCCGCGAGGCGCGTGTCCACGACGCGGCACGGCACCACCGGAATGAAAGCCCGGGGGCCCGTGACGTCGACCATGGGCCGAAGCCCTTCGGCCGGAGCCGCGTTGTAAGGCGGCACCGTCCAGTTGGTGACGGGAATCTCCAATCGTTGTGCCAGAACCGGGAAAGAGGCGAGAAAGACCAGGGCAGCCACAGTCGCTCTGCGCATCGATCAACCTCCCTTGTAATTAAAGAAATCTGCGGAGCGGCGCCGTTATGCGTCGGGTCGGCTGAATGTTATTCCCGAATCGGCTCACAGCGAGACTCGGCCCGATCCAAACCGGAATCCGGGATCACTCCCCCCCTGAAAACCGACGAACCGACTCCGTTTCAGCCCGGCTGCCGCGGCTCCTCTTCGCCTTCCTCCGGAAACTCCTCGGAGGGCGGCGTGGGATAGGGCGGAGCCTCTTCCCAGTACCAGCCCTGGTGCACGGGGCAGACCTCCGTCGGAGCGGTGCCGGAGATGAACACCTCGGTCATCTTCCGCGGGCAACCGGGCGAGACGAGATACCCGGTGTCCGGATCGATGTCCGCGGTGACGATGTCGGAGGGAACCGGAAAGTTTTCGGAGAAGAGCTGCGGGGGCAGCGAGCGCGAGAAATCCGCGAAGATCGGAACCGCGGCCTGCGAGCCCGAGAGGTTCAGGCCCCGGTTGTCGTCGTAGCCGACCCAGATCGTCGCCAGAAAACGCGGGGAGAATCCCACGAACCACGCGTCCCGCCCGTCGTTCGTCGTTCCGGTCTTGCCGGCGAGCACGCCGCGAATACCGCCGCCACGTGCGCCGGCGGCGGTGCCCCGGTCGACCGCGCCCCGCAGGATCGAGTCCACGAGGAAGACCGCGTCGGCCGGAAGAACCTGCTTCAACGGGGTTTCCTTGCGATCGAGGATCTGCCCGTCGGAGGTCAGGACGCCCACGATGGCGTTCGGCTCGATCCGGACACCGCCGTTCGCAAGTACCGCGTACGCCGAGGCGATCTCCATCGGGGAGATCTCGAAGGCGCCGAGCGCCACGGACGGATACGGCTGCATCCGCGAGCTGATCCCGGCCGCTCGCGACGCGGCGAGGACCGTCGTCAGGTCGGCCGCCAGGGCCGCGCGCACCGTCGGGACGTTTATGGACAGCTCGACCGCCCGCCGGTACGACATCGGCCCGCGGTAGCCGCCGTCGTAGTTGCGCGGCGTCCACTGCTCGGACGCGCGGTGGCGCCCCCACTCGACGGTGATGGGCGAGTCGTTCAGGATCGTCGCGGGCGTCACCGAGGGAACGAGGTCGCGGCGCGCGAACGCCGCGAGAGCGACGAACGGCTTGAAGAGAGAGCCCGGCTGGCGGTGCGCCTGCGTCACGCGGTTGAACTGCGAGAGCCGGTAGTCCCGGCCTCCGACGAGAGCTTTCACCGCGCCGGTCTGAGGCTCGAGCTGGATGAGCGCGCCCTGGAGCGGAGCGCGCCGAGCGGCGGCGGCGAGCCGCCGGTAGCGCTTCTCGAGCGCGGCGAGCCCGTCGGTCACGGCGCGCTGGCCGGCCTGCTGCAGATCGACGTCGAGAGTCGTGAAGATCTGCAGGCTCTCGGTCCTCATCTTCTCGCCGTATTTCTCCGACAGCTGGGCCTTGACGAAGTCCACGAAGTGGGGCGCGATGATTTTCTGAAGGCGGCGACTTCGCGGAACGAGCGGCGACGCCGCGGCCGCTTCCATCGACGCCCGATCGATCCTCCCCTGCTCGAGCATCAGGCCGAGCACGAGGTTGCGGCGCTCGCGTGTGCGCTGCGGACTTCGGAAGGGCGAAAACGTGTTGGGCGCCTTGATCATCCCCGCGATCGTCGCCGAATCGGCGAGATCCAGGTCCGAGACCTGTTTTCCGAAGTAGTAGCGCGCCGCCTCTCCGACCCCCTTGATCGCGATCGAGCCCCGCTGCCCGAGATAGATCTCGTTCAGGTACGCCTCCAGGATTTCGTCCTTCGAGTACCGCGCGTCGAGCAGGATGGCGATCGCCGCCTCCGCGGCCTTGCGGCGGACCGTTCGCTCGGGGGTCAGGTACAGGTTCTTGACGAGCTGCTGGGTCAGCGTCGAGCCGCCCTGAACCGATCCGCCTTTCAGCGTGGCAAAAATGGCGCCGAACGTCCTCTTGATCGAGACGCCGGAGTGCCGGTAGAAGTCGCGGTCCTCGGTTACCAGGATCGCGTCGAGGAGAGTTCGAGGGGCGTCCTTCAACCGAACGAGCGTCCGATCTTCGTACTCTTCGCCGAAGACGGCGCCCAGGCGCTCGGGCTCGACGACGAGCGCCGGAAGCGGGTTGCCCTGGTCGTCCCGCACCGCGACGACTTTGTCTCCGGCGAAATCGACGCGGGCACGGTAGCCGTGGAACTCTCGGCCGGGGTACTGGAAGTCGCGCGTGAACACTTCGACCGAATCGCCGCCGCGGCGGTAGTGTCCGGGCGTCTCGGGCGCGCGATCCGACGCCTGGTAGAAGAGCCGCTCGAGTTTCGCCGTGAGGCGGTCGGCGGACCCGGACGCGCCGGGCTCGAACACCGCGATGTCCGAATAGATCCGCGAGGGCAGGTTCCAGCGGTGGGTCTCGAAGCGCGACGCGACCGCGGATCCCACGAAACCGACGAGCGCGATCGACAGCAACAGAAACGCGACCGTCCCGAGGACGACTTCGCTTCTGTGCCGCAGGACCCAGACGGGCAGCGAGACGTGCCGCGGCTGCGCTGCCGGAGTGCTCACGCGTCAACCAACAGCGCGGCGCCGTCAGTCATTCGCGGGGCCTCTCCGACGAGCGGGTCCGCCACACCACCGTCATAACATGGCCGCTTGGCGAGGAGGAAACGGAAGGGCCGCGGTTCGCGACCCGCGCCGCTGGGACGCCGCGCTCCGGCAGCCGCCCCGGAACCGGTCCGAAGGATTCCCGTCCCCCCGGCCGTCGCAATCGCGTCGCTCGTCGCGGTCCTGGCGGGAACCGCTCTCATCGTCGATCCCGCGGCCCACGCCTCGTTCGATGCCCCGAAGCGGCTCGTCGCCGCGGTTGGCACGGCCGTCGCGACGCTAGCCGCGTTCGCGTTCCGCCGGAGTCGGCGCGGTCCCCGGGAAACGTGGCGGGCCCTCTCGCCCGCGGCGCGCCTCGCCCTGGCTGCGGGAGTGACCGCCCTCCTCTGGGCGATCGTCTCGTCCCTGCTCTCGCCGCGACGGCTCCCTTCGCTCGATTCCCTTCGCGCGGTGGCGCTGTACGTCCTGCTCGTTCCGCTCGGGGCGTCCGCCGCGGTCGCGAGGGGAAAGAGCGTGCTCGCGGCCGCGTTTCTGGCGGCGACGGCCGCGAACGCCGCGATCTCGCTCCTTCAGAGCCGAGGCGTGCAGCCCTTCCGGCTCGAGACGTTCGGGACCCGCAACCTGACCGGGGCGCTGGCGGGTAACGTCGGATACCTCGCGATCACCGTTGCGCTCGCGGCGGTCCTCGTCCTCGGGATCGCGATCTCCGCCGGTCGCGGCCGCGGCCTTCGCACAGCCGCGATCGCATCGTTCGTTCTCTTCGTCGCGACCCTCGCGGTCAATCGCAACCTCACGGCCATCCTTTCGGTCGCATTCGGGACTACCGCGCTCATCGTCGTCACGTTCGGGCGGCGATCGCTCCTCCCGATCTTCGCGGTTGTCCTCGCCCTCGGAGTCGCGGTCATCGGCGTCGCCCCGCTGCGACAACGAGCGGCGGCCGCAGTTGCGGCCGTGCGCGCCGGGGACTGGGATCGCGTGACGACGTACCGGACCGGCGCCTGGGCGGCGGCGCTCGAGATGATCCGCGAGCGCCCGATCACGGGATGGGGACCGGGCACGTACGCGGCGGAATTCGTTCCCCACCGCCTCCAGGCGGAGATCCGCGCCCGGAGGCGCTTCCTGAACCCGCTCGTCACGAGCTCGTACTCGGAGGCGCACTGCGACTACCTTCAGGCGTTCGCCGAAGGCGGAGTGCCGGGCGGTCTCGCCGCGATCGTCGCGGCGGGAGCGCTGATCGCCGGCGCGGCGGCCGCGGCGCGGTCCGGAAGCTCGCGAGCGGAGGCCGCGATCCTCTTCGGCCTGCTCGTCACCGGCGCGGCGGCGGCGCTCACGTGGTTTCCGCTGCAGCGGCCCATCACCGCGGTGCCGCTCCTCCTCGCCGCCGGCCGAAGCTGGAGGATCTCCGCCGGCCGGCCGGAAGAGGGCGGGCCATGAGAACCGCGGCCGTCGCCGCGGCGGCGGCGATCGTTCTCGGCCTTGCCGCGTGGCCGGAGGCGCGGCGTTACGCCGCCGAACGGAAGCTCGCCGCCGCCAACGCCGCGTTCGAGCTCGTCCTCGAGCGCCCTTCGGAGGTCGAGAACGCGCGCGAAGTGCTGTCGCGCGTGTCCGATGAGGCCGCGTCGGCGGCGCGCGACCTTCCCGGGGATTCGCGCGGCCTGGTGCTCGCGGGCTCCTGTCACCTCGTCGCCGGAAATCCCGACCGCGCCGTCGCCTTCTACCGGCAGGCCCTCGCGACCGGCGAGAGGGCCGAGATCCACCTGAACCTGGGGCGCGCGGAAGCTCTTCTCGAGCGGCCGGACGCGGCGCAGGCTGCCTTCGTTCGTTCGGTCTGGATCAGTCCCGCGCTGCTTCGCGCGGTTCCCCCGGGTTTCGTGGGTCCGCTGAGCGCGGAGATCGAGCGTCTGGAGGCGCAGCTGCGCGCGGGTCGGTTGGGCGCTCCGCCGCCGATTCCGCACTGAGGGCGCCGGGGCGTCCCCGGAAAATCCGGCTCGAGAAGACGCCCCACTCGTGCAGCTTGTACTGCCCCATGGTTTTCAGGATCTCGAGGCCATAGCGGACCGACGGTCCGAACGCGATCTGGGAGGCCTCGTCGAAGTATCGCGTCTCGATCGGGATCTCGCGGATCGTCAGCCGCTTCGCCATCCCCTGCGCGATGATCTCGGTGTCGAAGACGAATCCGTCGGAGTTGTCCTCGAAGTTCACCGCCTCCAGGTAGCGGCGCGTGTACGCCCGAAACCCGCTGTGGTATTCGGTGAGATAGATGAGGAAAGTCGCGTTCTCGATCGCCGTCAGCAGGATGTTTCCCAGGTACTTCCACTTCGGCATCCCGCCCTGAATCGGCCGGCCGCCGAGCATGCGGCTTCCGAAGACGGCGTCGGAGCCGGTCCGGCCGAGCGTGTCGAGCAGGTCGGGGATGACGCGGGGATCGTACTGATGGTCCGGGTGAACCATGATGACGACGTCGGCCCCGCGCTCCAGGGCCGTCCGGTAGCACGTCTTCTGGTTCGCGCCGTAACCGCGGTTGACGGGATGAACGACGACGTGGAGACCGAGTCGGCGCGCGATTTCCACGGTCCGATCGCGGGACGCATCGTCGACCAGGATGACGTCGTCGACGTACTCCTTCGGGACGTCGGCGTACGTGCGCTCGAGAGTCTGTTCCGCGTTGTATGCGGGCATGACCACGGCGACTCGGAGCCGGCGGGCGCTCACGTGCTATGACTTGCGACTCAAATCCCGCGCCTCGTGAGAATGACCCGGAGAGTTCGAAAGAGAATCGACAGGTCTAACCCGAAAGACCAATTGTTCAAGTACGCGAGATCGTACCGCAGCTTGATTTCGGGCTCCGTCGAGTATTCGCCCGAGACCTGCGCGAGCCCGGTCAGCCCCGGGCGCACGGAATTGCGCAACGTCCATCCGGGAACCGTTCGGGCGAAATCGCCGGTGAACTCGGGCCGCTCGGGTCGGGGACCGACGAGACTCATGTCTCCCCGGAGGACGTTCCAGAGCTGCGGAATCTCGTCGACTCTCGCGGAGCGCAGCGCGCGGCCGATTCCGGTCATCCGCGGATCCCCCGGCGACGCCAGAACCGCGCCGGTCTCGATCTCCGCTCCCTGCCGCATCGTTCGCAGTTTCCAAAGTGCGAAGGGCCGCCCGTCGCGGCCGACCCGGGTCTGCCGGTAGAACACTCCGCCGACCGAGGTACCCGCGACGAGGATCGCGGAGAGCGCGAGCACCGGCGCCAGCACGACGAGCGACACCGCGGAAACGAGGAGGTCGAACGTTCGCTTCACGAACGCGCCGACCGGCTGCAACGGCTGGGTCCGCGCTTCCAGCAGCGGCAGGTCGCCCACGATTCGGAAGCGGAGCCGTCCGATCATCGTCTCGAACGGCGAAGGCCAGACGAGGAGATCCGCGCGCCAGCCTTCGGGGATCCTCTCGGCGAGCCGGTCCTTCCACGAGGACCCCTCGGGCGTCAGGATCACCTCGTCGACCTCGTTTGCCTCGACGATTTCGGCGAGTCGCTCGACCTGGCCGAGGAGAGGCAGTTCGGGAGTTCCCGGGGAACCGGGAACCGGGAATTGTTCCGGCGCCTCCGAGACACGGCCGACGACTTCGACGCCGGTCCACGGGTGCCGGCGGACCGTGTCCGTGATCAGGTCCGCGGCCGGCCCTCCACCGACGACGAGAGCGCGGCGCCGCGGAAGGGGGAAGAGCCGGTCGAGCGACGATCGCCAGAGGACGAGCAGCATGCCGTCGACGAGCACGTAGAGAACGACGAGAGACCGTGGAAAGGAGTACGACGGCGCGAGGAAGTAGATGGAGGCGAGCGTCAGAAGCTCGAGGAACAGCGCGGGAACGAGCAGGCGGCCGAGCGGTTCCCGGAACCGCTCGTGCTCGCCGTAGAGGCCGACGAACGCGAGCGAAAAGACCTGGACGGCGACGACGAGGGCCAGGTTCCAGATCCCGAACCGGACGTTCTGGGCCGGAAGGAGCGTCGCCGTTCCGGGGATCGGAATCTGCGTCCGGAGGAGATAGACCCCGTAGAGAGCCGCGAGCGCGAGCGCGACGTCGCCGCCGACCGCCGCGAGCCGGAAGGAAGAGTGCGCCCGCTTCGCCGAGATCCGCCGGCCGAGCTTCAGGGAAGCCTTGACCGGCACGGCGGTCGCCGGAGCGGCGGCGTTCAGCGGGCGGTCCGGGGCCAGGCCGG
>Ga0114129_10016925_pt1 | contig 10381 bp, 10 predicted proteins | sample RhiMetdeltSRZDD1_FD_80071 | JGI IMG/M metagenome (GOLD analysis project Ga0114129, IMG submission 80071) | Populus rhizosphere microbial communities from Tennessee, USA - Rhizosphere MetaG P. deltoides SRZDD1 (version 2) (version 2) | ecosystem: Host-associated > Plants > Roots > Rhizosphere >... | reverse complement strand
TGCGCGCAGGGCGCCAGCTGCGGGAAGAGCTCGAGAAGGAGGGGATCCGTGCCGGCGTCTGAACGCGACCTGGCACGAGCGCTCGCCGCGGTCCTCGACGGCGCCCAACCGGCCGTCGGGGAGGCGGGCGCGCTCGCAGCCGTGCTCTCACGCGCGGCCGAGTCGGCGCGGATCGACGTGCCGCACACGGAGGTGGAGAGCGCGCTCGCCAGAGCGCTGCGGCCCGAGCCGACGCGCGCGGGGAAGAGACGCGTCCGGGTCGGAATCGTCCTTGCCGGTGCGGCCGCTGCGGCCGTGGCCGCCGTCGTGCTCGTGGTCGTCGCGCCGTTCAGCCGCGCGCCGGGGCTCGACGTGGCGGCCCGGGCAGCGGAAGCGCTGGGGCCGGCGAACACGGTTCTCGCGGTGACCGAGCGGGTTCGGCCTGCGGAGGAGGGCGCGTTCGAGGAATCGGCGCGGATCGGGTGGCTCGATCTTTCCGAAGGGCGCGCGCACTGGACGCTCCAGGCAGGAGGTCGCCGCGTCGCCGAGACCCTCGTCGAGCCCGCCGAGGTGCGGCATTTCCTGCCGCAGCAGAACGTGCTCATCGAGGCGAGCACCTGCGCGGCCTTCGCCGCCGGGTGCACCGATCTGGTCGATCCGATCGCCTTCTATCGCGAGGCGCTCGCCGCCGCCGACGGCGTCGCCGTGACGGAGACTGTCGTCGACGGGCGCCGGGCTTACCGCCTCGTCCTTCCCGTCCAGTCGCTTCCGGACGCCGCGAGGATCGAGCAGGTGGCGTACATCGACGCGGAAACGTACGTGCCGATTCGGTTCGTCTGGCGGGACGTGCCCGACGAGGGCGCGCCGCGTCCGTTCGCGATCATCGACGTGGTCTCGATGCGAGCCGTGCCGCGGGACGAGGTACCTGCAGGGGCGTTCGAGCTCGACGTTCCCTCGGACGTCGAGGTCGTCGAGCGCACCGAGGCCGGTGAGGTGACGGGCGTGCGCGAGGTGACGCTCGAGGAGGCGAGGCAGATCGAGCCGCGGCTTCTGTGGCTGGGCCCGGAATATGAGGGCCGGCCGCTCGAGCTGATCGAGGAGATCGAACTCGACGGGGGAACCGCGTACCGCCTGCGCTACGACGACCTGACGGTGTGGAACTACACGACCGCCGTGCCGCCGGACATTGCCGCGCGGCGCAACGGCCCGACCAAGATCGTGCCGCTCGAGAGCGGGGGCGTCGCGCGCTTCTATGGCGACCCGGGCGGACGCGCGATCGGCGAGGTCGAGGGCCCGGACCGGTCGGCCGCGATCGTGGCACCGGACCTCGAGAAAGTGGACATTTTCCGCGCGCTGGACCTCCTCGCGCCGCTCGAGTAGAGCTGCCGGCTGAAGTCTCGCGGGCCTTCACGACGTCCAGCACGGGCCGCCTCGCCGCGGCCGCAGGGACCTCCGGACCGCGCGCAGCCGTACCAGCCTCGATGGACCTCCGCCTGTCCCCAGTTCGTATAGTCCCCGCGCAATGGCGGGCCTCAGCCGCGACGAGCGGGCCTGGATACGCGCTGCCCAGGCCGGATCGGTCTCGGACCTCGAGGCCCTCTTTCGCCACCACTGGCCGCGCGCGTACCGGGCCGCCTACCTCGTGGTCCACGATCACGCCGCGGCGGAGGACATCGCGCAGGAGGCGTTCCTCGCAGCCGTGCGCTCGCTCGACAGCTTCGACCGCGATCGCCCCTTCGGGCCCTGGCTGCACCGGATCGTGATCAACAGAGCCATCGACGCGGCGCGGGCCAAGACCGCACGGCGCGAGGTGTCCGGTGAGTCGTACGTCGCCGCCACGGACCCGATGTCCATGGCAGGAGGCAATCCCTTCACCCCGACCGAGGCCCGCGCGATCGCCGCCGGTCTCGTATCGCTGCCGCCCGAGCAGCGCGCCGTCGTCGTGCTCCGCTACCTCCTCGACTACACCCCGGGCGAGATCGCCGAGTTGCTCGAACTGCCGCGCGGCACCGTGAACTCGCGCCTGCGACGCGGCCTCGATGCCCTACAGGAGCAGCTCCAGGAGCCCGAGGCATGAAACAGCGGGATCTTCGCAACCTCCTTCTCGAGCAGCCCGTGCCCGGCGAGCACACGGCCGAGGAGCGCACGTGGGACGTCGTCCGCCAGTCGTTTCTCGCGCGCGAGCCTGTCCCGCGCGAGCGTCGCGTGCCCTGGCGCCTGCTCGTGGCGCTCGCCATCGTCGCCGCTGGCATCGCGATCGGCGTCACGCCCGCCGGCTCGACGATCGCCGACTGGGTGCGCGACAAGCTCGGGCGCGACCGGGTCGTCAGCACCGAAGGCCAGCAGGTGGAGCCGGTGCTCGTGCGGCTTCCCGCGCCCGGCCAGATCCTGACGGCCGCGCCGAACGGCGTGTGGGTCGTGAACCAGGACGGGAGCAAGCGCTTCGTCGGCGAGTACATCGGCGCCACCTGGTCGCCGAACGCCCAGTTCGTCGCCGCCTGGAACGACAACGAGCTCGTCGCGCTCGATCCCGCGCTGACCGAGGGCAACGTCCACTGGTCGCTGGCGCGCGAGAACATCAGCGCCGCGCGCTGGGCGCCGAGCGGCTTCCGCGTCGCGTACCTCTCGGGCGCCTCGCTGCGCGTCGTCGTCGGCAACGGGGCGGACGACAAGCTCCTGGAGCGCCGCGTCGCCCCGGTGGCTCCGGCGTGGAGACCGGGCGAGGAGCACGTGCTCGCGTACGCCGACCCGGACGGCCGCATCTTCGTGGTGGAGACGGACACCGGCAAGGTGCTGTGGCGAACGCCGCGCGCGCCGCTCCCGGTCGCGCTGACATGGCTGAACGGCGAGCAGCTCGCAGTGCTAACGGAGCAGCGGCTGCGCATCTTCAGGGCGCCGCGGCAGCTGGTCAGCGCCGTCGACTTCCCGCGCCGGCTGTTCACCGCGACCGGCATGGTGGGAAGCCCGGACGGCCGGGAGCTCGCCTACGCCGTCTACTCGAAGCGCGACGGGCAGGGAATCGTCTTCGTCTACAACGGCCGGCAGTCGCGTCAAGTGTTCTCCGGCAGCGGCCGGTTCCGCGATCTGGCCTGGTCGCCGGACGGCCGCTTCCTGCTCGTTCCGTGGCGCGCCGCCGACCAGTGGCTCTTCATGAGGATGGTCGGCAGGTCGCGGGTTCGGGTCAACACCGACATTGCCGGCCAGTTCGCGCCGGGTGAGGAGAGCGCCGGTCCCGCAGCCGGATTCCCGCGGGTCGAGGGCTGGTGCTGCGCCGAGGAGGAGCCGCTGCCGCCGCCGCCCGCCGGCACGGGCGCGACCGAGACCGGCACGACGGAGACCGGCGCGACGGAGACGGGCACCGCGGCCGGCGGGTAGCGGAAGGCTCCACCGGGGACCCCGGACGGCCACGCGCCCGTAGGGACCAGGTGCGACGGCTGCTGCCCCTCGCCCTGATCGCGCTCCTCCTCGCTGCTGCGGCGCCGGCAGAGGCGCACGTGCTCGAGCCGGATCCTGTCGCTCCGCGGCTCGCAGGGGTCGTGTGGCGCGTTTCCAGCGCCGTCGGCTCTCCCATCGACGGTCGGCTCGTCGGCGGCGTTCTGCTCCCTGCCGAGGGCCGCGACTTCTTCACGTGGGACCCGGTGCTCGACCGCTCGCCCAACCGCGTCTGGCGCCGCTACGGCACCGACCGCCTCGTCCGCACGCTGCTGCGCGTCCTCGCGGATTTCCGTGCCGACCACCCGGATGCGCCACGCGTGGGCATCGGAGATCTGTCTCGCCCGCGAGGCGGCCCGTTCGGGGCCGAGTATGGCGGCCTGGGGCACTTCAGCCACCAGAACGGCCTGGACGCCGACGTCTACTACCCACGGCTCGACCGCCGGGAGCGCGAGCCCGCCCTACCGGCCCAGATAGACCGCCGACTCGCGCGGAACCTGCTCGACCGCTTCGTGCGGGCAGGCGCAGAGGTCGTCTTCGTGGGCCCGCGCACGGGCCTCGGCGGCCCACCCGGTGTCGTCCGCCAGGCCGTGCACCACGACAACCACATGCACGTGCGCATACGTCCGACCGAGAGGGCGAAGACCCGCGTCGTGACGATCGGCGCGTCGGTGCGCGGCCGCCCGATCACCGTGCTGGCCCGCGGAAACGCGGCGGGCGAGCGCAAGTTTCTCGTGCTCGGATGCATCCATGGAAATGAGTGCGCCGGGGCGGCCGTTGTTCGCCGCCTCGTGGCCGCCCCGGTGGCTACTCACCAGCTCGATCTCTGGCTCCTTCCGAATCTCAACCCCGACGGGCGCGTCGTCGGCACGCGCCAGAACGCCCGCGGTGTCGACCTCAACCGGAACTTCCCGGCCGGCTGGCAAGCCGGCGGTCGCCCGTTCGACTCCGAGTACGGAGGCCCGAATCCGTTCTCCGAGCCCGAGACGCGTGCCGTCCGAAGGCTGCTCGTCCGGCTGCGGCCTGACGTCACGATCTGGTTCCATCAGCCGCAATCCGTCGTACGAGCCTGGGGGGCGAGCGTTTCGGTCGCGAGACGCTACGCGCGGCTGGCCGGAGTGCCGTTTCGGCGAATCCCCTGGCCGCCCGGGACCGCGTCCCGCTTTCAGAACACCCGCCTCGGGCAAGCGAGTTTCGTCGTCGAGCTTCCACCGGGCCCCCTGTCCCGCCGGGCGGCGCAGCGCTACGCCGCCGCGGTTCTCGACCTGGCCCGCGCCCCGTCACGGCGGTGATTACGCACACCGTGCGGAGGGAAGAACGCCCACATGGCCACGACGACCGCGCAGTCGGAGCAGTCCGAGCAGCCTGAGAAACGAACCGCGCTCACAGAACGGATCGGCGAACTCGAGTCGCTCGACCCCTACGCCGACCTGCTGCAGGGAGCCGGCCGCGCGATCCGCGGCGCAAGCCCGAAGCTTCAGGATCTCCTGACCGGCACCTGGCTCGGGCATCCACTGCACCCGCCGCTCACCGACGTCGTCGTCGGCGCCTGGACAAGCTCGCTCGTGCTCGACGTCGCCGGCGGCAGGCGGGCCCGCCGCGCGGCCGATCTCCTCGTTGGGCTCGGTGTCGTCGCGGCTGCGCCCACCGCGCTGGCGGGCCTCGTCGACGCCGCCGACCTCCAGGGACCGACACGTCGCGTCGCGGTCGTTCACGCGCTCGGGAACACGACCGCGCTCGCGCTCTACGGCCTCTCGTGGCTCGCGCGGAGCGACGGACACCGAGGAACGGGCCGCGCGCTCTCGATGCTCGGCTTCGGTGTCGCAACGGGGTCGGCGTGGCTCGGCGGTCACCTCTCGTTCCGGAAAGGCGTGGGCGTCGACCAGACCGCCTTCGAGCCCTTGCCGACGAAGTGGACGGCCGTCCTCGACCAGGACGAGCTCGAGGAGGACACGCTGGGGCATGCGTCCGCCGGCGCCGCGGACGTGGTTCTCGTGAGGAAAGGCCGCAAGGTCTACGCGCTCGCCGACCGCTGCTCGCACCGCGGCTGCCCGCTGCATGAGGGGAAGCTCGAGGAGGACGTCATCGTGTGTAGCTGCCACGGCAGCACCTTCGCCCTCGACGGCAGCATCGTCAGGGGCCCCGCGACGGCGCCTCAGCCCGCTCTCGAAGCCCGGGTACGCACCGGCAAGATCGAGGTGCGCGTCCCGCCGTCCGCCTAACCCGGCGCTCCCGCACTGGCACGCGAGAGCCAGGGTTTCGACCCTGTCTGGCGTACTCGCACGCGATGAGCGCGATCCATCCCGCCGGCCAGTATCCGAAGAACCGCACCGAGGCCTTCACCGACGGCGTGTTGGCGATCGTCATCACGCTGCTCGTGCTCGAGCTCGGCGTCGCGGCCGGCTCGGAGGACGATCTCCTCCAGGCGATCTTCGATCAGTGGCCCTCGTACCTTGCCTACTTCACGAGCTTCTTCACCGTGGGCGCGTTCTGGCTTCGCCATCACGCCATTACGAACGCAATGGCCGCCGTGGACGGAGGCTTCATCCGGCTGAACCTCCTCGCGATCTTCTTCCTCTCGTTCCTGCCGTTTCCGACCAAGCTCGTTGCCGAGTTCCTCGAGACGGAAGATGCAACGCGGGTAGCCGTGGTCTTCTACGGGATCCTGCTCTTTCTGGCCGCCGTCTCGTTCCGGCTGCTCTGGCTCCACGTGGCAAGGAACAGGGAGCTGCTCGAACCCGAGACCACGGATGAGCGCGTCAGGGAGCTGAGCGAATCGCTCACGCCGAGCATGGTCGGCTACGTCGTCGCCATCCTCGTCGGCCTCGTGCTCCCGCACCTTGCCGTCGCGCTCTATTTCGTGCTTGCGGTGCTCATCGCGCTCCCTATCGGGACGCTCCGGGCGGCTCTTCGCAACGACTGACGGCGCGAGGGCAGCGGAACGGGCATGAAGGCACGAGCCCCGGGGTACCTACGGGTTGATGGAAGGCATGAGAGAGGAACCGGGGGCTTTGCTCGATCGCGGCGAGCGCGAGGGTTGCATCGAGTTTTCGGCGGTGCAAGAGCTCGTAGAGGCGGCCGGCCTCTCCGAGGCCGACGTCGATACCTTCTACCAGGAGGCCGAGTCACGCGGGATCGAGCTGCGAGACGACTGCTCTCGGCCCGAATCGGGCGACGGGGAGTATCAGCCCGGAGAGCTCGCGGTCACGACGACGGACGCCTTGCAGCTGTTCCTCAACGAGATCGGGCGCTATCCGCTTCTCACGGCGAGCCAGGAGGTCGAGCTTGCCAAGCGGATCGAGCGAGGCGACAAGACCGCGAAGGATCAGATGGTCAACGCGAACCTGCGACTGGTCGTCTCGATCGCCAAGCAGTACCAGCGCAGTCCCTCGGCCGGCGCCCTGCCGCTCCTCGACCTGATCCAGGAAGGCGTGCTCGGGCTCATCAGGGCGGTCGAGAAGTTCGACTGGCGGCGCGGCTTCAAGTTCTCGACCTACGCGACGTGGTGGATCCGCCAGGCCGTGCAGCGCGGGCTCGCGAACAAGGCGCGGGAGATTCGCCTTCCCGTCCACATCGTCGATCGCGAGCGAAAGGTCGCCCGCGTCGAGAACCAGCTCCGCACAGCGGGGCAGGAGGCGCCGAGCGACGCGGAGATCGCGCGAGCGGCGGAGATCTCGGCGGCCAACCTGCGCGAGGTTCGGGAGGCGCCGCGGATCGTCACGAGCCTCGACCGGCCCGCCGGCGAGGCGGGTGAAGCAACGCTGCGCGATTTCCTCACCGACGAGAGCAACGAATCGCTGGAGCAGGTCGACATCTCGCTCGGCTACGAGGCTCTGCACCGCGCGCTCGAGAAGCTGCCCGAGCAGCACCGCGAGATCCTTCGTCTGCGCTACGGCCTCGAGGGAGACCCGCTCTCGCTGGCAGAGATCGGCAGGCGGGTCGGTCTCAGCCGCGAGCGGATACGGCAGCTGGAGTCGGCGGCGCTCGAGCGCCTCGCCGAGATGCGCGAGCTCGAAGCGGTCCGCGAGGCCGCCTGACCGACGCGCGTACGCGCAGTCAGCGGATCAGGTTTCGCTCGGCGCCCGCTCGCCCGGCAGATGCAGAAGGCTCCGCACGTCGCTGACGCCTTGCACGCGGCGGGTCTCGGCGATCAGTTCGTCGATCATGCGGGTCGAGGGAAGCTCGCCGCGAAGGTAGACGACGCCGTCCACGGCGTTCACGTTGATCCGCCCCTTGGGAACCGCCGGTGAGCGGAAGATCTTCGTCTCGACCTTTCGCGCGAGCGTGACGTCGTCGAACTCCTTCGGCTCCTCGCGCAGGTGGGTTGCCTTCATGCCCAGGCCGTACGCCTCGGAGGCGACTCCCCGCCCGGCCCGCTCGGCCCGCCGTCCCGCGCGTCGAAACGACGCGAGGATGCGGTCGCGCGCGGTGTTCCGCCGCCGAGCGCCGCTGCGGGGATCGAGGAACCACGCCAGCGTGGCGCCGACGCCGATTCCGGCGCCCAGGATCGTGAGCTGCTGCCGGCTGAGCATCGCGGCTAGCGCTGGCGAGCGGCTGCCTTGCCTCCCTTGCGTCCGGCCGCCTTCTTCTGCGCGGTCGTGCCGCCTTGACGGCTGTTGCCGCCGGAGCCGGACTTCTTGCCGCCGCGAGAGGAAGCCCCGGGCGAGTTGGCGATCTTCGCGGCGCGCTCCTTCGACATTCCCTTGTCCTTGAGTGCCTCGTACTGCTTCTCGTTCTTCACGTTGGCGCGCTTGTTCGGCATCGGACCTCCTTCTTTGCCCAGCGTTTCCCGCTGCCCTGGCGCATAAACCACGGGTGCCGACGGGCCGTCAGCGCCTTCCGGCCTTCACTAGCCCATGCGTGCAAATGCGGGCAGCTGCAGCTTGCGCCGGTAGGTGGCCGGCGTGACGCCGGTGACCCGCTTGAAGAGGCGACGGAATGAGGCGGGGTCCTCGTATCCGACCGCGTAGCTGATCGCGTCGACCGGCTCGGCCGTTCGCTCGAGCCGGCGCTTCGCCTCCGCCACCCGGACCTGCTGGACGTAGCCGATCGGGGAGTACCCGGTCGCCGTTGTGAAACGCCGCTTGAAGGTCCGCTCCGGCAGTCCTGAGCGCTCGACCAGCTCGGTCACGGGCGTTGCGACGGAATAGTGCGTTCGCAGCCAGTCCTGGGCATCGGCAACGATCGCGTCGCCGTGATCGCGGGGAGGGTCGAACGGCACGTACGGCCCCTGGCCGTCGGTGTGCCACTGCAGGAGGAGGAATTTGGCCAGCGCCTGCGCTGCCGTCGGGCCGGCGTGACGCGTGACCAGGTACAGGACGAGGTCGTGCCAGGACGCGGAAGCCCCGGACATCACGAGCTCCTCCCGCTCGCCCGTCGCGATCAGGACTTCGTCGAGCCTGAGCCGGACGTCCGGGTAGTTGGCTCTGAACGTGGGCGCGTAGGCAGGGTGGATCGTGACGCTGCGGCCCGAGAGGAGCCCCGTCTCGGCGATCAGGAGCACGCCGGAGCAGGCGGAGCAGAGCAGTGCACCGGCGCCGTGGATCTCGCGGAGCCAATCCACGAGAGCGGGGTAGCGGCCTCGCACCCAGACGCCGTCGGTGACGACGAGTGACGGGACGATCGCGATGTCGGTCCGGCCGGGATCGGCGATCGAGCGGTGCACCGGAAGCGGGATCCCGCTGGCGGTCGGCGCCTGTCCTCGTTCGGCACCGACGAGCTCGACGGCGAAGGGAGAGACGGGCGGCACGGCGTCGTCGAAGGTACTCAGCAGCGAGAAGGACGAGAGCGTGTCGAACATGCCGGTGAGGCTGCCGACCCCGGCCTCCGGGAGAACGAGCAGCGAGACCCGAAGGGGCTCGCGATGCAGAAACCGATCGTCCCGTGGCACGTTCGAACCTTTTCTGGGCAGTCTCACCCTTCCGTCGACGTGCCGCAACCGCAACGCTGAGCTGGTCGATTCGAAACCAAGGCATAGGAGATCGAAATGGCAGTTGAGGAGAGAACGACCGAAGCGTTCGCCGGGCAGGTGCTGGCCGATCTGGCCGCGAGCTACGGCGGGGTGACGGTCAGCACCGGCCACAAGCTTGGCCTCTATCGCGCGCTCGCGGGTCAGGGGCCACTGAGCTCGTTCGAGCTCGCAGCGCGGACGGGGTGCGAGGAGCGCTATGTGCGCGAGTGGCTCGGCGCCCAGGTGGCGGGCGGGTATCTCGTCTACCACGAGGAGTCGGAGACGTACGAGCTGCCGCCGGAGCACGTGCCGGTGCTCGTGGACGAGGACAGCCCGGCCTTCCTCGCGTCAGCGTTCGAGATTCCGGCGTCGATGTGGTTCGACCAAGAGCGGACGCTCGAGGCGTTCCGCACGGGCGCCGGCATCGCCTGGGGCGAGCACGACCACCGGCTCTACCACGGCATCGCCGCGATCTATCGCAACGCGTATCGGGCTTCGCTCGTGTCCGAGTGGCTCCCGGCTCTCGACGGTGTCGTCGAGAAGCTCGAGCGAGGCGCGCGTGTGGCGGACGTCGGCTGCGGCCACGGACACTCCACGGTGTTGATGGCGTCGGCGTTCGAGCGTTCAACCTTCGACGGCTTCGACACGCACGAGGGCTCGCTCGAAGAAGCCCGCATCAACGCCGAGGTGGCGGGGGTTGCCGGACAGGTCGACTTTCGGCGAGCCGACGCCGGGTCCTACGCGGGCACGGGCTACGACCTGATCTGCTTCTTCGACACGCTGCACGACCTGGGCGATCCCGTCGGAGCAGCCAGGCACGCACGCGAGGCCCTCGCGGAGAACGGAACGCTGTTGGTGGTCGAGCCGTACGCGGGCGACACGGTCGCCGACAACGTCGGTGTTGTCGGACGCCTGTACTACACGGGGTCGACCGCGCTCTGCGTCGCGCACTCGCGGTCCGAGGACGTTGGGGTCGCGCTCGGAGCACAGGCCGGCCCGGGGCGGTTGACCGCCGTGCTC
>Ga0114129_10016924_pt1 | contig 10382 bp, 9 predicted proteins | sample RhiMetdeltSRZDD1_FD_80071 | JGI IMG/M metagenome (GOLD analysis project Ga0114129, IMG submission 80071) | Populus rhizosphere microbial communities from Tennessee, USA - Rhizosphere MetaG P. deltoides SRZDD1 (version 2) (version 2) | ecosystem: Host-associated > Plants > Roots > Rhizosphere >... | reverse complement strand
AGGACGGCGTCCGGCGCGCCGTCGCCCGCCTGGGGGGCAGCTACGCGTTCTGCGTGGTCTCGGCCAAGGACCCGATGAAGATCGTGGCCGTGCGCAACGGGCCGCCCCTGTCCTGGGGCCGGGCAAGGACGAGTACTTCGTCGCCTCCCACATCCCCGCGATCCTTCCACACACCCGCGACGTGTTCTTCCTTGACGACCACGAGGTCGGGTGATCACCGACCAGGGGATCGTGGTCACCGACCCCGCCGGCCGGCCGCTCAGCAAGCAGGTCCAGCGCATCACGTGGGACCCGATCATGGCCGAGAAGGCCGGCTTCAAGCATTTCATGCTGAAGGAGATCTACGAGCAGCCGCGCGCCATCCGCGACACGCTGCTGGGCCGCGTCTCGCAGGACACGGGGCAGATCTTCCTGGACGAGATGGAGATCACCCAGGAGGAGTTCCGCAACTGCCGGAAGCTCCACCTGGTCGCCTGCGGCACGTCATGGCACGCGGCGCTGATCGGCAAGTTCCTGATCGAGCGGCTGGCGCGGCTTCCGGTCGAGGTCGACATCGCCTCCGAGTTCCGCTATCGGAACCCCATCCTTGAAAAGGACCACCTGGTCGAGGTGATCAGCCAGTCGGGCGAGACGGCCGACACGCTGGCGGCCCAGCGCGAGGCGCGCGGCCGGGGCGTCAAGACCATCGCCATCTGCAACGTCGTGGGCTCGATGATCACCCGCGAGGCGCAGGGGGTGATCTACACGCACGCCGGCCCCGAGATCGGCGTCGCCTCCACCAAGGCGTTCACGGGGCAGATCGCCGCCCTGTTCCTGCAGGCCCTGCACCTGGGACTGGCCCGCGGCGTTCTGACGCTGGAAGAATCGAAGGAGCACATCAAGAACCTGCTCCACCTGCCGACGCAGATCGAGCAGGTCCTCGCGAAGGACGCCGAGATCGAGGAGATCGCCAAGGACTACCACGAGGCGTCGGACTTTCTGTACCTGGGGCGCGGCATCAACTACCCGATCGCCCTCGAAGGCGCCTTGAAGATGAAGGAGATCTCCTACATCCACGCCGAGGGGTACCCGGCCGGCGAGATGAAGCACGGCCCGATCGCCCTCATCGACCGCAGCCTTCCGGTGGTCGCCCTGGTCTTCGGCGATACCCTCTACGAAAAGATGATGACGAACCTCGAGGAGGCCCGGGCGCGCGACGGCGCGATCATCGCCGTCACCCACGAGGGGAACGACGAGGTGCCGCACCGCGCCGATCGCACCATCACCGTGCCGCGGACCTCGGACCTCCTGACGCCGATCCTGGCCGTCCTCCCGCTCCAGCTCCTCGCCTACCACATCGCCCTTCGGCGCGGCTGCGACGTCGACCAGCCGCGCAACCTCGCCAAGTCCGTCACGGTCGAGTAGCAGGCCTGCCCGGGCGTCAGGCCGGACCGCGTCATGGGCCGGCCTCGGCGCTGTGCGATAATCCGCGCATGGATCCACTTCTCGACCCGCTCAACCCGCAGCAGCGGGAGGCGGTGGAGCACGCCGACGGGCCGCTGCTGATCGTGGCCGGGGCCGGGTCGGGCAAGACGCGGGTGATCGTGCACCGCCTGGCCCACCTCCTGGCGCGGGGCCTCGCCCCGCCCCACCAGGTCGTGGCGGTGACCTTCACCAACAAGGCGGCGGGCGAAATGAAGGAGCGCGTCGAGCGCCTGGTCGGCGCCGACCGCGGCGGCGCGCTGGTGTCCACCTTCCATTCCTGGTGCCTCAGGTACCTGCGACGGCACGCCGATCGGCTCGGCTTCTCGAACAATTTCCAGGTCTACGACGATGCCGACCAGGCGGCGTTGATCAAGGACTGCCTGGGCGAGCTGTCGATCGACGACGCGACCTTCACGCCCCGCATGTTCCGCAACCGCATCAGCAGCGCCAAGAACCAGGGGCTCGACGCGGAGGCGTTCGACCGCGCGAAGGAGGGGCTGCAGGACGACCTGGTCTCGAAGGTCTACGCGCTCTACCAGAGGCGGCTCAAGGAATGCGACGCCATGGACTTCGACGACCTGATCGGCAAGGTCCTGGAGCTGTTCGCGGCGCGCGAGGACCTGGCGCGCGACGCCGCCGGGCAGGTGCGCTACCTGATGGTGGACGAGTACCAGGACACCAACCGGCCGCAGTACCGCCTGATCCGCCACCTGGCCGCGGAGCACGGCAACGTCTGCGCCGTGGGCGATCCCGACCAGTCGATCTACCGCTTCCGCTTCGCCGACATCAACAACATCCTGTCGTTCGAGGAGGACTTCAAGGGCACGCGCATCATCAAGCTGGAGCAGAACTACCGCTCCACCGGCAACATCCTCGAGGCGGCCACCGCGGTGGTGCGCCACAACAGGAGCCGCATCGACAAGGCGCTGTGGTCCGAGGCGCCGGCGGGCGCCCCCCTCGAGCTGCTGGTGGCCATGGACGAGCGGCACGAGGCGGAGCGGATCATCGCCCGCATCCAGGGGCTGCGGCGCGAGCACGGCCTGGAGGAGATCGCGGTCCTGTACCGGACCAACGCCCAGTCGCGCGCCCTGGAGGAGACCCTGGCGCGCCACCAGGTGCCCTACATCATCGTCGGCGGCACGCGCTTCTACGACCGCAAGGAGGTGAAGGACGTCCTCGCCTACCTGCGCGCCCTCCTGAACCCCCGCGACGACGTCAGCCTGAAGCGCATCGTCAACGTGCCGGCGCGCGACATCGGGCGGGCGACGCTCGACATCGTCGCGGAGGTGGCCCGGGAGACCTCGGTGTCGTTCGAAGAGGCGATGCGCACGGCCGCCGGGACGGGCCGCGTCGGGGGACGGGCCGCCCGGGCGCTGCAGGCGTTCCTCGACCTGATGGCCGGCCTGCGCGCCGGGATCCAGACCATGACGCCGGGGCGCCTCGTGACCGCGATCATCGAGCGCACCGCATTCGAGGCGTACCTCGAGAAGACCGCGCCGGGGGACGCCGCCTCGCGCATCGAGAACCTGAGCGAGCTGGTGACCGCGGTGTCCGCGTGGGACGGCGTCGAGGACGGCCTCAGGGCCTTCCTCGATCGCACCGCGCTTTTGTCCGAGACCGAGAACGTGCAGGGATCTTCGGGCGTGCGGCTGATGACGCTCCATTCGGCCAAGGGGCTCGAGTTTCCCGTCGTGTTCATCGCCGGCCTGGAGGAGAACCTGTTTCCGCACGCGCGCTCCGGCGAGGACCACGACGACATCGAGGAGGAGCGGCGCCTGCTCTACGTCGGCATGACGCGCGCCCGGTCGCGCCTCATCCTCACGAGGGGGCTCACCCGCCGCCAGTTCGGGGAGCCGGTGCCCGCCGAGCCGTCCCGCTTCCTGCAGGAAATCCCGTCCCGCCTGCTGCGCGAGAAGGCCCTGGAAGAGGAGGCGGCGACCGCCCCCTATGCCGCGCGCATCCTGGGCGCCGCCGAGGCGATCCGCAGGCGCCGCGCCGGAGCCGGGCGGTACGACGAGGAGTCGCAGCTCCTGCCCGAGGATGCGCCCGCCGCGGCCGGAGCGCAGGGAACCTCGTCCTTCAGCCTGGGATCGAGGGTGCAGCACCCCGAGTACGGCGTGGGGACGGTGATCGGGGTCGAGGGGAGCGGCGACCGGCTGAAGCTGACGGTGTCGTTCTCGATCTACGGCTCGAAGAAGCTCCTGCCCCGCTACGCCCAGCTCGAGAAGCTCTGAGGCCCCCTCTTTCGATACATGGTGGTGCGGAGCTTGTTGATCTGTTCTCGTAAAATCATGCAATCAATGAGGTTGCGGCGTGGGGCGGCGAAGCGACTCCACCGCACTCGGCACCGCAGCGGCGCGATCCACAAGCTTCGCACCACCCTGCTTTCGATTTATACTCCGTCCGCTGGGGCGACCGGCCGGGGGCCTGTCGCCGGAGTTCCCGGGACCGCGTCGCTCAACACTAAGGAGATCACGATGAAGACCACGGACATTCCACGTTCGATGCGCCGCGTCATCCTGTGCGTCCTGACGGCCGGGTTGATCGGAGGAATGGCGCCCGCCATGGCCGCGAGCAGCGAGGAGACGGACCAGATGTACGGATCGGAGCTCGCGGTCGGAGAGGCACAGGGAATCCTGACGCACCTCGGCCACCTCAAGGCCGGGAGGTTCAAGCGCGGCGTGGTGGACGCCGCGACGCGCGGGGCGCTCGAGGCCTTCCAGATTTCCCATTCGCTGAGACCGAACGGCAGGGTCGACGGCGAGACCCTGACGCAGCTCCTGCAGCATCAGCCGGCGACCGTCGGGGGGCCGCTCGTCCTGAAGGGAGTCCAGTTCGCCACCGGCAGCGCCAAGCTGGAGCCCAAATCGCAGGCCTCCCTCGACAGGGTCGCCCGGTCGCTCAGGTTGAACCCCTATGTGGTCATCGGGATCGCCGGCCATGCCGACTCGACTGGAACGTCCGCCGTGAACAGGCGGCTCTCGATGGCGCGCGCCGGCGCGGTGCGCGACTACCTGATCAGCAAGGGCGTGTCGCCGGCCCGACTGGAGGTCAGGGGGCATGGATCGAGGCAACCGGTCGCGAACAACAACACCTGGGCCGGCCGGGCCGAGAATCGCCGCGTCGAGCTGGCGCGCTTCAGCTGAGCGGTTACATTTCCGTCAGTCGGTTGCCTTCTTTGGCCCCCACCCCCACATTACTGCCCCGCGCGAGATGATTCGCGCGACGGAAGTGGGGGCAGTCTCAAACAGGGGGGATCGCCGTGCTGACAGCCGCTCTGGTGCTCGTCGGAGGAGTGTTGATGCTCGTCGGGGGCGTGATGCTCATCGTCAACGCCTTCAAGGTCAGTGTCATGTGGGGGCTGGGCGTGCTCTTCATCGCGCCGGTCGGCCTGTTCTTCCTGGTGAAGAACTGGCAGGAGAACAAGAAGTCGTTCTTCATCCAGCTCGCCGGGCTGGCCTGCGTCATCGTCGGCGCCGTCCTGGGGCACCCCGCGCCGACGCAGTAACGCGCCCGGACCGCGCCGCCCGGCCGATCACCCGGCCGCGCTTCTAGTCGTGCGTCAGCCTGCGGTACTTGATGCGGTGCGGCTGGTCCGCGTCGACGCCGAGGCGCCGCCGGTGATCCGCCTGGTAGTCCTGGTAGTTCCCCTCGAACCAAGTCACCTGGCTGTCCCCCTCGAACGCCAGGATGTGCGTTGCGATGCGGTCGAGGAACCAGCGGTCGTGGCTGATGACCACCGCGCAGCCGGCGAACTCGAGGAGCGCCTCCTCGAGCGCCCGCAGCGTGTCGACGTCGAGGTCGTTGGTCGGCTCGTCCAGGAGCAGCAGGTTGGCGCCGCCCTTCAGCATGCGCGCCAGGTGGACCCGGTTCCGCTCCCCTCCTGAGAGGTCCTGCACCCTCTTCTGCTGGTCGGGCCCCTTGAAGTTGAAGGACGCGACGTAGGAGCGCGAGTTCAGCGAGCGCTTCCCGAGCTGCAGGACCTCGTTCCCCTCGGCGATCGCCTCCCAGACATTCTGGCTCCCCTTGAGGACGTCCCGGCTCTGATCGACGTAGCCCACCTTCACCGTCTCGCCGATGCGCAGGGTGCCGGAGTCCGGCTTCTCCTGGCCGGTGATCATCCGGAACAGCGTCGTCTTGCCGGCGCCGTTCGGCCCGATGACGCCGACGATGCCGCCCGGAGGCAGCTTGAACGACAGGTCGTCGAAGAGCAGCAGATCCCCGAAGCTCTTGCGCACCCGGTCCGCCTCGACGACGACTCCGCCGAGCCGCGGGCCGGGCGGGATGTAGATCTCGACCGCCTCGGGGAGCTTGTCCATCTCCTGCGCCAGCAGCTGCTCGTAGGCGTTCACGCGCGCCTTGCTCTTGGCCTGGCGGGCGCGCGGCGCCATGCGCACCCATTCCAGCTCGCGGGCCAGCGTCCTCTGGCGGGCGCCCGCCACCTTCTCCTCATGCGCCAGGCGGGCCTGCTTCTGGTCGAGCCAGGACGAGTAGTTCCCCTCCCAGGGGATCCCCGCGCCGCGGTCGAGCTCGAGGATCCAGCCGGCGACGTTGTCGAGGAAGTAGCGGTCGTGCGTGACCGCCACGACGGTGCCGGGGTAGTCCTTGAGGAAGCGCTCGAGCCAGGCGACCGACTCGGCGTCCAGGTGGTTGGTGGGCTCGTCCAGCAGCAGGAGGTCGGGACGCTGCAGCAGCAGCCGGCAGAGGGCCACCCGCCGCCGCTCCCCCCCCGAGATGGCGGTGACGTCGGCGTCGGGGGGCGGGCAGCGCAGCGCGTCCATGGCGATCTCGAGCGTGCGATCGAGCTCCCAGGCGTTGGCGTGATCGATCTGGTCCTGCACCTTCGCCTGCTCCTCGAGCAGGCTCTCCATCTCGTCCCCCTCGAGCGGCTGGCCGAGGCGGTCGCTGATGGCGTTGAAGCGATCCAGGAGCGCGCGCGTCTCGGCGACCCCCTCCTCGACGTTGCCGAGCACCGTCTTCTTCGGATCGAGCCGCGGCTCCTGCGGCAGGAACCCGACCCGGATCCCCTTCGCGGCGAAGGCCTCCCCCATGAACTCCTTGTCCTCCCCCGCCATCACGCGCAGGAGCGAGCTCTTCCCCGAGCCGTTCGGGCCGAGGACGCCGATCTTGGCGCCGAAGTAGAACGACAGCCAGATCCCCTTGAGGATCTCGCGCTTGGGGGGGACCACCTTGCGCAGGTCCTTCATCGTGAAAATGAACTCGGGCATCAACCGTCCTTTCGACCGTAGTGCTCGTTGAGGTACGCCACGATGTCGTTCGATTCGACCACGACCTTGCCGCGCTCCGGATCGACCAGGACCGGGACGAGCGTCTGTCCCGAAACGGCGACGACCCGGTCGCGCCGCGCATGCGGGCGCGGCACGGAGCGGACGACGTAGTCGAGCCCCAGGGCGTCCAGGGCATCGCGGACCCTGTCGCAGAACGGGCATCCTTCGTACTGATAGAGCTCCAGCACGCGCGCGATTATAGCCGCGCGCGGAGGCAGGAGCCTGCCTGAGTATTCGGCCGGGCTCTCAGGCCTGCGGCCCCCAGCGCATTCCCTTCAGGCTGTCGCGCGCGGTGGCGATGGTCGACTCGATCTGGCGGTCCGTGTGCGCCAGGGAGACGAAGAGGGCCTCGTACTGCGACGGGGCCAGGTACACGCCGCGCTCGAGCATGCGGCGGAAGTAGGCGGCGTAGCGGCGCGTGTCCGATCGCGAGGCGCTGGCCCAGTCGACCGGATCGTGCGAGGAGAAGAACAGGGTCAGGAGCGACCCGACGCGGGTCACGCGCGCCGGTGTCCCGGACTCCTCGGCCGCGGCCTCGAGCCCGCGCGCCAGCCCGGCGGAGAGCCGCTCCAGCGTGGCATAGACGCCCGGAGCGCGCAGTCCCTTGAGCATGGCGATGCCGGCGCGCATCGCCAGCGGATTTCCCGCCAGCGTCCCGGCCTGGTAGACGTCCCCGTCCGGCGCCACGCGGTCCATGATCTCCTCCCGCCCGCCGTACGCGCCGATCGGCAGCCCGCCCCCCAGGATCTTCCCCAGCGTGGTCAGATCCGGCGTGATGCGATAGAGCTCCTGCGCTCCGCCGGGCGCCACCCGGAACCCGGTGATCACCTCGTCGAAGATCAGCAGGATGCCGTGCCGCGAGGTGATCTCGCGCAGCGCTTCCAGGTAGCCGGGCTTCGGAGGGACGACCCCCATGTTGGCCGCCACCGGCTCGACGATCACGCAGGCGATTTCGCGGCCGCGCTCCTTCGCCAGGGCGGCGAAGCCGTCCAGGTCGTTGTACGCCACGACGAGCGTCTGCTCGGCCACCCTCGCCGGCACTCCGGGCGTTCCCGGGAGGCCGAGGGTCGCGACCCCCGAGCCGGCCTTCACGAGGAGCGCGTCCACGTGGCCGTGGTAGCAGCCGTCCATCTTGACGATCAGGTCGCGCCCGGTGAAGGCGCGGGCCAGCCGCAGGGCCGACAGCGTCGCCTCGGTCCCCGAGCAGACCATGCGCACCTTCTCGATGCCCGGGACCGTCTCGACCACCATGCGCGCCAGCTCGACCTCGTGCGGGTTCGGCGCGCCGAAGGACGTGCCGTTCTTCGCCGCCTCCTGCACTTCGCGCACGATGTCCGGGTGCGCGTGGCCGAGGATCAGGGGGCCCCACGACCCGACGTAGTCGATGTACTCGTTGCCGTCCACGTCCTGCAGGATGGCGCCGTGGCCGCGCGCGAAGAACAGCGGATCGCCGCCGACCGCTTTGAAGGCGCGCACCGGCGAGTTCACCCCGCCGGGAATGACCTGGCGGGCTTTCTCGAAGAGGCTGCGGGAGACGTTGCCCATGATCACTTCGCGAGCAGGCGCGCGGCCTCCTTGGCGAAGTAGGTGACGATCAGGTCGGCCCCCGCGCGCCTGATGGCGACGAGCGATTCCAGGACGGCGCGCTCGCGGTCGATCCAGCCGTTCCCGGCCGCGGCGGCCAGCATCGCGTACTCGCCGGAGACGTGGTAGGCCGCGACGGGCACCTCGACGGACTGCCGCACGCGGTGGATGACGTCGAGGTACGGCAGGGCCGGCTTCACCATGACCATGTCGGCCCCTTCCTCGATGTCGAGCCGCACCTCCTTCAGCGCCTCGCGCACGTTGGCCGGGTCCATCTGGTGGCTGCGGCGGTCGCCGAACTTCGGCGTCGATTGAGCCGCCTCGCGGAAGGGGCCGTAGAACGCCGAGGCGTACTTCGCCGCGTAGGAGAGGATCGGCACCTGGTCGAACCCCGCGGCGTCGAGCCCCTTGCGGATCGCGGCCACGCGGCCGTCCATCATGTCGGAAGGGGCGACGATGTCGGCCCCGGCCCTGGCCTGCGAGACCGCCGTCTTCGCCAGGAGCTCGAGCGTCGGGTCGTTGAGGATCTCCTCCCCCTGCACGACCCCGCAGTGACCGTGATCCGTGTACTCGCACAGGCAGACGTCGGCGATCACCAGCATCCCCTCGACGTCCTTCCGGATCGCGGCGGTCGCCTCCTGGACCACGCCGTGCGCATCCCAGGCCCCGGAGGCCTTCGCGTCCTTCGACGGCGGGATGCCGAACAGGATCACCGCCGGCACTCCGAGCGATCGCGCCTCCTGCGCGTCCGCCACCGCCTCGTCCACCGACAGGTTGAACTGCCCGGGCATGGACGAGATCTCCTGGCGCACCCGCCTGCCGGGGCAGACGAACATCGGGTGGATGAGGTCCCCGGCCGACAGGGAGGTCTCCCGGACCAGCGCCCGGATCGCAGCGGTCCTTCGCAGGCGCCTGGGGCGCTGCGCGGGGAAACCCATCAGCCCTCCCTCCTCGGGGACCGTGCGGCCCGGCCCCGGCGGCCGTCAGTCGTCATCGTCCCCCTCGTGAAAGAAGTAGGCGGCGCAGAAGTCGCTGCAGAAAATCCGCCCGCTGCGCATGAACTTGTGCTCGTCGCAGATCATCTTGTGACAGATGGGACACTTGTGCAGGTAGGCCTCGTCCTCGCCCACCGCACACTCTTTGCATTGCTTCACGCCGCAACCCTCAGAAACTGGGCGAATTATAGGCCAGCGTCCGGGAATTCACCGCATCGAGTTGCGGGGCGGAGCGGGCTGCGGGGGCGCTCCTCATTCTCGGCGACGGGAACCCCAAGGCCTAATGGCCCCCGCGACTTGCCTCGAAATCGTCGCACCCCCGCAGCCCGCTCCGCCCCGCGACGCACCGCCGGCGACTCCCGGCGCCGTCCCACACCCTCCCTGCGTGGTCTCCAAGGTCTCCAACCCCAGCAGCGGCGAGAGTCATCATCCCCAGCCTCAGGTGGCGGGGCGCAGCGTAGGGGTTGCGGGGTCTTCTCGAAGCGCGCGGGGCTGGCCCGCGTTTTTTAGCGGGCCCCGCGCGAGAGAGAGAGGCGAGCCGGAGCGTAGGCCCGGTCGAGCACGACCCCGGGTCTCCCAGGGAGCCCGGGCCGATCCGCGACGGCGGAGCCGTGCCCCGCAACCCCTACGCTGCGGCCCGCCACCCGCGACTGGAGAGGGTTTGGCTCTCACAGTTGACAGGGCTGTTGCCAGTCCCTAGAATCAACGGTCACGCTGTAAGGCGGTGTAGCTCAGATGGTTAGAGCACGCGGCTCATATCCGCGGAGTCCGGGGTTCGAATCCCTGCACCGCTACCAGACGCCCATTGATGGATCGCCCGCGCCCGGCCCGCCGGCATTCTGGCCGGCTGCCGGAAGCGACTCTATGATCAGGACCCGATGAAGAACGTCACCAGTGCGGTCGAGCGCCAGGCCCGCCGGACCATCACCCGCTACGACATGCTGCGCCCGCGCGAGCGGGTGCTGGTCGCCGTATCGGGCGGACCGGACTCGACCGCCCTGCTGTCGGTGCTGCACCGCCTGGCGTCCGAGATGAGGCTCGACCTGCACGT
>Ga0114129_10016923_pt1 | contig 10382 bp, 10 predicted proteins | sample RhiMetdeltSRZDD1_FD_80071 | JGI IMG/M metagenome (GOLD analysis project Ga0114129, IMG submission 80071) | Populus rhizosphere microbial communities from Tennessee, USA - Rhizosphere MetaG P. deltoides SRZDD1 (version 2) (version 2) | ecosystem: Host-associated > Plants > Roots > Rhizosphere >... | reverse complement strand
GCCGCATAATCAGATAAACTTCAGGTTTTGATTCCAGCTTACAAGCGAAGCATGCCGCGCTGCGGCAGTGTGGAAAATGCGGTAAGTTTGACCCTCGAGGATGTTTTCTGTATCGTATGGCAGGCCAGTGAAAGGAGCAGAAAATGTACGATTATTTACTTCCTGAACAACGAGAGGCTTTTGCAAAGGCCGAAAAGGAATATGCAGAAGCAAAGCAAAAGTATCTTGCCGAGGCGAGGAAATATGGGTTCTTTGCGAACAAAGACCTGCTCTCTTCACCCCCGGTCAGGCGCGCGGCCTATTCAGACCGCACGGCCTGGGCGATGGCATGCATGGCTCAACTGGCTTACTATCCATTTGAAGTGGATGATGTCTCGCTGGCTCTGTTCGTCAGCAAGCTGGATAGCGGGGGGTTCACTCTCGTCGAAAAGTTCGATGTGCGGGGGACTCAGGCTTTTCTGGCGCAGAATGAAATTTACGCAGTGCTGGCCTTCCGCGGCACCGAAAAGAACTGGCGGGATGTGCAAGCAGATCTCAGAACCTATCGCCGAAAAACCGAGGGTGGCAGGGTCCACGCGGGATTTTATGACGCCTATGGTTTGATATCCCAACGCGTCAGGGAAAAACTTGCCGAAGTGGAACATCTTCCGCTCTACATTACCGGGCATTCGTTGGGTGGCGCCCTGGCCACACTTGCCACACAAGACCTGGAAAAAAGTGGCTTCAAGGACCAGATTGCGGCCTGCTATACATATGGAAGTCCACGTGTGGGAAATGCATTTTTCGACGCAACGATCAAGTCACCCATTTATCGCATCATCAACTTTATCGATATCGTAACTTTTGTTCCATTGCTCGCCATGGGATTCATTCACGTAGGAGACCTGCGCTACTTAAACCGCGGATTCCCCGACCAGGTCCGCCGCTGGCTACCGCTTTCGCAGCGAGTCTACTTTTTGATATCACTTTTCAGTCTGCTCGTACCGGCCATCGGCGCCCATGGCATCCAAAACTATGTGGATAAATTGGAACGGATCGCGCTGGGAGAAAATGTCGGCCTGATGATGGCGATCGCGCAAAAGGAAAATGCACAGTTCAATCAAATTGAACAGAGCGAACATTGAAAAACAAACTTTGCCGGGACTCTCCGAAGGATCAACCCGGAGAGTCTATTTTTTTAAGAATATTGATTAATTCCGAGGTGGTTTTCAGGATCATATCTGCGCCCATCCGGGCTAATTCAAGTTCCTCCCCAAATCCGCACAGAACGCCTACTGTCTGTGACCCGGCCGATTTGCCGGCACGCACGTCCACCCTGGTGTCGCCGATCATCAGGCATTCATCGGATTTCACGTTCATACGTTGGGCTGCCAGCAGAATCGGGTCCGGGTAAGGTTTGGTACGTGGCGCCGATTGACCCGTGATGACGACATCGAAATACTTTGTGAGCTCGAACTGGTCCAGGAATCGCATCGTTCCTTTTTCATCGCGCGCGCTGACCACAGCCATCGGGTACTGCCCTTTGAGGTGTGCCAGCATTTCATTCACGCTTGGAATGAGCAGGAATTGTTTCGATGAAAGTTTGCGGCCCCGTGACATCCAATCGATCAGGGCGACCAGCTCATCATCGAGTCCGATCGTATCGGTGAGACCCAGCAGCGCGTTGCCGGGCGCTTCGGCCCACATCACGAGACGCCGCGCGGTGAGGGCCGGGTTGCGCACCAGCAAGCGCGGCAGCAGACGCGTTACTTTCTGAACGTACAGATCATCTGTATCGCTGAGCGTGCCATCCACATCGAAGCAAAGCGCCTTGATGCGGGGAATGTTGAGGGGCATGGAGGCAATTGTAATCGCTTTCGCGGAGTGGCTAAGACCGTGGGTAATAAAAACGTCTCGCCGCGGAGCCGCGGAGAGCGCAGAGTTTTAAATGTTCTTCTCGGCGTCTCCGCGTCTCTCCCGGCACTCCCCGGCACTTGCGCCCCGGGAGCAAGTGTGCGCCCGGGGCGCAAGTGTGTGGCGGAGCCGTTGACAACCCCATTCAATGAGCCATTCCTCGCTCTCGCTGGTAGCTTGGGGCCCATTTGTTTGTGCTATACTTATTTGTTGTGCGTGGTATGATTCGTCTGGGACGTAGATTCAGGCGTTTTTCCAATAAACTATGGCACTTTCTCAGGAACCAGATCGAACCAAAGCTCTCCTTGAACTTCTTTATCACGTCAGCCGTGAATTAGCCACGGCGCTGGATTTGAGAACGGTGCTTCAACGTGTGTTGTATGAAGCGATCCAGAATGTAGGCGGCGAGCGATGCAGTGTCGTGGTACTCGACGATGCCGGCAAGGCCATGGATGGGACCATCGTCTATGGTACACAGGTGCATGAACATACCACCCAGCAAATGCGCGATACGGTCGAACGCGGCCTGGCAGGCTGGGTGATTCGCAATCGTAAAGGGGCGTATGTTCCGGATACCAGCAAGGACGAACGCTGGCTTTTCCGTCCCGATGATGCTGTGGATAAGAGCGGGGCCAAGTCGGCGATCTGTGTGCCTTTGCTGGCGCGTGAGAAACTGGTGGGAGTGCTCACTCTCGTTCACGGGAAGCCCGACGCGTTTCAGGCAGAACAACTTGATCTGATGCAGGCCATCGCCGACCAGGCGGGAGTGGCGGTCTTGAATGCGCGCTTATATACCGAGAGTCAACGTCAGGCGCGCGTGATGACGGCCTTGGCTGAGGGCGCTGCGGCCATGAATGCCTCACTCCGCATGGAGGATGTCTTTCAGCGCATCCTGATGCAGATGATGCAGGCCCTGCAGGTGGAAACGGTTGTGCTTGGCATGGTAGATGAGGAGCATGTGGTCTTCCGTGCGGCGGCGGGTTATAACGCCGGGAATATTCTCGGGAAGACGATCTCTGTAGGCGAAGGTATCGTGGGTCATGTGGCGCTCGAGGGGCGGGGGGTGGTCGTGCCAGACGTCAGCCTGGAGAAGAATTTTAGTGAAGCAGACAGCTTTGGGAGCACGGAGATCCGGGCGATGTTGGTGGTGCCCATCCAGGCTCAAAACCGTGTCATCGGTGTGCTCGAAGCGATCAATCCGGTTGCGAAAGTCTTTGATCCCGATGCGTTGCTGGTGATGACGGGTATCGGTGGTCTGGCCGGGTCCACGATTCAGAATGCGCAGTTGTTCGAACGTTTGCAGGCTGCGCATACGCGGTACCGCGATCTGTTTGAAGATAACATTGATCCCATGGTGATCACGGACTGGGATGGGCGTATTATCGAAGCCAATCGCCAGGCGCTGATTTTGAGCGGTTATACCAGCGAAGAGTTGCACAAGTTAAGCATCGACCAGCTGCACGAGGTGAACTGGTCGAAGACGGGCGAGTCGTTCGAGATCCTGCGCGAGAACCGCATGAGTTCGTATGAGTCATCCCTGCACAAAAAGGATGAGAGCCACAGTCCCGTGGAAGTGCATGCCCGCCGCGTGGAATTCGAAGAGACGGATTCGATCCAATGGATCATGCGCGACATCACCGAGCGCAAGGAACTGGATGGGCTGCGCGACGACCTGACTTCGATGATCTATCATGACCTGCGCTCGCCGCTGGCGAACATTGTCTCCTCTCTGGACGTGATCGCTACGATGGTCCCGGAGGATGACCGTGAGACGGTTCTTTCGATCCTCAAGATTGCCGAGAACTCGACCGGCCGGATCCAGCGCCTGGTCAGTTCCCTGCTCGATGTGAACAAGCTTGAGTCCGGGCAGCCGGTGATGGACCAGAAGGTGGTGGATTCGCTGACCTTGATCAAGGAGGCGGTGGAGGATGTCAAGCCCGTGGTGACGGGACGGCGTCAGAAACTGGCTCTGGACTTGCCGGACGAGCTGCCGGCGATCTGGGTGGACGGGGATATGGCGCGGCGGGTGCTGATCAATTTGATGGAGAATTCGAGCAAGTTCACGCCGACCGAAGGCAGGCTCGAGGTGGGCGCGCGGGCCGATGGCACGTGGCTGAGCATCTGGGTGAAGGACAACGGCCCCGGAATTCCACCCGCCGACCAGGAACGCATCTTCGACAAGTTCACACGCCTGCGTGGCAAAGGGAAGACGGGCGGGTTAGGGATCGGTCTGGCGTTCTGCCGTCTGGCCGTGCAGGGACACGGCGGCAAGATCTGGGTGGAAAGCGACTCGGGCCAGGGCGCGATCTTCCATTTCACCTTCCCGTTCGCGACCGAGGAACAACTCGCCAGCGCAGATGATTGATGGGGTAAGCAGTCCAAGTATGGGCGTTATCGTTGAGTCAAGTGGCGGGTGAGGAGATGAAATAAAAAATAGCGATAATAAAAATATGCAGCGTATAAAAACCACTGTTTCAATTGACAAGCCACTATTTGCCCAGGCAAGCGCGCTTGCTCGAAAACTGAAGATCACCCGTAGTCGTTTGTTTGTGCTGGCGCTGGAACGCTTTATTCGGGGACAACAAAATCGTGAATTGCTGGAAAAAATCAATTCAGTATACACGGACGAACCTAATGCGACAGAAAAAGCCCTGTGGCGCAAAGCGCGTAAATCACATCGCCGCCTGATTGAGGAGCAATGGTAATCCATCAGGGAGACATTTATTAGCATGAAAAATAACGCCTATGCTCGTGGTATGGGCGTTATAATTTGGGCGTTGGTGGTAAGATAATAGCACCTAAAACTTCAGGAGAAGTTCACAGAATGGAATCCATTGCAAAGAATGTGTTTATCGAAGACCGTTTTCTCGGCGTGACGTTGGGTGTGATCATCCAGCCGCGCGGGTTAATTCAGATCGACGCGCCGCCCGCGCCCGAAGACGGGCGTTCGTGGCGAGCGTCCATGATGGGCATGGGTGGCGGACACGAGCGCGTGCTGATCAACCTGGATTCGCACCCCGACCGCACGCTGGGCGTCCGCAGTATGGATTGCACGGTTATCGCGCACGAGAGGACGGCCCAGGCTTTCCATCTCCGTCCGAATACCTTCAAGGCGCAGGGCGACGAGACTGGCGCGAACTGGGAGGCGATCCCCGGCCTGGGGAGTGTGCGCTGGGCCCCGCCGGAAATCTCCTTTGGTCAGAAGCTCACGTTGCACTGGGGCGAATCGCCTGTAATTTTGGAGAGTCATTCGGGTCCCACGTCCGGAGCAATCTGGGTCATTTTGCCCGATGAAAAGATTGTCTTTGTGGGCGATGCCGTGATGAAAGGACAGCCGCCCTTCCTTGCCCACGCCAACCTGAACACCTGGCTGGAGGCGCTGGAACTACTGATGAGCCCGGATTACAAAGGTTTTACCGTTGTCAGTGGGCGGGGAGGCGTGGTCACCCCCCAGGCAGTTCGCAGCCAGTATGAAGCGTTGAAGCGTGTCCACGATAAAGTTGAGGCGCTGGGCAAGAAACGTTCATCCGTCACGGCTACTGAGAAACTTGCCGAGAACCTGTTAAAGGATTTCAAGGCTCCGGCAGCAAAACATAAACAATATGCGCGTCGTTTGAGCTACGGGTTACAACACTATTACACGCGCCATTACCTGTCTTCACCCCGAAACCTGGTGGAAGAATGAACGTACGGCCGCTCCTCGAGGTGACCCGCGGGGCCCTCGTCGAATCGACGCACTATGGTTCCATTGTTGTGGTGGATGCAAATGGAAAATTAATTGCAGCCCAGGGCGACCCGCAGACGGTCGCCTTTTTGCGCTCCAGCGCCAAACCGTTCCAGGCGCTGCCGTTTGTGGAGCGCGGCGGCGTGGAGCATTACGGCCTCTCGCCGCGCGAACTTTCTTTGAGTTGCGCATCCCATGAAGGGAGCGCCATGCATGTCCAAACCGTGGCGGAGATGCAAAAGAAGATCGGCATCGACGAGAGTCATCTGCAATGTGGCTCACATCTGCCGGGCGATGTGGCTGAACTCAAATCCATGATCCTGGAGGACAGGCATCCCACGCCGAATTACAACAACTGCTCTGGCAAACATACTGGCATGCTCGCCCACGCGAAGATGCGCGGACTGCCGCTCGAAAATTATCTGGATATTAACCATCCTATTCAGCAGGATATCCTCGCTTGCTTCGCCGAGATGTGCCTGATCCCTGTTTCTGAAATCGAGCTCGGCGTTGACGGCTGCTCTGCTCCTAACTTTGCCTTGCCGATGTTCCATTCCGCGCTGGGAATGGCGCGTCTGTGCGACCCGCGCGAGTTGCCGCAGGGGCGCGCGGAGGCTTGCTGCAAGATCACAGCGGCCATGTCGGCCCACCCCGAAATGGTGAGCGGGTATGGTGAGTTCGATGAACAGTTGATGCGAGCGGGCGAAGGCAAAATAATTACAAAACGCGGCGCCGAGGGATTCCAGATCGTCGGCGTGATGCCAGGCGTGGTCCGCCCTGATTCGCCCGGGTTGGGCATTGCAATGAAGGTCTCTGATGGAGATGCCTCTCGCATGGGGGATGACCTGACCTTCAGTAATCGCGTCCGCCCGGCCGTGACCCTCGAGATTCTGCGTCAGTTGGGAGCCTTGTCGTCGAAACAGGAGCAGGCCCTGGCCGGGTTCGGACCCGTGAGGCAGATCACGAATCATCGCGGGATTGTGACCGGCCAGTCGCGCCCGGTATTTGAGTTGTAACTTTTTGGTCGGCTTCGGGCGGGAAAGTAGAGGTAAAACTACGGATATTGGTCAGCTTTTTCACGTCCGGTTTGCGCCGGACACCACCTAAAATGGGTTTGTTTACAAACTGTAACGGATGAATTATCGTGAAAATGGTACGATATTTTCATTCAGTTCACAGTTGGCTTTCAACTGTACCCATTACACTGAAAACAAAGTAAAATCTTGTTACTGTTGCCATGCCAAAACTAGACCTTGTTCTCATCGCGCTGGAAGCTTCCGCCACCTCAAAACTCATGGAACGTGCCCTGCGTGTAAAGTATGAAACGGCCGTCGCGACTGACATCAAGTCTTTGAATCGCCTCTTACAGGAAGTTACCCCAGCGCTGCTGCTGGTGGGGGAAAAATTCGATGGACAGGAGGGCCTGCAGATCGCCGAGGAAGTTCTGGAACGCTTTCCCACCTTGCCATTCCTGATGTATACAGAAAAAGCAAAGCCTGAATTAATCAAGAATATTTTTCGGCTTGGTATTACCGGCTACCTTGCTCCGCCGCTGAAGACCGACGATATTGTGGAAATGGTGGAGAATAGTTTGCGACATGCCCATCGCATTGGGGATTGGCTTCGCCGCGAGGTCCGGCGCACCACTTCATCGCTGAAAAAGCGTGCGCAAATCTCCGAGACGGAGCGGGTCAGGCTGGAGATGGTATTCAACAACATTCATGACAGCGTGATGATCATCGATGAGGATGGCCTGGTCGTTCTTGTTAACCCGGCCTTTTGCCGCACGTTTGGTGTGATGGCTCAGGATGTGACTGGCAAACACTCACTGGAAGTAATGAAGAATCCCGACATTCTTGAATTGATCAAGCAGCCCTATACACAAAACCTGCTGCGATCTCATGAAGTCGGTTTTCCGGATGGCCGGGCCGGGAATGCCCAACTGACCCAGATTCCAGATGTAGGTTTTGCTCTCACGCTGCATGATATTACCGATCTCAAAGAGATGGACCGTATCCGCAGTGAGTTGGTCCATACCGTTTCTCACGATTTAAGATCCCCCTTGACTTCCGTGATCGGTTATACCGAGCTTATTGACCGCGCCGGTTCACTGAATGAAACGCAGCGTGAGTTCCTGAAACGGATTCAAGATAGCGTCCAGCACATTACATCACTCATCAACGACCTGCTGGAACTGGGGAGTATGGAGGCCGGGCTGGATACAAGCCGTGAATTTGTCCAACTGGATGGCATTTTGAATTACACGCTCGAAATGTTGCAGGGCCAGATCCGGGCCAAGCACATTTCCGTGCAGACCGAGATTTCACCTGCGCTGCCGGCACTGCGCGCCAACCCGGTCCGGCTGCGGCAGGTGTTCGATAACCTGGTTGGCAATGCCATCAAATATTCGCACGATCAGGGCGCAGTGGCGGTGTCGATGCGAGCGGAGGATAACCAGATCATAATGCGAGTGTCAGATAACGGCCCTGGCATCCCCTCCAAGGACCAGGCCCACATCTTCGATAAATTCTATCGTGCCAGCAACGTCAGCTCCAAATCAGGCTCAGGCCTGGGGTTGGCCATCGTCAAATCCATCGTGGAGGCTCATCAGGGCCGCGTGTGGGTGGAATCGATTATAGGACAGGGCACTTCCTTTTTTGTGGTGCTGCCTGTCGTTGTGGACCCCGTACCCGTTGTGAATAAATAAGAACGGCGCGACATTTTCGTGCGCTGTGAAATACTTCTTTAAACTTGGCCTCCGCCGACGCGCTCATGTCGGCGGAGGCTTTTGCCAAAGGAGGAGACAGACGAGCATTTTGGATGAGTCTATATTCCGTCTCCATCGGCTATCATATCTTATTCGTTTGAGCTTCTATATGGTGAAATGTCACTGAATTCTTGTGATAATGCTCATATCCTGGCATGCCGCCCGAATGGGGTCGAACTTTTCGCGCGCGAAGCGTTCGCGGCGAAAAAAGAATCCATACTTATTTCCGCTACCGTCTATTCATTGCCGCGGTAGTTTGGAGAGAATGGAATTCCTGGGCTGTCGTCCGGGCCGCGGCGGATACGGATCACCGCCGGCGCGCATGCTATCCAGCTCATTCGTGAATTTCATCCAATCCTTCACCAAAATGACGAGGTGGGGAGTCTTGTCTTTGAAAAAGAATCTCGAAAGAAACATCCGCAAAATCACGGGCGAAATCGGAAAACTCTTCAGCTCGATGATCACCGCGGTCTGGCTTGCCAGTGGGGCAAAAATATCGCGCACCCAGCCAGACATGCTCCCGGGTGGAAACAGCAGCCGCATCTCGCTGGTGACCGTTTTATGAATCCGCTTATATGAAATATTGAACCGTAAAAATGGCGTGACAAATTTTAAGTACGTGGGGAAGGGTTGCACGTATGCGATGAATCGGATGACCAGAAAGAAAATCCCGATCAGGATTGCCAGGCTGCCGATCCCCAAAAAGGGCATCCAACGCATGGGCAGGAAGGGGCCAAGCGGTTCTTGATATTGCCAGTAGGCGATGGCAAATAATCCCAATCCCATCGCGATCATCGGCGTCCACCAGCGGCTGAGAAAATGCCTGTACACAATGAGCGGGAATTTTGTTCCGCCACGTGCCATGCGTTATTCGTCCTCGGCATCCCCTGGAATCGAGACCTCGGCCTCCACCTCTATCGCCTCAGGCCGACCGTTCAACTGGCTGCTGATCTTGTGGATGGCCTGTGTCAGATTTTGCTGGCGCAGGCTAAAGGTGACATCCCCGCGCGTCTTTTCGATGATGCCCCGCGCCACGTCCGTTTGACGGCGCAGACCGTTGGTGATCGCATCGGGATAATCCATGGTGACCAGCACGGAATAAATTTCGTCCATGAACCCGAGCAGGCGTTCGGCTTCCTGGGAGTAGCCGTGGCGGAGGATATCGAGCGTGCGGCGGCGCAGTTCGCCGACTACCTCAGCCAGGCCGTTGAGATAGGTCGCTTCTTGGACGAGCAGATCCTCGGGAGTCTGCAGCGGTTGATTCTGGATTAAGGCACAAGTCACACTGGCTTCCACGAATTCCTTCAGGGAGTCCTGGGTGTAGCCTGCATAGAAAAGCTCCGGGTAATCGACCAGTTCCGCCCGCAGAGTATCTGTGAGCGCGCGAGCCTCAGCCAGATGCATCTCCATGGTCTCTTTATCGTCTCGATGGACCGCCCGAATGGCGAGGGAGCAGGCGCGTGTCAACTGGCGCGCCTGGGCCAGGGCCTTGTCGCGTTTGCCATTCCGGAGATCGAATTTTTGACGGATCTGGTCAGCGATCTTTTCTAGTTTATGCATACACTACTGCTCTTTCAGGGATTACTCTTTGGGATGTTCCGGCGGGTGGAACGGCCGAAACAGGTTTTCTGCCAGTGTGGTTGGCACATTGATCTCACCCAGGTTGGCTTCGTACCGTGAGAGATTTTCCGTTAACGCGCGCAGGAGTAGCTTGGCGCTGAGCGGGCTCATAAGAATGCGGGCGCGAACGGCGGCTTTGTTCTCGCCTGGCAGGATCTGGGCAAAGTCGATCACAAAATCTGCCGGGGAGTGGGCAATGCGTGCCAGGTTGGTGTAGATGGGCTCGAGACCTTGCGGCGTTTCCATCTGTGGGCCAGGTGCAGGTTGAGGGGTAGTCATGGTTTTCAGGTTATATACAAACAAACAGGTCTAACAAGCCCGAACATCTATCTGGACCCGTTAGACCTGTTATCCAGATCAACATCAAAAGGGAATATC
>Ga0114129_10016921_pt1 | contig 10383 bp, 7 predicted proteins | sample RhiMetdeltSRZDD1_FD_80071 | JGI IMG/M metagenome (GOLD analysis project Ga0114129, IMG submission 80071) | Populus rhizosphere microbial communities from Tennessee, USA - Rhizosphere MetaG P. deltoides SRZDD1 (version 2) (version 2) | ecosystem: Host-associated > Plants > Roots > Rhizosphere >... | reverse complement strand
GTCTACTGGGGTGTTAACGGAGATAAGCCGGTGCTGGGAGACTTCGACGGGGACGGGAAGGCTGACCTCGCCGTCTGGCGACCATCGACGGGCGCCTGGTTCATCATCAACAGCTCCAATAGCAGCACAACAGTTGTCTCCTGGGGCGTAAGTGGCGACCGCACGGTGATCGGGGACTACGATAAAGATGGAAGGAGCGACGTTGCAGTATGGCGGCCCTCGACTGGCACCTGGTTCATCATCCAGAGCTCGAACGGCTCGATGGTAACCGTCGGATGGGGCTTGAGCACTGATGTGGCGGTGCCGGGAGACTATGACGGAGATGGAAAAACCGACGAGGCAGTGTGGCGACCCTCCGAAGGCAACTGGTACATCCTCAACAGCAACAACTCGTCCGTAAGAATTCAGATGTGGGGTGTCAGCGGCGATCAGCCAGTGCCTGCCGCATATGTCAGATGATGTTTGCTGATCTGTTCGTAGTCCGGCCTTCAGGCGGAAGTTTGTATCCGTTTGAAGCCGGCTACGAACAGGTTCGGCTTTCGAAATTCGTCAGATACGAACTTCCGCCTGAAGGCCGGACTACGAACAACCGCTTCCATTATCTTAAGACCGAAACACCTTCTCCAGTGCTGAAGATTCCCGCTATACAACCTGTCATAAGTGTCGCCAGCGTCGCCGCCACCAGCGCGCGCCAGCCAAGCGCAGCGAGATCGTCACGCCGCTTTGGCGCCAGCGCGGCCGTGCCGCCTACAAAAATCGCAACCGACGCCACGTGCGCGAAACCACATAATGCATAACTAAGAATCACCACGGTTCGAGGATCGGCGATCCCTCCGCTCGAGATCAGTTGGGCGAGATCGTTGTAAGAAACAACCTCGGTTAAGATCACACGCTCGCCAAGGAGCCGAGCCGCAACTGGAATGTCACTCGGTTGAATTCCAAGCAGGTACGCCGGCGGCCTGAAGACCCAGCTTAGCATTCTCACGAGGGAGAGCGGCTCCGCCATCCCGAACCACGAGCTGCCGAACCCGAGCAACTTATCTCCCAGAGCTACAAGCCCGAGAATCGCGATCAACAACGCCGAAATCCCGGCCGCAAGCTTCAAGCCGTCCATCGAGCCTTCGATGATCGCGCTCATCAAACTCTTTGGGCGAGTCGATTCGTCGTCCGGCGGAACTCCAAGCGCGGTCTCGGGGGTTTCGGTCTCGGGAACGAGCAGCTTGCACACGACGATCGCGGCCGGTATCGCAAGCACTGAAGCCGAGAGCAAGTGCCCGGCAATCTGAGGGAACACGCCGGTAAGAAAAGCGACGTAGATCCCCAGCGTGCTCGAAGCGACGGTGGCCATGCCCGTGGTCAAAACCGTCAGCAACTCCGAGCGCGTCATCTTGTCGAGATAAGGCCTGATCACCAGCGCCGATTCAACGCCCACGAAGATGTTCGCCGCCCCGCACAGCGACTCGGCGCCGCTGATTCCCATCGTGCGGTGGAAGACTCGCGCGAACAGACGAACGACCCATTGGAGCACCCGAAGGTAATACAGGACTGCGGTGAACGCCGCGAAGAAGATTGCGACGGGCAGCACTTGAAAGAGCAGAATGAATCCGACCGAACCCGATTCACCTGGGCTTGCAGCAAGAGGCCCAAACAGAAACGCGGTGCCGGCCTTCGAAGCATCGAGCAGGGCCAGGACGGCGTTGTTCAGCACGAGAAAGACTCGATGCGTGCCAGGAAATTGAAAGATCAACAGCCCAATGACGACTTGCAGCGAGACTCCCCAAGCGATTGTTTTCCAGGCGATCTTTCGCCGGTCAGTTGAAAGCAGCCAGGCAAGTCCCGCAAAGACCAGGAACCCACCGGCAGAAACCAGGTGATGGATCATCCGTGTTTGTCCTCAAATCGATTTGAGCGAGCCGTAAGATTACGAGATGCCGAGGCGAGAGGCAAACTGCGATGGGGCCGAGAGCGATGGAGATCCAAATGGTCGCGGCCTGAAATCTTTTTGAAGCCAAACCAAAGGTGTTGAGATCAATCACTGCCCATAGACAATCTTACCGCCGACAATTGTGTACACCACTTTCGTATCCAGGATCTCTCGCGGCGATGCTTGCAGCAGGTTCCTCGTTAGCACAACCAGGTCCGCGACCTTGTGAACCTCAATCGAGCCCTTGCTCTTCTCTTCGAAGTTTGCATAAGCCGTGTTATAGGTGTAAGCCCGAATCGCATCCTCGATTGAAATCCGTTGCTCGGGGAACCAGCCGCCTGCGGGCTCTCCACTCACGGTCTGGCGCGTTACCGCTGCATAAAGACCAAGCAGCGGATTGATCGGATACTCCGACGCTGAAGTTCCGGGCCAGTCCGTCCCGAAACACAAGATCGCGCCGCTGTCCTTTATCGACTTGAAAGCGTAAGCGCCTTTCGAGCGTTCGCGGCCGATTCGTTCTTCCATCCAACGCATGTCGTCGCTCAGATGATACGGTTGGACTTCGGCTACTACGCCGAGCTTGCCCAATCGCTTGAAGTCATCGGGCGCGATCACCTGCGCGTGGACCAAACGAAAGCGCCGGTCGCGAACTCCGTTCTGACGGTTCAGCTCCTCCAAATAATTCAGCAAGACGTTGTTCGCTTCGTCGCCGATCGCGTGCACCGAAATCTGAAGACCTGCGTTGTCGGCATCGAGCATGTACCGCAGAAACTTACCCTCGACGAAGTTGCCTTTCTCATCCACCATCAACGGACGCCAGCGGCCTCGGTTCGAAGGCGCGTTCGAATAAGGCTGGAAGAAACGCGCGGTGCTCGTGCCCATGATCCCGTCAATGTGACCCTTGAGCGCGCCCAGCCGAATCCAGTCATCTCCCGAGCCGATCTTGATTCCGCGATCAGAAATTTCTTGCCAGCGATCGAGTCCCGGGCGAAAGTGAACTCGAACCGTCAGCTCACCCGCTTTGAGCAGTTCGCGGTAGATGTCGAGTTGTTCGTCGTCGGACATGTCGCTGACGTTGGTCACTCCGTAGCGGCGAATCTCGGCAAGCGCGTTCTTGGTTTGCCCGACGCGGCGCTCGCGCGAGAATTGCTTTGGGATCGCCGAGGCAAACAAGCTCATCACGCCGCGGCCGCGCATATGCCCGTTGAATCGTCCTCCCGCGTCGCGCAGAAACTCGACGCCTTCGATCCTTGAGCCTGCGGGTTCATTTCCCCTCGCCCCGTCACCGCGTCTCCCGGTCTCCGCGTCAAGTTTGCCTTTGGCCGGGAGCTTTGGATCGGCGGGATCGATTCCTATCGCGCGCAGGGCCGGCGCGTTAGCAGCAAACTCTGAATCGTCGAACTTTCGGATGAGCATCGGGTGGTCTTTTGTCGTCACCTCGATCGCACGCATATCAGGGGAGAAAGGTTCGCGACGGCTTCCTCCTGCGCTGCCCGAGGCCCACTGATCATAAGCTCCCCAGTAGCCGCCCAGTATCCATTCGCCTTTTGGCAATCGCGCGACTACGTCTTTGACTCGAGCGATGAATTCCTGCTGAGTCGCGGTGCGCATTATGTTGAACTCGAGGAACTGCGCCGCCGAAGCGAAGTGGACGTGATTATCGTTGAAGCCGGGGAGCACGAATTGACCCTTCAAGTCGATTACTCGAGTTTGTTTGCCCTGAAACCTCTTCGAGTCTTTGCTTGATCCGACGAAGACGATCTTGCCGCCGCGGATGGCCACCGCTTCGGTGAGTGTGTTGGTGGAGTCGACGGTGTATACGAGGCCGTTGCGGAGAATTAAGTCCGCGGGATCGGGTGACATCAATTCCTGCGCGCCGAGCGGGAGAGAAGTAAACGTAAAAGCAGCTGCTATTGCGAGCGGAAGAATCCGTTTCAGCATAGATCAAGTCTCCTTGGTCGGGTCGGTTACTGCTCGACGGCGCTTTGGGCTTGGGTACCTTGGTTAACATCAGGACGCCCGCCAACTCACAGCCAAAGCGGCGGCGCTGTAATGGGTGCGCTGATTGAAGGTCGCTATGCCGCCGCACTCCAAAGTCACTTCCCGCGATGCTCGTTCCAGGCCTTCACATAGCGAGCCGTCTTCGGATTAGCTTCATCCCACTTTGGCTCCTGCGGATTGTTGGCAATCATCACCAGCGCAAGCGCTACCATCCGATCAACCTTTTCCATGTTCTTGTAATCGATCTTCTCCCAGTGATCGCCCGCGCCATGATAATCAGGATATACAAACGCAGTGCATAGTGTATGAGCGGGCACGCCCTGATCGGCCAGCGCCTGGTTGTCGCTGCGCGAAAAGAAAGCGTCGCTGTTCAGCTCGTGCTTGTAAACTGTGACGCCGGTCATGTCGCCAGCCGCCTTGAAGATCGTTCCCATATCCGAAAAGTCAAAGCCCGTCATCGAGGCGTTGGCGATCTGCGGTCCTTCGGTGCTGTCGGTGCGGCCCACTTGCTCGAGGTTCACATCGGCGACAGTCTTTTCGATTGGGAAGACCGGGTGACGGCCGTAAAAGCGCGAGCCGAGCAGTCCCTTCTCTTCGCCGAAGAAAGTCATGAACACGATGCTTCGCTTCGGATGCTGCTTGAGTGAGGCGAGCGCCGACGCCATCTCGATCACCGAAACTGTTCCGCTGCCGTCGTCATTCGCGCCGTTAAAAATGTTGTCGCCGGCAAGGTCAGGGCGCGTCCCGATGTGATCATAATGCGCCGTCACCAGCACGTAAGTGTCCTTTAGCGCCGGATCCGAGCCGCGCAACAGCCCAATCACATTTCGCAGCCTGATCGGCTTCTCAATTGGCGCCGGGAGCTTCACTGTTAGCTCGGCATTCGACGCGCCAGCCTTCAGAGCATCGTAAGCCGTGATCACCCGCGGATCGTGAACTGTGATCGTGGGCACGCTCTCAGTCGGGGGAAACGTCCGCCGGTTATCGGGATCAACCAAACGCCCCTGAATCGCTCCGCTGCCTGTCGCGCTCAAGCGGTCGATGGATATCACGAGCGCGGCTTTCAGTCCGGTCATCTTATTGAGGAATTCGTTTCGAGCCAGAAACATCTCAAGCCTGCGCGGCTGTTCCGCGCGCCGGGAGTCGGGGATTTCAGTGATGATGACTTTGCCTTCAACTTGATCGGAGGTAAGCGCCGCAATAGCGGAAGCATCCGCATAGTCGACTTTGAACACTTGAGCTGAGACGTTCAGCTCTTTGTCGATGTTGAAACTCACCTGGGTTTTCGCGACGCTTATCGTCTCGGTTCCGTTCTTGAGCTTTGTTGCGAAGGCGTCCATCGGAGTCTCCGCGAGCAGAAAATTAGCTGTCTGAAAGTAGCCGTCGTCTCCCGCCGGCTCGAGCCCCGCGCGACGAAACTGCGCGGCGATGTACTCGGCGGCGATGTCGAGTCCCCTGGACGGAGTGTTGCGACCTTCGAGCGCGTCGGAAGCGATGAATGACAAGTGGCCGCGAAGCGAGTCAGCCGAGATGTGATCGAGCGCCGCCCGAATACCGGGCGTCAACGCGAACTGCGGCGCCGGCGCTTGCTGTGCGCTCAAAGAGAAAGCGCTGATAAGAAGTATGGCGATGACGCGAATGAGCTTGTTATGGTTCATAAGTTTGTTCGATGCCAACGTGCGCTAAACATCGCCAGGTCTACGGACGCGAGAACCTCGCGAATGTCTTTGAACCCGGCCTCCGTCAACGCCGAGAGGTGACCGTCGACGGTTAGAAATGGTCCTGCGTCGTCCCCATCCGACGCAACCTCATCGGCGATGAGCACGACCCCGTTTTGAGTCAAAAGCGTTCCCGCCTCGCGATACAAACGCGAAACGCGAGACGGGTTGCGCAGCTCGTGAACTGCCTGAATCGAAACCACCACATCGAAAGGCGCAGGCAACGCTTCCCTCCAGTTGTCCTCGAGAAAGCTTCCCTGATAAAACGATGTGCGTCCGCCAAAACGAGCAAGCCGCTCACGTGCGAGCTCGAGCATATGAGGCGAGAAATCGAAAAGGTGATACGAGGCAATATCACGCCCGCTCAACAGGCGTTCGGCCAGGAATCCAGGCCCAGCGCCGAGATCCAGGATCTTTGGTTGGGAAAAGCCGCTCAGCTCTTCGGCGAACTCATCGAAGAAGCGAGCGCGGAATGGCCGCTTGGAGTTAGCCGACTCGGTCCACTCTCGAACGTAGTCTTGGTTGAAGTAGTCGTGAGGGCCAGTGAAGAGCATTCTGTTTTTCAACTCACAAACGGGCCGCCGGCTTCATCGAAGCCAGGTCTTATGAAGTTCCTCGCGGCGGGGAAAGCGCGCTCGGTTGCTCCGCGGAGTTTCTCCAGGTGAAACAGCAACGGAAGGATCGTGTCGGCGTGCGCGGGAAACTCTTCTTTTAATCTGCCCCACCCGCCGATCGAGCGGTCCATTCCGATCAGCGCCACTTTGACTGAGCCGTCCGAGTCTTTTTGCTGGACACTGTCTGGTTCATCTTCCTCGTCGTCGTCGCGCATCAGCCCTCGCATGATCTTCACCGCGATTTGAAATTGGTACCATCGAATAACCTCGATCGCTTCGTTGACGCGTTCGAGTTTTTCCTGGAGGTCGAAGTCAACCAGGGGCAAGTCCTCTTCCCCGCGTTGATCGAACGCCCCTTCAATCTTCGGGTATTCATGATCGAACCACTCAGTGACCATCTTCGTGTACTGCGAACCCGCAAGCGACAGTTCGTGCGATTGCGTCCTCTCCTCAAGCCGGCGCTCTCGTGAATCAGCCTCGGTCAGATCAAGCGAGTCAAGGTCGATGCCGCGCTCCCTGGCCATCTCGTTGAGCATCTCGTGTGTCTGGTCGAAGATCGCCTTGAGCTTTGTCCAGAACGCTTCGTTGTTGATGTCATTAGCTTCCGGATCATCGGCGTCTGCCTGCTCTTGCGCGTACAAGAGACATCGGGACGTGAAGGCGCAACGCTCACACCAACGGTCGCAGTAGTTATAGATCCCGCTGATGAACCTGGGATCGCCGGCCAGTTCTAGAAGGTCTTTCGTCTTCACAGCTTCATCCTCGGTCTAAACTTGAAAATTGAAGAAGCTAGATTTTTCAATTTCCATTTTCCAGTTTTCAATTTTCAATTTTCATTGTCTTTTCACGCAGCAGGCAGGCTACTACCCCCGATCTCTTCGAAGCGTCAGGCCTCCATCGACCGTGATCACCTGACCGGTAATGTAGCTGTCGGGCACGAGCAGCAGCCGAACAACGTGAGCAAGATCCTCGGGCCTGCCGAAGCGAGCAATGATTTTTTGATCTACGTAGAAATCATACTTTCCCGACTCGATAGACTTCAAAGCCATTCCCGCGCGGTTAACGCCGGGCGCGACGACGTTCACGCGTACGCCGCCGGGTCCTCCCCATTGCTTGGCCATTATTCGAGCGGCTCCGATCAGCGCCGTCTTCGGGCCGGCGTAGTTGATGCTCGATTCAAAAGCGGCCACCGCTTGCATCGTCGAAAGCAGGACCATCGCTCCGTCTCCGCGTTTCAGCATTAGTGTTGCCGCTTCGCGCGCCAGCAGCAGCGGGGCGACGTAGTTCTTCTGCATCGAATCGTGCAAGTCTGCGTCCGTCACTTCATCAAACTTCACTCGCGCCGGGTCGCCGGTGAAACAAACAAGGCCGTACAGACCCTGGCCCAGCGCATCGGCCGTCTCGACATATCGGGTGCGCACGGCGGGGTCTGAGATGTCGCCCTCGACCAAATGAACTGACGCCCCGTATCTGGCCTCCAGAGCCTGTTTCAGGGCTTCGGCCCGCTGGCGGTCTTGTAGGTAACCCGCTACGACCGTCGCGCCGTCGCGCGCAAGCAAAGCGGTTGTTGCGCTGCCAAGGCCGCCCGTACCGCCGGCAACCAGCACGACACGTCCCTCAAGCGCGCGCTCTTTGAAATCAAACTTGAATTCGTCCTTGCCGGATGACACTGACTCTCCCTTTCTACGATTCGTTTCTATCGCAACCATCCAGCGCTTATCAAGCCCGAGAGTAGTGTCTTATTGCGGAAAGCGAGCGAATCGGTGGTAAGATTTTGTTGACCTGGCTGTCCTCGAAAGGTCCGAGTGATTACACTTCGATTGGGCCGCCAAGCCGCTCGAATGCCCGTCGCAGGAGGCGCCTCGATGAGAACAGATCGACTGACCTCGTTTATGATGGTCGTGCTTGCTTTGACTCCGACGTCGCAGGCGTCAGTCCAGTCGCAGCAGCCACGCACCGATCAAGGCACTATCAAACTCTCCGCTGAGCTGGTCCAGATAGATGTGCTAGTGACCGACAAGAATAACAAGCCGGTGGCCGGGCTCAAGCGCGAAGACTTCGAACTCTACGACAACAATAAGCTGCAGAGCCTAACAACATTCGCTTATGAGGCGAGCGAGCCGAGGCCGTTCAAGGAGGAACCGGGTGAGATCCGGACGCTGCCGCGAGCGATCACTGCCGCGGAGGTTAAGCGCGTCCTGGCGTTTGTTGTCGACACGCTGCATATGAACTTCACAAGCGTATACGCGGCTCAGCGGTTGTTGACTGATTTCATCGATCGCAAGATGGAGCCCGGCGATCTCGTGCTGATTCTTCCGACCGGCGGAGGCTCCGGGCTGTTCCAGCAGTTTACAGCAGATCAGCGAGTGCTGCGGCGAGCGGTGAACCGTCTTCGCCCAATCATTTTCACTAACTCGTCGACCGCCTTCCGCACACTGTCGTCGCCCACCGGCGGAGGCTTCGGCGGGAGAACACCTGCGATGGGTGCCGGACGAGCTGGCGGACCTTCGATGCGCGGGCTTCCCGCGATCAACAGCGATCCCCTCGAAGAAGCGGATGCGCGAGCGACGCTCGGCACAATGAACAGCCTGATCAAGTACATGAGCAAACTGCCGGGCAGAAAGATCGGCTTGCTGGTCTCCGAAGGCTTCAGGGTCCGCCAGACCTGGACGAACGGCGATCTGAACCAAATGACCGCCCAGGCCGCTCGAGCGAACGTGGTGTTCTACACGATAGATCCGAGAGGACTCGACCCGCTGATGCTGACTGCGGCGGAGGGCAGCGATCCGGACGTGAGTTTCAGCGATGCGCTCGAGCAAAAACGAAGCGACTTCTTCGAATCACAAGATAGCTTGAATGCGATTGCGCTGGACACTGGTGGAAAATTCTTTAGGAACAATAACGACATAAGCCGCGGGCTGGGCAGCTTCTTGCAGGAGAATTCCGCCTATTATCTGCTGGGTTTTCAGCCGGCGGCTTCGAAATGGGACGGCAAGCTCCATCGTATCAAAGTCGTGGTCCGCAACCGTCCCGATCTCGACGTCTCGTTTCGAAGAAGCTACATGGCCAAGTCCTTAAACCCCGAAGCCCCCTCGAACGTTGCTCCCAAGGTTCGCGAAGTGAACGAAGCGTTGTCGTCTCCGCTCGTGCGCCGCGACATCGATCTCCGACTCACACCGTTTTATCTCGACGATGCGAAGCGAGAGGTTGTCGCTACTGCCTTGCTTCACATCGACGTGTCGCGGTTCAGCTTCAAGGAGGTCGACGGGAGATACAAGGCTTCGTTCGAACAGATAGGCGTCGTCTTCAACGCGGAAGGCAAGCCGGTCGATAGATTCTCGCAAACCGTGGACTTGAATCTCTTACCTCAGTCTTACGAGCAGGCGATGAAACGCGGCCTCGTCTTTACACGCGCGCTATCGGTAAAGCCGGGCGTGTATCAGGTGAATATGTTTGTGCGCGAGCCGAATTCCGGATTGATCGGGACCGCCAATGACTTCTTCGAGATTCCCGAAATCAAAAGCGATCGCCTTGCCGCTAGCAGCATTTTTACTGATGCCAGAGCGATCCAGGAAGGCAAAGTTGTCGAAACGGCGGGCGAGGGCGGCACGCTTGCGCAGAGGCGCTTTAGCAGAAACGGCGAATTCACATACCGGCTGGTCGTCTACAACGCCAAAGCCGACGGCAAGACCGGTCAGCCACAGCTCGAGATCAGAGCGCGTATCCTCAGCGGCGGCCGCGCTATGTTCACCGGCAAGTTTCGGCCGGTTGAAATCACCGAAGGCAGCACGCCCCCTTCACGAATCCTTGCCGGCGGCGTCCTGCAGTTGGGTAGTCTGGCGCCGAACGAATACACGCTCGAGGTCACGGTCAGGGACAAGCTCAGGAAGAAAGACAAGAGCAGTGTAGTCAGGCAGGAGATTGACTTCACCGTGGAATGAAAACAGGACGTTGTTTGCTAGTCCACCACTCCCACGCTAGCCACGTCATTGTTGGCCCATAAATCGCCGCGCCCAATCCGAGCGGGATTTCGGGATAAACCATCGGCGTGTACCACAACAGATACAACAACACCGATGCAGAGGTTAGATACAGCCAGGCGACTCGCGGCGCAAAACAAAGGAAT
>Ga0114129_10016919_pt1 | contig 10383 bp, 8 predicted proteins | sample RhiMetdeltSRZDD1_FD_80071 | JGI IMG/M metagenome (GOLD analysis project Ga0114129, IMG submission 80071) | Populus rhizosphere microbial communities from Tennessee, USA - Rhizosphere MetaG P. deltoides SRZDD1 (version 2) (version 2) | ecosystem: Host-associated > Plants > Roots > Rhizosphere >... | reverse complement strand
TGGCTGGCTTCCGCGGCGGACGACTACTCGGCGATGCGCACGAATGATTCAGCGCGAAGGACTTGCTTCCTCTTTGGTAGCGGACCAGACGCCAACGGCGCTCGCGGCACCAGCACCGAGAAGCGTAATCAGCAGCGGTGTTCCAATGCTGCCACCGACTGTGGGTGTCACTGCAGTGATTGGCGCGATCGCGATGCTGCCGGCGCTCACTGAGGTGATGCCACTCGTCGCCACCACTCGCCCGGTCGCGTCCGTTACTTCAACGACATAGCTTCCTGGAAGCACCTTCAAAAACTCGAAGCTCCCTGCCTGAGTGGTCGTAGTGGTCGCCGCAATGTCACCCGTGCGCACGTTGCGAAGCCGAGCCGCGTGATTCGAGAACGGCGCGCCACTCGACGCCTGCGCAACGCCAGTGACACCACCAGACTGTGGCGCCGCTCCCGCAATCGACGGCATGCCGTAGGTCGCGAGCGCAAGAGCCAACACGAGAGTTGCAATGGAACGCATACAGAAACCTCGTCGCACGGACCCAACTCGGGTCCGCACAGAAAATCTGCCGCTGAAATTACTATCGGCTGCTTTGCCTCTAACGTCAACATATGATTGGGGTTGTGTCTTTTTTGATACGTTCGGAAATTGGTCAGTACACAGTTCATCGCGCCTCTGCATTCGGCAGCACCAGCAGCGCCCAGGAGCCGGCGTCGCGCCACGCGCGAGCGAATCGATCGATCCGGATTCGTCGAAACGGGCCGCGAGCCGGATCGTGAAGCACGATCGCTTCGCTCGTGAAGCCGACGGCCACGACGTAGTGAAAACGTTCGCCTCGTTCGTGAGTCAGCACGACAATCGGCTGTCCGGCGCGTAGCCGTTCTTTGATCGCGTCGATTGATCCGCTGAACTGCACGGCGTTCCAACCGCGATCGCCAATCGCGCGCGCGAGTGTTTCGTTCGAAATGCCGCCGGCGCGACGATCCACGAACGGCGCGAACTCGCGAACGTCAGTCTGTCGATCGCTCCAGTACCTCAACACCATGGTCGCAGCGGCGCCGCCGCACAGTGCCTTCGGCTGCTTCACGTACGGGACCATCAGGCGGACAGAATCGTCGGCGCCCGCCGCGGGCCAGCTCGCGGCCACGATCACCGCGCCCATGATCAACCAGCGGGACACGTCACACCTTGATACTTCATCGGATCCGACAGCCGGATCCGTGAGCTCCGTCAGTGTTCAGTGTCGTGGTTCAGGATCGCGAAGTGAGAATCCAGTCAGCTGCGGCGGGAAGATCGCGGAGCTCGATGTCTGGCTCGACGCGAGTCTCTTCCACCATCGCGTTTACCAGAATCGTCTGGCAGCCGGCCGCCTTCCCCGCGCCGATGTCGCGCCACCGATCGCCGACCATGAAGCTCCTGGCCAGCACGATCTCACGGTCGACGGCAGCGGCGTAGATCAGTCCCGGTTTCGGCTTCCGGCAGGCGCAACCGTGATGGTCGTCGTGGTAGCAGACGCGAATCTCGTCGAGGGGCAGTCGCTGGCGCATGTGCTGGTGAATGGCATCCACAGCCGCCTTTTTTGCGTGACCACGGGCGACATCCGGCTGATTGGTGACAACGATCAACTGGAAGCCCGCGGCGCGAAGCGCGGCCAGCGCCTCAGGTACGCCGGGAAGAATCTCGAGCTCATCGAGCGAGAATGGCGCCCACGGCTTCCCGTCGCGCGTGATCGCTCGGTTCAGGACGCCATCGCGATCAAGGAACACCGCCAGATTCACAGGGTGGCTGCTGGAATTTGAGAATGTGAGAATCTTAGGATGTAAGGATGTATGTGAGAATGTGAGAATGTGAGGATGTGAGAATCTATCTGAGGATTGTTGCTGATCACATTCTCAAATACATCCTCAGATTCTGACATCCTCAAATACACCGAAGAACCCCCCCACGATATCGCGCAACTGGTCGAGCGATTCGGCAGTGTTGATGGCAGTCCGCAAGTGCGAGCCGTTGTCGAGCCCTTTTGTGTACCACGAGCCGAGCGCGCGGACCTTGTTAATGACCCAGCGATCGTGGCCTCTTGCGATCGGCGACGCGGACCCTGCTACGTGCTTCACCGCGGGCGCAGCAACTTGTCCGCCGAAGCCTTCAGGCGAAGGCGGAAGCTCCGCCTCTACGCGCGACGCTCCCGGCGCAACGTGGCGGAAGCCATCGGCCTCGTGGACGCGCTCGTTCATCAGCAACTCGATGTATTCGAGGAGGAATTGCCCGCGATCGGCAAGCGTCACCGTCTGCGGCGCGCAGCCCGAGGCAAGGTCAGCGGCCTGCGCGAGGATCCAGGGATTTCGCAGAACGCCCCTTCCGACGAGCACCCCTTCGACGCCCGATCGCAGCCGGTCGATCACCTGCTCCGGCTCGATGCAGTCGCCGCTGCCGAACACGGGAATCGAGAGACCTTCTGCAATCCGCGCCACCAGGTCCCAGTCGGCCGAACCGCTGTAACTTTGCGCCGCCGTCCGCCCGTGGACCGTGACCGCCGAGGCACCGGCGTCCTCGACCATCTTCGCCAGAGTCGGCGCGTTCCGTTCCTGGTCGTTCCAGCCGGCGCGCATTTTTACCGTGACGGGAATCTTGACGGCCCTGGTCATCGCGCCAATGACCGAGGCGGCGTGCTCCGGCTCACGCATGAGACTGCAGCCGGCGTTGTGCTTCGCGATCTTCGGCACCGGGCATCCCATGTTCACGTCGACGATATCGGCGCCCATGCCTTCGACGATCTGCGCCGCGGCCGCCATCTTCGCGGGATCGCCGCCGAAGATTTGAATCGACACCGGCCGCTCTTCCTCGGTGAACTCCGCGTACTCGAGCGTCCGGTCGATGCCGCGCACGAGGCCCTCGGAGCTCACCATCTCGGTGACGACGAGCCCGCAGCCGCCGTGGCGCTTGACCAGCCGGCGAAACGCCGTGTCGGTCATGCCCGCCATGGGCGCGACGGCGAACGGCGATGGCAGCTGAACAGAACCTATCTTCATGCCAAAAGTTAAAAGTTAAAAGTCAAAAGTAAAAAAAGGCCATCAGTTGTTTTTTTACTTTTCACTTTTCACTTTTTACTTCCTCCAGGTTCAGTACGGTTTGACGTCCCCTGCTTCTACCTCCACGCTGACCGCCTGTCCGATCAAATCGACCGACAGCACCAGCCGCGCGTGGCGAGTGTCTTTTCGGAGCAGGCGGCCGATAACGCCACGCAGCGGGCCGTGCACGACCTCTACCATCATGCCTTCGCGGACGAGCGGACACGGATCGTACTGAAGGTCGCTGCCGACCAGCACGCGAATGCTCTCGAGCTCGAACTCCGGAATCGGCGCCGGCTTGCCGTCGAACGAGACGATGCTGACCACGCCGGTGCACTTCAGGATTGGCAGCACATCGTCTGGATCGAAGCGCGCAAAGCAGTAACCGGGGAAGAGCGGCCAGTCGATTTTCTTCTTGCGATCCTTCCAGCGGCTCCAGCGCGGGATCGTCGGCAGGAATGCGTCGATACGTTTTTTCTCGAGCTGCTCCCGGACGACGACCTCGTGGCGCGAGCGCGTCCAGACGGCGAACCACTGGACGTCCGAAGAGGTGAGAGGACTCGAGTTTTCGGGTTCAGGGTTCAAGGTTCAGGGTTCGGCCTGGCCCGACTTGACGCGTTCGATCCCGATATCGTACGCCTTCTTCAGGTCGGCGTTCTTCCAGTCGATGATCGCCTCGGCCCGGAGCTTCTCCAGATATTTCTCGAATTCGCCGCGGCGCTTCTCGTTGAAGACACGCTCGCTGATCTGCTCATGCGCCTGATCGAACGGAAGCGTCTGAGCGGCGGTCGAGGTTTCGAGCTTCAGGATCTGATAGCCCTTGGGCGCGCGCAGCACCTGCGTGATGTCGCCCATTTTCATCCCGCCGAGAAGCTTCTGGAGATCGGCCGACAGATCGGTCATGTTGAGCGGCCCGACGAGGCCGGCGTTCGCGCGCGACGGCGCGTCAGACATGTCGGCCGCGAGCTTCTCGAAGTTCTCGCCGGCGGCAAGCCGCTGGCGGATGCCATTGGCTTTCTCGCGCGCCTGCTCCTCGGCTGCCGCGCCCTCGCCGCTCACGGTGACGAAGATTTCCCGGAGCGTGATCGCTTGCGGCGTCGTGAAATCGTTCTTGTGCTCCTCGTAGAATCGTCGTGTTTCCTCTTCCGACACCGAGACCTTGCCGAGCACTTCGTTCTGCTGCACGCGCGACATGATTGCCGTTTTCTCGATGTTCTTCCGGAGATCGGCAAGCGTCATGTTTTCCTGTTTGAGCGCCGCCTGGAACTGCTCCTCCGTCTCGATCTTGCTGTCCTTCTTGATGCTGTCGAGATAGCTCTGGAACATCTGGTCGGTGAGCGTGTAGCCGAGCTCTTTCCCGCGCTGCAACACCAGCATCTCGTCGACGACGTTCACGATCAGGTCGGGAGTGATTTCGTCCAGCGCTTTGCGGAGCGCCGCGTCGGCGGGGTTGCTCTTGAGGTCGACCTGCTGCCCCATCTGCCGCAATGCAGCGATCTGACGATCCTCGAGATCGGTCTTCGTGAAGATTTCGCCGTTCACCTTCACGAGCACTTGCTCGATGACGTCGGCGCGGGCGACCGCCAGCGCGCCGAGCAGGCAGAAGACGGGAATCAGAAATTTGTGCTTCATGACTTTCAGCGGGCCTGAAGGCCCGCACTACAGCTTTCGATTGTTCGGCAGGCCTGAAGGCCTGCACTACAGCGACTGATTTAGGCCCGAAGACCTGGACTACAGCGTCTGTTGTAGTGCGGACCTTTAGGTCCGCCCGTTCAACCCATTATCCCTGATCGAGAAGCTCGCTCAACAACGCGCCGACCTGTTCGAAGACGCCGCCCGGCGCGCGCGGGTCATCCTTGGCTGGCCGCAGAATTTCTGCTTTCGTGAACCCGGGAGTGACCTCGCCGGCGCGTGCGCGGGCCGTCCACCACGACGGCGCGGGAGCCGAGCCGTGACGGCCGGGACCAGTGGAGGATTTGGCCGCTGGGCCTTGGGCTTTCGGCTTTGCGCCTTGCGCACTGCCGGGAGCCTGGAGCCCGGAGCCTGAAGCCTTCTCGAGATCCAATCTGAGACCGGCAGGCGGGACCAGCGTGAGCTCGGGGCGCCGCCGCACCAGCGCCACGAGCCGCACGGGATCCAGTCTCGCCTGCGGTCTGAACTTTAAGACGATGGTACGGCCTTCGCGGTCGATGGCATCCACACCGAGCTCATCGGCCATGACCCGGATGCGGCCGTAGTCGGCCAGGTTGAGCACCGAGTCGGGAAGCGGACCGTACCGGTCAGAGGCTTCCTCGAGCACGCGGTCGATGTCGCTCTGTTTTCGCCCGGCGGCTACCTTTCTATAAAGCATGAGCCGCTGATTCATGTCCGGCACATATCGCGCGTCAATTCGGAGGTCGACTTTCAGGTTCACCGTCGCCCGGATGTCGTCGTCGATCGTTTCGCCCTTGAGCTCCCGGACCGTCTGCTCGAGAAGCTTCATGTACATCTCGAACCCGACCGTATCCATGTTGCCGCTCTGCTCGCCGCCGAGCAGGTTGCCGGCGCCGCGGATCTCGAGGTCGAGCGCGGCCACGCGGAACCCGCTGCCGAGATCGCTGAACTCCTTGATCGCCGCGAGCCGCTTCTTCGCTACCGGGGACAGATTGTCTTCGGGTGGAATCAGCAGGTATGCGTACGCCGGCCGATCCGATCGGCCGACCCGCCCGCGAAGCTGATAGAGCTGCGACAGCCCGTATCGATCGGCGCGATTGATGATGATCGTGTTCGCGTTGGGAATATCGAGGCCGTTCTCGACGATCGTCGTGGCCAGGAGCACATCGTGCTTCCGCGCGACGAACTCCATCATCGCGCGCTCGAGCGCTTCCTCTTCCATCTGGCCGTGGCCAACCACGACCTTCGCTTCGGGAACGAGTCGCTGAACGAGGCTGCCGATCGAGAAGATCGATTCGACGCGGTTGTGCACGAAGTACACCTGACCGCCCCGCTGCAGCTCGTTTCTGATCGCCCGGCTGATGACCTGCTGATCGAACTTGACGACGTTGGTCTGAATGGAGAGGCGATCCTTGGGAGGCGTCTCGATGATCGACATGTCGCGGATCCCCACGAGCGACATGTTCAGCGTCCGCGGAATCGGCGTGGCGCTCATCGTCAGCACGTCGACTTTTTTCTTGAGCTGCTTGATCCTCTCCTTGTGCGCCACACCGAAGCGCTGTTCCTCGTCGACCACCAGCAGTCCGAGGTCGCGGAATTCGACGTCCTTCGACAGCAGCCGGTGCGTGCCGACGATGATGTCGACTTTGCCTGCGGCCAGATCGGCGAGGGCCTCCTTCTGTTCGGCTTTGCTCCGAAAACGGCTGACCATTTCGATCCGCACCGGAAAGCCGGCGAACCGGTCGCGCAGCACTTTCTGATGCTGGAATGCCAGCACTGTCGTCGGCGCGAGAAACGCCACCTGTTTGGCGTCCATAACCGCCTTGAAGGCGGCGCGCATCGCAACCTCTGTTTTGCCGTAGCCGACGTCGCCGCAAAGCAGTCGATCCATCGGCGTCGGCGTTTCCATATCGCGCTTGATATCGGCGATCGCCGTCTGCTGATCGGGCGTGAGCTCGTACTCGAAGGCGTCTTCGAACTCCTGCTGCCAGTGCGAGTCGGTGGTGAAGGCGTGGCCGGGCACTGCTTTGCGCGCGGCGTAGAGCTTCAGGAGCTCTTCGGCCATATCGCGCATTGCTTTCTTGACTTTGGTTTTCGCGCGCTCCCACGACGTGCCGCCGAGCCGATCGATGGGCGGCTTGGTGGCGCCCGTGTACTTCTGCACCAGGTCGAGCCGCTCGACCGGCACGAACAACTTGTCCTCGCCGGCGTAGCGCAGCTCGAGGAACTCCTGCACGCTGTCGGCGATGCCGATCTGCTTGAGACCGACGAACATGCCGATGCCGTGGTCGACGTGGACGACGAAGTCGCCGACCTTGAGGTCGCGGAGGTCCGAGAGAAATGCTTTGCTGGCCGAGCGGCGGCGCTCGGGGGCGCGGCGTTCCTCTTCGAAAACGTCGGTTTCCGCGAAAATCTGCAGGCCGGCATCCGGGAGCCGGAACCCGCGCGACAGATTGCCGACCGCGACCAGTACGGCTGCGTAGCGCGCGTCTTCGGCCCGCTCGACCGGAACGGCGAGCACGTCGTACTCCTTGAGCATCTCGATCGTCCGCTCGGCGCGGCCTGGCGTCGCCGCAACGAAGAGCGTCGTATCGCCTTCCTCTCGGCGCCGGCGAATTTCGGCGACCCACTCAGGAACGCGCCCGCGCAGCTCGACCGTCGGCTGACATCGAACGGCCACGGGGTGAGTGCCAGGATCGTACGTAGGCCCGACCTTTCCGCCTTCGCTCACCGTATTCGTTTCCGGGCTTCGGCGGACAAGCAGGTCGGGCGTGTCGGCGTCTCCCGGCGCCCCGAGCCCGAGCTGCGCGAGCTCGGTGGCGTGATCGAACCGCGAACGAATGTCTTCCCAATCTGCGAAGACCTCGGAGACGCGCGGAACGTCGGGCGTATTGCCGGCCGCCTGCTCGTAACTGTCTTGCACCTGCTCGACGAGCTTCGTCGCGTGGGCCTCGACTTCGTCGCGCTCCGACACAATCACGCGCGTTTCTTTGACGCGCCTGAGGTAGTCGAACACAGTTGCCGAGCGGTCGAGTTCCTGTCCCGTCCTTTCGGTCAAAACGTCGCGCAACGGGACAATGGCGACCTGATCGATCGGCTTCACCGATCGTTGCGTGGCCGGATCGTAGGTTCGCAGCGATTCGATCGTGTCGCCGATGAACTCGAGCCGAACCGGCTGCGGCTCCCCTGCCGGATACACGTCCAGAATCCCCCCGCGGATGGCGAACTCACCGTGCTGATCGGCAGGATCCTCGCGGCTGAATCCAGCGTCCACCAGCAGTTCCCCGAGATCGGCCGGCGCAATGTCCTGGCCGGGACGAAGCTCCACGGAAGCCGCGAGCAGACGATCGGGCGCGCTCACGCGCGGCAGCAGCGCGGCGGCCGATGCGACGATCACGCGAGCCGCTCCGGTCGCGAGCGCGTGGAGCGCGCGCGCGCGTGCCGACGTCACGCCAACGTGCGGCGCCAGCCCGCGATACGGATCCACCTCGTGCGACGGAAACGGCAGCACCGCGCGTTCTGCAGCAGCGCCCGACAACCCTTCGAGTGCGGCAAGGAAAAACGCGGTGTCGGCAACCGTTTCTTCGAGGTCCGCGTCCCCGGGCACGACGTACAAAACAGCGCCGCGCGGCAGCGCGTGGGCGACGCCCGCGACGTCGAACGCTTTGGCAGACGAGGTCAGCCCTGTCACCTCGCGCGCACGGCCATCCATTCCGGCACGCGCGATCGCCGTCTTGAGCAGGGCTCGAAGATTGAGTGATGTCGAGGTGGTCACGGAATCAAAGCAATGTTATTTGAGGATCTAAGAATCTAAGGATTTGAGGATCTCATTTGACAATCTAACGATGTCGAGGAACTGAGGATCTATTTGAAAATCTACCTCCACCAAATACTCAAATACATCCTCAAATCCTTAAATCCTCAAATCCTCAAATTCCCCGGATCTTGTTGATTATTGAGCTCGTCGAATATCCCGGCTCGACGTCGATGCGGACGACCTTGCCGCCGCGCCCCTCGACGATGTCGCGGCCGACGATGGCATTCTCGGCCCAGTCTGCGCCCTTGACGAGTACATCCGGCTGAAGCGCGGCAATGATCGCGTGGGGCGTCTCTTCCTCGAAGACGATGACGGCGTTCACCGCGGACAGCGCTTCGAGCAACTCGACGCGCTCGGCCTGCGGCGTGATCGGACGCCCTGCACCCTTGTTCAACGCGACCGAGCGATCCGAGTTGACGCCGACGATGAGCGCGTCGCCGAGTGCCCTTGCCTTCTGCAGGTAGCGAATGTGGCCCGGATGAAGCAGATCGAACACGCCATTGGTGAACACGATACGCTCGCCTGACCCACGCAGCCGCTTCACCAGCGCCACGCCTTCGGCAAGCGTCACCGCGATCCGTCTTTCGCCGGCTTGAACCGGACACCTGAGGAAAATGCCCACCGGTGATGCGGGCGATAAATGCCGACGTCGGGTGTTCGCGATTTCATCCGAAACGTGTACAGCTGGCGATGGTAGTCGTAGGGCGCGCCGTCGCAGGTGTGAACGGCGACGTCGAGCTTGTACGTGCCTTCGACGAGATCGAGGCTGTCGATTGCGAGCGTGACCTCGGCCTCGCCTTCGAGCGCCAGCGGATCCATTTCTTCGATAAAGGTATTGGTGCCGTAACAGCAGACGCCGTCGGCGTTGAACAGGCTCACGCCGAACGCGAAATCCTTCGTCGGCTTGTGCGCGACGACCTTCAGGCGCACCGACATCGGGTCGCCGCTGTGAAACACGAATGCCGGCTGGCCGCTGCGGTCGATCAACGCCACGTCGGCGATCTCGATTTCCCGCGAGCCCCACCGCCCCTCGACAGCCCGAAACATGTCACGGATTTCAGAATCCGGTTGGGCCGTGGGCGAAGGCGGCGGAGATGGCGCCTCGGCAACCGCTGCGACCGCCTTCGCGGTCGTCGTGGCCAGGAGCGCCCCCTCGGTCTTCTCGACCGCGGCGAGATACGCGTCCACGACCCGCCGCGGATCGCCCTGCGCCTGGACGCGTCCCTCATCCAGCCACAACGCGCGGTCGCAGAAGCGATCGACCAGACCGAGCGAGTGAGTGACGAGCAGGATGGTCTTTCCGAGCCGCCGGAACTCGGCGAACTTGTCGAGGCACTTGTGGGTAAAGCCCTCGTCGCCAACCGCGAGGACTTCGTCGACGAGCAGGACGTCCGGATTCACGTGAATCGCAACGGCAAACCCCAGCCGCATGTACATGCCGGATGAGTACGTCTTGACCGGTGCGTCGATGAACTCCTTGAGCTCGGCAAACTCGACGATGTCGTCGAATCGCTGCTCGATTTCCTTCCTGGTCAGGCCGAGCATGATGCCGTTGATGAACACGTTTTCCCGGCCGGAGATCTCGGGGTGAAATCCAGCGCCCAGCTCGATGAGCGCCGATACCCGTCCGGTCACCGCGACATTCCCGCTGCTTGGCTTGGTGATCCCGGCCACCAGCTTCAACGCCGTGCTCTTGCCGGAGCCGTTTCTGCCGATGACGCCGAAGGTCGAGCCCTTCGGCACGCTGAATGAGACGTCGCGCAGTGCCGTGAAGACCTCGCGCGGCTCCAGATCGCGCATCAGGCTCCGCTGCAGGAGCGCGCTCTTGAGCGTCGCGAACTGCCGCCCGCTGTAGCG
>Ga0114129_10016917_pt1 | contig 10384 bp, 10 predicted proteins | sample RhiMetdeltSRZDD1_FD_80071 | JGI IMG/M metagenome (GOLD analysis project Ga0114129, IMG submission 80071) | Populus rhizosphere microbial communities from Tennessee, USA - Rhizosphere MetaG P. deltoides SRZDD1 (version 2) (version 2) | ecosystem: Host-associated > Plants > Roots > Rhizosphere >... | reverse complement strand
CGTGTTCGGACAAATGAACGAACCTCGAGGCGCCCGCGCCCGTGTGGCCCTGAGTGGATTAACTATCGCTGAGTACTATCGCGATGGTGATGGACAGGGCAAAGGCCGCGACATCCTGTTCTTCGTTGATAACATCTTCCGTTTCACCCAGGCTGGTTCTGAAGTATCGGCGCTGTTAGGACGTATGCCTTCCGCGGTGGGATACCAGCCAACACTGGCTACTGAAATGGGTATCATGCAGGAGCGTATCACTTCTACCAAAAACGGTTCAATTACATCGGTACAGGCGGTTTACGTACCTGCGGATGACTTAACTGACCCCGCTCCGGCCACTACCTTCGCCCACCTTGATGCTACAACCGTATTAAGCCGTAAGATCGCCGACTTAGGTATTTATCCTGCGGTTGACCCGCTCGATTCTACCAGCCGTATTCTTACAGCGCAAATTGTGGGCGACGCCCATTACAATTGCGCCAACCGCGTAAAACTGATCTTACAACGTTATAAAGAGTTACAGGATATCATCGCCATCCTTGGTATGGATGAGTTGAGTGAAGAAGATAAACAAACTGTATTCCGTGCACGTAAAGTACAGCGCTTCCTGTCGCAACCTTTCCACGTGGCAGAACAGTTCACCGGTTTGAAAGGGGTACTGGTTCCCATCGAAGAAACCATCCGTGGCTTTAACATGATCATGGACGGTGAAGTAGATGATTATCCCGAAGCAGCCTTCAACCTGGTTGGTACTATTGATGATGCCATCGAAAAAGGTAAGAAGCTGTTGGCGCAGGCACAAGGTTAATTAACTGATTAGCCAATTAGCTAATTAGCTAATGTGGAGGATCAAATTGAAGCATAATTAACCAATTCGCAAATGTGCAAATGAGTTTAACCTGTAAGCGGTTTTCAATTAGCACATTGGTACATTAGCAAATTAGCACATTATGAATTTAGAGATTTTAACTCCTGAAAAAAAGCTGTTTAGCGGCGAGGTATACGGTGTACAACTGCCGGGCATAACCGGTTTGTTCGAAGTGCTTGATAAACATGCTCCGCTGGTAAGTGCGCTGAAATCGGGTCGTGTAAAAGTGTTGAAAGATAAAAGCAATCACCTGGCGTTTTTCGATATTCAGAGTGGTTTTGTAGAGGTGCTTAACAACAAAGCTACCGTGCTGGTAGAAGGCGCCAAAGCTGCAGATTAAATTGCATTCAGCTTATTTAAAGTATATATCCCTCCGGTGTAGCCGGGGGGATTTTTTTTGAATACGATGGAAGCTCAGCACAAAAAAAATCTCCCCGCTCAGGAGGAGATTTGACTGTTGAAATATACTGTGAATCAGGCATTCGTTTTTTGAATAATGGCAGGCGGCGTATTGGCCATGATCCAGAAATCGTACAACAGATCGCCTTTATCGGCATAATCATTATCAAGCGAAATACGCTCCTCGGCCGACATAACATGCCTGCCCCTTTTCTGTATCTGCCATAAACCCGTCATACCGGCAGGGGCCATAAAACGTTTGGCCCACTCATCGGTAGTTAAGCGCGCTGCTTCGTACAAAGGCAGCGGGCGGTTACCCACCAGCGACATATCGCCTAACAGCACATTGAACAACTGCGGTAATTCGTCGAGACTTGTTTTACGCAAAAACAAACCTGTTCGGGTTATGCGCGGATCGTTATCGAACTTATGAAATACCGCATCCTGCTGCGGGTTGTTATATTGATTTAAATGTGCCAGCTCGTTCAGCTTTTCATCTTCACCCGGCGCCATGGTCCTGAATTTATAAAAATCAAAGATGCGGTATCCGCGCCCGGCGCGTTTTGAAACATACAGTACTGGGCCACCGGTTTCGGCCTTTATTGCCAGCGCTACCAACAACATTAGCGGACCAAATACGATCAGCAGCAATAAAGTAAGTACCACATCGAGCCCTCTTTTAAAAAACGACCTGATGGTTGGAAAAACAGGGAACGACCGTTCGACCTTGCATGTAGCCGGTTGATGCACCCATTGCTGTTTTACTTTTTTCAAAAAGTTTACTTTCTGCAGCAGGGCAGGGGCGGTAAACTCATTTAAAAAGATCAGTTCATCAATAAATGCATGCCGTTTATACGCACTTAATTCTGATGCCGATAATCCGGTTACTTCAATAATAAAAGGCACATCGGCCAGTATTTTATGTTCATTCAAAAAACGATGTAATGCCACCAGCTTGTCGAGCCCAAGGGCGGCTTCAGCAACGATCATATCGGGGATGGTTACATCTTCTTTTTTCTTCAGCAAACGCTTTAATGTATAAATGGCGCTTTCACACGAAACGCTGGTATAACCGAATTCAAAAAAATCTTTCAGCTTTTCGGTATATAATTTATTACCGCCAACATAAAAGAACTGCAGTTTTTTATTGGCAGCAGAAGGCTCATCAGCCATCGGCAGGCTGAAACGCTTGTATGTTTTTATTAATTTTTCGGTTGGTAAAATTGTCACTTCCATAACACGTCAATTTTGGTGATTGTTTCCGGTAGGGTAAATAACCGGCTTTCTTCATTTTGAAACCGATGCCGCAGCACCCTTGTTAATTATCCTGTGAACGGTTTCATTCAATTCAATCGGATTAAATGGCTTGGTAAAATAATCGGCAATGCCATATTTCAAACATTTGGCAGCCGTTGTATTCTTATCAAGTGACGATAAAACTATTAAGGGAATATCCCGGTAAGCTGCGCTCGAGGTAAATTCGGCGATCAGTTCCCAATCCTGCATATCGGGCAACTGTGGATCGGCAATAATTACAGCGGGTAAATTCTTTTTCGATAGCCAGAACATGGCCGAACAGGCATCGGGCGCTGTAACTACCTGATAGTCTTTTCCCAGCACCGTATGCAATAAAAACCTGATAGCCTTACTGTCCTCTACTGCGAGTATACTTCTCTTCATGGGCGAATACTTTAAATCCTCAAACCATATGTTTGTTTGTCATATGGGTAACCGGTTTACACAGGAGGGATTGGGAATACATTCCAGGGAGCTATGGCAGCCCGGAATACAATGGCAACGTACTATAAACGGCTTTACAGGATTGTTAGATTAACTACTAAGCGTTAACCAGGTTGTGGGGAATTTCTAAGGATTTGTGGTATTGGTAAGCTACAAACAGATAATCCTTAATGCTTTTCAAGGGATATGGACAATAAAAATAGTAACAAAAGTCAACAAATCAAATACCCACCAGTACGCATCCATTGCATATGTATAATTGATGCATTATAACCTGTTCTTTAAGTGCTGATTATGTCAAAGTTTTGTTAAAGCGGGTTTTATCCACATTGTTCGCTGTTATAACGCTGATCATATCACGCTGATTAATAAACAGTCTGGCCCATCAAAATGTTTGAATTGTTAAAACCCTTACGGTTTAATTTAAAAGAAATGATTTCATTTTGTCATCTATTTTTGGCGCCTGAAAACGGGAACCAATTTCTGGTTTTCTGACATCGGACTTCTGACATCGGACTTCTGACTTCAGACCTCTGACTTCCGACTTCCGACTTCAGCGCCCCGGTTTAGGCAACCATTCAATAGGTAATGTGTTTAACTAAAAGATATATTCTTCCATTCATATGCAACCAATAACAACCAGAGGAACACTAACAACTGCACTTATTGAACAATTCAAACAAATTATTGGGAATGATTATGTGTTGATCGATGAGGAATCTTTAAACAGGTACGGCCACGACGAAACCGAGCATTTATTGTATCTGCCGCAGGTTGTACTGCGCCCGCGAACTACCTCAGCGGTGAGCGCCATTATGAAGATCTGTAATCAGCATCATATTCCCGTTACGCCGCGTGGTGCGGGAACCGGTTTAAGCGGCGGCGCCCTGCCCCACCTGGGCGGTGTGCTTATTTCAACCGATCGAATGAATAGCATTTTATTGATTGATGAAAGAAATGGTCAGGTTACTACCGAACCGGGTGTTATTACCGAAGTGTTGCAAAATGCGGTAAAGGAAAAAGGATTGTTTTATCCGCCCGATCCCAGCAGCCGCGGATCATGTTTTATTGGCGGCAATATTGCTGCCAACAGCGGCGGACCTAAAGCCGTAAAATATGGTGTGGTAAAAGATTATGTGCTGAACCTCGAAGTGGTATTGCCAACCGGCGACATTATTTGGACGGGCGCCAATGTATTAAAAAATTCCACCGGGTATAATCTAACGCAACTGGTAGTGGGCAGCGAAGGGACCTTAGGCATTGTTACAAAAATTGTTTTAAAGCTGATCCCATTGCCCAAATACGATCTGCTGATGCTGGTACCCTTTGCATCGCTCGAAAAAGCAGGCGAAGCAGTTAGCGCCATTTTTCAGGCAGGCTTTACGCCCAGCGGTTTGGAATTGGTAGAAATCGACGCGCTGAAAATTGTAAGCCGTTTTGTTGATAGTTCAATAGTGCCGGTGCGCAACGATACCGAAGCGCATTTGATCATTGAGGTAGATGGCAACCATATGGATACACTGATGGCTGAAATGGAATCTATTAGTAACATCTTAACACAATTTGATGCCGGTGAAGCGTATTTTGCAGACGATGCCCAACAAAAAGCCGAACTATGGAAACTGCGCCGCCGGGTGGCAGAGGCAGTGAAAATTGCAGGCTATACTATCGAAGAAGATACTGTTGTACCCAGGGCCGAATTACCGGCATTGATACGCGGCGTAAAACAACTGGGAAAACAATTTAATTTTGAGGCAGTGTGTTATGGTCATGCAGGCGATGGTAATTTGCATATTCGCATAAAAAAAGAAGGAGTTGCCAATAGCCTTGATGATGAAGATGTGATTGCAGGTATTCGCGCTTTATTTAAACTGGTGCATCAATTGGGCGGTACCATCAGCGGTGAACATGGCATAGGATTGATTCAAAAAGGATATATGGATATTGTTTTTAATGAAACACAATTGCAACTGATGCGTGGCATTAAAAAGATATTCGACCCCAATAATATTTTAAACGCAGGAAAGATCTTCGATTAGGACAATGTGCTAATATGATAATGTGATAATTTGCTGATGTGCTAATGTTTTCAATTAGCAAATTATCACATTAGCTAATTAGCCAATTAAAAAAACAGCTATGAAAAAATATTTATTCGCCGCCTGTTTATTTGTTTTTATGGGTTCTGCAGCGGTTGCGCAGGACGAAGAACCACCAGCTAAAAAAGGCTTCGACAGAGATAAGCTTTTTATCGGCGGCAACTTTGGTTTAGGCTTTGGGAGTTGGTCTACTCTTGTAAATGTATCTCCGCAAATAGGCTATCGTTTTAACAAGTATCTGGCAGCAGGTACTGGTGTTAATTTTATTTATTCGAGTTACAAATACAGCAGGTACAGTGCAGGCGACGAGAAGCAAAATTATGGTGTAGCCGGATTAAATGTTTTCGGCCGGGTATACCCTATTGAATTTATTCTGCTGCAGTTGCAACCCGAGGCCAATTATGTATGGGGTAAATACAAATATTTCGATGGCACTTCCGTTAAAATGGATAGTAAAATTGTTCCTTCTTTATTGGGTGGCGTAGGTGGCGCACTTCCTATGGGGCGCGGCGCCATTTTAATAATGGTGCAGTATGATCTGTTGCAAAATACCAACAGCCCTTATGGCAGCAGAGCGTTTTACAATTTTGGATACAACATCGGGTTTTAATTTGAAAATGTGAAAATGTGATAATTTGCTGATGTGCTAATTGACTGATGTGCCAACGTTTTCAATTAGCAAATTATCACATTAGCTAATCAGCAAATTCTGCATTATCCGATCTTATTAAATATCTCAACCGGTGTGTTGCAGAAAATGATGCGTTCTTCGAGGTCTTCGTACAGGAAATCTTCTTTCTTTAATTGTTGCAAATGAAGCCGAAGGTGGTTGTAAAAACCTTCGGTATTCAGCACGTAGATTTTTTTATCGTGAATCTTCAACTGGTTCCAGGTGAGCATTTCAAACAGTTCATCGAGGGTGCCAAAACCGCCGGGCAATACAATGGCCGCATCACACATTTCATACATCATTTTTTTGCGGGTATGCATATCGGGCACAACAAACAGTTCAGTTAATCCTGTGTGCTGAGATTCCCATTCGGTAAGTATTTTGGGAATAACACCCATAACAGTGCCTCCGTTGGCCAGTACCGAATCGGCAATAGCGCCCATTAACCCTGCTTTACCCCCGCCATACACAAGGCGTAAATTCAGCACGGCAATCAGTTTGCCGAGTTCTGCTGCATGCCGCATAAATAAAGGGTTCTGTCCTGTTCTGGAACCGCAAAAAACTACCACCGATTCTATCTTCATGCCTGTTGTTTTAAATAACCAATACAATGTTTAAAAAAAATGCCCTTATGGCTCTAAGATAAAAGGATTATCAGCAATTGTAAAACACAATTTTGTTATCTTGACACCTATTTAGTCCTAAAGTCCTTCATTTATGTCTGCATCCCTGTTGTTTTCATTTGTTATCGGATACTTTATTTTGTTGTTGGTTGTTGCCTGGGTTACCTCACGCAACTCGAACAACGATTCGTTTTTTATTGGTAACCGCAGTTCAAACTGGATGCTGGTTGCTTTTGGTATGGTGGGTACATCGCTGAGCGGTGTTACTTTTGTTTCGGTACCGGGTACAGTAGGTGATTTTGCGGGTAATGTACATAAGGGTTTTGCTTATTTTCAGGTAGTGATCGGTTATTTCTTTGGCTATCTTGTTGTGGCTTTTGTATTGCTGCCGTTGTATTATCGCATGAACCTTACCTCCATTTACAATTACCTGCAAAAGCGGTTTGGGACCATAGCCTATAAAACAGGGGCATTATTTTTTATTATCTCGCGTACCATAGGCGCTACTGCCCGTTTATACCTCGTAATATTTGTATTGCAGGAATTTATTTTAAAAAGCTTTGGGGTGCCATTTGTTGTTACCGCTTTTATCATTCTGCTGATGATATTGTTATATACGTTCGAAGGCGGCGTAAAAACAATTGTTTATACCGATACGTTACAAACTACTTTAATGTTAGTGGGCCTTATTGTTTCGGTAGTGTATATTCTTCAAAACCTGCATTTATCAGTAGGCGATGCCATGCACACCCTTACCGCACAGGGATACACCGAAATTTTTAATACCAATGTGAAAAGCAGCGGATTTTTTCTGAAGCAGATAATAGGGGGCATGTTCATAACCATTTCGATGTTTGGCCTTGACCAGGAAATGATGCAGAAAAACATCAGTGTAAAAACACTGAAAGATTCTCAAAAGAATATGATCACCTTTAACCTCGTGAGCGCTGGCGTAAATTTTTTGTTTTTGTTGCTGGGAGGCTTGCTGTATTTGTATGCTTTAAATCATGGCGCCGATTATGCGCAGGTAACCAACCCCGATGGCAGCACCAAATGGCAATTACTGGCTGAAAATAAAAATATTATAGGCGATGCCATTTTTCCCACCATGGCCCTGCAATTAATGCCCCAGGCAATATCGATCATATTTATCATTGCGCTGATCAGCGCCCTGTTCCCAAGTGCCGATGGCGCGCTTACTGCCTTAACTTCTTCTTTTTGTATCGATATGCTGGGTTTAAAAAGACGGGAAGACCTTTCAGAGGCCCAACGGAAAAAGATCAGGCTTACCGTGCATTTGACCTTTGCAATAATATTCCTTCTTTGTATTATGATCTTTTATGCCATTGGCAGCCGCTCTATTATTGACAAAATTCTTACCCTTGCCGGCTACACATACGGACCGCTGCTTGGTTTATTTGCCTTTGGTATTTTAAGCAAACGCACGCTACCGCAAACATTTTTAATTACGGTTATTTGTTTGGTTGCACCGGTGATCTGTTATTTTATCAGTCAGCATTCCAAACAATGGTTTAACGGATTTGAAATTGGTATTGAGCTGCTGATCATAAACGGACTGCTTACGTATCTTGGTTTATTAAGCATTTCAAAAAAACAGGTAGCCACACAGTAAGTGTAACTTATTATCTTACCAATAAATAAATGAGTGCCGCACGGCTTTAATACAATAAAGCAGGGCGGCATTTGCTTTTTGAATTATTGTTTAACGGGTAATAAAAATTTCTACCGGCTCATTTGCAAAAGCTTTGTAAAAAAATAACAGCGTGATAAACTAAAAGCTATTTTCCCTCGTTTAATAGTCTCAAATGCCATTACCGTTGTGCAGTAAACGAAGAAGAGTTGCAAGGCATAAAGGCAACAAGGCATCGAGGCATAAAGGCAACGAGTAAGGCACTCGCCTTCGCTGAAGCTTCGGCGAGCAAAGCAAGGTAAAAGACACCCGCCTTCGCTAAAGCTTTAGCGACACGCGGACGGCGGGAAAAAAAATAGAATAGTTATTACTCATATAACTGAAAAAGCTGGAGTGTTTAGTCTGAGGTCGGGAGGCCATTTTTTGAAGGTGAATGGATTTTTTCTCCCGACCGATGGCTACACAATAGCGGTTGTAAGTACTAAGAAATAAGTACTAAGTTTTAAGACTGCCTGGTGCCCATTGCCCACTGCCTTCTTTCCCACTCGCATCTTTTCCCGATCTTTACAAAAAACAAGTCATTGCAAATCATTGATCCACAGGCCGAGGCTTATGCATCGCAATTTACATCGGCCGAGGAGGCATTGTTACAGGAAATAGCCGCTTCAACACAGGCTGTGCATCCCCATGCGCATATGTTAAGCGGCCATGTACAGGGAAAATTTTTGGAAATGATCAGCAGCCTCATGCAGCCGCGCCGCATTCTCGAGATCGGTACATTTACCGGTTACAGCGCACTGTGCCTTGCTAAAGGGTTGTTAAATGACGGAAAATTACATACAATTGAGCTGCGGGAACAGGAGGTAACCCTTGCCCGGACAAATTTCAGTAGGTCAAATGCCGCGGGAAAGATAATTTTGCATGAGGGAAATGCGTTAGACATTATCCCTCAGTTACAGGAAACATGGGATATTGTATTTATTGATGCCGATAAGGTGAATTATATAAACTACTACCAGCTGGTATTACCAATGGTACGGTCGGGCGGAGTGATATTGGCAGATAATGTGTTGTTTCACGGGCAGGTGCTTCAACAACCGGTAACCGGAAAAAATGCAAAGGCCATACAGGCCTTCAATGAATACATACAGCAGGATGGAAGCGTTGAAAAAGTGCTGCTTACCATTCGCGATGGTTTACTAATGATTCGAAAAAATTAAAAAAGAATGCCGTTGAAACGACTACTGGTTGTACTATCGTTACTCGCCGTGAAGGGAGTGTGGGCACAGAACAACAGCGACGTAATTGATTACATTAACAGGTACAAAGAGCTGGCCATTCGCGAAATGCAGCGTAGCGGCGTGCCTGCATCTATTACCCTGGCCCAGGGCATTCATGAAACCATGGCCGGCAAAAGCGACCTGGTGCTTAAATCGAACAATCATTTTGGCATTAAATGCCGGGCCGAGTGGACGGGCGAAAAAGTATACCACGATGATGATGCCCGCGGGGAATGTTTCAGAAGTTATCCCTCAGCGGCCGATTCCTATGCCGATCACTCAGATTTTTTAAAAAAAGGCCAACGTTACGCCTTTTTGTTTCAGATAGATCCTGCTAACTACAGCGACTGGGCATATGGCTTAAGAAAGGCCGGTTATGCCACCAACATAAAATACTCGCAGATACTAATCAAATACATCGAAGATTACAACCTGCAGCAATACACGCTCATTGCCCTGGGTAAAATTTCGCCAAAAGATGAAATACTGGCCGGCAATGGCAAGCCGCTCACCATCAGCAATGGCGTAGCCATTCGTGATATTGGCGTTCCGGTTGTTGCAAAACCTGCCGTAAATTATCCGGCCGGCGAATTTAAGATCAATGATACCCGGGTACTATTTGCCAAAGCAGGCACTTCGTTTTTGGCTATTGCCGAACAATACGATGTTAAGCTGAAACACCTGCTCGATTTTAATGATCTGGATGATGAAGGCGACGGTGTGCTGAAACAGGACCAGCTGATCTTTTTGCAGCGCAAACGCAAAACAGGGGCGGCAGAGTTTCATGAAGTACAACCCGGCGAATCGCTGTACGACATTGCACAGGCAGAAGGCATTCGCCTCGAAAGCCTGATCGGTTATAATCTTTTGCAGGACCAGCCGGTACCTGCCGTTGGCGAAAAGCTGTATCTGCAAACCAAAGCGCCGGCAAGGCCCCGGTTGGCCGAAGAAGTAGCCAATACAGCGCCCAAACCGGTGATTGCACCCACTGACCAGATTACCGCCGCCAACTCTTCAGCAGTGACTGCCAGTTTGCACATTGTTCGTGATAAAGAAACTT
>Ga0114129_10016916_pt1 | contig 10385 bp, 9 predicted proteins | sample RhiMetdeltSRZDD1_FD_80071 | JGI IMG/M metagenome (GOLD analysis project Ga0114129, IMG submission 80071) | Populus rhizosphere microbial communities from Tennessee, USA - Rhizosphere MetaG P. deltoides SRZDD1 (version 2) (version 2) | ecosystem: Host-associated > Plants > Roots > Rhizosphere >... | reverse complement strand
TGATTTTCATCTGCTCGCTGTGACGAATCCCTCCGCCATTCACGCCGACGGCCGTCTTGTCGGTGAGATTGGTCGTCTCGACCACGAGCTCGTCGCCATCCCACCGTGCGCGTGAGTCGCCGAGGTATTCACGAATGCTGCTGCCCACGTGCGCACGGCCATCGATGTAGAACATCCGCGTGTCATGCAGCATCTCGTACGACATCGCGACAACGCCCGGCGCCTGGACGATCCGATTGCCATTGCCATAGATCACGCGCAACACCGAGCCGGCGATGCCTCGCGTGATGCAGCGCTCGTAGAGCGAGAAGTCGGTCGTCCAATCGAGCGGGCCATTGCCGAACGTGCCGCGCGGCATGGCGCGACCCTGTGCCGCCTTGACTGCCGGCAGGCGTCCGTTCGGTGGATCGACGATGAGTGACGATTGACGGAAGGCCCGTCGGGCAAAATCGAAGCGGAACGTGCTGTCGGCGTTGTTCTCCGACTGCTTCACACCGCGCTCGATCTGCGCCTGGCGATCGGCAAACTCCTTCTCGTCGAGATACAGTCGGTCGCCGAACTGCTGCGGCCGAGCCATGGGGATGTTGCTCATGTCGTCGCTCGACCAGACACCCTGCAGATCCGGATCGCCCCACGGCGTCCGCGGCGTCTTGTAGTCGTGCTTCTCACCGCCGAACGCCGTCACCACGAGCGCCGGCGTGCCGTTGCCCTGGCCGGTGAGGGGAATGTTGGCGAGCCTGACGATCGAGACGAGCACCGCAAGCACGCCCAGCGAACCGAGGATTCGCGTGGTCATCTTGTACTCCTACTTCGCGTCAGTGAGTCCAAGTTTGGCTCGATTCTAGGCTCGGGAGAGAGCTTGTTCAAGGGCGGCTGCAGAGGAGGCGCCGAGGGGCAGAGTCACGCGGAGGCGTTGATCTTTTCTCAGCGATCTCTGCTTTCTCCGCGTCCCCGCGATCACACACCCGCGGGCGCACCCGCCCTCAATGCCTGGCGCAGGGCGGAGCCCGCGTCGGCAATCGCGGTGCGGGCGGTGTCGACGATGCCGCCGAGATTGAAGAACACGTGGATCATCCCCTCGTACTGTTTCAACTCGACGGAGACGCCGGCGTTGACGAGCTTTCGCGCGTACGATTCGCCCTGGTCGCGCAAGGGGTCGCACTCGCACGTGAGGATCATGGCGGGCGGAAGCCCGCGCAGATCGGCGTTCAGGGGTGACGCATACGGTTGACGCCGTTCTTCAGCGTTCGAGAAGTACTGTTCGCCGAACCAGGCCATCGTGCTGCGATCCAGGAAATGATTCTTCCCGTACTCCTGCATCGAGGGACTCTCATCCTCGAAGTCGACGACCGGATACACCATCAACTGAAACCGCAGCGACGGCCCTCGCCGATCGCGCGCCATGAGGGCGACGACGGTCGCGAGGTTCCCACCGGCGCTGTCTCCGCCCACGGCGATTCGATTCGGATCGATGCCGAACTCCCCTGCATGTTCCGCGACGTAGCACGTCGCGGCGTACGCGTCCTCGGTCGCCGCGGGAAACTTGTGTTCGGGCGCCAATCGATAGTCGACAGAGATCACCGTGCAGCCAGATGCCTTCGCCAGCGCACGACACTGTCGATCGTGCGACTCGAGGTCGCAGATGACGAAGCCGCCGCCGTGGAAGAACACCAGCGCGGGCAGCGCGTCACCAAGGGTCGGGCGATACACGCGAACCGGAATGGGCCGAGCGGGACCAGGAATCGTCCGATCGTCGACCTGTGCCAGCTGCTCCGCCGGCCCACCGAGCTCAATCAACAACCCGGGCACCTTGCGCGCGTCCTCGACAGGGAGCTCCTCGAGCGGCTTGCCGCCGGAGGCCGCGAGCATGTCCAGAAATGTCTTGCACTGTGGATGTAACGCCATAACGCACTCCTTGAAGGCCTCCTGCCTTGCCCAGCCCTGAGGCCTGAGGCCTGATTCCTGGGGCCTGTCTACTCGGGCATCAACGCAAAGGTCCAAATCGATCCGCCGGTTGGTACTTTGTCGGTCGCGTAGCGATTGGCCAGGCCACCGCCAAGGCCTGACGCGACGGTGATGTACTGGCGGCCCTGGTGTGTGTAAGTGATCGCCGTCGAATTGATGCTCGATCCGGTCTTGAACTGCCAGACGGTCTTGCCGGTGTCCTCGTCGAGCGCCATGAGCTCACCCGTCAACCTGCCCGTGAACACGAGGCCGCCGCCTGTTGCGAGCATGCCCGACGAGCTCGGAAGATCCGTCAGCGCAATCGACCACTTCTTCTCGCCTGTCAGTGGATTGATCGCGGTGAGGTATCCAAAGGGCTCTCCCGACTTGACGTCCGGAAGACGCGCCGTCACGCCGGTCGTGTTCCCACCGAGGACTTGCGGTGGTTGCGTCGCCGCAAGCTTCTGGATGCGCGGCAGATTCCACGTGCTCGCGTAGATGAGGCCGGTGTTCGCATTGAACGCGATCGGCACAGCATTCGTGCCGCGTGACGGCCAGATCTCCACTTCCTCCCCCGCAAGGAAGCGTTTGTAGACATCCGTCAGCACGGGACGACCCGACGCGGGATCGATATGCGACGCCCAGTTCACTTTCACGTACGGATGCGCCGCAATCAACGTGCAATTGGTGCGATCCAGCACGTACATGAAGCCACTCTTGTTCGCCTGAATCATCACCTTGCGAAGCTGATTGCCGACGCGCAGGTCTGCCAGCACCTGTTCGTCGTTTCCATCGACGTCGTACACGTCGTTCGGTGTGTATTGAAAGTGACAGGCGATCTCGCCGGTCTTCGGTCGGATGGCGAGCACACTCGACGTGTACAGGCTGTCCATGGCTTCTCGCGGTCGTGGATCATACGGCTCCGCGTTGCCGACGCCCCAATACACCAGGTCGAGCTCCGGATCGTAGGATCCCGATCGCCAGGTCGGGCCTCCACCGTACTTCCACGCGTCGCTGTTCTTCGGCCACGTCTCCGACCCAGGCTCACCGGGCGCGGGGATCGTGTATCTGCGCCACAGCTTCTTTCCAGTCTCGGGATCCCAGCCGTCGAGGAAGCCCCTTGTGGTGGACTCACCTCCCGCCATGCCCGAGATCACGACGCCGTTTGCGACGATCGGGGCGCTCGTCGCGTAGTAGCCTTCTTTCGGATCGGCAAACTTCTGATTCCAGATTTCCTTGCCGGTCTTCATGTCCAGCGCGAGCACGTGGTTGTCGATCGTGACGCGAAAGAGCTTGCCGTTATAGATCGTGGCTGCGCCCCTGGTGATTGCCGCTGCCGCCCTCGGCACTCCAGCCTCGAGTGCGACCGGCGTGCGCCAGATCTGCCGCCCCGTTTCGACGTCGATGGCGAACGTCCATCGCCCGTTGATCACATACATGACACCGTTGTACACGGTCGGCGCGGCCAGCTCGCCCATGTCATTCATCAGGCTCGCGCTCCAGACGGGCACGAGCCGTTTGACGGTGGCTTTGTTGATCTGCTTGAGAGGGCTATAGCTTTGGCGAAAGTACCCCATGCTCTGCGTGGTGACGTTGTCCGGATTCTTGCCGTCGTTCACCAGCTCGTCGGTCGTCTGTGCAAACGACACACCCGACCACATAGTCAGAGAAAGAACGAGCGACCATACCTTCTTCATGAGCCTCTCCTACTCAGCCTCTTCGTAGGGGCCGCCTTCAGGCTGCTCTCAACGCGCGTCAGTATAGGCGATCGTTAATCCCGGGTTCGCGGGCCGCCGATACTGTCACGAGAAGGCTCTGAAACACGTGTCAGCGTCACCAACAACTTCCATTTCTGCATTTTGCATTTTGCATTCTGCATTCAGATCGAGACTGCTCGTCTCTGCACTTGCGCTGTGCAGCGCCCTGATCGCGGCATGCGGCGGCGCCAAAGACACACCCACCGGACCGACGGCGCCCGCCGGCCCAACCAGTCCCTCGACGCCATCCTCTGGCGTGGCCCTGAACGACGACTTCAGCGGACGTGGGTTGTTCCCGAGCGACAACTGGTGGAATCAAGACGTCAGCCGAGCGCCGCTCGACAGCCAGTCGAACGCGTACATCAGCTACATCGGGTCATCGCGGACGCTGCACCCGGATTTCGGACCGCCGCCCTACGGCATTCCCTACGTCGGCGTCAGCGGATCGCAAACGCGACTGCCGATCACCTTCGTCGACTATGGCAGCGAGAGCGACTCCGGCTTCCGCGGTGAGAACGGATATCCGATTCCCAACGAGGCACGCACGCAGCCGAACTACATTGAAGGCGGTGTCGCAGGCGGCGGCTCCAGCGGCGATCGTCACTTCATCGTCGTCGACCGAGCCAAGTGGGTGTTGTTCGAGCTGTACGCGACGCGCTGGAACAACGGGCGCTGGGAAGCCGGGTCGGGCGCGGTGTTCGACTTGAGCAGCAACGCACGCCGACCCGAGGGGTGGACATCAGCCGATGCGGCCGGACTCGCGATTCTTCCCGGACTCGCGCGCTACGAAGAAGCGGCCAGCGGGCGCGACATTCGCCATGCGTTCCGCGTCACCGTTCGTGCGACGAATGGGTACGTGTGGCCCGCGTCACATCGAGCGGGAACGACATCGGGTGCGCTGCCAATGGGTGCCCGCCTGCGGCTGAAGGCGTCGAAGAGCCTCTCCGGATATCCGGCGTACATCCAGCGGATGTTTCGCGCGATGCAGACCTATGGGTTGATCGTGGCCGACAACGGATCGGACATGTACATCACCGGCGCGATGGACAGCCGCTGGAACAACGACGAGCTGAATCCTGCGTTCCGCAGTCTCACGGCGGCCGACTTCGAGGTCGTGCAACTCGGGTGGCGGTAGCTGGCGCGAGCATCGATGTCCGCTTCATTGTCGTGGCCCGATCGGATTCGTCAGATACCCGACGAACTCCCGCTTCCACCACGCACCAGTCTTGGCCCGTTCCGCGCTGGACGTGAATCGATACTGGTAGTACGCCAGCCGTACGTAACGCGTTCGGCCCGCAAGAGGATTCGGTCCCAGAAGCCTCGTCACCGAGGTCTCGCCATTGAGCACGCGCGCGAGCAGCGGATCCAGCCACTCCTGCGCGGAGCGCGGATCGAGCGCCGCGAACCACATCTGCCAGTCGAGTCGAGGCATGTGCGGTTCAACGAACCGCGGCCGGCGCATCACGTCGCCCGCCTTCCAACGAAACTCGTACTCTCTCCAGGTGCTGCCGTCTTCGCTGATCTCGATCACGATCTCCGGCCTCTCGGTGGTCATCACGCGAAAGAGGCCGTAGCCGTTGATGGAATTGATCGGCGAGACCCATGCGAGGAGTCTGTCTGACCACTCTCCCCCGATCGGTCCTCCTCGTCCACGCGTCCTGTCTATCTCTCGAAAGAACGTCAGTGCACTCAGACACACGACCGCCAGCGCGATCACATTCATGCCGAGTCGCCAGAGCTGCGGTCCGCTCGGACGTGGCTGCAGTGTCCGCTCACTGCGCCGCGCGGCTCGTCCCGGGAGGAACGCCTCGAGCGTATGGTCGTCGAGCAGCGCCACATAGAGGACGATGGCGAGAATGTTGAAGAAGCCGTAGTTGCCCGTCGCGGCGATCCCCACCTGCAGCAGAGTCATCAGCACGCACGCCGTGAGCCGTACTCGACGAAAGCGCGGCGGCGCGAAGATCAGCCACGGCACCGCCAACTCGACGAGGAACATGCTGGCAGCCGACCAGTAGTGAATCGACTGAGGGAGTTGATGCATGAACCAGCTCGTCCACGCCGGGATCGGCTGCGTCTCGTAGTGATAGCTGAGCGCGGTCCAGTTCGCCCACGTCGCATCGCCACTGAGGATCTTCGTCGCCCCGGAGAGAAACGACAGTTTGAAGGCGAGACTCCAGATGACCCAGCGCACGATCGTCGGCGGCTCGGGATCGACGCTGTAGCGCGATTGCCAGCAGAGCGGCGCGTACAGAATGGCGAGCAGTCCGGCTTCGAGCAGCAGTGCGTCCCATTGAAACTGGAGAAAGACCTGCCCGGCGATCGTCAACGACAGATACAAAACCCATAGCAGTGCCGCGGACGCACTGGGAGCGATGCCGGCGATGAGAAGCACAGAGATGGCGGCGCCGCTCCAACAGAGAATCGAGAGGAGGCCATCGCTGGCTGAAAACCACACGAGCGTCGGCCAGAGACGATAGGCCTGCGCTCCATAGAGCTCGCGAGCCTGGGCGAGGAATGCTCCAACCGGCAGAATCCCCTTTTCGCCAACAAGCCCTGTGATCTGGACGGCCAGCGACACGAACGCCATGAGATAGACCACCCCGAGCAATCGAAGGAACAACCAGCGGGATCCTGCGAACGTCGGGGAAGGAAAAGGCGCCATTTGAGATCCTGTATACTCCGGCCGGTTCACAAAAGGAGGCACTTGTGAAGCGCTCCATCATCGTCATTGTCGTACTGTTGGGCGTTGCGCTGCTGCATGCACAGCGCGAAGGCGGAGCGGGCCCAGGACAAGGGCAGGCGGCCGGCGGCGGACGGGGACCGAGCCCCGAACAGCAGGCGGCGCTCGCAAAGCAGGACGCGCTCGAAAAGGCCACCCCTCAACTCCAAGTCACCGAGGACGTCCTCAGCCTTGTCATTCCCGGTCACACGATCGGCGAGGCCGTTGGTGTGGCGAAGAATTCCAAGGGCCATCTGTTCGTGTTCACGCGCAGCGGCAACCTCGGTCCGGCGCGTGGCGCAACCGCGTCGCAGCTGTTCGAGTTCGATCAGAATTTGAAGTTCGTCAAGCAGTGGGGACCGGACAACTATGCAGCCTCATTCGCGCACACCGTACGCGTCGACAAGAACGACAACGTGTGGATGACCGACGAGGGGTCGAACATGATCGTGAAGTTCAACCCCGCGGGCATGGTGACGCTGGCGCTCGGCCGAAAGCCTGAAGCGATCGACTTCCTCGAGCGGTTCCTCGAGCGCGGCGAGCGCAACGAGGTGCAGTTCCCAGTGGGCACGACCGGCACGTTCGGCCGGCCAACCGACGTGACGTGGGACAGTCAGGACAACATCTTCGTGGCCGATGGCTACAGCAACTCACGCGTCGTGAAGCTTGCGAAAGACGGCACGTGGATCAAGAACGTCGGCACGCGTGGCAGCGGCGCCAATCAGTTCAACACGGTGCACGCGATCACGTCGGACGCCAAGAACAATATCTACGTGGCCGATCGCGGCAACCGACGCATTCAGGTCTACGACGCCGATCTCAACTTCGTCCGCACGATTGCCACTGCCGCCGCACCGTGGAGTGTCTGCACGACGCCGCCACCAAACCAGTATCTCTTCAGCGGCGATGGCAACGGGAAGCTCTACAAACTGGATCTCGACGGAAACCTGCTGGGATGGGCGCAGACGGGGAGGGGTCATGGCCAGACGACGTGCCTGATCCACGAGCTCCATTGCGAGTCGGAAACGGTGATCTACAAGGGCGACTGCTCGACGTGGACCGTCGAGAAGATCACGATCAAAGGCGGAGGAAAGACCGCGACATCAACCAAATAAGGAAGGGCGGTTCAGCGCGTGCGCGCGCTGGACCGCCACACTACGAACGCAGTCATCACACCAATCGCCACCAGCAGTTGACGCTCGGTCGACGGATTGAACGGATCGCGCGCCACCTTGAGCTCGAGGCGCGTCCTCGTCCACCCTCCCTTCTCGTACAACTCGTCGTACATCCTGGTTTGAAGATCGTGGGCATCGACCGCCGCGGTGTCGTCACCCTGTCCAAAGGCTAAAGGGCCAGGCAGCGTGGGGAGACGGCCGCCGGGATCGACCACCCAGTTGACGAATTTCACGGCGAGGCTTCGGTCCGAAGACGGAGGCCAGATCACCACGATCAGCAGCGCGACCGCCAGAAGCACCCACCACTGACGAGTGTTTGGCTGCCACATGTGCGCGGCGATCGTTACTCGACAATCGTCAACTGCGACGCCTGCACCTCGAACGGCTTGAATTCTCCGCTGCGGCCGTACTTGTCGGTGGCGGTCACGGTAAATCGGATGATGCCGACCGCGGTCTCCGGGGGCACCACCCACTTGGCGACCCAGAACTCGCGCTCGGGCTGCTTCTCCGTGGCTCGATAACGCATCGGGATGTCGACGGTCTTGCCGCCCACGTTGAGGTGCACGACGAGTTGTGCGGACTCCTCACGCTTACCCGTCGAGGGATCCGCGACAAACATGCGGAAGCCTACCGGATCGCCGCGCTTGAATCGATTCCGCAGGATGCAGTTTTCCGGATGGCCTGGAGGCTGAAAGAGCGCGATGTCTCCGTAGACGATCAGACGCCCCTGACCAGCGGCGGGCGGGGCAGGTGTCGACTGCGGCGTGGCGCTCGAACCAGTCTGCGCGCTGACAAGTACGACGATGACGACCGCGAATACGGCAAGGACTGTTGATCGCATGGGTGGCCTCACATCAACGGCTCAATGGCGCGCATTGTACCAGGCCTCGACCTCGGCTTCGTAGGGCACGTCCTTTTGGACGTGCCGGTACCGGCTCAGAACACCTGCTTGCGGGCGATCCCAGGGAGATTCTCGTCGAGCCGCTCGGCCAGCACGGGCAGATGGCGCGTCGGCACGCGGGGGTACAGATGGTGCTCGAGATGATAGAACATGTGAAACGTGGTGGCGCTCTTCAACCGATGTCGCAACGTTCGTGCGATCTCCTGCCATCGATCGCAGTCGTGGTGAACGGTCCACACGGCAAAGAACCCGCTGAGCGTCTGCCCCACCGCCATCGCGACGACGTGATAGGCGATGACCGGATGTCGTGACACCAGTATCACGGCAATCCACCCGAGAGACATGGCGAGCTCCGCGAGGATCCAGTGGCGTTGCCGAGGGCTGGACAGACGCAGAGCCGCTCTGTGCAGCTCGATCGGAAAGAGCACACCCCAGAGCAGCGCGCCCAATGCGGACCGCCGAGCCGCGGCACCTTCGACATCATTCGGTCCGAGGCACTCACGGTGGTGTTGCAGGTGCGTGAGCCGGACGGCGTGCATCGAGCCGAGCATTAGCACGCTCAACGCGAACAGCACGACATCATTCGCCCATGCTCGCAGCCCGAGATTGCCGTGGAACGTGTCGTGCACCACGCGGAGGCCGGTGAGATAGAAATAGAACGACCCGACAAGCGCAAGGACCCAGCGGGTGTCGTGCGCGCCAAAAAGAGCGAGGAGGAGCCACGGCACGGGAAGGAGCAGTTCCCTGAGGCGTTCGGCCGGCCTCATGGAAACCAGATCGCGCCATGGCACCGAGCGGAGACGCCGGTCGCTGAGAAGCGCTACCGCAGCGTCGTCACTTGGTGCGTTCACAGTGATGCGATCGACGATTGACGATGTACGAGTGACGGATTCAATTGGCATTTCCAATTTGTCAATCGTCCATCGTCAATCGTCAATTCCAGCAACGGCCTCTTGCGTGCCCGGTTCTGGCATGGCCGTCGCTTGTCGAACGTGGCGCATGACGTCGTCCCAGCTGGCCACGATCAGATCGGCGCTGCGTGACGGGTCGTGCCTATGGGTCGCATTGAACCACACCGCTGTCATCCCTGCAGCCTTCGCACCGGCGATGTCTGTGTCCAGCTGATCCCCAATGAACCAGATGTCTTTCGGCCGCAGGCCGAGCCTCGCGGCCGCTGTGTCGAACAGAAGCACGCTCGGTTTGCGGACCCCGTAATCTGTCGATGCCATGACAAAAGCCAGATGGTCTGCGAGCCCGTGCTTGTCGAGCTCGTAGCGGATGACCTGTTCGCTGAAGCGGCTGTTGCTCACGACAGCGGTGGGCACATTCAATCGATGGAATTGTTCGAGCGCATCTCGCGCTCCGGGCATTGCCCGCGCCTGAACCGATGCCCGACAAAAACCGACCTCAAGGTCTGCCATCGGAGTATCGAATCGAATTCCAAGGAAATCATGAATGAGCCTGGTGACCGTCCGCCATGATGTCTCGAGGTGACCGTCATCCAGACGCGCCGCGACCTCTGTCGTCACGCGGTTCGCCCTCTCCAGGACGTGCTCCAACGTGACGTGAGGCGGTCGATAAGAAGCGCGCGCGAGCAACCACTCATTCCCTGCCCGCACATCGACACTGACTTCTTCAACCAGTGTTTCGCCGTAATCAACGAGCAAGCCTCGTAGTGCCATTGACGTCGTCTAAGACAGGAGGACTCTGGCCGGCAAAGCCTCGCGTTGTTCGGCCTGCCATACACCTCGGTGGCCCCTACTCGTTGCGGACCCGAAAGAAGGCAAGGACATACCCGTCGGCATCGGTGACCTCGAAGCCCCACAGGCCGTCATCGATGAACGACAACTCTTTCACGAACGACGCACCCCGCTGCTTGAACTCGTCGA
>Ga0114129_10016915_pt1 | contig 10385 bp, 6 predicted proteins | sample RhiMetdeltSRZDD1_FD_80071 | JGI IMG/M metagenome (GOLD analysis project Ga0114129, IMG submission 80071) | Populus rhizosphere microbial communities from Tennessee, USA - Rhizosphere MetaG P. deltoides SRZDD1 (version 2) (version 2) | ecosystem: Host-associated > Plants > Roots > Rhizosphere >... | reverse complement strand
TGCAGCAGCCTCATTCTTACTAATTGCAACAAGATGCACGTCGAAGGGAGCAGTTTCGCGCGGCCAGATAATTCCATCCTCGTCGTGATGGCGCTCGATGATCGCTGCCAGCAGCCGATCTAAACCGATCCCGTAGCTACCCATGATGACAGGATGTGAATCGCCGTTTTCATCAACAAAGCTTACTCCGACTGCTTCACTATAGCGCGTGCCTAGCTTGAAACAGTGTCCCAATTCGATAGCGCGCTCGATGTGCAGTTTACTCTCACAGTGAGCGCACGGAGCGCCTTCGTAGGCTTCAGCAATATCGGCGAGCTTACTGACCGAAAAATCGCGCGGATAATTGACGTTGACCATGTGGTAGCCTGCCTCGTTAGCCCCAGTTACAAAGTTTGCCATCCGTTCCAGTGAGCTATCTCCGATTATCAATGCATCACTTCGTAAGCCAATAGGACTGGCATAGCCGGGTTCTGCACCAAGCCGCGTGCGAATTTCGTTCTCAGTGGCAGGTTCAAGACTCAAGGCATTGGCGGCTTTAAGCAGCTTGGCCTCGGTGACATCCAGATCGCCGCGCAGCATGGTGATCATAGTGCGCTCGTTTTCGCTTCCCTTATCTAGCGTATAGAAGACTGCTTTCAAAGTTTGCTCCGGCGTGATGTTGAGGAACGCACATAGATCAGCAATTGTCTTGCAGTTGGGCGTCGCAACTTTTTCTATCGACAGTAACTTGGTCTGTGATACTGCCCCCCGATCAAACTCGGCTGTTTCGAAGTTAGCCGCATAACCACACTGCTCACAGCGCACAAAACGATCCTCCCCTTCGGGATGAGGCAGGGCGAACTCGTGCGAAGTCCTACCTCCCATCAGCCCGGTATCAGCTTCGATAGGGATCGCCTCTAGCCCACAGTGCTCAAATATGTTCAAGTACGCTTGGTACATTTTGTCATAATAAGCATCCAGATCGTCATAATCGGTATGGAGCGAGTAGGCATCTTTCATAATGAACTCGCGCAGCCGGATCAACCCGCCTCGCGCACGTACTTCATCACGAACTTTAGTCTGGATTTGGTAGATAGCGCGGGGTAAATCCTTGTAACTGGCAACTTCGCGCTTGGCGAGATCAGCTACAACTTCTTCATGCGTTGCGCCGAGGGCAAACCAGCGATTTTCTCGATTGCACAGCCGTTGAAGCGCATCGCCAAATGTGTCCCATCGGCCAGTGGCTTGCCATACTTCGGCGGGATGCAGCACAGGCATGCGCATTTCTTCGGAAATGGAGTCTAACTCGTCACGAAGAATCGACTCGATTCGGCGGATAACCCTCCAGCCAAGCGGTAGATAACTCCAAATGCCTGCTGCTAAAGGCCGAGCTAATCCTGCCCGCACAATCAGGCTGTGGCTGGTCATTGTTGCATCGGCGGGCGCATCACGAAGTGTTTTGCCAAAATGTTGTGATAGTCTCATGAGGAAGTATCTCCTGTTTGAGCATGTGATTTTTCACCAAGTTCCTCCTAGAAATCGATGAAGCTACACGGTCGAAACATATTGCCTCCTGATCAAAAATAAAAGCGCGTGGGCGGCAATCGTCCACGCGCTGCATTCGCCTGAAAATCTGGTTAATTATCGAACGGGAAAAGGATGGCGCACCGTTCCGGGTAGTTGCCAGTACTATTGACAACTACCAGACGGATCCAGTACTCGCCATCCGAATACTCCGTTGTGTTCAACTGAGCCAGCACGTCGTTTGTCACCTGCTGTTTCCCCATAAAGAACGTCACATAATTGGCGGCAGTTGATCCATCATTACGCCGGATTTCCAGTTTATAAAACGAGAAATCAGGTATACGCGCTGTGCCGCGAAATTCAACCAAACCATGCAACACTGCTCCTACATGAGGAAATGTAATCACGGAATCAGGATCCGTGCAAGCTCCATCAGTGGCGGTCTGAGTCCCGGTTGGCCCCACCGTCGAAGTTGGGAACGAGATACCTTCTCCTGTAGGAGTCACAGATGCACGACCACCGCTAGATGGAGTCACAGGCGGGACTCGGAGTAGATCGCCCACTTCAATTCTATCGCCTGTCAGGCAGTTGGCGCTCCTCATTCGAGTGGTTGTTACCCCATAACGAAGACCAATTAAAAAGATTGTATCGCCCGGTTGAACTACGTAACTCACCCAACCTGCCTGAGGAGTACAAAGTGTAGTGGTTGCGCTCGGTAAGATGGTTGGCTGTGCTTGTTTCGCAGTCGCTGTCAGAGTCGGCGCAGCAGGTCGCGGCGTGGTCGTAGGGATAGTGACTATCGTTGGCAGCACCGTTGGGACATGTGTCGGAGTAGGCCGTGCAGTGGTGATCGATGACGGTATAGTAACGATACGAAAGGTGGTTGCCGTCGGTCGCTCAACGTCTGCTTCGATACGGGCTCGATCTCCTAATGCAAGGATGACACCACCAATGATCGTTCCAACGACAGCAATCATGACAAGAAGGCCAATCAGGGCTTGCTGAACCGCGTTTTGCGGGCGCTTCACGCTTACTCCTGATACACTACTGGCTCGAAGGGAAGCAGCACATGGAACGTTGTTCCCGTTCCTCCCTCGCTGTCAAGCCAGATGCGTCCACTATGTGCATCCACCAGTGCCTTCGCCAGCGAGAGGCTAACGCCTGTATCGCCCAGCCCCTCAATAAGCGGATTATCCGCGCGATATTTCCGTGCAAACACCCGCTCGAAGTCTTCCTGTGCAATCCCTGATCCAGAATCCTTTACGGCAACGTATAAGCATGGTGCTTCAACACTGGTTCCGTTGACCGGAATTTCATCTCGGCGTGCGCTGACCATTAGATTAACTTCCCCCTCTACCGGAGAGGCCAGCGCAGCATTTGAGAGCAAATGACCGATCAATTGAAGCAGAGCATCTCGATCAGCAGTAAGTGGTGGCAGGTTTTCGGCCAGCGCAAGGCGTAAGACAAGCCCCTTTTCGCGGTATTGGTTAGCAACATTCATTACCGCTTCTTCGACAGCATAGGTTACGTCGATTCGCTCTGGCTCAAGGTCAAGGCGGCCTGTATCCAGCGCGGTAATGCGTATCAAGTCGTCGAGGAGCGCGCCCATGCGCTCGGTATTCGCCTTGACGCGCTGCAAGAATTTGCGCTGCAAAGAGCCAAGGATGCCAATCGATTCACGCAGCAGCAGATCGGTGTAGCCCATGATCGAACTCATGGGCGTGCGAAGCTCCTGCGCAATGGAAGCAATCACTTCATCGTGTGAGTCAACTTGCTGTGCTCCGGTTATAGCTTCATCAACCGCACGATGAGTCTCGGCAAGCTGCTGCTCCAACAAGTACATTGCTTCTCGTGATTTTTCAACCTGCTGCTCAAGTACCTGAACTGCTGTTGATTTCTCAGCAAGCTCGGCTTCGAGGGCTGCAACCTGTGCTCTATCCATCTCAGCGCTAGCACCGCGTGCGGCTTCAAGCGCAGCAATACGTTCCTGCGCTTGGGCGCGCGCATCGGCGAGGCTGGCTTGCAGCTCTGCAACCTCATCGGTTTTGCTGGAAAATTGGTGCTCAAGATTACGCAGTGAGGATTCTACGTCCGCCATGTGAGCGCGAAGCTCCGTAATGGCACGGGCTTTCTCGGAAAGCTGCTGTTCCAATGCATCAACGAGCGCACTGCGATCCCGTAGCTGTGCCTCTAATTGAGACATAGCCTCACGGTCAGCCTGATCCATTGCAGCCTGCGCACGGAGCGCTTCGGGATCGATGCGGGCGGCTTCGGCCTCGGATAGCTGTGTGCGGAGTGCCGCGATCTGTGCGGCCTGCTGCGCGACACGTGCCTGCATCATTTCGAGTTCGCGGGTACTATTGACTCCTCCGGCAAGTTGCTCACGCAGGGCTTCTGCGACCGCCTGTGCCTCGGTGAAACGAGTTTGCAGGCCGATTACTTCACGGGCCTTGAGAGCGATCTGCTCCTGCATGAAGCCGATTTCCTGTTGACTAATTGTTGCTTGAGCAAGGCGGGCACGCAGCGAGGCGATCTCTGCCTGTGCTGCCAGCCGCGAATCTTCCCACTGGCGGTCATAATAGACCTGCTCCCCAGCAGACAGGTTCCCCGCCGGACGACTGTTCAATTGCTCTAGCTCTTGCTGTAAAGCGTCAACTTTGGCGGCTTCTTCGCGCAGCCGAGCATTTTCAGCTTGTAGCTGCTCGATACGGCTGGCATCGCCACCTTGCTTGGTTTCAAGGGCTGTTTGCAGGAGCCGTTCGTTCGCTTGCCGCAGGCGCTCCAACTCAATAGTTGCTTCGTCAAGTTCCTTCTGAAGACTTGCTTCTGCATCGGACTGCTGCCGCAGCCGCTCTATTTCAGCCAGTAACACTTCGATCTGCTCTTTTGAGGCTTCTTCCTGCTTTGGCTGCGAATCAAGTTGATGGTGGAGGTCACGGATATAACCCTTCATCTCTTCGTTCTGGCGGCGTGCATCATTTAACTCGGCGGATCGCGCGGTTAGCTCATCGGCCAGCGCAACCATCCGCGCAGACTCCTGCCCGATGTCTCGCTGGGCCTCTTCTTTCATCGATTCGTGCTTCTCGACGTTGAGCAGCGCGGCGGTGATGAGGGGGGCGAGGCGATCAAGGAGATTACGTTCCTCGTTGCTGAATTGACGTTCCGAATATGGCGAGCCGACGATGAGCACTCCGAGGCGTTCTTCACCGTTGACAAGCGGTTGAATGTACGCAGGCCCATCGTGAACGATGCCAAGCCGTAGATACATGTCGCGAAGTTCTTTCCCATCGCGATCTGGCGTCAGGCGGATTTGTCGCAGCCTGCCGAGTGCATTGACAATGCCGGGATGATCAGCCAGTTCGAGAAGGGCACGCGGCAGATAGGCTTGTGTAATGTTATCGTAGCCGCCTACTATGCCTGCCTGCTGCTGTTCTTCATCGACAATCGCTAGCACAGCCATATCGGCACGTAGTGCTGTTGCGGCTGCTTTCGGAGCCTGCTTCACAATCTCTGGCTGTTCCAGCGTGCTAAGTAAAGTCCCAAGCGCGTCGATAACTTCAAAAATTTGCGGGGTTGTAACTTTCTGCTTGGACGGGGCTGGCTGCGGCGCGCGAACAGTCTCTTGCAAGGTTTCGGGCGGCGGAGGTGCTGCGACGACAGCAGGCTTCGAAGGGCCGATAGGTTCCGGCGGTGCGGTCGCAGGAGCTGGGGTTTCCGTTAAGCGGCTCGGCTCGAACTCATCCCAGTGGAGAAGCTGCTCGACGACGTGGCGATAAGCAACGGCAGCCAGCATTGGCATCACAACAACCTGGCCGACGCGCATCGCTGCGGCGACATCACCGAGCATAGGTTGCACGATGTGGTATGCAGCAGCCCCGCCGAGAAAGATCAGCATGGCAGCTTTGAGGAACGGATCGTAAATGTAGCGGATGCGTGTAATCATCCACACCAGTCCGATCAGCGCGACGGTGATCTGGGCGATGCTCCACACAATATCGAGAACCTGGCCGTTGAAAAGCTGCCCACGCGACGCGGCAAAGTACCAGTAATAATAAGTACCGACAAATCCCGCAATGAGCATCCCGATTCCTGCAGCGGCAACAGCATCAGGATAGAAATTTCGCCGCAGAATATCGGGGTCATCCATCGTGGTGAAAATCCAGGCCAGCGCGAGAATCGTGGCAGTATCGGCAGCGCGCTCAATCGGGGGAAGCAAAACATTTGTGGGCAGATAGCCCAGCCATGAAAGCAGCGAAGCGATTATGACGAGGCTTCGGGCGATGAATATGCCAAGAATTCCTATGGTCAACCGCCCTGTTGCAGTGCTGCGCTCGCGCATCCATTGGCCAATGCTCATGGCAAGCGCTGCTTCAACTGCGAAGAGAATGATGAAATGATAGACCAAGCTGCCAGGAGGCTGGCCCACAAGGTCTAGAATCTGGTCAAACACAGTAACTTCTCCACAGCATGAATCCTAGCGCGATTATAACATTGTTAATTTTTTGCCGATAGCACAGCCTCACCCTAACGAATGACTAACGCTCAGGTAAGGAATAGGCCCTTTATCGAAATGATAAGCGGTCCATAGATCATGCTCTAATTTCACGCAGGAGGGTCTTCTGCCAATGGAAGATCATCGTTCGAAGTCTTGTATTGCTCACGTAGCCATTCGGGTTCTTCGCCCGCTTTCCAGACCTCTTTGGCTTTATCGGTGTAGAGAACTCCGTCCAGATGATCGATCTCATGCTGAAAGACACGCGCCAGCCAATCGTACGCCTTAATACGGATTTCCTTACCCTTACGGTTGAAACCCTGCACCACCACAGAATCAGCGCGATCCACTAATCCGAAATAACCGGGGATCGATAAACATCCTTCGATGCCCTCAACCATATCTCGAGAAATCTTGACAATCTCCGGGTTGACGACCTCGTAGAACGCGCCAGCTTGATCGCCATATTCCTCTTTGTCGTCCGGCAAAACCACGATAATCACACGCTGGCTCACTGCAATCTGTGGAGCGGCCAGCCCCACACCCTGCTCATGTTCGAGTGTTTCCAGCATATCATCAAGAAGCTGATGGAGCTTGGCATCAAAAGCGCGAACTCGTTTAGCCTTCTGGCGGAGTACCGGATTATCCAGTTGAATGACTGGTCGAACTGCCATGTGTTTCCCTAATCTAGCTCAAGATATTTGTGGCTCAGATTATACCGCAGCGTTCCTTGCCTTGACTGACTTTGGTGGTAGGGCTATAACCGAGCACTCAACAAATTGCACCTCTAGATCTGGAGATACTTTCAATGCAGCGCACATTACGGACTATTGGGATTATCCTCGGAGTAGTGCTCGTTCTCATCTTGATTGTCGCAGGCGTATGGCAAGCAGTTCTTCGCCGCGCATATCCCAAAGTGAATGGAACAGTTGAGATCAAAGGGCTTTCCGCGCCTGTCGATATCTATCGTGACGAATATGGGATTCCTCATATTTATGCGCAGACGACAGAAGACTTGTTCTTCGCGCAGGGGTATGTCCATGCACAAGATCGTTTCTGGCAGATGGAATTCTGGCGGCGGATCGGGGCCGGGCGGCTCTCCGAGTACTTTGGTGAAGCGACACTGCCAAGCGATATTTACCTGCGGACCGTAGGCTTCGCTGAGATCGCGAATCAAGAATACCAAGCGATGGACCCGGAGAGCCGCAAAATCGTGGATGCCTATAGCGCGGGCGTGAATGCATACGCCCAAGACCGCAAGCCAGAGCAGCTTGGCCTTGAGTTCGCTCTGTTGAAACTGCAAGGCATCGACGTGAAGATTGAACCCTGGACGGGAGTCAATTCTCTGACATGGGCGAAGGTGATGTCGCAGGATTTGGGCGGCAATCTTGATGATGAGTTGGATCGAGTTCAGTTTATTCGCGCAGTCGGACTTGATCGAGCGGCGGAATTGGTTCCTGCTTATCGTGAGGATTTTCCGGTAATCATTCCCGACGAGGAATTAGAGAAGCTGGATTTGCCCACCAAAACTCAGACATCACAGGCCAATTACGCCTTCGCATTAATGAGTCTTCAACCGAACATTGTGGGTGGTTATGATCCCTCTAAGGCGCTGGTATTCGGGCATGGCTCGGAGATCGGATCGAATAACTGGGTGATTAGCGGCAAGTTGACCACGACCGGAAAGCCCCTCCTTGCGAACGATCCCCATCTTGGCATTCAGATGCCGTCGATCTGGTACGAAGTTGGACTTCACTGTGTGGATGCGGCTGGCAAAGTTGGCCGCACAGAACAGTGCCCCTATGAAGTGCGCGGTTATTCCTTCGCCGGAGTTCCGGGTGTGATCATTGGTCATAATGATCGGATTGCATGGGGGCTGACTAACGTTGGCCCCGATACGCAGGATTCATACATTGAGCGTATCAATTCGGAAAACCCCAACCAATATGAAGTCAATGGCAAATGGCAGGATATGGAAATCCGCCGCGAATTGATCACCATTCATGGGCAAGACAAACCGATGGTACTGCTGGTGCGCAGTACTCGTCACGGCCCCATTATCACCGATCACGGCAGCCGGAGTGCTTACAATGGATTCAATGTCGGGCCGAAGGGTTTGCCCGATGATCTGGAATTCTCCGCGCTCTCATTGAAGTGGACTGCCCTGCAACAGAATTCCACCTTCCGGGCGATTTGGCTGCTCGATAAAGCATCAAATTGGGATGAATTCCGCGAGGCACTCAGCTACTTCGATTCACCCTCCCAGAACATTGTCTACGCTGATGTTGAAGGAAACATCGGTTATCAGATGCCAGGACTCATCCCTATCCGAAAAGGAGGCGATGGTTCCATCCCTATACCGGGTTGGACAGATGACTACGAATGGACGGGCTTTATCCCATACGATGAGCTCCCACGCGCCTACAACCCGGATCAAGAATATATCGCTACAGCTAACCAACCAGTGACAAGTGATAAATATCCCTATCTGATCACCACCGAATACGATCATGGCTTCCGGGCAGAGCGGATCAACCAGATGATTCTCAATGATAAGGACAAAATCTCAGTAGATGACATCAAAGCCATTCAGGGTGATGATCTTTCGCTCACTGCCTTAGACATCATTCCCTATTTGAAAAACCTCAAGTTAGATGACCCAGCAGTCAGTGCCGCGCGTGATCGTCTTCTGAAATGGGACGGTCAGACACAGATGGACAGCCCGGATGCCGCAGTGTACGGCTACTTCTGGATGGCGGTCGTTCGGAACACCTATGATGATCAACTCCCAGAGAATCTATGGCCTCAGGGAGGAGCACGCACTCAGGATGCAACTTATCATCTATTACAACAGCCCGACAATCCCTGGTGGGATGATCTGGCAACTGCTGATAAAGTCGAGACTCGCGACGATATTCTGAAACGCTCAATGATTGATGGCTACCAGCAAGGCGTCAAAGAACTTGGCAGCGATCTTAGCAAGTGGAAATGGGGCACAATCCACCAGGCGACATTTGCCAATCAGACTTTTGGCGAATCGGGTATCTCACTGATTGAAGCGATCTTCAATCGAGGCCCGGTTGCGGTGAGCGGCGGCTCCGGGATGGTCAACGCGACAAATTGGTCAGGTGATCGAGATCATCCATTTGAAGTGAGCAGCATTCCGTCAATGAGGCAGATCATCGATCTGGGTAATCTATCCACCTCGCTGATGATGAACACAACGGGCCAAAGCGGGCATCCCGGCCAACGGAATTACGACAACTTCATCGATCCCTGGCGACTCATTCAGTATCATCCGACGCATTGGACGCGCGAAGATGTGGAGAAGAACTCGCGTAATCACCTAACACTAAAGCCAGTGCCATAAATTTATTAGAAAACGCATGGATGCAGGGGAAGGGAAAAAGGATAACCTCACTTCATCAGGTAGCAACTGAAAAGTGAGGTTAAGATGACAGCACAAGTGCCGCCACTGATAGAGATTTTGGCAGAAATACCGGAGGCACGCCAGCCAAGCGGGAAGCGTTATCCACTGGGAGCGCTGCTGTGCGGGTACAAAAACATTCTGGCAATCAGTGAGTGGGGAAGCAACTGTGGGCCGAAATATCTGCAAGCCCTAGGGTTCAATGAACATGGCTATCCGGGGCAAGCCTGCTGGTATCGGGTGTTAGGCGATGTGGACGTGGAACTGGTGGAAGTCGTGTTCGCATCTGGGTTCAGGCGGTGTTGGGGATAGTGAACGAAACCCACAGTGGCCTCAGCATCGATGGCAAGACCCTTCGGGTGAGCCAGAAAATGGGGGCATGCGAGAGTCATCTCCTGAGCGCAGTCGTGCATGAATTAGCCGTGGTATTAGCTCAACTGCCTATCTCCGACAAGACTAATGAGATTGGCATGATGCAGGATTTCTTGCTGACGTTGACCTTACAGGGCGCATTGTCACGACCGATGCCCTGCTGACCCAAGCCGCTATCGCCCAAACCATCGTTCAACAGGGCGGGGATTACATTCTCCCCGTCAAGGACAATCAGCCGTCCCTTCGAGCCAGGTTGGAAACATGGTTCCGTTGGGCGACCCCAGAGCACATAGCTCACTCGGTCAGCAAAGGGCATGGACGTATCACCCGTTATGACCTTGAAACCGCCACCCGACCTTGCGCTTGGTTTGACTGGCCCGGCCTTCAACAGATTTTCAAGCTGACCCGCACCACCCTTGACCCTCGCACCGGTCAGTTCACCCGTTCGACAGTCTATGGCATCACCTCTTTGTCCCTCAAACGAGCCTCACTGCCCACCTCCTTGCTTTTATCCGTCAGCACTGGACGATTGAAAATAACCTTCATTGGGTGCGCGATGTCATTTTCGATGAAGACCATTCTCAATTGCGT
>Ga0114129_10016914_pt1 | contig 10385 bp, 8 predicted proteins | sample RhiMetdeltSRZDD1_FD_80071 | JGI IMG/M metagenome (GOLD analysis project Ga0114129, IMG submission 80071) | Populus rhizosphere microbial communities from Tennessee, USA - Rhizosphere MetaG P. deltoides SRZDD1 (version 2) (version 2) | ecosystem: Host-associated > Plants > Roots > Rhizosphere >... | reverse complement strand
GGCGCCTGCCGGCACACGCGCACGGACGCGAACGCCCGCCGGCGTGTCCTCGCGTTCCATCTCGCCGGCGACGTCGTGCAGCTCCGAGAGCCGGCTGCCCTCCTCGTACGGGACGAGCAGCTCCATCCGGCGCAGGCTCGAGAGGAACTTCGCCTCGACCGCCTCGGCGAGCGCGTCCAGCCCCTCCCCCGTCTCGGCGGACACCTGGATCGCGTCCGGGTGCCTGTACGAGAGCTCGCGGCGGCGCTCGTCGTCCAGCTGGTCGACCTTGTTCAGAACGAGGAGACGCGCGTGCTCGGCCGCGCCCACCTCGACGAGCACATCGTCCACGGCGTCGACCATGCCGAGCAGCTCGTCCTCGGGCACGGACGCGTCCACGACGTGCAGGATCAGGTCCGCGTTGAGCGCCTCCTCGAGCGTCGCCGCGAACGCGTCCACGAGTTGGTGTGGCAGCTTGCGGATGAAGCCGACCGTGTCGGTCACGAGATACGTGCGGCCGCTGATCTCGAAGGATCGCGTCGTCGGATCGAGCGTGTGGAAGAGGCGCTCCGCGACGCCGACGTCCGAGTCGGTCAGCGCGTTCAAGAGCGTCGACTTGCCGGCGTTTGTGTACCCGGCGAGCGCAACAGTCGGCAGCGCGGCGCGCTCGCGCTCGGCGCGCATTACGCCGCGCGTCGCCTTCGTGTGCTCGAGCCGCCGCTTCAAAGCGGAGATGCGGTCGCGTGCCAGCCGGCGGTCCGTCTCGATCTGCGTCTCACCGGGGCCTCGCGTGCCGATGCCGCCATCCATACGACCGGCACCGAGGCGCTCGAGGTGCGTCCACAGCCCGCGCATGCGCGCGAGGTTGTACTCGAGCTGCGCGAGCTCGACCTGGAGCTTGCCCTCCGCCGTGTGTGCGTGGTCGGCGAAGATGTCGAGGATGATCGCCGTGCGGTCGATCACGGGGAGGCCGATCGCCTCCTCGAGGTTGCGCTCCTGACGCGGCAGCAGCTCGTCGTCGCAGGCGATCAGGTTGGCGTCGGCGGCCTTCGCCGCCTGCTTCAGCTCGGAGAGCTTGCCCTTGCCGAAGTAGCGGTCGGGGTCCGGCGCCGGCCGGTGCTGGCTCATCTCGCCGTTCACCGCGACGCCGGCGGTGCGCAGCAGCTCGCGCAGCTCGGTGAAGTCGACATCCTCGGGCCCGGCACCGATGCAGAACGCCCGCTGCCGCGCGCGCGGATTGCGGATGCCTTCGCCGTATTGGGTTGCGTCCTTGGCCACGTACTCAGGATAGGGTCCGGCGATGCGAGTTTTCCTCACCGGGGGCACCGGGTTCATAGGCGGCAAGGTGGCGGAGAAGCTCCGCGCGCGGGGCGACGAGGTGGTGGCGCTGGTGCGCTCGCCCGGCAAGGCGGCGAAGCTGCGTGAGCTCGGGTGCACGCTCGTCGAAGGCGACCTCTCGGACACCGCGGCGATCCGGCGCGGCCTCGACGGGACGGACGCTTGTATCCACGGCGCGGCGATCTACAAGGTCGGCATCCCGAAGAAGGACCGCCAGGCGATGTACGACTCGAACGTCACCGGCACGGAGAACGTCCTCGACGCAGCGATCGAGTCCGGCGTCAACCGAATCGTCTACGTCTCGACCGTCAACGTGTTCGGCAACACGAAGGAGCGGGTCGTTGACGAGGCCTACCAGCGCGACGAGAGCGAGGGCTTCCTCACCTGCTACGACGAGACGAAGTACAGGTCGCACCAGATCGCCAAGGACAGGATCGCGAAGGGCGCCCCGATCGTGATCGTCCAGCCCGGCGGCGTATACGGCCCGGGCGACCACTCGGAGCTCGGCAACTTCATCGACCAGACTCGGACGGGCAAGCTCCGCGCGAAGGTCTTCCCGCAGCTCGGCCTCAACCTCGTCTACATCGACGATGTCGCCGACGGGGTCCTCCTTGCGCTCGACAAGGGCGTGGTCGGCGAGTCGTACGTCCTGGGCGGCCAGATCGCGCGCATGGACGACCTGATCAACCAGACCGCTGAGCTCTGCGGCAAGAAGGCGCCCAAGGCGACGCTGCCGCCGGCGCTGATGAAGCTCTCGGCTCCGCTCGGTCCGGTCGTGGGCCCGATCATGGGGTTCCCGCCCAACTTCGGCGAAGCGATCAGGTCATCCGACGGCGTTACGTACTGGGCGAAGCACGACAAGGCGATGAGCGAGCTCGGCTACAGCCCGCGCGACCTCAAGACGGGCCTCAGGCAGACGCTCGACGCAACTCCGGCCTAGCTCACGCCCAGATGCCGCAGCGCGGACCGCGCCGCGTTGTGGCCGTTCATGCCGTGCACGCCCGCCCCGGGCGGCGTCGCGGCCGAGCAGATGAACACGCCCGGGATGCCTGTCGAGTAGGGATCGAGCGCGAACCGCGGGCGGATGAGCACCTGCCACGGCGTATTCGCCCCGGTGATGATGTCGCCGCCGATGTAGTTCGCGTTCTGCGCCTCTAGCTCGGCCGGCGTTCGCACCGATCGCCCGACGATCCGCTCGCGCAGGCCGGGCGCGAACCGCTCCATCTGCGCGATCACCGCCTCCTCGGCGTCACCGGTGTAGCCGTTCGGCACGTGCGCGTACGCCCACACTGGATGTACGTCGTCACGTGAGCGCTCCGGATCCGCCAGGTATTGCTGCGCGACGAGCACGAACGGCCGTTCAGGCATGCGCCCCCGGTTGACATCGCGCTCGCCGGCGACGATCTCCTCGAGCGGGCCGCCGCAGTGCACCGTCCCTGCTCGCCGGCAGTCCTCGTTCGCCCAGGGAACGCCGCCCTCGACCGCCAGGTCGACCTTGAACGCGGCCGGCCCGTGCCGGTAGCGCCGGTAGGCGCGCGCCACCCGCGCGGGCAGGCGGTCGCCGGCGATGTCCGCGACGGCGCCGGGCGCCAGGTCGAAGACGACTGCATCCGCCGCCGGGAGCTCGCCGAGCGAGCGCACCCTGACCCCGCACTCGATCTTTCCGCCCCGCTCGCGCAACGCGGACGCGAGCGCCTGCGTGATCGAGCCCGAGCCCCCGCGCGCGACCGCCCAGCCGAACGCGTGCCCGGCGCAGATCAGCGCGGTGCCGACCGACGAGCTCATCGGGCGATTCAGCGGGCTTATGGCGTGCGCCGCTATGCCGCCGAAGAGAGCGCGCGCCTGCGGCGTCCTCCACGTGCGGGCGAGCACGGTCGCCGGTGCCGCCGCCGGCAGCCCGAAGCGCACCAGCCGCAGCGGGTGTCGCGGCACGTGTACGAAGGGCATGAACAGGTCGTCGGCGAGTGATTCGAACGACGAGGACGGCGCGCCGAAGACTCGCCGCCAGCGCGCGCCATCCTCGCCCAGCGCGCGCTCGGTCGCCTCGACGGACCGGTACATCGTCCCCGCGGTGCCGTCGTCTAGCGGGTGGGCGCAGTCGACCTCGGGCCAGCGCCATTCGAGGCCGTGGCGCTCCAGCTCGAGGGAGTTGAGAAACGGCGATCCCACCGCCATCGGGTGCACCGCCGAGCAGAAGTCGTGCACGAGCCCGGGAACGGTCGCGTCACCGCTGCGCGCGCCGCCGCCGATCGTGTCCTCCGCTTCGAGGAGGGTCACCTCCACGCCCTCGCGGGCGAGCGCCACGGCGCACGCGAGACCGTTCGGCCCCGCACCCACGACGATCGCGCTGCTCACGCGACCGGCGCTGGCTCCGGCGGGCGCTCGGCCTTTCGCGTGACCTCGACCGGGAACTCGAAGGTCTCCTCGAGCCACGGGCCGCGCTCGATCATGTCGCGCACCTTGATCCAGCCCTCCTCGATCAGGCCTGTCGCCGCGTCGTGGATCCGGTAGTGCTGCTTCTGGATGTGCGCGGGCTGTGACTCGAGCATCACGATGCGCAGCTCGCCTGGCTCGAACTGCACCTGCTCGCGGACCGCGTCGAGCAGCTGCTCGTGGTGGAAGTGCCCGTCTCCGAAGTTCCAGCCGGTGACGATGCCGGAGATCACCTCGCCCTCGCGCACCAGATAGTCGTCGACGTCACGCGGCGCGGCGGCTCGCGCAAACAGGGCGTTGAGGGCGCGCCCGTGGCTGTGTATCGCGCGGAACGCAAGACCCTTCTCGAGGATGTAGTTCGCGGTCTCGACGTCGTAGCTCTGCGCCAGTTGGTCCACCGCGATCGGCGCGACCTTGTAGATCTCGCGGTCGAACTTCTCCTCGGCGCCCGTGTCCTTGCGGAAGAGCCACATGGTCGTCGCCCAGTTGCCCGCGTAGTAGCGCATCGAGGGCAGGAAGGAGATCTTGTCCGGCCGCAGGTTGCCGACGATTGGCATCACGACCCCGATCAGGATCAGCAGCGCCCAGAGCAGCGGGTGGTCGATGTTCCCGAGCGGGTAGTCGCCGTACTCGCCGAAGAGGAAGCACAGGCCGAAGAGCATGAACAGGTTCCACTCCATCGGCACGCCCATCGCGAACGTCGAGAAGATGTGGGCGTGGAACATGAGCATGCCGATCAGCGCGATCGTCCCGATCGTGCCGCCGTTCGAGACGATCAGGAGCAGCGGCATGCCGAACTCCCATGCCGTGCCCATGTGCGCCCCCAGGGCCGCCCGGCCTGAGGGCCGCAGGTCGTTCGGATAGTCGCGGTACATCTTCGACTTGAACTTCCGCGACCGATTCCACGGTGTGTTCGAGATCATCACCTGGATCACGAACGGGAAGTGGTGGTTGAGCTTCGATGCCGCGGCGCCCCACCAGATGAAGAAGAAGATGAACTGCCAGGCCGGGATCAGCTCGTCCAGTGGGAAAAGCGATACGAGCAGCACGAACCCGTAGACCTCCGGACGCGAAGCGAGGAACGGGACCTTGTCGCGCAGTCCGAGCACGCCGATCAGGCCGAGCAGCACCGCGATCCAGGTCGGATCGAGACGGACCCCCTCCGGATCCCCGTTGGAGACGAACAGGAACACGCCGGCCGCGAGGACGGCGGCGTACAGGGCGACGTCGAAGGCCGTGCGGCGGAACCCCTTGGTGAGCGGGATCTTGTCCGGCCACGGCGGCAGCCGCACCGTGCCGGGGCGCAGCCAGTAGAGGACGCCGCCGATCGGGGGCTTGAACCGGAGCGCGAGCATCATCGAGCCGGAGCCCAGCCCGAGGATCTCCCAGATGAGCGTCCAGACCGCGAACTTCTGGAAGACGATCGGCTGGCTCCACCAGTCGGAGAAGTCGCCGAGCCCGCCGAAGCCGGGCGTCGTCGCCCCGATCAGGATGAACGCGCCGACGAGGTAGATCGCCAGTTTGACGATGTAGAGGACGTAGACGACGCCGGGCGTCCCGAAGCCGTTGACGGCCCAGTCCTGCGCGTTCGCCTTCAGGCGCGTGAGGAACGGCTGTCGCTTCCAATCCTCGAGGTCGAACGGCGGAGGCGACGGCTGGAGGAAGCCCATCGCCCGCGAACCTACTACTTACAGGGGGACGCGGGTGACCGGCGGCATCACGCCCTCGGTCGTGAACGGCTGCACCGGCCCGGAGCCCGGGAGCACGATGACACCCTCGTCGGGGTCGCCGATCCAGCGCGCGTGTCCGACCGCGAACCGGTGCGCGCACACGGCAGCCGCCGCCGCCTCGATCTCGTCGATCCGGCGGTGCCAGAAATCGCCACCCTCGTCGATCAGCTGGTTGGCGAGCAGGTTCTCGATCCGGCGCTGCACGCCGAGCGGATGCCTCCGCGCCGGCAGCCGCCGGTTCTCGAGCGCGGCGAAGACGCCCTCGGCGTTGGTCTCGAACACCGGCGTCTCCTCGTACGCCGTATCGGGCACGTTGCCCTCGCGCTCGTCGCTGTCCGGCTCGAAGATGCCGAGCGGCGACAGGTCCTCGAATAGCCGAGCGCCGTCGTCTGTGAACGGACGCGGCGCGATGCCTACCCGCCGCAGCATGTGGTCGGCGACGCGCCGCTCGCGCCCGTGGCGGGACTCGGTCATCGGCGCCGCAACCGCCACCACGACGTCTCCGAGCGTGCCGATCCGCGCGACGACGGCATCCGCGCTGCCCGGCTCGTAGAAGCGCGCCTCGAGCTTCACCGGCGGGTCGTCGGTGCGAACCTCGCGCAGGACGCACAGGTGGTGCGTCCCAGGGCCCGGCTCGATGCCGCAGTAGTGCACGTCTACCCCGAGAGGCTCGACCGGAGGCGCTCGACCGCCTCGGCGAGGCGCTCGTCCGGCACCGTCAGCGAGATCCGGAAGAAGCCCTCCCCGTTGGGCCCGTACGCGCCTCCCGGCGACACTACGACTCCCGACTCCTCGAGCACGTGCTCGGCGTAGGACGCCGAGTCGTAGCCCCCGGGCACCGGTGCCCAGATGTAGATCGTCCCCTTCGGCGGCGTCACGTCCACGCCGATCTCGCGCAGGGCGTCGCACACCAGGTCGCGCCGGCGTTGGTAGACGCTCGACATCTTGCGCGCGAAGTCGTCACCTTGCTCGAGCGTGGCCGCGGCCGCCAGCTGGACCGGGTCGAACATCCCGGAGTCGATGTTCGTCTTGAGCCGCCAGTACTCCTCGATCGCGCCCGCGTTCCCCACGATCGCCGCCGTGCGCCAGCCGGTCATGTTGTAGCCCTTGGACAGCGAGAAGACCTCGACTCCGACGTCCTTCGCGCGGTCCGTCGCGAGGAAGCTCGGAGCGACGTAGCCGTCGAACGTCGTCTCGGTGTACGACGCGTCGTGCACGACGAGCACGTCGTTGGCCTTGCCGAACCCGACCGCCTCCTCGAACAGGCCGTCAGGCGCGATCGCCCCCGTTGGGTTGTTCGGGTAGTTGAGGTACATCAGGCGCGCCTTCTCGCGCGCGCCGGGCTCGATCGCGCCCAGGTCGGGCGCGAAGCCGCGTTCGCGCAGCAGTGGCATCAGCACCGGCTCCGCGCCGACGAGCAGCGGCCCGCCTGTGTAGACGGGGTAGCCGGGGTCCGCGGCGAGCGCGACGTCACCCGGGTCGAGGAACGCCAGGTTCAGGTTGAAGATGCACTCCTTGGCGCCCAGCGCCGGCACGATCTCGGTGGCCGGGTCGAGCGTCACGCCGAAGCGGCGCTCGTAGAACGCGGCCACCGCCTCGCGGAACTCGGGTCGCCCGCGGTTCGACGGGTACTGATGCGTGCCCGGGTCGGCAGCCGCCCGCTGCAGCGCCTCGACCGTCAGGTCGGCGGACGGCGTATCGGGGTCGCCGATGCCGAGGCTGATCACGTCGACGCCCTGCTCCTTCTTCGCGGCGATCTTCCGCTCGAGCTCGGCGAACAAGTACGGCGGGATCCGCTCCAGGCGGCTACTCGGCTTCATTCAGCTCCTTGAGAAAGTCCTCGGAGAGCGTGCCGATGTAAACGGGCACGGCCCATCCGCTCAGGTTGACATGCAGGTCCTCTCCCACCTCGACCTCGAGGTCGCCGCCGTCGAGGTGGACGGTCACCGGGCTGTCCGCGCCCTTCAGCACAGCGGCGACGGCAGCGCCGCTCGCACCCGTACCGGACGACATCGTCTCCCCCACGCCGCGCTCGTAGATGCGCGCCGTGATCTCGTTGTCGGCGTCTCGCCGCCAGAAGGAGACGTTCGTCCGGTTCGGGAAGAGCTCCGTGTTCGACTCGATCGGCGCGCCGTAACGCGTGAGGTCGAAATCGAGATCGTCCACCTGGATCGCGGTCTGCGGGTTGCCGACGGTGATGTGGTGGTAGGCGAATTCGCGGTCGTCGCTCGTCAGCGTGCCGTCGTCCACGAGCTTCGCGCGCCCCATGTCGACGGTGCAGGTGTGCTCGCCGGTGATCGTCGGGCGGATCTCGCCGGCCTCCGTTTCGATCGAGAAGGTGTCCGAGTCGGTCCACCCGCGCCGGCGCAGGTACATGATCGCCTCGCGCGCGCCGTTGCCCGAGAGCTCGGCCTCGGAGCCGTCCGGATTGAAGATCTGAAGCCGAGCGACGAAGCCGCGCGACTGCGCCGGGGAGAGGAGCAGCAGGCCATCAGACCCGAGGCCGCTGTGCGGCGCGCATATGCGCCGTATGCGCTCAGGCGTCAGATCGAACGGGAGGTCGTCCCGTTCGACGATCACGTAGTCGTTGCCCAGCGCGTTCCATTTCTCGAATCGCAAGCCGCGCGCAAGATATCGACCACGCTCACCCGGCCTGCACGAATAACATCAGCACCATGGCGAGTGACGAGCCCGCCAGCGGGGAGGAAACCGAGCGCAAGCGCTCTGTGCATCACCCTTCTCTGCCGGCTCCCGGTGGACGGGCAGCCCACGCGGCGCGCGATGTCGACTTCCCGATGGCGCTCCGCGGCTACGACCGCGGCGCCGTCGACCGCTACGTGCAGGAGGTCAATCAGGCGATCGCGGAGCTCGAGATCTCCTCGTCCCCGCAGTCGGCAATCCGGCACGCGCTCGAGCAGGTGAGCGAGGAGACGAGCGGGCTTCTCCAGCGCGCCCACGAGACGGCGGACGAGATCACCGCGCAATCACGCGCTCAGGCCGACGACAGGCTGCAGCGCGCCCAGAGCGAGGCCGACGAGGTGCGCCAGACCGCGAACCAAGAGGCGGCGGACACGCGCGCCAAGCTTGCGCAGGAGCTGGAGCAGCTGCGCGCCGAGGGCCAGGCGCGCATCGACGCGCTCAAGCGCAGCGCCGAGGCAATCGCCGAGGAGCGGCGGCAGCTGATCGGCGAGGTGCTGGAGATCTCAGAGCGGCTGGGTGAGCTCGCCCGGGAGGAGGCGCAGCGGTTCCTCGAGCGCGAGGAGGCCGCGCGTGAGGAGGCGGCCGCGGTCGAGCAAACGCCGACCGAGAAGATCGAGCCTCAGCCCGAATCCGAGTCCGACCGCAACTGACGCGCGATCTCGTCGGCGACATCATCCGGCTCCCGTCGGGTCACCTCGATCAGCCGGACGTTCGGCAGCTTCCGCATCCAGGTGAGCTGGCGGCGCGCGTACTGACGGCTCTTCGTCTTCATCGCCTCGATGTCTCCGACCAAGAGCTCCTGGAAGCCGAGCGCCTTGCGCGCGGTCACCGAGGCGCCCGCGTCGTGCGCCGCCTTGACCTCCTCGAGCGCGCCCTCCCCGACCATCGTGTCCACGCGCCGGTCGATCCGCTCGTAGAGCTCGGCCCGGTCCATCGTGAGGCCGATGAGCAGCGTCGGGTGGCGGGTGTCCTCGGTCCAGAGCTGTGAGTCGACCTGCGGCTCCTCGTCCTCGAGCGCGCCCATCTCGAGCAGCTCCAGCAGGCGGATGACGCGGCTGCGGTCCCCCGGCGGGACCTTCTCGGCCGCCTGCGGCGCGCGCTGCGCCAGGCGCGCGTGCATCGCCTCGGGCCCGATCCGGTCCGCCTCCTCCTCGAGGCGCCGGCGCAGGTCCGCGGGCGGTGGCGGCTTCAGGTCGAGGTCCGACAGCGCCGCGCGCAGGTAGAGGCCGGTTCCGCCCACGACGATCGGGATGCGGCCGGCGGCGAGCGCGTCGTCGATCTCCTTGTGGGCGAGCGGCATGAACTCGCCCACCGAGAACGTGTGGTTGATCGGGACGAACCCGACCAGCCGGTGCTCGAGCTGTGCCTGCTCGTCCTCGCTCGCCGCGCCGGTGAGGATGGGCAGTCCCTCGTAGACCTGCAGCGCGTCCGCCGAGATCGCGACCGCGTCCCCGCCGAGGCGGCTCGCGACGGCCACGGCGACGGCCGTCTTGCCGACGGCCGTCGGGCCGAAGATCGCGATGACGGGTGGCGAGCTCAGCCGACCCGTGCGAGCAGGCTCTCCTCACCGGCCAGCGTCGTGCTGGTGGCGGAGCCGATCTCGACGTCCACTAGCTCGCCCGCACGGGCGACCCCGCTGAAGTTCACCGTCTTGTTGTGGCGGGTCCGGCCGCGGAGCTTCGACGGGTCGGTGCGCGACGGCCCCTCCACCAGCACCTCCATCGTGCGCCCGACGAAGCGCTGCGCTCGCTCGGCCGCGTTCCGCTGTACGAGCTCGACCAGGCGCTCCATCCGCTCGCGCTTGACGGGATGCGGCAGCTGCTCGGGCAGATCCGCGGCGACCGTGCCGCGGCGCGGGGAGAAGATGAACGTGAAGGCCGAGTCGTATCGGACCTGCTCGACGACCTCGAGCGTCTCCTCGAAGTCGTCCTCGCTCTCGCCGGGGAAGCCGACGATGATGTCCGTCGTGAGCGCGACGTCCGGCACGTGCTCGCGGATCTGCGCGACTCGGTCGAGGTAGCGCTCCCTCGTGTACGGCCGCTTCATCGCCTTGAGAATCCGGGTCGAGCCCGACTGGAGCGGCAGATGGATGTGCTCGCACAGCGATGGAAGCTCCGCGTGTGCGCGCATCACGTCCTCGCGCAGATAGGTGGGGTGCGGGCTCGTGTAGCGGATGCGCTCGATGCCGTCGATCGCATCGACCTC
>Ga0114129_10016913_pt1 | contig 10385 bp, 9 predicted proteins | sample RhiMetdeltSRZDD1_FD_80071 | JGI IMG/M metagenome (GOLD analysis project Ga0114129, IMG submission 80071) | Populus rhizosphere microbial communities from Tennessee, USA - Rhizosphere MetaG P. deltoides SRZDD1 (version 2) (version 2) | ecosystem: Host-associated > Plants > Roots > Rhizosphere >... | reverse complement strand
CACCGACACGCCGAGGCCGAGCGCGAAGCGCGAAGAGCCGAGGCACGAGGTTGCAGCGTGACAGGCGAGCGGGGGTGGGGCCCCGCGAGCCATAAGAAGAAGATCCGCATATGACACGAGCCATCTTGATCGCCGTCGCACTCCTCGCAGCAACAGATCTCAAAGTCGATCTCAGCCAGGAGCGCGTCGGCCGTCCGCCGACGACCTTCGAGCCGATGGTAGGCACGTGGCTCGTCGCCCAGGACGGCGCGGACAAAGTGATCATGGTCGACGGCCGTCCGTGGGTCGCGAGCAAGGACAACCCGACGAAGCTGCTGATCGAAAGCGCGCGCAAGCTGTACGGCACGACGAACGAAGAGCTGATGGACAACGCCAAGCAGTTCGCGTACTACCCGGTCGCCGTCCTGAAAGGCACGGACGACTTCTCGAGTGGCGCCATCAGCGTGAAGTTCAAGACGATTGGCGGCGAATCGGATCGCTGCTCCGGGATTCTGTTCAACGTGAAGGCCAACGGCGACTGGCTCGCGGTCCGGTACAACGACACCGAGAACAACGTCGCGTTCTGGGAATTCCACAACGGCATCCGCCGGCCGATTCGCTTCAGCGATCGGGCGAAGCCGTTCATGCTGGATCGCACGGCGTGGCACGAGCTGAAACTTAGGGTCGAGGGCGCCGACATGAAGGCGTCTCTCGACGGACAACCATCCGTCGAGTACATGCTCGGCTCGCCGCCGCCGCCGGGACGCAACGGCGCGCCGCCGCATCCCGATCTCGTGCCCGCCAACAACCCCGTCATGCGGCCGCCGGTCGCGGGCAAGATCGGCCTCTGGTCGAAGACCGACAGCACGAGCTATTTCAAAGACTACGTGGTGACAACGAAATGACGAGCATACTCGTCGCAGCGGCAGTCATCATCGCCAGTCCGCCTCGAGGCGGACACTACCTACGCGCCGGGGCCGTTCAATCCCCCAACACCGCGGCTCTCGTCGTCGTCGTGGTCGACCAGAGCGGCGGCGTCGTGAACGACGCGAAGGTGACGGTCGTCAACACGGCGACTCATGCGACGCGCGAGGCCGCGTCGGGCGCCGACGGGACGGCGACGATCGCCGGGCTCGCGCTGACGGGTGCCTACACGATCAGCGTCACGAAGCCGGGTTTCACCGCCGAGAACGTCACGAACCTGACGCTGCGCGCGGGCGAGACGGCCACCGTCAGGGTCAGGCTCGTCGCGAGCGGTGGCAAGACGGAAGTCGTCGTCTACGGTACGGCGGAGGGCGTGCGCTCGGACGCTCAGATCGGCCGTCGTCTCGACGCCGCGACGATCGACGAGACGCCAATCCTCGGCCGGAAGGTCACGACGCTGCCGCTGTTCAACGCGGCCTTCCGGCAGGCCAAGGGCACGGGCGACCTCTTCGTCAACGCGACCTACTTCGTCACCGCGGGCGGCGGCCGGCGCCAGACGACCGTAACGCTCGACGGCGCGAACAACGACGAGGCGTGGGGCCGCCAGACGATGATCGCGACAGTGCCGATCGGTGCTATCCAGGAGATGTCGCTCCTGTCGAACGCGTTTTCCGCCGAGTTCGGCTGGACCGCCGGACCCGCGCTGAACATCGTCACGAAATCGGGGACGAACGCGCTGCACGGCGAAGCGCTCTTCATGACGCGACCCGGCAGCCTGCAGGCGAAGACGTTCTCGACCAGGGGCTTCTGTCCGCCGTCGGTGTCGACATGCGCGACCCCGACGACGCTGACCGCGATCAACCCGGCGGACGTGCCGGATGCGCTCACTCAGTTCTCCGGCTCGGTCGGTGCGCCGGTGATCAGGGACAAGACGTTCGTCTTCGCCACGGGCGACTACACGCGGCAGGATCGCACGACGTTTCTATCGCCCGCGCTGCCGGCGTTCGTGCTGCCGGCCGACGGGAACCTCGCGTACGAGGGGCGCTATCGGCAGAAGCTCTTCAACGGCCGGCTCGATCACAAGCTCACGCCGGGCCAGACGCTGATGCTCCGCGCGAACGTCGATCGGTTCCACGACACCAACCCCAACGACGCCGTCGGCGGCACGAGCGCGCCCAGCGTCGCGCGCAAGTACTCGCGGCGGTCATGGACGGCCCAGGCCAATCACACGTCGATCCTCGGGCCGACGCTCCTCAACGAGGCGCGGTTCGCCTTTCTGAACGGCGATCCGGTGACGAAGTGGGAGGCCCAGGCGCTCTCGACGACCTACGCACGCGCCGGCTCGGTGCCGTTCACGATCGGGCAGTCTCGCCTGTCCGACCTGTTCGGGCGGCAGGCGCAGGTGTCCGACACGCTGTCGTGGTCGCGCGGCAGGCACTACGTCCGCGGCGGCGGCAGCCTCATTCATCACACGTCCGGCGGGACCGGCGGCGAGCCCGGCACCGCGGTGCTCGGCACCTTCACCTTCGTCAGCACGACGACGGCGCCGTTCGATCAGTTGACGCTGGCGAACGTGCAGCAGTACACGCAGCCGATCAGCTACGGCATCACCAGCTACGAGCTGAAGCAGTGGATGTCGACCGTGTTCGTGCAGGACAGCTTCCGCGCGCACCGCGATCTGACGCTCGACGCCGGGCTCCGCTACGACCGGCAGACGCTGACCGACGCGACCGGAAACGTCGCGCCGCGCGTCGGCTTCGGCTGGCATCCGAACGGCGACGCCCGCACGGCGATTCGCGGCGGCTACGGTATGTACTACACGCAGATTCGATCGAACCTGGTCGGCGGCACGCTGCTGAACGGCCTCGACGGCTTCACAAGCTACACGGCGACGCCCGGACAGCTCGGGTTTCCAACCTGCCTGGTTGGATCCTGCCTGCCGCTGTCGTTCGATCCGAAGACGCTGCCCGCATCGCAGCTGCCGGCGCGCGACATCCAGATCAAGGCGGGCCAGCGCGCGTTCTACGAGGCGCAGTTCGCGAAGTACGGACTGAACTTCGATCTGCTGCCGAACTACCCCGACGAGTTCTTGAATCCGCGCAGTCACGTCGCGTCGATCGGCGTCGAGCGCGAGCTCGTGAAGGGTCTGTTCGTCGGATCGGACTACGTGCACCAGCACTGGACGAACCTCGATCGCGCGGTCGATCTGAACGCGCCGTCGATCTTCGATCGAACCGCGCCGGGTCAGACCAGGAGCGTCGCCGCGGCGAACGCGACGCGCCCCATCCTGCCGGTGGCCGGCGGCGTCCGCCAGGTCAACGTCCTGATGAACCTCGGCGTCGCCGATTATGACGGCCTGCAGACGCAGGTGAGCTACCGCGGCCACGCGAAGCTGTACGCGGCGGTCGGCTACACGCTGTCGAAGGCGACGAACACGTTCGAGCCCGACGGCAACGGCATCGCGCCGAACGAGAGCATCATCGCGCGGCTTGGCGAAACCGAGCGTGGGCGGAGCGTCCTCGATCAACGCCATCACGCGGTGATCACCCTGACGTACCAGCTGCCGTACAACATCACGGCCGGCACGGTGACGCAGCTCGCGTCCGCGCGTCCGTTCAGCGCCACGACCGGCGTCGACAACAACGGCGACGGCGCGAACAACGATCGTCCCGTGGTCGATGGGAACGTGATCGGCAAGTCCGCGTTCCGCGGGACGGCCACCGAGGACGTCGCGATCTTTCTCGAGGGACGGATCACCCGCGCCGGCCGCGCGGTCCTGCTGAGGGTGGAGGGCTTCAACCTGTTCAACCACGCGAACATCCTCGGCCGCGCGCAGACGATCTCCGGCGACGCCAGCGCGGTCAACCCGACATTTGGTCAGCTCGCGAGCGTCGGCACGGCCGGCAATGCGATCCCGAATCTGGCGAACATCGATCCGCCGCGGATGGTGCAGTTTCAGGTGCGGTTCGTGTTCTGAGAGCTGGTGCACGTCGCGTATCAGGCGAGGCGCGTCAGACCAGGAATGAGGTCGAACCCTGAATCGAAGCTGATGATGTGGCGGCAGTCGTGGCGCTGCATCGACGCGACGTGAATGGCGTCGCGCGCCGACAGCGTCGCGTAGGCGAGCACGAGCGACTTCGCCCGCTCGACGACCGAGCGGTCGATGGTGAATACGTCGTCCACGACGGCGAGCAGCGCGTCGAACGCGCTTTGGATCGCCTCCCGGCGCCCAATCGACACGTACCGATGAAGGATTTCCTGCAGCACCTCGGCGTCGGTCACGAGGCGCTGGCGCTCCTCGACGGCCCGCCGAAGCAGCCGCGCCGACGCGGCCTTGTGCGGATGATCGGCGCCGATGAGATACATCGGCACGTTCGCGTCGACGAAAATCACCGCGGCCAGTCGCCGCCGAGATAGCCGCGCTCGATTTCAGCGTTCATCTGATCGATCTCCGCCGTCGGCTGATTCTCTCTGAGGGCGCTCCGGATGGCCGCGAGCTTCCGTGCAAGGTCGCCGGCGGACCGGTCGCTGCGCGCCGCGCGAAGGGCCTGGCGGACCCACTCGGCCACGGTCATGCGCTGTGCGCGCGCCATGCGCTGGATTTCCCGGAATTCCGGCTCCTCGAGCAGCACCTGCAGCCGCTTACTCATACATATGAGTATAACATGAGTATTTACGTGAGTCAGAAATCGGCGGCCGCCGGCGCCGCGGCGAGATGCCGAGATGTTTGCCATCCTCACGTCGATCTCGCCCCTATCAACTTCCACGGCAAATACCCCGGGTACCGCTTGCGCGCCGCGGCGACGACCGCGCGATCGAGCGTCGCGATCGCAACGGCCTCGGTCGTCTCGAGCAGCACTTCGCCGTCGGGCGACACGACGATCGACGGTCCCCCGAGCGCGACGCCCTGTTCCGGCGCAGGCCGGTTCACCGACACGACGTAGGCCGCCGATACCAGCGCGTTTGCCTGCAGCACGAGCCGCCAGCGTGCGAACGTCGCTCGCTCGGTCGCGCGCGGCACGAGAATCGCTTCCGCGCCGGCGGCCGCGAGCGCAAAGGTGCCGATCGGCCGGTTCGCGTCCGAGCAGACCTGGATCCCAATCGGCATCGCGAGCGCATGGACCACGTGGGGCACGTCATCCCCGGCCTCGTAATGGCAGCCCTCGAAGAAGCCCGGCTCGTCCGGCAGATGCAGCTTTCGGTAAGACGCCGCCACCGCGCCCGCCGCGTCGACGAGCAGCGCGGTGTTGTGGCGGCGTCCGGTCGCCGGATCGCGCTCGATGACGCCGCCCAGCACGGCGACGCCGGCGTCGCGTGCGGCCTCCGCCAGAAACCGCGCCCGCGGTCCGCCTGGCGGCTCCGCGTCCTCGTCGCGCGCCACCGGCGTGGCGGGCGACCACGGATTCAGCGGCAGCTCGGGAAGGATCGCGAGATCGACGCCGCGTGCGGCCGCCTCGCGAAGCCGCGCGTAGAGGCGGTCGCGGCCGGTCGCGTCGAAGAACACGTCGCTGATCAGAGCGACCGACAAGCGCTGAGATGCGCCGGCGGCGATCGCGCGGCTAGACATGTGAGGCCGGCTGCGGCATGGGCTGCGTGTAGCTGATGGCCATCCCGACGATGACGACGACGGCCGCGCCGATCAGGTTGTGCCAGAGAAACGCGATCGGCAGCGTGAGCGCAACCGTGATGACGACGGCCATGCCGGCGAGCACGCCGTAGAACGCGCCCCGCGCCGTCGCGCGCCTGGTCAGGATCGCGAGGATGAACACGCCGAGGAGCGACCCGTAGTAGATCGACCCGTACCGGTTGACGACCTCGATCAGCGAGCCCTGGTTCGCCGAGTACATCGCGACGACGCAGGCGAACAGCCCCCAGGCGAACGTCGCCAGCTTGGAGACGCGCAGGTAGTGCGAGTCGCTCGCGTCGGGGACGAGGTGGCGGCGATAGAAGTCGATGATCGTCGCCGTGGCCAGCGCGTTCAGCTCGCCGCCGCTCGCGGACATCGCCGCGGCGAAGATGGCCGCGATCATCAGCCCGACGAGGCCGATCGGCAGCCGCGTCGTGATGAAGGTTGGAAACACGTAGTTGACGTCGCGGTAGCTCTGGTCGCCGGTCGCTTTCTTCACGACGGCCACGGCGTCTGCGCGGACCGCGCGCACGTCCGCATCGGCCGCCAGAAACACGTCGCGGTCTCCCTGCTCTGCCGCGGCCTTTCGAGCGGCGAACGCGCCCTCGAACCTGCGCTCGAGCGCGGCGAACTCGCCGGCGTACGGGCTCGCAGCGATCTGCGCGTCGTACGCGTGGTTGAAGAGCATCGGCGGCTGCTGGAAGAGATAGAAGACGAAGACCAGCACGCCCGATCCCAGAATCAGCAGCTGCAGCGGGATCTTCACGTACGCGCTCATCAGCAGCGAATGCCGCGCCTCGGTCACCGATCGCGCCGTGAGATAGCGCTGCACCTGGCTCTGATCGCAGCCGAAGTACGCGAGCATCAGGAACAGCGCGCCGATCGTCCCCGACCAGAATGTGTAAGTCTTCGTCGCATCGACCGTGAAGTCGATCGCCTGCAGCCGTCCGGTCGCGCCGGCGAGGTGCAGCGCCTGCCCGAGGCTCACGTGCCCGAGAATCCCGTAGAGGAGAATGCCGACCGCCGCCGTCATCCCGAAGACGACGACGAACATCTGCTTGACGTCGGTCCACGCGACCGCCTGGACGCCGCCGAACGTCGTGTACGCGATCATCGGCACGCAGATGGCGAGCACCGTGACCGGCAGGCTCCAGCCGAGAATCGTCGACATGACGACCGCGGGCGCCGCGAGCGTCACGCCGAGCGACATCGCGCGACCCAGCAGGAACAGCAGGCTCGTGAGCGTCCGCGTGCGCAGGTCGAAGCGCCGCTCGAGATACTCGTACGCGGTGTAGACCTTCGCGCGATGGAAGAACGGCACGACCGTCAGCGACAGGATGATCATCGCGAGCGGCAGGCCGAAGTAGAACTGGATGAAGTTGAGGCCGCTCTGGTACGCCTGACCGGTCGTCCCGACGAGCGTGACGGCGCTCATCTGCGTCGCCATCACCGACAGCCCCGCCACCCACCAGGAGAGCGACCGATTGGCGACGAAGTACCCGTCGACCTTGTCCGTGCCCTTCGCGCGCCGGAGGCCGTCGTAGACGATCCATACCAGGTAGGCGACGACGACGAGCCAGTCGAACGCGCGCACTACGAGAAGACGCTGCCGAGCAGCCAGAGCGCGGCGACGATCGCCGCCTCGAGAAGGATCACGCGCACATACGTGGACGTGAGCGCCGGGTCGTGCTCGATCACAGGCGCGCCTTCCGGTCGGCCAGACGCCGCTCGGCCGCGGCCAGCGCATCGGTCGATCTCGTCCACCACTGCCGATCGGTCTCGAGCTGCGCGCGCGAGGCCGCGCTCGCCCGCGCCGTCTCCGCGGGCGCGGGACCGCCGAGGGTCCCTCGCACGTCGACGAAGTGCCGCGCGCTGAGGATCTCGGCGAGCGCCGATTCGGAGTAGGTCAACGGCGTGCCCAGCACCTCGCGCGACGCCTCGGCGACGAGATCCGCCAGCGATCGTCCCCGATTCCGCTCGCTCGCCGCGATGAGCCGCGCCGCAATCGCGTGCGCGGTCCGAAACGGCAGACCATGATCGCGGACCAGCGTGTCCGCGAACTCCGTCAGCGTCGTCCAGCCGTCGGCGGCGCGCGATTCGAGGCGAGCCGCGTCGAATTCCGCCGTCGCCACCGCCGCCGCGACGAGCTTCACCGCGCGCGTGGCGTCGCGGAACATCGAGAAGACGAGCGGCTGCAGGTCGTCCTCGGTGTCGACGATGTCGCCGAACGGCGTGTTGTGGACGGCGGTGAGGATCGCCTGCGTCTGGCCGAGCGCCTTGCTGGCGATCGCGCGCGCGTGCTCGATGGCGACGGGATTCCGCTTCTGCGGCATGATGCTGCTCGACTGCACGAAGCCGTCGCCGAAGCGGACGTAGCTGAATTCCGACGTGCACCACAGCAGCAGGTCCTGCACGAAGCGGCCGAAGCCCGCGAGCAGCACGGCCGCGGCCGACGCGCTCTCGAGCAGGTAGTCCACGGTGGCGATGCTGCCGTACGTGTTGCCGGTCGGGCCGCAGAAGCCGAGCAGGTCGGCCGTGAGGTGGCGATCGATCGGAAACCCGGTGCCGGTGATCGCGCAGGCGCCCAGCGGACTGCGATTGGTGCGATCGTACGCGCCCATCGACCGCGGCGCGTCGCGTTCCAGCTGCTCGACGACGGCGAGCAGGTAGTGCGCCACGGTCGTCGGCTGCGCCCGCTGCGTGTGGGTGTGGACCGCGAAGATCGTCTCGCGATGGCGATCGGCGAGATCGAGCAGCGCCTCGCGCAGGTCGAACGACGCCGCGAGCAGCCCGAGCACCAGCTCGCGCTGCCGCATGCGGTACATCGTCATGTCGATGTCGTTGCGACTGCGCGCCGTGTGCAGCCGGCCGGCGACGTCCTCACCGCACGCCGCGACGATCAGGCGCTCGATGTAGAAGAACAGGTCCTCGCAGGTGCCGTCGTAGACGACCCGCCGCACCTCGTCTTCGGAGATCGAGTCGAGGGCGACGCGGAGCGCGTGCGCGTCCGCCCGCGAGACGATCCCCTGCTCGGCGAGCATGACGAGGTGCGCGTACTGAATCGCCATCAGCGGCGACAGCAGCAGCGCCTTCGCGTCTTCGAAGTTGTCGTTCAGGACGTAGCGGACGTACTCCGGCGCGAATCTCATTCGAAATGTGTAGCGCGAGGCTTCAGCCGAGCGTCCACTCTGCTCAGTATAATGCTCGACGTGACTCGATCATCCCGGGCCGTCGCGCTTGCCGTCGTCTGCGGCGCCGTCGTCGCCCGCGCACAGTCGGGGCCGAACGACACGCGCGCGCGCGACATCTACAAACAGCTCATCGAAATCAACACGACCGACACGCCGGCGGGCAGCGTGACGAAGGCCGCCGAAGCGATGGCCGCTCGCCTGCGCGCCGCCGGCTTCGCCGACGACGACGTGCGCGTGCTCGGCCCGGATCCGCGCAAGCACAACGTCGTCGCGCGCCTGCGCGGCACGGGCGCGCGCCGGCCGATCCTGCTGCTCGCGCACCTGGACGTCGTCGAGGCGAAGCGCGGCGACTGGTCGTTCGATCCGTTCACGTTTCTCGAGAAGGACGGCTATTTCTACGGGCGCGGCACGAGCGACGACAAGGCGATGGCGTCGATCTTCACCGCGAACCTGATTCGGTTGAAGGAGGAAGGCGTCAAGCCGGAGCGCGACATCATCCTGGCGCTCACGGCCGACGAGGAAGGCGGCTCGTTCAACGGCGTCGACTGGCTCGTGAAAAACCACCGCGACCTGATCGACGCGGAGCTCGCCATCAACGAGGGCGGCGGCGGCCAGATGAAGAACGGCAAGGCGCTCATCAACGAGATCCAGGCGAGCGAGAAGGTTTACCAGGATTTCCGGCTCGAGACGCGAAACCCCGGCGGGCACAGCTCGAGGCCGGTGAAGGACAACGCGATCTATCACCTGGCACAGGGGCTGGCGCGGCTCGGCGCCTTCGATTTTCCGCTCGACATGAACGAGGTCACGCGCGGCTACTTCAGCAGGATGGCGGGTCTGCAGAACGATCCCAAAGTCGCCGAGGACATGCGGGCGGTCGCCGCGGCGACGCCGGATCCGCAGGCAGCCGCGCGGCTCGCAGCCGCGTCGCCGTACTACAACGCGCTCATGCGCACGACGTGCGTGGCGACGATGGTGAGCGCAGGCCATGCGCCGAACGCGCTGCCGCAGACCGCGACCGCGAACGTCAACTGCCGCATCCTCCCCGGCCAGGCGCCGGCGGCGATCAAGCAGAAGCTCGAAGAGGTGCTCGCGGATCCGAAGATCGCCATGTCGTTCGTCGACGAGGCCAGGCCGAGCGCGCCGTCGCCGCTGCGGCCGGACGTCGTCGGTGCCGTGGAGTCGATGACGAAAGCGATGTGGCCCGGCGTCATCGTCGTGCCGACGATGGGAACAGGCGCGACGGACAGTCTCTACCTCCGCAACGCAGGGATTCCGTCGTACGGCGTCGAAGGCCTGTTCAGCGAGATCGACGACAACCGCGCGCACGGCAAGGACGAGCGCGTGCGCGTGAAGTCGTACTACGACGCGCTCGAGTTTCAGTATCGGCTGCTCAAGGCGCTGGCGTTCCCGAGATAACGGAGGTTACGGAGAAAACGGAAATCACACAGAGAAGCAGAGAAACGGAGTGTTTTAGATCTTCTCCGTTTCTCCGTTTCTCTGTGTGATTCCGTTAACTCTGTAGCCTCCGTTAACACGAACTCACTTACCGCTCTTCTCCACGGCGCCCCCGTTCGCCACCCACTCGTTCCAGCCGCCGGCGAGCGCGCGCACGTCCTTCACGCCCTGAGCCGCGAGCATGAGCGCCGCACGGGCGCTCGTCACTT
>Ga0114129_10016912_pt1 | contig 10385 bp, 8 predicted proteins | sample RhiMetdeltSRZDD1_FD_80071 | JGI IMG/M metagenome (GOLD analysis project Ga0114129, IMG submission 80071) | Populus rhizosphere microbial communities from Tennessee, USA - Rhizosphere MetaG P. deltoides SRZDD1 (version 2) (version 2) | ecosystem: Host-associated > Plants > Roots > Rhizosphere >... | reverse complement strand
ATGGTATATTCTTGGAAAATGTAAAAATAGTTAGGATACCAATAAATAATGGTTCGAGAGAAAAAATAGAAGGAATTTTAACTATTCCTAAATCTTCAAAAAGTTTAGTAATCTTTGCTCATGGGAGTGGTAGTGGAAGATATAGTCCCAGGAACCAATATGTATCTCGAGTTTTAACTAAGGATGGTCTTTCAACCTTATTAGTAGATCTTTTAACCGAAATAGAAGAAAGAAAAGATTTTGTGACGAAAGAATATAGATTTAATATACCACTTTTAGGGGATAGATTAATTGCTGTCACCGACTGGGTGCTAGACCAAAATAATCAATTAAATAACCTCAATAATACAATAGGTTATTTTGGAGCTAGTACAGGATCAGCAGCAGCTTTAATCGCTGCTGACAAAAGAAATAACAAAATAAGTGCTCTAGTTTCGAGAGGCGGTAGAGTAGACCTAGCTTCAAAATATACTTCGCTTAGACAAATCAAATGCCCAGTTTTATTTTTGGTTGGGGAAAATGATCATCCTGTCATTGATTGGAATCGACAAATTATAGATAAGCAATTGATAAATGTAGACAAGAAAAAATTAATAATTATCCCTCAATCCAGTCATTTGTTTGAAGAATCAGGAAAATTAGATGAGGTAGCAAAATATGCTAGTGGTTGGTTTAGGTGCTATTTTCAAATAAAGGAAAAAATTGATACCAATAAATCTAAAAATGATGATTGATTTGTGTATAACCTTATTACCTAATATTATTCATTAACTATAAAATTTTGAATTAAAAGGTTTTGTATAGAGATAAGTATAATAATCTTAAAAAAAAGTATCTTTCTATGTGTTCTCCAAGAGATTTTGGGAGATACTCCATTAAATCTAATAACGATATCATTAGATTTATAAATTGTTTATGAAGTCACGTCTTCTTTAATTTGATAATTACATAATCAATTATTTTTTCTTTGGACAATTTTTCCATTTTTAATATAGACTTATATAATATGTGTTCAAGAAATGACCCATATTCTGAGGTAATGGCTTTCAGGTGAATATACCGATTTTTAATATAGTACTCTGATAGAGGTTCGTATACTAATGAACCGATATTTATTATCTCAATAATTTCAAATTTTTCACTTTTTAATATTTTTAGTATATCATTCAGGACATAATGTTCTGAGGCCCAAGTAAAAGAAAGAATTCCTAGTTTAACTAAATTTTTGAGAGGGTTGAATAGTTTAGTGATAACTGGTATTGCAATAACAAAAATGCCATCTCTTTTTAATATATAGTTGACTTCTTGAACGAATTCAGTTAACGGTTTAAAGTGTTGAGCAGATTCTAAAGCTATTAGTCTATCTATTGATTGTTTATTAAATGGTAACTTAATAGCGGTACTGTTTAATAGATAAATATCATTTAAATTTTTACTTGAATTTTTTTGGAAAGGATATTGTTTCTTTATGTTATTTGCGAAATTAAGATGATGATGATTAATATTAATACAATAAATTTCTAATAGCGGATATTCATTTTTCCAAAATATCGCGGGTGAAGATAAACCGCTTCCAACATCTACAAGTGCTTTACCTGAATCAAGATCTGCTAATTTCCCTGTTATTTTACATAAATTCTCTTGTGCTTCTGATGGGTTATCAATGCCGTCTGGCCAATATCCAAAATTAAGCATATTACTTCCTGTTGTAATAGACATTAGCGGTGATAGAAAACTATACAAATTAATGACATCTCGTTGATTACGTCGAACGCCCCATAATAAAGCATTAAATGGATTAATTAATATCACAATAATAAATAAAATTCAAACAATTAAAACTAATATTTGTTTTTGTAATCAACGGTATCATTTATCTAAAATATTTATTTATTCCTATTCAATATTCTTACCTTATGGCTAGCTCATTGATTTTCTTTCTGCTTAGATGATGTATTGTTTTTTTGAAACTTTCAAGAATAATTATAAGAATATTGCATAAGAGATAGGGTGACTTCGAAGTGTAAGATAAAACAAAATATTAAGCATATTTAACATATCGATATTATTATAATTGTAAGTAACAAAAAAATTTATTATTTTCTAATAAAAATAAATTAAAAAGAAAATGTATATCCACCGGCATGTGATTTAGTTGGATTAAAAATATTACAAAATTTATCATTTGAGAAGGGGATGTGATAGTTAGAATCAACTATCAGTATAATTGAATACATAGAGGTTGTTATGACGACTATCCGTAAACAATAATGATAATCATTATCTATAAAATTTTATCGGTATAAACTATAACCAAAAAATAAACTTCATCCAATACATAAGTAGTATTGGTCTTGTTAATATAATCAGGTTTCAATATTCAATCAAATTCTTTTTAAAAAATATAAGAAAAGAATTTTGTACTAGTATTGTTTAATTTATCTGGTTTATGGAACTCCTTTGATAACAGTGCTGTTTATTGGTACTAAAGCCTTTTCTTTTATAACTTTATTGAGTATATTTAGATCAAATATATTAGATAAATCAGGTTGTGTATCTCCTAGAAACCCTAATTTAAAAGCATCATCTGCTGATTTATAAAGTGACTGTTGAATAGGATCATAAGTAAATTCCAACCTTGTCAGTGATTGTTGTAATACATCTTCTGCTATTGTCTGTCCAGTAAGTTTTTTCAATTCTGTATTAAACGTTTTAATTGCTTCTTGTTTATTGTCATTTATCCATTGAGTTTCCTCGATGTTGGCTTTAAGTAAATTTTCAATAACATCTGGATTTTGCTTTAAATAGTCTGTTCGGACAAGGATCAAGCCGGTAACAAATTTCCCATCAGGCCATAAATCACGTTCATCCAAAAATAATTTACCATTCGCATCCTTAATCAATCGTTCTCCCCACGGTTCAGGAACCCAAGCTCCATCAATGTCTTTTTTCAAAAATAATGTTAATATATCTGAATTTTTTGCTGGTAATATATGCACATTCCCTTGATTTTCTACTGTCTTATATCCGTGTTCTAATAAGTAATTTCTCAAGGCTACATCTTGCGTATTACCCAATTGAGGTGATCCAAATTTTTTATTTGCAAAATCTGAAGGAGAATTAATTCCGGAATCACTTCTTATTACAAAGACGGCTCCACCACTAGTAGCACCTGATATTATTCTTACATCCTTTCCTTCTGATATTACATAACCATTAATTGCAGGGTTTGGGCCTACATAAGTAGCATCAACTTGTTTTGCAAACAGTGCCTCTATAGCGGAAGGGCCTGCATTGAATATAAAGGGCTTAATTTCTACGTTAGCCCCTAAGACTTTTTGAAAATCTCCATTTCCGATACCTATAACAGCTTGGGCATGATTTATGTTAGGAAAATATCCTATTTTTAATACTTTCTTTTCTTCTGTTTGAGAAAATGACTGTTGTGCTGCAGTAAAAATAATCGTAATTCCTAAAATAGTTGCTATGATTATACTCGTAGCTGAATTATATTTTTTATTCATAGGATAATTTGAGTAAGTCGATATAATAATGCTCTTAAATATGAATAATTTAACGAATATATGTATTTTTTTCCAACTATTAACAATTAAAATCATAATAAATTAATTATAATAATTTAGAAGTCGATCATTAATACGGAAATAATAATGAGATCATATCGTAATAGAACTAGGTTCATATATTTTTTTTCTAGCATCCTTAGGATCTAAAATCTCAACTATCGCCCGTTGACGTTTTAGTTCGCCTATTGATGCTTGTACGGTTCTTCTAGGTAGCTCGCTAATTTGCATTAATTCAGTCTGATCAATGGGATGGAATGATTTAATTATAAAAAAAATAAATTTTACTGCGGGTCCGCCTGAGAGAATTCTAAAATTATAATTATTTTGCTGATCAAAAGAAATTTCCAATTTTGAAAAAACTTTTCTTCTACTCCATTCTATTATACCAACTTGAAAAGGATCTATTAAACCTAAATTTACCCTTTCTCCAAATTTTGAAATTAAATTTATCTGTAGCGACTCCCTATCTGTTTCAAAAATAAAATTATTTTGAGAATATGTTGATATCAAAGAAGATATAAATCTCCAATTAGTACTTTTATTAAAAATACTTAGATCAAATTTTTGGTCTATTTCTAAAATTACCTTTGTTTTGCTAGTTTTGCTAATTTTAAGTAGATCTCCAATTCTTTCCAAAATTTTGTCATTATATATATTATTACCCAAATTTTTTTTGTTAAATTTCCATTGTAATTCTAAATTAAACGAACTTGAAATGTCTGAAATGAATTGATTGTCCTCAAAATTATTTTTCATATCTACTTCTACTTCTAATATGTTAAATCCGAATGATAAAATCTCACGAAGATATTCATTTAAAGTATTATTTGCTAGTGCGTAATTTGTAACTTTACTATCAATTGCTACTGCGATATTATGTTCATGGTAAAATTTTATTCTTCTATCGAGTTCCGTTGGAGAGTATAATAGTAAACATGATTGAGGTATTTCTACTGAATCAACAAATGAAACTATATTTTTAAAATTCTCAATATCTAATGGTTGTATTTTATCTATAATGGATGTAATACCCTCATAACGTGGTTTTGCATTATCTGTACGATCTAATGTGAGCATTTTGTTAAGCAAACATTATGGAATTAATTAATTCGATATTAATGAATTATTAAACATGTAAAAAAATAATAATATGTGAAAAATAGGCATATAATATGTATACAAGTAAGCATAAACAATATAAGAAAATAGTTATGGAAGTATTATACTATTTTTGTAATTATTAGAACTTTTGCATGATAGAATAATAAATAAACATACTATTAATTTTAAATGGTCTTGATATGAATTGTATAATAGAAAGTAAATATTTAAGAGACAGAACCACTCATAGTATTATTCTTCAATTTGTATGCAAATTTTACCCATAAACTTAGTATTAAGCACATTTAAGACCAATTAAATATAATATATCGCCGGTATATGATATGATGCAATTCAAAAATCAATCTTCTTCACATCAGAAAGTATTCTTGAGTTTAAAGAATGTTTCTAAGAAATATGCTCAACGAAATTCCGAATCCAATACAGTTTTAGAAAATATCAATATTCAAATTTTAGATGGTGAGATTGTTACAATTTTAGGAAAATCCGGGTGTGGTAAATCAACCCTTCTTAATTTAATTGCAGGATTTGAAAATTCTTTTGGTGGCGAAATTTTACTTAATGGAAAACCTGTAAAAGATATAAGCCCAGAACGTATAATGATGTTTCAAGAATCAGCTCTTTTTCCTTGGCTTACTGCTTTTCAAAATGTTGAATTTGCATTAAAAATGGCAAAAGTTCCCAAATATCAACGAGAAAAACAAGCAAAGCATTATTTAAAGACTGTAGGTTTATCTGATTATTCAAATTCTTATATTCATCAACTTTCGGGCGGAATGAAACAACGAGTATCTTTAGCTAGAGCTTTATCATTAAATCCTAAAATTTTGCTGATGGATGAACCATTTGCAGCCTTAGATATAACAATTAAAAAAACCTTATACAAGGAACTTTTGAACCTACATAAAAAAACTAGAAAAACTATACTATTTGTTACTCATAATATAAATGAGGCTGTGTTACTAGGAGATAGAGTTATTGTAATGTCTCCTAGACTCTATGGTATAAAGAAAGAATATGCTATCGATATCCCTAAGGATCAAAGAGATGATAATCTGTCAATCAAAAATATAATAAACCAGATTACAGCTGATCTTTACGATAACGCTTAACTTTAAGGTTTGAAAAGTTTGGAAACACAGATAAAAAGTAATTCGAAAAAAGTAAGCTTAAGCAATAAACTAGTAAATAAGATACTAAACAAGGACACATTAAGTTTAGTTATTTTCATCAGTGTATTCCTAGCAGTATGGCAATTAGTTTACATGGCAGAAGTTTTACCAAAGTTATCTCTTCCTTCCCCACTTGCAGTAGGTCAAACCATTACAGAATTGGTGTTGGATTTCACTTTAGTTAAAGGTACAGCCTTCACATTATGGCGATTGTTTTTAGGATTTCTAATATCACTTACACTTGGATTGATTATAGGATTGCTCATGATTAAATTTCAGCAATTTGGTAAGACCATGAGTTCATTTGCTGTAGGACTCCAATCCTTTCCGAGTATTGCTTGGATTCCATTTGCAATATTATTGATAGGATTCAATGATTCCGGAATACTTTTTGTGGTTGTGATGAGTTGTGTGTTTTGGTAATGCTCTCGACTTATTCTGGGCTTAGGAATGTCCCACCGATCTATATTCGAGCAGCCCGAAATATGGGAGCAAAAGGTTTTACACTCTTCAGATATGTATTGATTCCAGCTGCTACTCCTACTTTAATAATGGGAATGAGGCAGGCTTGGTCATTCGCTTGGCATGCTCTAATTGGAGCTGAAATGTTAATTACTACTTTGGTAGGACTAGGATATATACTATCAGTAGGAAGAGAATTCTCTAATATGAGTCAAATTATAGCTACAATGATTGTAATTTTTACGATAGGTTTGATATTTGACAGAGTAGTTTTTATAAAAATTGAAGAAAAAATTCGAGATAGATGGGGTTTAGATCAGCAAAAAATTGACTAAATGTATCCAAATATCATCTTAATAAATTAAATAGTAGGAAATTTGACTTTACTTATTGATATAATAGAGTCGAATCTGTCAAAAAGAATAATAACTGTAGAGATTTAATCGAGGTACAATCATATTCTAGTAGCATAGAATAATCCTATTCCAATAATAAAGGAGGTGCTAGTAGTATTTTTCTTAAATTACTACAACCATTTTATTGTTGAGATTCATGTAAAAATAATATTTAAATAAATATAAATTAATGAACAATTATTTCTAACTTATCGCTATTTTATCAAAATTTAGTTTATTTTTTTTGCAGTTTGGACATTGACTAAGTTTAAATAAGTTCATTAAAATAGTGGCAAACCAAAAACATGCATCACATAATACAAATCTGCAATTCTTTTTGTCGTAATATTGTTTATTTACAGTTATATTGGATTGAGCAGTTCTTCCCTGTTTATCGTCAAGATGTTCTTCTACCCATTGTGTATCAACAAGAACCTCTGGATGTACATATTTAGTTTTCGTAATTTGTGCCATAATATTAATTATAATGTAAGATATATTATTGCTAGGATATACGTAATTTTTTTAAATTATGTGTAAAATAAGTAGGCTTTATTCCTTACAATTTCAGATAATTTAGCTTGAAAAAATATAAGAGGCTTTATCTAATAGTCTAAAAGGGGTATTGAAATTTATTTTAATTGTTTTTTCTTTTTACACATTCCAATATTTTTGCATAACATAATGTAGGAACATAAGATAATAATTAATAGCTTAGATACAAATATCATATTACAAGTAAATTAAAATATAATCCATACAAATTCTATTAAAAATTGTTAAAATTAATTAGTTCCATTAATCATTAATGTTTAATTCTTATTGAATAATAAATATACTATTTTTATTGAGAATTGAAAATAGATTAATAAATAACTTTACCAATAATTACTATTTTGTACTAATAATACATATATTCCGCAAAAATAGCATATTTGACTTAAATTATATTAGTATTGAATTATTCATGAAATATTGAACATTCAGACATCAAAACTACAATTAGATAAATGGATGAAAGAAATGATACAAGTAGAAGAACATCTTAGGAAAATATCTTTACCTTATCATAAATATTTTATTAGCTGTTCATCATGTAAATGGAAAGTCTCCTATTCAGAATCATCCGAGTATTTTATCATCAATAATAATATCAGTTGTCATAATTGCAAGGAAGGAAGAATAACATTAAAATATTCAAGTATGTAAAGTTATGATATTATTTATTGAATTGTGAATTGTGACCTAATAAGATAAATAAGATTTTCTCTTATTTATTTTAAAAGCGATTTAATTTAGAAAAATAATTAATTAAGATCCCTACTACCACTATAATATCTCATTACTCACAATTAACTTGTAAAATAGCCATTTCTTAAAATTAATTTGGAAATATACTTGAATATACTAATAAATATTTTATATAATGTAATTCATTAAAATTATATATCTAAAAAATATATGTTTATAAATTATTTAAACAAATCAATAGGTTCAAATCGAACCATCATTAGTAAGATGATAGACCTTCCTTCTAACATCATCTAGACTATTTGTTTCATATATTAAGCCTTGTTCTTTCAAATCATCTATTGAAGCCTGAACGGTTCTTCTAGCTAGATTTGATAGATGGATTAATTCGCTTTGCTCAATTGGACTTTTATTTTGTAGAATAAAATAAATAAACTTTGTAGCGGGTCCTCCTTCTGCACCTTTCTTTGCAGTAGATATACTAAAGCTTGCTTTTGACAGAAATCCCCTTCTTAATGATTCGATTGATGCAACATTTTCTATTTTTATTTCTGCTAAATTGACCCTCTCTCCAAATTCTGCTATCAATGCAGCCTGTTGGACTTCTAATGGAGCTTCGAATATGATATTATCAGGAGAAATATTTGACGTAATAGCGCCTAGAACATTCCATTTGATATTGCCTTTTTCATCATAAATGCCAACACTATAACCTAAATTTGCTTCTATAATAACCTGGTCTTTGGTAATATTCAAAGCTTCATTGATTTTATTAATTGTCATTTCTGTGGTCAATTGCCTCCTTGGATCTTTTTTTCCTATTTTCCAGTGATGTGCTAATCCGTGAGATCCTATTATCTTAGAAATCTTTTTCTTTTGTTCTTCATTTATTTGAAGATTGTTCTCTCCTATTTCAATGATATCAAATCCTAGTGACGCTGTTTCTTTTACAAATTGTTCAAACACATTTTCTGTAATTGCATATTCTGTCAGTGTACTGCCTGTAGATACTAAAACATTATTTTCATGATAAAATTTGATCCTCTCAATTAATTGTTCTTCTGGTATTAAGAGAGGATAGGCCCCGTATATCTTGACAATATCTATCATTGGAGAAATAATAGAAAAGTTTTCTTTATCAAATCCTTGGAATTTATCTATTATGTATGTAATTCCTTGATGTCTTGGTTTTTTATAATCAACCCTTTTATCGGACAATTGATCGAGCAAGTTATGATAGATTAAATGTTTTACCTATATTGACATTTTGATATATTCATATTTTCTTCGACAAATATTAATTACGAACAAAAGTTTCATATAATATGTAAATTTTGCATATTATTTAATATAAAAATTAATTATTCCTTCTTAAGTTGAGTTGAACTTTAGGTAATTTATATTTGTTCTTAATATTTCCTTAAGAATAAGGGATTATTTGCTATAATAATCCCATAATCTATTATAACAAATTAGGTTTTTGACGTATTCATAACTATATCATTTTTCAATTCGGTTTCCAATAAGATTGCCCCATTCAGTCCATGATCCATCATAATTTTTAACGTTCGGATAACCTAACAGATACTTTAATACAAACCATGTATGTGAAGAGCGTTCACCAATTCTACAGTATGTTATAATATCTTTATCTTTTGTAACTTCTTGATCCTCATATAATTTACGTATTTCTTCTACGGTTTTAAATGTCCCATCTTCTGCTATTACCTGAGCCCAAGGGACATTTTTAGCCCCAGGAATATGTCCTCCCCTTTGTGCACCTTCAGTTGGATATTCTGGAGGAGCTGTAATTTCTCCTCGATATTCACCTTCACTTCTAACATCCACTAATGATAACTGGAAGTTTCTTCTGCTTACTAATGCATTTTTAACTTGGACGAGGAATGCTCTTATATCATCATTTGGCTCGATTTTTTCATCTAATTGATAATTTCCCTTAGGATAATTCACAACTTCTTTGCTAATTGGCCTATCTTCTTCTAACCATTTCTTCCTTCCACCGTCTAAAAGTCGTACATCGTTATATCTATAATATTTAAACACCCAAAAAGCAAATGCTGCAAACCAATTGTTAAAATCTCCATATAGTATCACTGTAGTGTTATTATCAATCCCATTAATTTGAAGCAATGTTTGGAAATCATGTATATTCAATATATCTCTGGTTATAGGATCATTGACATCCTTTTTCCAATCAATTAATATCGAGGTGGGTATATGACCTAAGTTATAATTCGATTTTGGATCATAGTCTACTTCAACAATTCTTACATGTTTATCGTCAAGATGTTCTTCTACCCATTGTGTATCAACAAGAACCTCTGGATGTACATATTTAGTTTTCGTAATTTGTGCCATAATATTAATTATAATGT
>Ga0114129_10016910_pt1 | contig 10386 bp, 6 predicted proteins | sample RhiMetdeltSRZDD1_FD_80071 | JGI IMG/M metagenome (GOLD analysis project Ga0114129, IMG submission 80071) | Populus rhizosphere microbial communities from Tennessee, USA - Rhizosphere MetaG P. deltoides SRZDD1 (version 2) (version 2) | ecosystem: Host-associated > Plants > Roots > Rhizosphere >... | reverse complement strand
CTGGTAATTGGATTGAGGAACTGGGAATCGGATTGAGGAACTGGGAATTGGATTGAGGGACTTGGATGGATTGCGTGATTGGATTGCGCGTCCAATCCATCAACCTCGATCAATACAACAATTCAATTACTCGATTACCCGATTACCCGATTCCCCGATTCAGTCGCCATATATAAGGTTGTGGCCCGGACGCCTGAAACAGGCGGTTTCGGGCCATTTTTTTTGTCCCTGCTTGCGGAATCCCGAGTGAACGGCAATAATCGCCGGTCAATCAGCCAATCCAATTACCCAATTACCCAATTACCCGATTACCCGATTACCCGATTACCCGATTCCCAGATTTCAGGAGTCAAAGAATGTCACGAAAAGCAGTGTCCATTGTGTTGTCGCTCGCGGCGCTTGCCGTGGCGCTCGCATGGGTCGCGCCAAGAGTCGCAGGACAGCAGACCTCGGCCTTCCCGACCACGAGAAACGGTGAGTGGCCCATGTACACCGCCGATCTGAAGGGCAGCAAGTACTCGCCGCTCGATCAGGTCAACGCGACGAACTTCAACAAGCTCGAGGTTGCCTGGCGCTTCAAAACCGACAACCTCGGCACTCGGCCCGAGTACAAGCTCGAAGGCACGCCGATCATGGTCAAGGGCAACATCTACACGACCGGCGGGACGCGCCGGTCGGTCGTGTCGCTCGACGCGAAAACGGGCGAGCTGAACTGGGTGTACAGCCTGCGCGAAGGAACGCGCGCCGCGATCGCCCCGCGCCAGCTGTCCGGCCGCGGCGTCAACTACTGGACCGACGGCAAGGGCGACGAGCGCATCGTGTTCGTAACGACCGGGTACCGTCTGGTCGAGCTGAACGCCAAGACCGGACAGCCGGTCACGAGTTTCGGACGCCAGGGCATCGTCGATCTGAAGGAAGGCGTCGTCTACGGGAACAACCAGCAGATCGAGCTCGAGACCGGCGAGATTGGCTTGCACTCCGTGCCGACGGTGACGAAGGAGCTGATCATCGTCGGATCGGCGTTCAAGGAAGGCATGACCGTCATCACCCACAACAACTCCAAGGGCATCGTGCGCGCGTATGACGCCCGCACCGGTCGCCGGGTGTGGACGTTCAACACCATTCCACGGCCCGGCGAGTTCGGGAACGACAGCTGGGAAGAGAACTCGTGGGCGTTCAACGGCAATACCGGCGTGTGGACCGCCATCATGGCCGACGAAGACGCCGGTCTCGCGTACCTGCCGATCGAGACGCCGACGTCGGACTTCTACGGCGGTCACCGGCCCGGCAACAACCTGTTCGCCGAAAGTCTCGTCGCAGTCGATTTGAAAACCGGCGTCCGCAAGTGGCACTTCCAGCAGATTCACCACGGCATCTGGGATCACGACAACTCGTCGCCGACGCTGCTCGTCGATGCCACCATCGACGGTCAGCCGCGGAAGCTCGCGGCCCAGCCGAGCAAACAAGGATGGCTGTACGTGTTCGATCGCATCACCGGCCAGCCGATCTGGCCGATTCCCGAGATGCCGGTGCCGGCCTCAGACGTCCCGGGCGAGAAAGCGTCGCCGACGCAGCCGATTCCGAGCAAGCCGCCGGCGTACTCGCGGACGTTCATCGGCATGGACGATCTGATCGACTTCACGCCGGCACTGCGTCAGCAGGCGCTCGAGGCGCTCAAGAACTACCGCTGGGAGCAGGTGCCGTACGTACCGCTCGTCCTCGGGTCGCTGACCGGCAAACGCGGCACGATCAATATCGGCAACACCGGCGGCGGCGTGAACTGGCCGGGTTCGTCCTTCGATCCGGAAACGCACATCGCGTACATTCAGGCCGCCAACGCAGGTGTGACCAGCGGATCGCTGAGAACTCCGCCCGCGGGATTCTCGGATATCCGTTACGTGTCGGGCGTGGAAGGAACCGAGTTCCGCGTCGCGGAAGGACCCGGTTTCGGCAGCGCCGCCGAAGCGCCGGAGGTCAGCGCCAGCCAGGCGCGTCTGAACGCGTTGATGGCTCGCGGCGGTCAGCCGCCGGCGGCGGGCGGTGGACGCGGACGCGGTGCAGCAGCCGAACCGGCTGCTGGCGGTGGGCGCGGCGCTGCTCCGGCAGGCGGAGCGCCTGCAGCAGGTGGCGGCGGGAATCCTCTCAATCCGCAGGGCCTGCCGCTCGTAAAACCGCCCTACGGCGTGCTCGCAGCAATCAATCTCGATCGCGGCGACCTGATGTGGCGCGTACCGCACGGCGATACGCCCGACAACGTGCGCAACAGCCCGGCCCTCGCGGGTCTGAACATTCCGAAGACCGGACAGCAAGGCAGCGTCGGTCTGATGGTCACCAAGACGCTCGTGATCCTTGGCGACCCGCAGGTGACCACGCCGCCTGGCCGTCCGCGCGGTGCGATGCTGCGCGCCTACAACAAACAGACCGGCGCTGAGGTCGGCGCCGTCTGGATGCCGGCACCGCAGAGCGGATCGCCGATGACCTATTCGGTCGACGGCCGTCAGTACATCATCGTGGCGGTGAGCGGCGGCAACTACTCAGGCGAGTACATTGCTTTCGCGCTGCCGACGAGCGAAATCCGGCCCAGCCAGAACTGACGCGTGCGGATCGGGTAATTGGGTAATTGGGTAATCTGGTAATTGGATGGGGCGATTGGGGCATTGGTGGATTGGATTGCGTCGTTGGCCAATCCAATCCCACAATCCTGCAATGCAACAATCCAATTACCCAATTACTCGATTCCCCAATTACTCGATTCCCCGATTCCCCGCCCTTCCTTCTATAATCTCGCAGGATCCAACTGCTGTTTCCGTTCAATCCGCCAGGGAGTCATTCATGACAGGAAGACTGTTTCGCATCGCACCGGCGCTCGTGCTGGTCGCTGTCGTGGCGACGCTCGTCGCGCCGCGGCTCTCGGGCCAGGCGAGCCCGATGCCCAGCACCAGGAACGGCGAGTGGCCGATGTACACCGCCGACCTGCGCGGCAGCAAGTACTCGCCGCTCGATCAGATCAACGCGAGCAACTTCAGCAAGCTCGAAGTCGCCTGGCGCTTCAAGACCGACAACCTCGGTCCCCGCCCGGAGAGCAAGCTGGAGGGGACGCCGCTGATGGTCAAAGGCGTCGTCTACGCCACGGCCGGCACGCGCCGGGCGGCGGTCGCGCTCGACGCGAAGACCGGCGAGATGCTGTGGACCTATCGCCTGGACGAGGGCGAGCGCGCCACACGCTGGGCGCCGCGCCAGCTGTCCGGCCGCGGCCTGTCGTACTGGACCGACGGCAAAGGCGACGAGCGCATCTTCTACGTCACGACCGGCTATCGGCTCGTCTCGCTCAATGCCAAGACCGGCCAGCCGATCCAGAACTTCGGCACGCGCGGCATCCTCGATCTCAAAGTGGGCGTCGTGATCGGGAAGGATCAGCAGATCGATCTCGAGAAGGGTGAAATCGGCCTGCACTCGACGCCGACCGTGGTGGGCGACACGGTGATCGTCGGCTCGTCGATGTTCGAGGGTCTCGGCTACCGCTACAGCACGAACTCCAAGGGTCTCGTCCGCGCCTTCGACGTCCGTACCGGCAAACAGATCTGGCGCTTCAACACGATTCCGTATCCCGGCGACTTCGGCAACGACTCGTGGGAGAACGGCTCGTGGGCGTGGACCGGCAACGTCGGCGTGTGGACGCAGATCAGCGTCGATCCCGAGGCTGGCCTCGTGTATCTGCCGGTCGAGACGCCGACGATCGACGAGTACGGCGGAAACCGACCGGGTGCCAACCTTTTCGCGGAGAGCCTCGTCGCGGTCGATCTGAAAAACGGCCAGCGCAAGTGGTTCTTCCAGTTCGTGCATCATCCGCTCTGGGATCACGACATGTCATCGGCGTCGCTGCTGGTCGACGCAACCATCGACGGCAAGCCGCGCAAGCTCCTGGCGCAGCCGAGCAAGCAGGGCTGGCTCTACGTGTTCGACCGGATCACCGGCCAGCCGATCTGGCCGATCCCGGAGACGCCGGTCCCGCAGTCCGACATCCCCAACGAGAAGACGTCGGCGACGCAGCCGATCCCGAGCGCGCCGCCGCCGTATTCGCGGACGTTCGTGAGCATGAACGATGTCATCGACTTCACGCCGGCGCTCCGGCAGCAGGCGCTCGACAATCTGAAGCGCTATCGCTGGGAGCAGAGTCCGTACGTGCCGCCGACGCTCGCTCCGAGCGAGGGCGGAAAATGGCTCGGCGCCGTGAACATCGGCAACACCGGTGGCGGTGTGAACTGGCCGGGCTCGGGCTTCGATCCCGAAACCTCGATCTTCTACACACAGGCCAGCAACTCCGGGGTCACCAACGCCTCGTTCGGTGGCGAGGAGTTCGCGCAGATTCGCGTCGAGAACCAGAAAGTGCGGTTGCCGCGCTGGGAGGCTGAGCCGAACTACGGACTGCCTGGCTCGCGCGGACGCGGGGCTGGACCGGCGGGCGGTCGCGGCGGCGACGGCCGCGGCGCAGCTCCGGGAGGACGCGGCGGCGCGCCTGAAGCGGCGGCCGGTGGCCGCGGCGCAGCGCCGGCCGGCGCGCCCGGTGGTGGCGGCGGCGGGCGAGGCGGTCTGACCGCGGGCCTCGACGGATTGTCGATCGTGAAGCCGCCGTACGGCGTGATTTCGGCGATCGATCTCAACACTGGCACGCTCAAGTTCCAGGTGCCGCACGGCGACACGCCGGACAACGTGCGCAACCATCCGCTGCTCAAAGGGATGAACATTCCCAAGACGGGTCAGGGCGGCAGCGTCGGCGTGCTGATCACCAGGACGGTTGTCGTCGCGGGTGACCCGCAGGTCACCGCGCCGCCGGGACGGCCGCGCGGCGCGATGCTCCGCGCTTACAACAAGCAGACCGGCGAGCAGGTCGGCGAAGTCCTGATGCCGGCGCAGATCAGCGGATCGCCGATGACCTACATGGTCGACGGTCGCCAGTACATCATCGTCGCGGTCAGCGGCGGCAACTACAGCGGCGAGTACGTCGCGTTCGCGCTGCCGCAGAGCGAGGTGCGCCCAACGAACCAGGGCGCGCAGTAAAAGTACGTAGGCCCCGAGCTTTCCACCTCCGCTCGCGAAGTACGCGCGAGCTAACGGTGGACCCGCCGTAGCCTTGGCGAAGACGGGTAGCTCGGGCGCGGCGCGTCCCGACCTTTCACATCGGGCCGGCGTCAAAACAACAGGCATACCGGGCCCGCGCGGAACACCGTGCGGGCCCTTTTTTTTGCCAATCGAGCTCGTCGATGGATCGTCACCGCACGTTGGATCGTCACCGTACGTTCCCGGGCTTCTGGCCGACCGAGCGGCCGGCGTGGTGGGGCGATGCCGTCGTCAGCGTCGGGCTGATCGTGATCCTGTATATCGGCGCGCGTCTGGCGTTCGGCGCGCCGGCCGTCATCAGGGGGCGTGGCATTTCGCTGTCTCCGGTAGCACTCCCCTACTACGCGTTGCTGTCGCTCGGACGCATGACGGCCGCGTACGCGCTCTCACTTGCCTTCACGCTCGTGTATGGTTACAAGGCCGCATTCGATCGTCGCGCGCGGCGCGTCCTCCTGCCGCTGCTCGATGTACTTCAGAGCGTCCCGATTCTGTCGTTCCTCCCGGTCGTTCTGCTCAGCCTGACCGCCGTGCTGCCGCAGTCGGTGGCGGTCGAGCTTGCCGCCATCATTCTGATCTTCACCAGCCAGGTCTGGAATCTGACGTTCGCGTGGTACCAGTCGCTCCGAACGGTCCCGCACGAACTGCGTGAAGCGGGCCGCATCTTCCAGCTGCGCGGCGCCCTGCGGCTGACAACCATCGAGCTCCCCTTTGCGGCCATCGCACTGATCTGGAACAGCATGATGAGCTGGGCCGGCGGCTGGTTCTTCCTGATGGCCGCTGAAATCTTCACGGTGGGTCAGCGCGACTTCCGCTTGCCTGGATTGGGCGCGTACCTCAGCGAAGCGGCCGCAGCCGGCGACGCCCGTGCCATCGCGTTCGGGATCGCGACGCTGATCGTCGTCATCGTCGCGCTGGATCAACTGGCGTGGCGGCCGCTGCTCGCGTGGGCCGATCGATTCAAGGTGGAGCTCGTTGAAAGCACCGACCCGCCACGATCATGGTTCTACGACGCGCTGCTGGCGTCGCGCCTCTTTGCGCTGTTCCGAGCGCGCGGCCACCATGCGCTGCAATGGATCGACGATCGGACGCGAAACGGCGAACCGCCGTTGACCGACGGCACACAGTGGACGGTGTCGCAACGCATCCGGCAACTGCTCTGGCTCAGTGCCGCAATCGGCCTGGCGTACGGAAGTGTCCGCGCGGCCATCATGTTGCTGGGCGTACCTCTCAGCGACTGGGAAGAGATTGGCGTAGGAACCGCCGCGACGCTGCTGCGGGTCACGGGCGCGCTGGCAATCGCGCTCGCCTGGACGATCCCGCTGGGCGTCGCGATCGGGCTCAACTCGCGCCTCGCGCGCTGGTGTCAGCCGCTCGCCCAGATCGCGGCTTCGGTGCCGGCCACGGCGCTGTTCCCGGTACTGTTGCTGGCGGTGCTGCGCGTCGCCGGTGGCATGAACATCGCGGCGATCGTACTGATGCTGATGGGCACCCAATGGTACCTGCTGTTCAACGTGATCGCCGGCGCAACCGCGATCCCGCAGGACCTCAAGTACACCACGGCGCTCCTCGGAATGGGCCGTGTCGACCGCTGGCGCACGCTGCTACTGCCGTCGCTCTTTCCGTACCTCGTGACCGGCGCCATCACGTCGACCGGCGGCGCCTGGAACGCCAGCATCGTCGCCGAATACAGCACGTTCGGCGGCCGCACGGTCAGAACGACCGGACTGGGTGCGCTCATTTCTCATGCGACGGCGGAAGGCGCCTATCCGCAGCTCCTCGCCGCGACGCTGACGATGATCCTGATTGTGACGCTGTTCAACCGCCTGGTGTGGCGACGGCTCTACCGTCTGGCGGAAGAACGGTATCGGATGGAGTGACGTGACGGACCGAGTGGAGCTCGTGCGCGTCGATCACGTGACGCAAACCTATACGACCGGTGCCCGTGCTTTCACCGCCATTGAAGACGTGAGCCTCTCGCTCGCCGAGGGCGAGTTCGTCGCTCTGCTCGGACCATCCGGCTGCGGCAAGAGCACGCTGCTGCGGATGATCACCGGTCTTCAGCGCCCCACGGCGGGACGCGTGTGGTATCGCGGCGAAGCGCTGGCGGGCGTGAATCGCCACGCGACGATCGTCTTTCAGAGTTTCGCGCTGTTCCCGTGGTTGACGGTGCAGGAAAACGTCGAGGTCGCGCTGAAGGCGCGTGGGATGTCGGCGGCGCTCCGCGCGAGCCGCGCGCTCGCCCTGCTCGACCGCGTCGGCCTCGACGGGTTCGAGAACGCTTACCCGCGCGAGCTGTCCGGCGGGATGCGCCAGAAGGTCGGATTCGCGCGCGCGATGGCGGTCGAGCCGGAGCTGCTCTGCATGGACGAGCCGTTCTCTGCGCTCGACGTGTTGAGCGCGGAAGCACTCCGCGGCGAGCTCCTCGAGCTGTGGAGCGCCGGACGGATTCCGACGAAGGCGATCCTCATGGTCACGCACAACATCGAAGAGGCAGTGCTGATGGGCGACCGCATCGTGGTCATGGAGAAAGATCCGGGCCGGGTCGTCGCCGAAGTGGCCGTGCCGCTCGCCCAGCCGCGCCACAAGAAGTCGACGGAGTGCCAGATGCTCGTCGACCACGTGTACGAGCTCCTCGCGGGCCAGACGAAGACCGAGCCGGAAGAGCTCGGCACCGCCCCCGGGGAGCCGGGACTCACACGCGGACTGCCGAATGTGACGGTCAACCAGCTGGCCGGGTTTCTCGAGCACCTCGTGCATCTCCAGACCGATCGCGCCGACATGTTCCGCCTGGCCGACGAGCTGCACATGGACTCCGACCGCGTCCTGCGTCTGGCCGAAACCGCCGAACGGCTCGGTTTCGCGGTCGTCGACCACGGCGATCTCGCGGCGACGCCGCTCGGCGAGACGTTTGCCGAAGCCAGTATTCAGGCGCGAAAAGAAATTTTCGCGACGCGGGTCCGCCGAGTGCCGATCGTCAACTGGCTCCTGGACATGCTGCGCGCCGCCGATCGCCACGAGCTCGAGGCGGACGTCGTGCAATCGGCGTTGGCGCTCGACTTTCCGCCGGACATCGCGGAGCAACAGCTGGCGATCGCCATCGACTGGGGCCGTTATGCCGAGCTGATTGCCTACGACCACGGCGCCGGCATGATCTACCTGGAGGCCGAGGCTGCGCCCAAGTGAATCGTGCGCTAGAATAGGGATCAACTGTCTGAGACTTTTTGCCCCATGCGGGGTGAGGGCGTATGAGGTTCACATTCGCGATCGCGGCAACGGCGCTGGCAGCGGCGGTGACGTTCGGAGTCGTTTCGGCGCAGGACAAATCCCAGTGGGACGGCGTGTACACGGAGGCGCAGGCGCAGCGCGGCGAGCCGCTCTATCAGCAGTACTGCTCGAGCTGCCACGGGCCCGACATGGCCGGCGGTGAAATGGCGCCGGGTCTCGCCGGCGGCGAGTTCTCCGCCAACTGGAACGACCTGACGCTCGGCCAGCTCTTCGAGCGCATGCGCACGTCGATGCCGCAGAACAATCCGGGGAGCCTGAGCCGGCAGCAGAATGCCGACATCCTCGCGTTCATGATGCACAAAGGCAGTGCTCCGGCCGGACAGGCTGAGCTGCCCACGCAGACCGAAGTGCTCAACCAGATCAAGTTTCTCGCGATGAATCCGAGCGCCAAATGATGTTCGGTCTCCGATCTGGTGATTGTCGATTGATATCGGGATCAATCGGCCAATAAATCGACAATCACCAGATCAGTCAATCGGCAATCGGCTAGGCCGTCCGCAGCTTCTGCACCAGGCGGTGCAGGAACAGCCCCACGTCGGTCACGATTCCCAGCGTCTGCGACGACCCGCGATCGGCCAGCTTGGTCACGACTGCCGGGTTGATATCGACGCACACCATCTTCACCCACGACGGCAGCATGTTGCCCACGCCGATGCCGTGCAGCATCGTCGACAGCGACAGTACCAATTTGACATCCTCGAGGACCGCGGCGTAGCGATCCTGTGCGGCGCGCAGATCCATGATCGTGTCGGGAAGCGGGCCGTCGTCGCGAATGCTTCCGGCGAGAACGTACTCGACGCCCTGCTGGATGCACTCGTACATGATGCCGGTCGTCAGCATGCCCTGCTCGACGGCCTTCGGCAGGCTGCCGGCGCGGCAGATCGTGTTGATCGCGCGCATATGATGACGGTGCCCGCCCTCGATCGCTTTCCCGGTGTCGAGATCGACGCCGAGCGACGTGCCGAAGAGCGCCTGTTCGACATCGTGCACGGCCAGCGCGTTTCCCGCCAGCAGCACGTCGACGTAGCCCTCGCGGACCAGCTCCTGGAAGTAAGGCGATCCGCCGGTGTGGACGACGACCGGGCCTGCGACCACTGCAATCCTGCCGCCCTCGGCCTTGACGTCGCGCATCATCTCGGCGATGCGCGCGACGCTGACGTCGACGCGCCGCTCGGATGAGATCTCGTTGGTCATGAAGGCGAAGCCGAGCCGATCGCGGGCGCGGAATTCCGGAATCACGCGCACACCGGCCACTCCGCAGACGACCAGGTCCCCCTTGCGGACGTCACGCAGCTTGCGGCACGACGCCTTGCCTTTCGCGATCACCACGACCGAGTCCATCCGCTGATGGCTCACGTCGATCCACTTGCTCTTGTGGCGGACCAGGGTGCGGTGGTTGGTCGTCGAATAGAAATCGTCGGGTACGCAGCCGTCGCGATCGGCTTCGTGCAGCACCGCGTCGTGCTGATCGGCGAGCCGGCAACCGAGGGCGACGAGCTCCTCGAGGACTTCGGCGAGCGCCTGCTCGCTGGCCGCGGAGATGCGCATCGAGATCTCCGACGGCTCGTCGTTGCTGCGGCCGATCTTGAAATTCAGCACGTCGAACGACGCGTTGCCTTTGACCACCGTGTCGAACACGGCATTGAGGATCTGCGAGTCGATCAGATGGCCTTCGGCTTCGACGACTTCGCTGAAGGTGCGGACCGTTGCCATATCAAGCGAAGATCGGCAGCGAGAGCGGTGGCAGCACGTGGAAGTCGCTTTGCGCGACGTCGGCCAGCGCGCGATCGAGCACCGACTCCGAGCACTCCTCGAGTGTCGTGACGAACGGCAGCCGGTCCTTCCTGAATTTCGGCAGCTGCAGGACGCCCTCGATATTGATGCCGTAGCGGGCGTAGGCGGCGGTGATCTGCGCCAGAATGCCCGGCTTGTCGTTGACGATGAAGCGGACGTAATGCGGCGCGACGAAATCGCCGCTGACCG
>Ga0114129_10016908_pt1 | contig 10387 bp, 9 predicted proteins | sample RhiMetdeltSRZDD1_FD_80071 | JGI IMG/M metagenome (GOLD analysis project Ga0114129, IMG submission 80071) | Populus rhizosphere microbial communities from Tennessee, USA - Rhizosphere MetaG P. deltoides SRZDD1 (version 2) (version 2) | ecosystem: Host-associated > Plants > Roots > Rhizosphere >... | reverse complement strand
CTTTTCACGGAAGGGAATATCTACACGGTTACCGATCGCCAACCGCGCGCCGAAGCCATAGCCGCGAAAGCTGGACGAATCGTTTTTGTTGGCTCGAATGACGACGCCAAAAAATTTCGGGCTGCGAAGATCGTCGATCTCCGCGGTCGGACGGTCGTGCCGGGCTTCACCGATTCGCATTGCCACATTTTCGGGATCGGCGAGCGCGAAATGCGATTAAACCTCGAGGGGGCAAACTCACGTGAAGATTTTCTGGCCAGAGTAAAAGAGCGTGTCGACAAAACAGGCCCCGGCAAATGGATTACCGGACGGGGTTGGATCGAAACGTTTTGGAAACCCCCGCAATTCCCGACGCGTCAGGATCTCGATAAGATCGCTCCAAACCATCCTGTGTTTCTCACACGCGCGGATGGCCATGCCGCAATCGCTAATTCGGCCGCGCTAAAAATCGCCAGAATCGACAAAAACACCCTCGATCCGTTTGGCGGACAGATTTTGAAAAAGAACGGCGAACCAAACGGGATGCTGCTCGATAAGGCACAGAACCTTATCGCGACCATCATCCCCCAACCCACCGAAAGCGAGCGCGAAGAAGCGTTGCTGCGCGGAGTCGAGCGTGAGATCAAACTCGGCTGGTGCGAAATTCAAAACGCCGGCGCTTACAAGGAAGATATCAATATTATCCGGAAAGCATTCGAAGCTGGAAAAATCAAAATTCGATTCGTCAACGCCGTCTACGGTCCCGGTGACGATGCGCGGAATTTTTTGCGCGATGGACCGTTGATCAACGCGCTCGATCATCATTTCACCCAACGCACGATCAAAGTGCTCTTTGACGGCGCGCTCGGCTCGCGGGGCGCAGCGCTGTTGAAACCGTACAGCGACGCGTCCGAAACTTCCGGTTTTCTGAGGGAGAAACCCGAAGAATTGCGGCCAATGTTTGAAGAAGCGCTGCGCCGCGGCATCCAGGTGGAAACGCATGCGATCGGCGATCGTGCCAACAGATTGATTCTCGATCTCTACGAGGAGGCCTTTAAGACGGTGCCGCCGGATGATAGAAAAATTCGCGAACCGCGCTGGCGCATCGAGCACGCGCAAATTGTCGATCAAGGTGATATTTCCCGGTTCGCGAAACTTGGTGTGATTCCCTCAATGCAGCCGTCGCACGCAATCAGTGATTTGTTTTTCGCTCCTGCTCGACTTGGAATGGATCGTCTCGTCAGCGCGTATGCCTGGCAAAGCTTTATCAAAAGCGGCTGCATCATCGCGGGCGGTTCCGACGCGCCAGTCGAACGCGGCGAGCCAATGATCGAATTCTACGCAGCCATCGCACGCAAGAGCATCAAGGGCGAGTCGAGTGAAGGCTGGCATCCCGAGCAAGCCGTTTCGCGTGAAGACGCATTAAAAATGTTCACGCTTTGGCCGGCTTATGCCGTATTCGAAGACAATGACAAGGGCTCAATCGAAGTCGGCAAGCTCGCCGATTTCACGGTTCTTTCGCAAGACATCATGAAAATTCCTGAAATGGAAATTCTTGAAACGCGAAACGAAATGACTGTGATTGGCGGCGAGATTATCTTCTCGCGCTAAGGCCGACCGGAAAAATTTTGCTTCCATGAACCACAAACATGCACACCGAATTCTGAGAGCGAGTCATCCCCGAATGGCCGAGTTGATTGCTCGGTCGCGTCGCTACAACATTATGCCGGCAGTTTCCATTCGACCATTCGACGCACTTGCCGAATCAATCGCTTACCAGCAGCTGAGCGGCAAAGCCGCTGCCACTATTTTTGGCCGGGTCCGTGCTCTCTATCCGTCACGAAAATGGCTTGATCCCGAACAACTTCTCGCAACGCCGGACGAAACACTTCGTGCCGCTGGTCTGTCACGCGCAAAAACTGCCGCGTTAAAAGATCTGGCGGCAAAAACCATCGATGGCACAGTGCCAGCCAGTCGCGCACTCATCCGCATGAGTGATGATGAGATCATCACGCGTCTGACCACGGTGCGCGGCATCGGCCGCTGGACCGTCGAGATGCTTCTTCTTTTCGATCTGGGCCGGCCTGATGTCTGGCCCGTTGATGATTATGGCGTGCGCAAAGGTTTTGCCAAAACCTTCGGTCGCCGAAAACTTCCTACGCCAAAGCAGCTCATGAAGTTGGGTGAAAAATGGCGTCCCTACCGCTCGGTGGCCGCCTGGTATTTCTGGCGAGCCCTGGATACACCGGAAAAGTCCAACCAGTCTGATTCGTGATTCGTCGGATTCTCGATCCACGAATTTCCAATTACGAATCTTGAGTTGCTGAGTCTAGCGGAGAGAGCGCATTTAACTTGCCCTAAACGCTGCACATAACTAAAACGCCTCATTATGGCGATGATTCACGTTAATCGGGGCGCAACAAGTTTGGGCGCATTTTCCGAAGAAGAAGTTCGTGAAGGTCTGCGTACTGGCCGTTTCGTTCCGACCGACATCGGATGGCGGGAGGGAATGGCAAACTGGCAGCCCCTTTCGCAGTTTCCAGAATTGGGCGCTGCCGGTCCGGCTGCACCGCCTGCCCAGATCGGCGCAGCGGCAACATCAGAAGCTGCCGCCGCGCGTAGCGGCCTTCCGTGGGAACACCGGCAAGAGCGCGGCTTTTTCAATGCGTTCATCGAGACCCTGGTCATGGTGCTCACGAGACCGGGCGAAGCATTCACAGTGATGAAACGCGAAGGCGGTTTAGGTGAGCCGCTCATTTACGCGCTCATCGGTGGCTGCGTTGGAGGCATCGTCTCACTCCTTTTCTCACTTGGGTTGCAGTCTGCTGGCTTCTTCGCCGATCGCCATGACACGTTCGCCGCGATGGCTGGGATGGGTGCTGGCTCTGCCGCATTTATCATTCTGGTGCCGCTATTCGTCGTAATCGGACTTTTCATCGGCAGTGCGATTATCCATCTCTGTTTGATGATCGTGGGTGGCGCGAATCAATCCTTTGAAACCACTTTCCGCGTCATCGCTTTCTCTCAAGGCTCCACTGGTCCTTTGCAGATGATCCCGGTTTGTGGTGGGATGATTGCTGCGGTCTGGGCGCTCGTTTGCAACTGCATCGGATTGGCGCGTGCCCATGACACTGATATCGGCCGCGCCGTTCTCGCGGTTTTTCTGCCCCTGATTGTCTGCTGCGGCGGCGTAATGCTCATCGTGTTCATGTTTGGTGGACTGGCCGCCTGGAGCGAGTCACACCATTGACTTCCGGCAACAATGCGGTTTCGCATCCAGCGCCTTGCGCCAGGTGAAATCGATCATGAGTTACTCTGGCTCGGCGTCTCGCTCGCATCGCTAGGCCTCGCGGCAGCGTGGCTGACAGTCGGTCTGCCGTGGCCGCGTTGTGTTCTTCATGATCTCACTGGTTTACCATGTATCACTTGCGGCATGACGCGGTGCGGGATTCAATTTTGTCACGGTCACTTTCTGGCTGCATGGAAGTGGAATCCACGTGTTTTTAGGGCCCTCTGTAGCGTGCTGGTGTTTGATCTCTACGCGTTTGCCACGCTCGCAGCTCGCGGGCCGCGTTTACGGATTTGTTTTGATACGCAAACGGCAAAGACATTTGCGCGAATCACGGTTGTCTCGGCACTACTGCTGAACTGGATTTATCTGCTGATGCACTGGCGCGATTTTTAATGCTGGAGCGATGGAGTGCTGGAGTATTGGAGTGTTGGATTAGAAAAGTCATTACTCCACGGCAGAATTTTCGTGCACTTCTCGTGCTTCGTGGTTGAACTTCTGGCCGCATGAGAATTCTAGTCACAGGCGGAGCGGGCTTCATCGGCTCCCATCTGGTCGAACGCTTGCTCGAGGCCGGACACGCAGTCGCCATCGTCGATGACTTCAACGATTTTTATGACCCGCAAATCAAGCGCGCAAATATCGCCGGTTTCGCCAAGGATGTGACCGTCCACCGTGTCGATCTTCGAGATGGCCCTGCGGTGCGAAATTTGTTTCATCGCGAGAAATTCGAAGTGATTGCACACCTGGCAGCTCGCGCGGGCGTTCGGCCATCGATTCAGCAGCCCCAGCTTTACTACGACACCAATGTCGTTGGCACATTGCATTTGCTCGAAGCCGCGCGCGTCACTGGCGTCCAGCGATTCATCTTTGCCTCCAGCTCGTCGGTTTACGGCGCCTCGAAGACTGTGCCCTTTTTAGAAGATCAACATCTGACTCAGACACTAAGTCCGTACGCGGCGACGAAGATTGCCGGCGAATTTCTCTGCTCGACGTACTCGCATCTTTATCAACTGCGCGTCGTGGCGCTCCGTTACTTCACCGTATACGGTCCTCGGCAACGGCCAGATCTGGCGATACATCAATTCACGCGGCGCATTTGCGACGGCCAGCCAATCGACCAATTTGGCGACGGCACAACGCGACGGGATTACACTTACATTGATGATGTGATTCAGGGAACGATGACCGCGCTCCAATACGAAGGCCCGTTCTTCGATATTTTTAATCTCGGTGAGAGCGATACGATCCAGCTGAAAGACTTGATCGTTGCAATCGAAAACGCGCTCGGGAAAAAAGCAAAAATCAATCAACTCCCGGAGCAACCAGGCGATATGCCGCTGACCTGCGCAGATATTTCTAAAGCGAAAAAGGTGCTGGGTTATAAACCAACCACTCGCTTGAGCGAAGGACTGCCAAAGTTCGTCGACTGGTTCCTCCGTTCGCAAAAAAAGTAGTTAGGGCAATGCTCAAACGCGGCGCAGCAGCGCCGCACTCCAAAGTGCAAGCGAGAAATGTGTGCCTGCAATCACGGCGACGTTTCGGAGTGCGGTAGTGTTCTGCCGCTCTTAATGCCCTCCAAGCCATTATCATTTCGCCACAGATATTGTAATCTCCGACTGTGACTTCGAGATTGCCATTTGAGCAGCGAGCTTGCTTCATTGCGGGACAAGCGAAATCGGGCACCACACTTCTTGTAGCGTTGCTCGATAATCACCCGGAGTTGCTCGTGTTGCCGGAAGAAACAGCTTATTTCCCCACAGTTCTCACCAAATATGCGCCACGCGGGCGACGCGCGCAGTTTGATTATTTGACCAAACAGTCGCTGTCGAATGTGCTCTTCGGCGGACCGTGCAAATGGGGCAAGCGCAATTACGCGACGTTCCCACGCGAAAAATTTCTGGAGACATTCGAGCAGGCGGCATTCGATCCCGCGAACGCGCAGGAAGATCTGCTCGTCCTGATGGTGAAAGCGTACGCGGCTGCGCTGGAACGCCCTCTCGACACCATCGGTCGCTGGGTGGAAAAAACTCCGGCTAATCGTAATCACATTCCGGAAATTCTGAGGCGTTTTCCACACGCAAAAATTCTGGTAACCATACGCGATCCGCGTGCCATTCTTGCCGCCCAAATCGCGCTGGAGAAAACAAGACAAACGGGAAGGTTCTCGACCTATTACGTGATCGCCCACTGGCTGGTTGCCGCGAGACTGGCGAGGCGTGTGCGCAATGGCGAAGTCCCTGGTCTCATCGTGCCGTATGAACAATTAGTCTGCGAACCGGCCAGAACGATGGAAGAAGTTTGCGCTTATCTCGAAATTGACTTCGATCCGGAAACAGTACTCACCCCGACAAAGGTGGGCCGGTTTTGGAGCGGCAATTCAGCAGCGCGCATCAACTTTTCGCAGATCAGTCCAGAACCAGCAACGCGCTGGAAGCGCGAGCTGTCCGAAGACGAGATCGGATGGGTAGAATGGCATTGCCGCTACCTCATGCCGGAATTCGGCTACGAACCAAAGCTGCGCGGACGCGAGATCCGAGCATTCGTGCGTCCAATTCGTGGTGAACGCCCACGGGAATACATAAAGTCGCGCGCCTATTCATTGCGCGATGACTGGCTTCGACGCTAAGAACGAGATCGCGATTGATTCTGGGTGCTTGCAATAGGCCGCGATCTACGCCATAGTTCGGCCGAGATGTCGGGATTCTTGTTCGGTTTTCCGAGCCTCCGTTTTCTACGACGATTCAGATTTTTCGACACCACGGTGTGGGGTTTTGCGCCCTGGCTGTATCGTTGCTTGAGTCCGCGGGCTCGCCGTTTAAGACAAGTCCAATCCCGGCTCGACGAGGCGGAGTTTCCAACGGCGTCGCAGAGTGCCTTGTTTGAATGGGCTCTGGATGATTGGCGCGCTGCGGACGGTGTCCCGAATGCTTTCGGGACGCTCCGCCCATATAACAACTGGACTAAACATAAGGACAAACATGAACTCTTATTCAAGTGGGAGACGCTCGCACCGCTCGCGCGGCAACTCCCGACGCCGTGGCAACGGCCCCGCGCGTCGTCAGCGAGGAGAAGCGAAAGAGCAAAAAAAGACATTCTGGCAGCGCATTGCTGCGTTCTTTGGAAATGGCACAACGAAGCCTGGAGCAGACACTCGCAACGGTACCCAGCCATCGCGACCGACACGCAAACCCGAACGGATTGAAGTTACTTCGCCGCGTCTGTACGTCGGCAACTTGTCTTTCGACGCAACCGAGAGCGATCTGTTTGAATTGTTCAACGGCGTCGGACACGTTCAAAATGCAGAAGTTGTAAGTTACCGACACAACCAACGCTCGAAAGGTTTCGCGTTTGTACAAATGCAAACCGTCGACGAAGCGAAGCGCGCCGTGGAAGAATTGCACGACAAGGAATTCCTCGGCCGCAGGCTGGTAGTAAGCGGCGCAAAATCCGGAGAGCATCGCGCGCGCTGACCAAGGGAATTATCCGATCGGGAGAGAACGCGTTTGTGCGCGGCTCTCCCGATTTTTTTTATGGTAACGGATGTTCACCAAATGAATCGCATTGGTGATCGCACGGCGTCGCTATCTTTTAATTTCCAGATACGCTCGCGACAGCACGTGATTAGTGCCAGGCTGCAGTTCTTCGACGCGCATTTGTTTTAGAAACCAACGTCCTTCTATTTTCTGCGCGGAGACGACTTCGAAACGTTTGGCCAGTTGAGCATTCCAATCATAACCCTCCATGCGCATCAGCGCACCGCTCGCCTTATCAACCCACAGGAGTACGTTGGAATACTGCGATTCGCGCGAGGGCGACCGCAGCTGCAGCTTCCAGCAATTGCGGGTGCGAACATTTTCCTCACCCAAAACTCGCGCAGTTGGCCAATAGAGAAATTTGAATGCCAGGTCTTCGTAAGTCACGATGGTGCCGCGAATTTTTTGCTTCAGCTTCGAGGCTGAAAATTGCTCGGTGTCACCACCGGTTACAAGATCAAGGCGCGAGCTGTTTTCACCGAGACGCAGTTGTAAAACTTCACTCGGATTGACGAACGAATAGCGAATCAGGGGTCCGTTTTGGACCAGGTGAAACGGAACCACCAGGTTATCCTGCCGAAGTTGACCCTGAAGATCGATTTGTTGTCGCGCCTCCATCATGCGCACCGAGGCGAGAATGTCCTTTGCGGAAGGCGGCGGCTCGGCAACAAGCGGCAACGTCGCGAACGCCAGGCAAATGACGAAGAAATGCCGAAGTCCGAACAGGACATTCGTCATTTGAACATCCGAGCTTTTTTTGTCATTCGTCATTCGTGCTTCGTCATTGTATCGCATTTGTTTATCAATGGTTAACGATTAAAGCTTAAGGCGCGGTTTCGTGTGCTTCGCATGGATCAGTCCATCTTTCATCTCATCAATCAACAATGGACGAGTCCGGCGCTTGACTTGTTCATGGCGGCCCTGAGCGATAGCAAGATTTGGAATCCGTTGTTCATCGCGATCGGAGTAAGCGCGCTCTTACTTGGCGGTTTTAGGGCGCGTGCGTTCGTCATCTGCCTGGTTTTATCTTTGCTGATCGCGACACAGCTCACCGGTTTCTTAAAATCTGCCGTAGATCGTCACCGGCCAAAACACGTGGCGAATGTGCGGATGGTACAGTTGCAACGAACGAGTCCGGCCTTCCTGACTTTGTTTAAGAAGTCGACCATTCGATTTTCCGATTCATCCGATCGCACCCGGTCTGGACCTTCGTTTCCATCTGGGCACATGACGACCAACTGTGTGATTGCGGTTTTCTGTACCCTGTTTTATCCGCGCCGCGGATGGCTCTACTGGTTCGTCGCCCTGGCCGTTGGTTATTCGCGAATTTATCTGGGTGCGCATTGGCCGAGCGACGTGATCGCAACGCTTTTTCTGGCAAGCGGTGAAGCAATGCTCCTGCTCGGCTTGTTCGAATTAATTTGGAGAACCGCAGGCCGCAAATGGATGCCCCAGCTTTTTGCACGCCATCCGACTTTGATCGCTGATCCAATAATCGTGGAACGATCGCCAGAGGCGCCGAAGCATTCCGCATGAGCTCAACGCGCGGAGTCTGGCTCTTCATTCTCGCTCTGACAGCAATTCGCTTGTCGTTGTTGGCAACAACCGATCTCGAATTTGACGAAGCGCATTACTGGATGTGGTCGGAGCGACTCGCCCCGGCGTACTTTAGTAAAGGTCCGGCTATCGCGTTTGCTATTCGTGCAAGTACTGCAGTGTTTGGGCCAAATGAATTCGGAGTGCGCTTTTTCAGTCCCCTGCTCGCCGCCGGCACCAGCCTCCTCCTGTTTTATTTTGGGCGCCGCCTCTTCAACGCCACCGCAGCTCTATGGGCGGTCATCGCGCTGAACGTTACGCCGATTTTCAACATCGGCGCGTTTGTCATGACGATTGATGCATTGTCGATTTTTTTCTGGCTGGCGGCAATGATTACGTTCTGGTTCGCGCTGGAAAAAAGTCCGCAATTCTCCTGGTGTTGGCCGTTGACCGGACTCCTGATCGGGCTGGGGTTTCTCTCCAAATACACCAACGCGCTGGAGCTTGTTTCAATTGTGTTGGTGCTCAGCCTGGCGCCGCGATTCAGACACGAATTCAAACGTCCCGGATTTTATCTGTTGCTCGGAACGTTCGCTCTTTGCACGGTGCCGCCAATCTTGTGGAATATACAGCACGCGTGGGTCACGCTTGCACATCTGCGATCGCGCGGGGGCATCGAGCAAGGCTTTGGTTTGCATCCTGTCGAAGTTCTTTCGTTTATTGGCCAACATTTTCTTGCTTATTCGCCGTTCCTGTTCCTGGCGCTGGCATGGGGGGTCATTGGAAGCTGGCGACGGGTTAATCAGCAATTCAAGGTTCTATTCCTGATGTGGTTTGGGTTGCCTGTGTTTCTTTTCTATTTGTTGCTTTCCGTGAACAAAGCTGCGGCACCGAATTGGGATGGGCTGGCTTTCCTCAGTTTTGGATTGCTGGCGATTTATTATTGGTGGGAGCAGCTTCAGGCGAGTTCTCTTCTACGCCTCGGCGTCGGCATCGCGGTGTTGGTTGGACTGACCATGAGCGCATTGGCACTCAATACAGACCTACTGCGCGTGGTTGGATATGAGTTTCCGCGAAGCGACCCAAGCAACCGGATGCGCGGTTGGAAAAGCGCCACGGGCGCGTTGGAAACAATGCGCAATGATCTCGAAACAAAACTGGGCGAAAAACTCTTTCTTATTGCCGATGCACGTGACCGGGCTTCGGAAATTTCATTTTACCTCCGCGACAAGCGTGCCGAAGGCCCGGGTCACCCGCCGGTTTACATTCCCGAATCGCAGGACATGGTGAATCAATTCTCGTTTTGGCCGCGCTATGATGAATTTGTTGAACTAAAGCCGGGCGTGTCCCGGCCAGAGAGCGAGGTCTATACTGAAGAAAACGGGATCAATTTGTTCGTTGGACGCGACGCGCTCTTTGTTCGAGACGGAGAAAAGCAACGCGTGCCGCACAATATCAAAGCCGGCTTTCAATCGACCGAGCTGGTTGGCACGATTCGGGTATCACGCTACGGAACGCCCCTGCGAACCTGGCAAGTGTTTCTCTGTCGCAACTACCGCACACTTCCACTATGAACGAGCTGACAAATTCGCCGGCACTCTCTGTGGTCGTGCCGCTTTATAACGAAGAAGCGAACCTGCCTATTTTGCAGGAGGAATTGCGCACAGCGCTCAGCAGACTCGATTACGAAATCATTTTTGTCGATGACGGATCGGTCGATCGTACGGCGGAGCGGATCGAACCTGTGGCGAATGTTCGCGTGATTCGTTTCGAGAAAAATTCCGGGCAAAGCGCTGCCATTTATGCCGGGCTCACGGCGGCGCGCGGCGCGACTGTGGTTATCATTGACGGGGATTTACAGAACGACCCTGCCGATATTCCAAAACTGCTTGTTGAAATCGCGCGCGGCGCCGATCTTGTCTGTGGTTATCGCGTTAAGCGTCAGGACACACTCGTCAAGCGTGCGACGAGCCGGATTGCGAACGCGGTGCGTAGCCGTTACACGAAAGATGGGGTGCGCGACACCGGGTGCACTCTCAAGGCGATG
>Ga0114129_10016907_pt1 | contig 10387 bp, 9 predicted proteins | sample RhiMetdeltSRZDD1_FD_80071 | JGI IMG/M metagenome (GOLD analysis project Ga0114129, IMG submission 80071) | Populus rhizosphere microbial communities from Tennessee, USA - Rhizosphere MetaG P. deltoides SRZDD1 (version 2) (version 2) | ecosystem: Host-associated > Plants > Roots > Rhizosphere >... | reverse complement strand
GCCCAGTAGACCGCCCTGTCGCATTCTTCAGTGTCGTCGATGACCACCAGGTATTTGCGCTTGTGGCCGGCCTCGTAGCTGCGACGCTTGCTGCTCATGGGCGCGACGCTCCCGTGCGATCATGTTCGTTATTGTGGATTCATAAGTGCCAATGGTGGCACGCCGGCTGCCACGCCGACAAGGCGGGCGTACCGCGCCGCAACTAGCGTTGCACCAAGCCAACGATATCCTTGACAGCCTTCATAGTTTCGGCGGCAATCCTTTGCGCACGCTGCGATCCATCGGCCAACACAGAATCGATATAGACAGGGTCCTGCACAAGTTTCTTCATCTCCGCGCCGATCGGTCCGAGTTTCGCGACGGCAAGATCCACCAGAGCTGATTTGAAAGCAGAGAATTGACCTCCGCCGAATTGGCCGAGCACCTCGGCTTTGCTGACCCCTTCCAACGCAGCGTAGATGCCTACCAGATTGTCCGCCTCGGGTCGCGGCCCCAGAGCTTTTTCCTCGCTCGGAAGCGGCTCGGGGTCGGTCTTCGCCTTGCGGATCTTTTGTGCAATCGCGTCGGCATCATCGGTAAGATTGATGCGCGAGTAATCGGATGCTTCCGACTTCGACATTTTCTTCGAACCATCGCGCAACGACATCACGCGCGTCGCGGGCCCCTGAATCAGCGGCTCGGGCAGCGGAAAAAACGTGCTGCCGTAGCCGTGCGCATGAATGGATGCGACGAAATCATTGTTGAATTTCTGGGCAATGTCGCGCGAGAGCTCCAGATGCTGTTTCTGATCCTCGCCCACCGGCACATGCGTTGCGCGGTAGACCAGAATGTCTGCGGCCATCAGATTCGGATAGACATACAGTCCGACTGAGGCGTTCTCACGGTCCTTGCCGGCCTTCTCCTTGAACTGGGTCATACGATTAAGCCAGCCGACGCGAGCGACGCAATTGAAGATCCAGGCGAGCTCCGCATGCTCGGCGACCTGGCTCTGATTGAAGATGATGTTCTTTTTGGGATCGATGCCGCAGGCGAGGAACGCGGCGGTGACTTCACGCGTGGCGCCCGGGAGTTCGGTCGGATCCTGCCATACGGTGATGGCGTGCAGGTCGACAACGCAGTAGACGCAGTCATAGCGCTCCTGCAGCGCCACGAACTTCGTGATGGCGCCAAGATAGTTTCCGAGATGCAGATTTCCGGTCGGCTGGACGCCGGAGAAAACGCGTTCCTTGAACGCCATCGCCTTTCCTCTTCGATTTAGCGCGGAGCCATGCCATGCCGGAGGCGCGCCAGGCAAGGCCCTTATCAGCGGGCCCGCAATCCTGCCAGCAATTCCCGAAGCGTTGCGATTCCAAGCGCGCGCAAGGCGACGGCGTAGATGGTAAGGCCAAGAGTCACAAGGACGATCAACACGACGAGGCGGCCGGAGAAGGACGATTCTGCCGTCGGGAAGACGTCGTGGGCGAGCACCGCACCCAATACAATGGCTGCCCCCATGATCGCGGTGGCGATCGCAATGCGAGGCAATCGTCGCCGTGCATTCTCATCAAGCCGCAGCCAGCGGCGTCGAAAGAGAATGCTGCCCAGCACTGCGGCTCCGACCCAGCCGGAAGCCGCGAATGCCACGGCGAGACCGATGTGGCCGTAGCGCGGAAATAGCAGCACCCCGCCGACAATCGCGGCGACAAGGCCACACAATGCGGCTGCCATTGGCGTTTGCGTATCCTCGTGCGCAAATGAGACAGCGCCGAATGTCTTTTCCAGCACGTGGCCCGGCAATCCGGCGCTGATCGCGGCCAGCGCGCCCGCAACTGCCGCTGTATCCTGAGGGCCGAAAGCTCCGCGCTCGAACAGGCCCCCCGCAATGGGATTGGCAAGCAGCGCAAACCCTGTAGCGGCAGGCAGGGCCAGGCCGAGGGCGATCTCATAGGCGCGCGACTGGGCTGTTACCAGCGCATGATCGTCCCCGGTTATGACGCCGGACGCGATTCGCGGCACGATTACCGCGGCGATCGCGACGGAAGCGACACCGAGCGGCAATTCATAAAGTCGGTTGGCGTAATAGAGCCATGAGACTGCCGCGGGCGAAGCGGATGCGATCGCAGTTATCGCTATGAGCTTCAGCTGCGGCACGCCAGTGGCGATCAGGCCAGGAAAAGCGCGCCTGAAAAAATTTTCGGTCTGATCCGCAACATGCGTGCTCGGGCGCTGCCAGCGCTTGCCGGTCGAGAGCCAGACCCCGCTGGTCAACGCAAGCTGGATCACGCCTGCGACGATGACAGCAAAGGCGAGCCAGGCGGTGACGTAAAACTGGTCAACATCTCCACGGGGAAGCAGGGCAAGCGCCAATACCATGGTCAGGTTGAACGTCACCATACTCATAGCGACCGCGCGGACACGGCCTTCCGCATTGAGAGCCGCAGCAATCACCGCCACCAGCCCAGCGAGAACGATGTAAGGCGCCACCATGAAGAGCAGAAGCGCGGCAAGCGAACGCCGCGCCCGATCGAATCCCGGAGCGATTACCGTGACCAGCGTCGGCGCAAAAAAGATCACCAGCAGCGCAATGATGCCCACGATGCAGAACATCCCCAGTAGAACGCGCTGCGTGAAACGCGCAGCGTTGGCTGGCCCATCTTCGCCTGCGCGCAGCCTGAGCCAAATCGGCACAAAGGCGCTATTAAGCGCGCCTTCGGCCAATACGCGGCGAAAAAAATTCACGATTTGCAGCACAACGAACAGAGCCTCGGAATGAGGGCCTGCGCCGAGCAGCGCCGCGATCCAGGCGTCGCGCAGATAGGCCAACAGACGCGAGATCAGCATGCCGCTGCCGACCGTCGTGATATCGCGCGCGAGAGACATGGACGACTCCTTGCACGACAATTTAAGCCCGTGGGCAAGGGCCCGTCATCCCGCGATCGTCCGCGGTTGCCGCGGCGCGTTCCACCGATATAGTGCGCGCGCCATTTAACGAGGACACACATGACCAACCTTCGTTATGACGTGCTCGGCATAGGCAATGCTATTGTCGATGTGATCGCCCGCGCTGAGGAGGATTTCCTCGTGAAACATGGCATGCACAAAGGCAGCATGGCCTTGATCGACGAAGAGCGTGCCCAGGCGATCTACGCGGCCATGGGGCCGGCAGTGGAAAGCTCAGGCGGTTCGGCTGCCAATACGATCGTCGGCGTAGCGAGCTTCGGCGCGCGCGCAAGTTTTATCGGCAAGGTCAGGGATGATGACCTGGGCCGCATCTTCGCCCACGATATTCGCGCAGCTAATGTTGCCTTCGACACGAAGCCGGCCATCACCGGCCCTTCAACCGCGCGCAGCTACATCATGGTCACGCCCGATGGCGAGCGCACCATGAACACGTTCTTGGGCGCCGCGCAGGATTTGACCTCTGCCGATATAGACGACGCACGGGTGGCAAGCGCGGCAATCACCTATCTCGAAGGCTATTTATGGGATCCGCCGCATGCCAAGGAAGCTTTCGAAAAAGCGGCGAAAATTGCTCATAAGAATAAACGTCGCGTAGCGCTTACATTGTCCGACGCGTTTTGCGTTGATCGATACCGGAATGAATTTCTCGATCTGATCCGAAAAGGTACTGTGGATATTATTTTCGCTAACGAACGTGAGTTGCTCAGCCTTTACGGGACCGCTGACTTCGCCAGCGCGACGAAGGCATTGCGCGACGACGCCAGGCTTGCCGTGGTGACGCGCAGCGAAAAAGGCTGCGTCGTAGTGACGGGTGACTCAGTCGAGCCGGTGGCTGCAGAACCGGTCGACAAGATTGTGGATGTAACCGGCGCCGGCGATCTCTTCGCCGCAGGTTTTCTGGTTGGCCTGTCGCGCGGCAAAGACCACCGTACTTCCGCGCGCCTCGGAGCGCTTGCTGCGGCGGAAGTTATTCAGCATGTCGGTGCGCGTCCGGCCATATCTTTGAAAGCCCTCGCAGCCGAAAACGGCCTGTCGGCATAGTTACAGCCTTCACTCTATTGGATGAAAAATTTGTGCCGGCGAGCAGGCAACGCATGCGCCTGCGTGCTGCAGCGAGTATTCAGGTACGCGTGGGATGTTCGGCGCGATCGACGGACGGTGCATCTCTCAGGTTTGGTAACCAATTGGTAACCCATCGTGGTTACCGATTGATGAACGACCAATCCAGGAAATGTAGACCATGGACAAGCGTAAGACTGCAACCGATGGCGAAGCGGTCGCGCAACCGGACAACGCATCCGGGCAACCGCAGCCCAACATTGAACTGCCTGCCGTCGAATCGCCGCCGATCTCGCCTGCAGACATGATCGGCACGACGAATTCGGCAGCGGAGACGCCGGTGATCGAGTCGACCGAGGCGCTCAATGCCTCGAATGAAACCACGGCAATGGGAACGCAGGAATCTGCAAGCATCGAGTACCTCGCGGCACCGAAGGGTCGCCGCTTCATTCTGCGCCCGCGCCACAAGCGCTACGCGGTTCTCGCCGCATCGATGGCAATCGCGGCGGGATTGGGTGTAATCGTCGGCACTGCCGCGAGCGGCGGCTTTTCAAAACCGCCGGCCATCGATGTCGCTCCCGTCGAGGAGAACAAGGCGATGCAGCAGTCTGTGGCGCGCCTCACCAAAGAAATCACCAGCCTCAAGACCAGCCTCGAAGCCGCCAACAAATCAGCGTCGAGCCAGATCGCGAAGATCAGCGAACGTCTCAATCGCGAAAGCGCCAACGTCACCGCTTCCATCCCCACTCAGCAGCAAGCGACTCCCGCCTCCGCGCCGCTGCCACCGCCGCGGCCGGAAGCCGTCTCTGTCGATTCGCCGGCGCGCATGGCGATCCTGACCGACTGGTCGATTCGCGAGATGCGCGATGGCTATTTTTATGTACAGGGCCATGGCGATATCTATCAGGTCGTGCGAGGCGCGCCGTTGCCCGGCCTTGGACCGGTCGAACAGATAAAGCGGCAGGACGGACGCTGGCTGGTCGTGACTCCGAAGGGGATCATCGTCTCTATGCGAGACCGTCGTTATTTCGAGCAATTCTGAAGAGTCATACAACTAAAAAGAGCGGCGCCTCCTCGGCGCCGCTTTTTGTTGACTCGTGATGCGCTAGCGAGGCCCACGAAAGCGTGTCAGATTTTCGTCCGCGCTCAATCGATGCGGATGAACTCATGTCGCACGGTTCAATGAAAATCCTTGCGTTGTTGGCTTGGACCGTCGCAGGGATTATGCAGGCTGTCGCGCAAGGCGCGACACCGCCGGCGAAGCCCGAAATGACGCAAGCCTGTCCGGGCCTGGTCGCCTCGTGGCCGCCCTCTGTCGAACCCGCGGCGCTGCGGCTTGCGGCGCTCGAGCGCGACCAGGTGCGCATCAGCTATGTGGGGCACTCGACATTTCTGATCGAAAGCCCTCAACTGGTGCGCATCGCGACCGATTACAGCGACTGGGTCAAGCCGCCTGTTCTTCCCGACATTGCGACGATGAATCATGCACATTCATCGCATTACACGTTGTCGCCGGATCCGGGCATCAAGTATGTGCTGCATGGATGGAGGGAGGACGAGAAGCCTGCGCGGATCGATTTGCAATACAAGGACGTTCGCGTGTGGAATGTCCCGACCAACATTCGCACCTTCGACGGGGGCACCGAGCGCCACGGCAATTCGATCTTCATTTTTGAAGTAGCCAATCTGTGCATCGCGCACCTGGGTCACCTGCATCACACGCTCACGCAGCAGCAGCTCAACGAAATTGGCCGCGTCGATATTGTGCTGGTGCCGGTGGACGGTTCATACACGCTCGATCTCGATGGGATGGTCGAAGTCCTGCACGCGCTCAAGGCACCGCTGATGATTCCAATGCACTTTTTCAGTGCTTATACGCTCGATCGGTTCCTTCAGCGCGTGCGGCAGGATTGGGATGTGGAGCTCGCGCAAATTCCATCTATGGTGGTGTCGAAGACAGACCTCCCGCCGAAGCCGAAGGTGCTTGTGCTGCCCGGCCATTAACCGCCGGTAAGTGCAGCCAAGCTCCTGCATTAACCGCCAGAATTAAGCGCGGCGGCAAATTATCAACACCCGCTATTGACCTGGCGGAACCAATGATTAGTTGTCGCGTTCTTGGACCGCTCTTTTTTTAAGATATTGGGGGCTTCGGTGCAGACTTGGAGTAACTGGAAACGTTTTCCCGATGCGCAAAGCGGCGAACATGTCGAAGCGCCGATCAGTCCCGGAGTCTATGAAGTCCGACACACCATGACGGGTCGGGTCGTTGCATTCGGCCATTCCGCCAACGTGGCCAATGCGCTCGCTGATCTGAAACTTAATGATGGCAACACATTCACCCGGCTCTTCCGCAAGCAGCAATTGGCGCCGCGTGTCGCTGATCTCGAATATCGCACATGCGCGGCGGCGACCCGTGCGGAAGCAAAGACGGCGGCGCAACGGCTGATAGGCCTGCGCCAGACCGCCTGGCGCCGTCGTATGGACACAGGGTGGGCCACACGGCGGGCCACTTAAGTCGCGAATCGAGGGGAATTGCGGCCGGCTGTGTTGCCGGCCGCTTCGTTTTTACGGCTTTTGCCCGCGACTTTCAGTCGCTCGTCGACTTCGTATAAAGTCGTCTTGCGAAGGGACATGGCGATGTTGAGCGCTGAACAGAACGATCTCATGACGCGGACAGGACCGGGTACCCCGGCGGGCGGCCTGATGCGGCGCTATTGGCAACCGGCGGCGTTGGTTGATGAGCTTTCAGGCAATCGCCCGGTCAAGGCAGTACGCTTGTTTGGCGAAGACCTGGTGATCTTTCGTGACGATCAAGGGCGCTATGGGTTGATCGGCCGCCGCTGTCCGCATCGCGGCACAGATCTCGCATACGGACGATTGGAAGATGGCGGCTTGCGTTGCGCGTTTCACGGGTGGCTGTTCGACGTCAACGGCAAATGCCTGCAGACGCCGGCCGAGCCCGATGACAGCAACCTGTGCGCCAACATCCGGCAGAAAGCGTATCCAGTTGTTGAAAAGAGCGGGATTCTTTTCGCCTATCTCGGTCAGAGCGAGCCGCCCGCGTTCCCGCATTTTGACTGTTTTATAGCGCCCGACAGCCACACCTTCGCGTTCAAGGGAATGATCGATTGCAACTGGCTACAGTCGCTCGAGGTGGGCATCGATCCGGTGCACACGTCATTCCTGCATCGCTTCTTCCACGATGAGGATCCAAACCAGGGCTACGGAAAATTGTTTCGTGACACTTCGCGCGATTCCGACATGCCGATGTCGCGCATCATGCGTGAAGTCACGCGCCCGCGCATCGAGGTAGAGCCAACGGACTTCGGCTTCAGGCTGGTGACGCTGCGGCAGATCAGCGAACGCAGCACCCATGTGCGTGTTACCAATCTGATGTTTCCCAATGCCTTCGTCATCCCGATGAGCCGCGAGATGACGATTACGCAGTGGCACGTGCCGGTCGGTGACGAGAAGCACTACTGGTATGCGATCTTCACCAGTTTCGGCGCCCCGGTCGACAAGGCCGAAATGCGCCGCCAGCGCCTCGCGCTCTACCAGTTGCCCGACTACATACCGAACAAGAACAAGAGCAACGACTACGGGTTCGATCCTCACGAGCAGGGGCACGAGACGTACACGGGGATGGGTGCTGACATAAACGTGCACGATCAATGGGCATGCGAATCTATGGGTGCGATTCAGGATCGCACCATCGAACATCTCAGCACCTCCGACAAGGCGATCAGCGCCTATCGAAAGCTGCTGCGGCAGGCAATTGAGCAGTCCGCGAAAGGCGAGAAGCCGATCATGGTGCTTGATCCCGCCCGGGCGGCGAGCATCACGGGTCCGGCCGCGATCGACGGTATCGGCCCGGCAGATGACTGGCAGGACTATTGGCAGAAAAGCGAAGCGAGCAAGCGCCAGGGCGCGAGCTGGGTCGCATGAGCGAATAGCGAGTTGCGAGTAGCGAGTAGGGAATAGGCGAGCGAAATCGTTACCATGCTTCTTTCTATTCGCTACTCCCTCGTCACTATTCGCCAATGACGATGTCCCCACGGTCGCGCAAATCCGGGACCTTTGTCGAGCAGCATCGGCTGCGGGACAAGGCGCAGGCCAAGGCCGCCGAGCAAGTCGAGCGCATCATCAGAAAAGAAAAACTGGAGGTCGTGCGCTTTTCCTTCGCCGACCAGCACGGTGTATTGCGCGGAAAGACATTACTTGCCGCCGAAGCGGTCCAGGCGATGAATGCAGGCGTCACCATGACGACGACTCTGCTCGCCAAGGATACGGCGCACCGCACGGTCTACCCGGTGTTCACGCCGGGAGGCGGCTTTGCCAGCCGGGAGATGGAAGGTGGCGGCGATTTCGTCATGGTCGCCGACCCCTCGACATTCAGGATTCTGCCTTGGGCCGACAAAACCGGTTGGCTGTTGTGTGATATCTATTTCACCAACGGCAGGCCAGTGCCGTATTGCGCCCGTGCACGCTGTCGCGACGCCCTCGCAACCCTTGCCAAGGCCGGTTTCGATTTCCTGGCCGGCCTGGAAGTTGAATTCCATCTTTTCAAGATTGAGAATCCGCGTCTGCGGCCGGCCGATGCTACCTGGCCGCCGGAAGCGCCTGAGGTCAGCCTGCTGACCCAAGGCTACCAGTATCTCACCGAGTCACGCTTCGACATGCTGGAACCGGCGGTCGACATTCTCCGCCGCGGCATCGAGCAGCTCGGCCTGCCGCTTCGTTCGATTGAGGTCGAGCTCGGCCCCAGCCAATGCGAATTCACGTTTCGGCCGATAGCCGGACTCGCCAGCGCCGACGCCATGGTGTTGTTCCGCGCCGCGGTGAAGCAGATCGCGCGCCGGAATGGTTATCTCGCGAGCTTCATGTGCCGACCTGCTCTGCCCAATGTGATGTCCAGTGGCTGGCATCTGCATCAATCCCTGATCGAACGCAAAAGCGCGCGCAACGCATTTGCTTTCGATCACGCCGACATGCTCTCGACCGTGGGCAAATATTATCTGGGCGGGTTACTGGCCCACGCACGGGCCGCTGCCGCATTCACCACGCCGACGGTCAACGGCTACAAGCGGTATCGGGCTTACTCGCTGGCCCCTGATCGTGCCATCTGGGCGCGCGACAATCGTGGGGTCATGGTGCGCGTCGTTGGGCAACCGAGCAGCCAGGCTACACGTCTCGAAAATCGCGTCGGCGAGCCCGCCGCCAACCCCTATTTATATGTGGCGTCGCAGATCTATTCCGGTCTTGATGGGATTGCGCGCAGGCTTGATCCCGGGCCTTCGGCGGACACCCCCTACGAAACCGTTTCTGCCCTGCTTCCGAAAAATCTGAACGAAGCCCTCACCGCGTTGCGTTCGGACGAGGCCTTGCGCACCGGTTTTGGCGCCGACTTTGTCGAGTACTACGTGCACATCAAGGCTGCCGAGTTCGAGCGCTTCCAGAAAGAAGCCAGCGACGAGCGCGCCGACGTCACGTCCTGGGAGCAAAAGGAATACCTGGATCTGTTCTGATGCCTTTCGCAATCGCGCCGGAACTTGGCGGCGGTCCTGCCCATTATCGGAGATGACTTCGTCAACAAGGACCATTTCAGATGCTGAAATGGGCCGTGATTTTCCTGATCATGGCCTTGATCGCGGGCATTTTCGGCTTTGCCGACGTCGAAGCTGCGTCCGCTACGATCACGAAATGGCTGTTCGGAATATTCATTGTGCTTTTCCTTGGTGCGCTGATAATCGGGCTGACGGTGGGCGCTAAACTCACGTCCTGACAGGCAACTTCCGTCGACGGTAACTATGACGGAATGTTCCCCGAAATTCCTTCGGGGTTCTGGATATGATATTGGGCCATTTGAGCAGGGTGTTTCTCATGGATAAGATCATATTGGCTTTGCTGACGCTCGGCTTCGCTGCTCGCCTGCGGGGTGCCGCCGATGCCGCAGACGTTTACCGATACCGATCCGGTTTTCGGCGGCGATTGCTGCCGTCGTAATGACGGTCCCGGGTTCCGCGTCGCCGAGCAAGTTCCTTACTGCGGTGATTGCGACATTCTCATCGGTCCGAACTACTTCAACAACAACCAGGTTCGGTACATCGGATATCTGCCGTGGACGCGCGGTTGCGCTCTCAGCGGTTGTTACGGCAATTTTTGGCGATTACGGCGGCTGTTATTTCAGGGAGATATCGGTGACTGAAGGCCGTGGCAGGTGGGCCGACGGCGTCGAGATGATCTGCAACGGGAGATAGAAAGCGTCGACGCTCGATCAGACGTCGACGCTTGCCGACAGCGCATTGTCCTGGATGAATTGTCTGCGCGGCTCGACCAGATCGCCCATCAACTGGTCGAAGAGCACGTTGGCTTCGTCAACTTCCTTGAT
>Ga0114129_10016906_pt1 | contig 10387 bp, 7 predicted proteins | sample RhiMetdeltSRZDD1_FD_80071 | JGI IMG/M metagenome (GOLD analysis project Ga0114129, IMG submission 80071) | Populus rhizosphere microbial communities from Tennessee, USA - Rhizosphere MetaG P. deltoides SRZDD1 (version 2) (version 2) | ecosystem: Host-associated > Plants > Roots > Rhizosphere >... | reverse complement strand
TCGCTGATAGAAAATCCGATAAATATCCACCATAAAACAAAGGTGATAATCAGATATAATACCGAAAGAGCGTAGCTGACATAGCCGGTTCCGTACCAAAAGCCCGGCTCAAGCTCGTATGGCTGTCCGCACTCGGGACATCTATAAGGCATTGAAAACACCTTCTTAAGGTTCCATGGATTGTTATTGGCGAACATCGGGCCACGACGGCACCGTGGGCATTTCATTGTAAACAAGCTCCACAATAAACCTGGTTTAGCCATGCGCCAAAGTTACGCCGGCCTTTCAATTGAGGCCATTTCTTTTTTACGTTCGCCGATCTGCTGACGCCACATGGCATAATACAGCCCTTTTTCTATCAACAAACTCTCATGTGCTCCGGTTTCAACTACTTCTCCCCTTTCAAGCACATAAATTCTGTCGGCATGCATTATGGTTGAGAGCCTGTGGGCGATAAGAATCGTGATCTGGTATTTTAGCGATGAAACCTTGATAATCGTGTTTGTGATTTCTTCCTCAGTGAGAGAATCCAGCGAGGATGTGGCTTCATCAAATATCAACACGTGAGGCTTACGCAGCAACGCACGAGCAATTGACAGGCGTTGCTTTTCTCCGCCTGAAAGCTTAAGCCCGCCTTCGCCTATCATGGTATCGAGACCCTTTTCAGCTCTTAACAAAAGGTTCTGGCACGACGCCTGAACAAGTACGTGGTGGAGATCTTCATCAGTTGCAGACGGGTTAACGAATAGCAGGTTCTCTTTTATTGTACCCGAAAATAGTTGTGTATCCTGCGTAACAAAGCCGATCTGGTTCCGGAGGTCTTCGAAATCTATCGATGTTTCATCAATGCCATTGTATAAAATTTTCCCTTGCTGAGGGCGGTATAGTCCAACCAACAATTTCATGAGCGTAGTCTTTCCGGAACCGGACGGGCCAACAAATGCAACCGTTTCTCCTGTTTTTGCCCTGAAGCTTATATTGTCGATTGCGCGCTGATGAGCCGTTTGATGCTTGAAGACAACATCCTGAAATTCGAGCGTTCTGATATCGCCAAGGTGTTTCGGGTTCAAAGGCTTCGACTCCGGAGCCTTTCTCATCAGATTATTGAAATTATTCAGCGAGGCCTCTGCTTCCCTGTATGATAGAATGATGTTGCCGATCTCCTGTAGTGGACCAAAAACGAAAAATGAGAACACCTGCATGGTTACCAGCTGTCCGGCATCCATGATGTTGCCGAAGATCAGGTACATGAGAATGAAAAGTATCACCTGGCGGAGTGTGTTTACAAACGTTCCTTGTATAAAGCTTATACTTCTGATGCGTTTTACCTTGGTAAGCTCAAGTCCAAGAATCTTGTAGGTATTTTTATTAAGGCGCTCCACTTCCTGGTTTGTAAGTCCCAGACTTTTTACGAGCTCAATATTTCTTAAAGATTCGGTGGTGCTACCGGCTAGCGAAGTTGTCTGCGTAACAATCGTTTTCTGAATAGTTTTTATTTTTTTACTAAGAAGGTTTGTGATCGTGGTAAGCAATAAGATTCCTCCGAAGTATACAATCGGAATGGACCAGTGAATGTAAAGGCCGGCATATGTCGAGACAAATAATATTCCCACGATCACGCCGAAGAGAACATTGATGAAATAGTTCATGAATTTTTCGGTGTCTGTACGCACTTTCGTCAGCACGCTCAGTGTTTCTCCGCTGCGTTGGTCCTCAAATTCCTGATAAGGAAGCTTCATGGCGTGCTGCAGGCCATCAGTAAAAACTTTAGCTCCGAACTTCTGAACGATAACATTCAGGAAATAATCCTGAAAGTTCTTTGCTATTCTGCTCACCATAGCTACGCCGATAGAGCAAAGCAAAAGAAAAAGCGCGCCCGGAAATTTTGTTGAGAACGACCAGAAATAATCGGTGGTCCAGAAATTATTTGTGTTGCTATAATTTTCAGGGTGGTATTTGAAGTCTGTAGCGAGGCGGACGAGTTTACCAAAAATGATGGGATCCATCAAAGAAAACCCTGTATTGATGGCCGCGAGAAGTAAAGTAAGCACGACAAGCCACTTATATGGCTTGAGGTACTGTAAAAGTATTTTCATATAAGGCTACAATTTCGGAAAAAATCATCTTATGCGGCCGCTGCACCCTCCGCATACTCTGTTAAATATTCAAACCGGCGTGTAATTTTTCCTTTTTTCACCATTGTAGCCCTTTCAATTACCGGCGAACCGCCGGTGATAAGGTCTTCAAAAATATAATTCAGCAACTGGTTACCGAAGTGTTCTGAGGCTTCCCGCGGCAATTCGTCAGGCAGATTTCCTACGGCCATCACGTCGACCGACCCTGGAAGATAAGGCGCGGTTTTCTTGTGGGTTCTTTTATCGATACCATAAACCGGAAACTCGATTGTTGAATCTCCAAGGTTGCACGGCACCGAACCCTGTTTATCATCGGTAATGTCCGCGATCGTTTGTATCCTGAAATCTTTTTCGCTCAGGTCATCACATTCAAAGAGCCTGGGAATATTTTCATCCCAGTAAATACCGTTGATGAGAAGATCGGTGGTTTTGGTGTATGGGTAGAATTTACAATTGTAGTCAGAAGCGTTAACAAAAAAATCTTCTCTCACAAATTCATATCCATTTTTATGCTGATACAGGTCCTTCCCTTTCAATTGAGTGAACACCGGTACATTGAAATTACCTGACCGGTAATCGGCGGGATCAACTTTTCTTACTCCAAGGGCCTTCATCAGTTCAAGCACTCCGCTGGCTACCCGGCCGGAACCCGTAGCCGCGATCTTCATAACAGGTAAAGTAACGTTATCATACAAAGCAAGGAGATCTCTATATGTTTTTTGCTCGAAGGCCCTGTCCAGGTCAAACGTTCCTGTACGTCGTCCGAATGCCATTAAACCGTTGTGGGCACCCACGATCCCGGCAAAATAGCCGAATCCGAGAATGCGCTGTTTATTTTCATATTGTAAACATTCGTAGTCGATGAGAGTAATATCCCGAGCGATGATTTCCCTGAAGAGATGTTGATTGTAAGGCTGTTTCTTTCTTGTATGAGAAAAGAACAAATAAGTTTTTTCTGGTATTAACTGGTAGGATGGAACTTCCTTGATGCCAAAAAGAATATCACAATCTCTCAGATCTTCCATCAATTCAATACCGTGTTGTTCATATTCCCTGTCTTTGAAGCATCTGTCGCGCGACGGTTGCACAAAAATTTTAATATTGTGGAAATGGTTCATCATCCATTTGCACTGGGCGGGACTAAAAGCAACTCTACTATCAGACGGTACTTTACCCTCGCGGATAATTCCGATATTAAGCATTAAAGAAAATTAATCTGTGTTTGTAATTGTAATTACCGTTCTTTATTTCCTTTCTTTCATCATAATAAATAGTATGCCAGATATGGAACGCTATTTGTTTCCTGTTGGAAGATTATTGTGTAATCGCAGCTCTGTAAATCCGGCTTTGAAAATATATTTTTAGAACCAAATCATATCGTTCGTACCGATAAACCTTCATGAAATCTATTATCCACAAACTCGTGAGGACCCTGCCCGATGAATTCGTATTTGGCTCCTCTTTCAGAAAAGCTGAAAAAATTGAAAAAGAATATTTAGCATCTGCAGACAAGGCAGATTTTATTGCAGCTTATCAGCAGGCACAGCTCGAAAAAATAATATCCATTGCCGAAAAGGCACCACACTACAGGAACATCAGAGATTTCAAAAATTTTGAAGACATACCTTTTACCAACAAAAATTCCATGCAGGATGATGTTGAGCGATATGTTGTAGATAAAAGGGCGGCCGACTTGTGCAGCACCGGCGGAACAACTTCAGGCCATCCCTTGAAATTTTACATCGATAAGAGCCGTAAGGGATTTGAATGGTACTGGATGGCGAAATACAATTGGGGCCAGGTTGGATTTAAGACCGGGGATTACAGGGCAGTGTTGAGAAACCACAAACTGAACGGGGCGAAGCATAACGTAAACCATCTTCTGAAAGAAGTTCAGTTCGACAACCATGCCCTAAAAGATGCATACCTTGATTACGTTATCGATTATATCGTTAAGCATGATCTGAAATTTGTTCATGCTTATCCAAGCGCCGCATTTCTTCTTGCCAAAAGAATTTATGTAACGAACCGTGAAACGCCGATCGTAGCGTTTCTATCAGGCAGCGAGGCAATTTTCGACAATCAGAAAAATCTTATACAGAATATTCTCAGCAAAAGAATGTACACCTGGTACGGGCATTCAGAAAAATTGATCCTTGCAGCAGAAACGGCACACTGTGAAAATTATCATGTGAATCCTTTCTATGGATACGCAGAGATCATCGACAACAACGGAAATGTTGTAAACACACCCGGGGAATGGGGTGAATTGGTAGGAACGGGATTCATGAACACCAGAATGCCGTTTATAAGATACAGGACAGAAGATGAGGCAGAATTTATGGGTTATGTTTGTCCGGATTGCGGACGGGTCGGGTTGACCTTCAAAAATGTTGTCGGTCGCCGCGATAAGGACGTGATTTATAAAGACGACGGAACTATGATAACCACATCAAGCATGATGCTCGACTATGACATATATCAATATATAAAAGGCGTTCAATATTACCAGCGGAGAAAAGGAGAGCTGATCATCAGGATAGTTCCCCAGAAAAATTATGATGCTTCAATACGACAGAAAGTGCTCGACATTATGTTACCACGTTTTCGCGACGGGCTGAAAATTGAACTTGTTGAAGTAGAATCCCTTGAGTATACAAAGAATAACAAATTGAAATTGCTGATACAGGAAATGGAGCCTGCATTTTAGTATCACACATAATTTTTTTTGGTAAGTACTTATAAATAATTACTTTTTCTGTCTAACAATCTTTCAATGACTCCTTCACAAAAATTAATCAGGAAACTCGGATTGAAAGATCCGGAAGCAGAAAGTGTGGATCAAAGTTCCACACAAGAAAACAGCCGCCGTTCATTTTTTAAAAAATCTGCACTTGGCGGGCTTGCATTAGGCGGTTCATTTATGTTCTCTCCATTTGAAGATGTTATTGCGCACAGCACTTCAAAAGTGAACCGCTACTCAGCTCCATCTGACCTGAAAATTACGGACATGCGATATGCGGTGACTGCTGTAATGGGTCGCACTGCTATCATTCGCATAGATACCAACCAGGGTATTTATGGATTGGGTGAAGTAAGAGATGGGGCAGATGAACGCTATGCGTTGATGCTGAAAAGCAGGTTGCTTGGAAAAAATCCATGCAATGTAGAAATGCTTTTCAAATCCATTAAACAGTTTGGCGGGCCTTCGCGCCAGGCAGGAGGTGTTTGTGCAGTGGAGATGGCGCTGTGGGATCTTTGCGGCAAAGCCTACAACGTACCCGCATGGCAGCTTCTCGGCGGCAGGTACCGTGATAAGGTGCGCATGTATGCGGATACACCGGAATCAAGTTCACCTGAGGAGCAAAAGAAGCTGATCAAATACAGAACAGAGGACCAGGGTTACACGTGGTTGAAGATGGATGTTTCGATAGGAGAACTGAGGGGAAAGCCGGGTACTGTGGTGAATTCCAAGTTCTGGGAGAATGCACAGGGAATGCTTCAGCAATGGGGCGACCAGTCGAACTACATGTCGTATGGCAACACCATGCACCCCTTCACACAAATCCAGATCACCGAAAAAGGCTTTGAAGAACTTGCATCCATAGTTGAAAATGTCCGTAACATGGTGGGCTATGAAATACCGCTTTCCACAGACCATTACGGGCACTTTGACCTGAACAATTGTATTCGACTGGGCAAAGCTTTGGAAAAATACCGCCTTGCCTGGTTTGAAGATATGGTGCCCTGGCAATATACTGAACAATGGAAAACAATTTCAGATGCTCTCGAAACACCAACGCTTACGGGAGAAGATATCTACCTGCTTGAGAATTTCAAAAATCTTATTCACAACCGCGCGGTAGACATCATCCACCCGGATCTCGCTTCATCGGGTGGATTGCTTGAAACAAAACGCATTGGCGATTACGCCGAGGAATACGGAATAGCAATGGCGATGCATCAGGCGGGTACACCAGTTTCGTTCATGGCAAATGTGCACTGCGCTGCGGCAACGCAAAACTTCCTGGCACTTGAGCACCATTCGGTGGATGTGCCCTGGTGGGAAAGCCTCGTGAAAACAACGGATGGAAGAAAGATGATAGAAAAGGGATACGCCAATGTGCCTTTAAGCGCACCGGGACTGGGAATTGAACTGGTTGACGATGTAGTGAAGCAGCACCTGCATGCTAAAGACAAAAGTTACTTCGCTCCTACTCCACAGTGGGATGAAAACCGTTCGCACGACAGAACCTACAGTTAATTCAACTTTAAGCGGAAAGAAACACTTTCCGCTTATTTTTTTCTAAAACAACTTTCCAAATGAGAAAATATTCTTTGCTCGTGCTCGCATTGATTTATTGCGCTCACTCAAACGCGCAACGGCTCGGGTCAGCACCGGAGTATGTAAAAGCATTAACGTCGCGCTGGCAGGGAGAAAGACTTGCGGATGGCCGTCCGAAGGTGTCGGATGTTGCGCTTGCAAGCCTCAGGGACTGTACACTTGAGCAAATCTGGGGTTACCTCTACAACAAGGGATATCATAACCAGGTTGAAAAAGACTGGATCATTCTAAAGCCAGGCGAAACTATGACCGGTCGTGTGGTAACGGCTCAGTTCATGCCTGCCCGCCCTGATCTGGATAGCATAGTTAAGGAACAGGGAAAGGCGGAAGGCCGCTCGCAAAAAGGCGGAATCAATATATGGCCAATCGATATCCTCACTAAAGGCGATGTTTATGTTGCCGACGGATTTGGCAAGGTGAAAGATGGAACGCTGATAGGTTCAAGTCTCGGCAATTCCATTTATGCTAAAACGGGAAATGGAGTGATATTTTATGGGTCCATCCGCGACATGCAGGAATTGAAGGAAACAAAAGGTTTTAATGCATGGGTTAAGGGTCATGATCCGTCATATATCAAAGACATGGTGCCAACGTCGATTAACGCGCCTATAAGGATCGGTCAGGTTTCGGTGCTACCCGGCGACATTGTTTTTGCCAATGAATATGGTGTGGTATTCATACCAGCATATCTTGTAGACGATCTCGTGCGCGATTCCGAATTTGTTCGGCTGAGGGATGAATTCGAAAGATACCTGCTGCAGCAGAATAAATATCCCAGTGGTGAGATACATGGCGACTGGTCGGACAAAATTAAAAATGAATTCAAGGCGTGGGTGTCGAAGTATCCTAAAAAGCTGATGTTGTCGAAAGAGGATATTGAAACATATCTTGAAAAAGAGCATTAATATGAAAATCAAACTCGTTTATGTGATTCTCCTGGCAACACTTACGAATGTATGCGTAGCTCAAAAAGCGGAGAAAAAAAATCTTTACGCGAAAAGCAATCTTATTGCGTGGTGCATTGTGCCGTTTGATAACAAAAACCGCACACCCGAAAAAAGGGCACAGATGCTGAACAAGCTCGGCATTAACAAACTTGCTTACGATTGGCGCGAAAAACATGTTCCTACTTTTGATGACGAACTGAATGCTTTAAAAAAACATAACATCAAGCTGCAGTCGTTCTGGTATTACTCGGGACCGGAACCTGAAAAAGATAAAAATTTTGCAACAATTATTGATCTGCTTAAGCGGCACAACGTAAAGACGCAGATATGGACGATGATCACAGGAATAAAAGATCTTGAAAAGATGACGCAGGAAGAGAAGATCGAGGCGGTTTCGAAGCCGGTGAAATATATCGCGGAAAAGGCTGCAGAAGCCGGTTCATCGGTTGGATTGTATAATCATGGCGGCTGGTTTGGTGAACCTGAAAACCAGATTGCGATAATTGAACATCTTAAGCTACCAAATCTTGGAATTGTATATAATTTCAGTCACTCCGAAGAACAGATACACCGCTTTCCTGAATTCTATCCAAAGATATTGCCTTACCTGTATGCGATAAATTTAACGGGCCTGCGCGGCGGTATACCGGCAAAAGTGGTACCGGTTGGTGAAGGTAATATTGAATACAGGATGATGAAGATTATTGAAGAGAGTGATTATTCGGGGCCGATAGGAATTATCAATGAAGATTTTGCTCCCGACGCTGAGGACGGGTTGAAAATGAATATGGAGGGTTTGAAGAAGTATCTCATGGGAAATAATAATAAAGCTGCGCTGAAAACGTATTGACATAACCTATCCCGCCCAACCTTCTCTGTCAAGACTCCTGTACTGTATCGCCTCGGCAATGTGCTCGGGCATTATGTTGGAGCTTTCACCTAAGTCGGCTATGGTACGGCTGGCTTTCAGAATTCTGTCATACGCGCGCGCGGAAAGATTTAATCTTGTCATTGCTGTCTTTAACAGATTTATGCTGACCCTATCAATTTTGCAATATTCGTTCAACATGCCCGATGTGATCATGGCATTGCAATAAACATCCGGGGCATCACTATATCTTTCTTCCTGTATTTTCCTGGCGGTCATAACTCTTTGCCTTATTACCGATGAAGGTTCACTATTTGGCATCGCTGATAACTCGTTAAATGATGAGGGTGTCACTTCCACATGAAGATCTATTCTGTCGAGCAATGGTCCTGATATCCTGTTGAGATATTTTTGAACACTACCCGGAGGACAAGAACATTCTTTTTCAGGGTGTGTGTAATAGCCGCAGGGGCATGGATTCATTGACGCGATAAGCATAAAGTTTGCAGGAAATTCTATTGACACCCGTGCCCGTGATACAACAATTTTTCTCTCTTCAATTGGTTGCCTTAAGACTTCCAGCACGGCTCTTTTAAATTCAGGAAGTTCGTCGAGGAACAGAATGCCGTTATGTGCAAGGGAAATTTCGCCAGGCTGCGGATTGCTTCCGCCTCCAACCAATGCAATATCACTGATAGTATGATGAGGTGTTCTGAACGGTCTTTTTGAAATCAAAGTGGAATTGGCAGGCAGCCTTCCCGCAACTGAATGAATCTTTGTTGTTTCAAGAGCTTCCCTGAGAGAAAGTGGCGGTAAAATTGTTGGCAGGCGCTTCGCAAGCATTGTTTTACCTGCGCCGGGAGGACCGATCAATATTGCATTATGTCCACCGGCGGCAGCGATTTCCAGCGCTCGTTTAATGTTTGATTGCCCTTTTACATCATTAAAGTCGATATCAAAATTTGTTTGCAGATCCGTAAAATCTTCTTCTGCCTTAACCTTTACTCTGGGAATTGACGACTCATCCTTAAAAAAATCAATCACCTGCTGAAGGTGAGAAACGCCATAAACACTCAGTTCATTGACAACAGCGGCTTCCCTGCAATTTTGAATGGGAAGGATCAATCCTTTGTATTTATCTGCGAGCGTAGTTATCGCAATGGGTAGCGCGCCCTTTATCGGATTCAAAGTGCCATCCAGATTTAATTCTCCCATTATTACATATTCACTCAATTTTTCCGAGTTGGCAATTTGTTCGGATGCGGCGAGTGTTGCCAGCGCAATCGGCAGATCAAATGCGGAACCACTCTTCCTGATATCAGCAGGCGCAAGATTAATTACAATCTTTGTTCTTGGCATTGAATATCCATTCGTCTTGATTGCGCTTTCAATCCGTTGAATACTTTCTTTAATTGCGCTATCCGGTAACCCCACAATTATACAGTTACTACCATTCATCACGTTCACCTCAACGGTTATAGAGATTGCCTCAACACCATAAACGGCGCTCCCAAAAGTTTTTGCCAGCATATAGAAGCAAAATAATTGCAGACAGATTCAACTGCATTGGGGAAAAAACGGTAAATCAACAGTATTTTATGGCTACTCCTCTTCTCTGGCCCCACGGGCCCACGCCGCAGCGAATACTCCGGCGGTTTCCGTACGAAGGCGCGTTGAACCGAGCGATACGGGAATGAAGTTATTTGACCTTGCAAGCGCGATCTCACTCTCCGAAAAATCGCCTTCAGGACCTATGAGAATAATATGACTGTCGAGTGATGGATTATACAATGAAGAAAAATCAACTTTCGCCTCCTTTACACAATGAGCAATCATTTTCTGCTGCTCCTTTGCGCCGCGTACAACATCGTTAAATGAAACAGGCTCGTGCAATACAGGCAACCACGTTTGGAGGCTTTGCAACATCGCACTTCTGCAGATACCGAGCATGCGGTCGTGCCTGAACTTTTGTCTTTCTGTTCTATCACACAACAGCGGTAAGATTTCTGTAACTCCCAGCTCTGTGCATTTTTCAAGGAACCATTCAAAACGGCTGGCGTTTTTGACAAGCGAAATGGCGATGCTTAATTTT
>Ga0114129_10016903_pt1 | contig 10388 bp, 8 predicted proteins | sample RhiMetdeltSRZDD1_FD_80071 | JGI IMG/M metagenome (GOLD analysis project Ga0114129, IMG submission 80071) | Populus rhizosphere microbial communities from Tennessee, USA - Rhizosphere MetaG P. deltoides SRZDD1 (version 2) (version 2) | ecosystem: Host-associated > Plants > Roots > Rhizosphere >... | reverse complement strand
TCCTTCGCCCAGGCCGTGACCACTCGCCGCTCCCACAGCCGGCGTCCGTCCGGCTGTCGAGTTTGGGCGTTCGTGAACGCGGCGCCCGCGGACCTGGGAGATGCCTGCGTCGTAAGGGATGTGGGAAGGGCCCAACGGTACGCACGGATGGGGGATGGGCAGGAATCCGCAAGACCTGCGGCGACCCGCCATGCGTACACTTTGGAAAGAGAGGGGGGGTCGAGGCTGTTCGGACTCTTCGGCGACGGTAACCACCAGAGCCGGCACGTTCGCGAACACGCCGAGCAGGTCCGCGCCTATCTCGAGGCCAACCTCACGCAGGACCTGGACATGAACGCGGTCGCCCGTGCGGCCTCCCTGTCCCCTTTCTACCTCACCCGCATCTTCAAGCAGCGCTACGGCGTGCCCCCGTACCGGTACCTGATCGGCCTTCGGATCCAGTACGCGTCCGACCTCCTTCGCGAGTCCACCCTCAGCGTGACGCAGGTGTGTCACCACTCGGGGTTCAACTCGCTCTCGCACTTCATCACCACCTTCCGGCGTCACACCGGTATGAGCCCGTCGCAGTACCGGCGGCTCGTGGACTGGCAGCAGGATGCGGGAAGGTTCGGGCAGGAGACCGAACGGCTGGTTGAACGCCCCCGCCGTATGAACCTCTGAGACGGGTCACGGCGCCCGCCGTGGCCGACGTGTCCTCGGGCCGAAGGAGGACGGCATGCTCAGACGTTCAGCGGCACCCGTCTGGCTCGTCCCGCTGCTCCTGGCGGTCGCGCTCGTCGCGGCCGCGTGTGGAGGAGGAGCGGACGAACAGACGCAGGGAGGCGGTACCTCCACGACCGGCGAGACGCCGGTCGGGGGGACGCTGAAGCTGGCACTGCAGTCGGACGTCCAGGAGGCGTTCGACCCGCAGAAGGAGTACTACGGGGTGGCGTGGGAGTTCTACCGCTGCTGCCTGCTCCGAACACTGGTCTCGTACAACGGCAAGACCACCGCCGAGGGCGGCGCGGACGTGCTCCCGGATCTCACGACGGAGCTGCCCGAGCAGTCGGCCGATGGCCTGACCTGGACGTTCGCGCTCAAGCCGGGCGTCAGCTACTCGCCGCCCCTGCAAGGCGTAACGGTCACGGCGCAGGACTTCATCCGCGCCATGGAGCGCGAGGCGTGCGCGACGTGCGCGAATGGGGGGTACAGCTTCTACTACTCGGTGATCGAGGGGTTCGACGACTTCGCCGACGGCAAGGCCAAGTCGATCAGCGGCCTCCAGGCACCGGACGATTCGACGCTGATCGTGAAGACGTCGGCTCCCACCGGCGATCTTCCGTTCCGGATGGCGATGCCCGCCGCGGCGCCGATCCCACCGCTCCCGGGCGATCCCGATGCCCGGCTGGGCGTCGCCACCGGACACGACCGGGACTACGGCAGGTTCCTGATCGGCACGGGCCCGTACATGTACGAGGGGACCGACCAGATCGACTTCTCGGCGCCCGCCGATCAGCAGCAGCCGGCCTCCGGCTACGAGGTCGGCCGCTCCTTGGTGCTGGTGCGCAATCCCTCGTACGACCCGGACACCGACGACCTGCGCGAGGGCTACGCGGACCGCATCGAGGCCACGATCGGCGGGGACTCCAACGACCTGGCGCTGAAGGTCGACGCCGGCGAGATCGACATGGTGTTCGACGGCGTGCCGCCCGCCGAGCAGGTCCGCCAGTACACGAGCGATCCGGAGCTCCAGGACCAGATCCATTCCGATCCCTCGGACGGGGTCCGCTACATCGAGATGAACCTGGCGGCGGCGCCGTTCGACGACCCGAACGTGCGCATCGCACTGAACTACGCGCTGGACAAGGAGGGGTTCCGCCAGCTCCGCGGCGGCCCGCTGTTCGGGGAGCTCGCCGGGCACATCATGGTGAACAGCCTCCAGGGCAACGAGCTGGCGGACTACGACCCATATCCGACGCCGAACGGCCGAGGCGACGTAACGGCCGCCAAGCAAGCCATGGCGCAGTCGAAGTACGACGGCAACGGCGACGGGGTCTGCGACGACAGCGCGTGCGACGGGGTCCTCACCGTGATCGACGAGGCCGACCCATACCCGGACCAGACCGCGCTGCTGCAGCAGAGCCTGGAACCGCTCGGCATCACGCTCGAGGTCAAGCAGTTCGAGCGCACGACGATGTACGCCAAGTGCGAGGACCCGAACTCGGGCTGGCAGCTGTGCCCGAGCGTGTCCTGGGGCAAGGATTACCCGGACGGGTTCACGTTCGGGCCCCCGTTGTTCAGCCGGGCCGCGATCGGGCCCCAGGCGTGCTGCAACGACCCGATGGTCGGCATCACGCCCGACATGCTGAGCGAGCGCGGGTACAACCCCGACACCGTGATCCCCAGCGCCGAGGACAAGATCGACGAGTGTATCCCGCAGGCCGGCGACCAACGCCTCACGTGTTGGGCGCAGCTCGACCGCTTCCTCATGGAGGACGTCACGCCGTGGGTGCCGTACCTGTTCGACAACAACGTGGTGATCGTGTCCAACCGGGTGGTCTCGTGGAGCTTCGACCAGTTCGCGGGGCTGCCGGCGCTGGACCGGCTGGCGATCGCGCCCGGAGCCTGATCGGGACCGCGGCGGGACGGTGAACATGAGAAGGTCCGGAGCTCGGATCGGAGAGAGGGTCAAGGACCTGAGCTCCGGACCTTCCACTCGATCGTACGCCAGCGATCCAACGCGGCTCTTGCGATTCCCTGTCGACGAGTGACGGGTCCTTGCCCCCAGAGGGGTGAACGCACGGGGACGGCCGCCGCGGCTACGATGCGCGCGTGTCCGATCCCGTTCGGCGGCGTTGGGCCGCAGGCGAGGTGGCGTTCAACGCCTGGTCGACCTTCCCCGGCGTGGCCTCGGCGACGATCCTTGCCGGCGCGGGTTTCGACGCGGTGACCGTCGACCTGCAGCACGGCGAGCACACGGCCGCCGCGCTCGGCGAGGCGGTCGAGGCGATCGAGCACGCTGGAGCGGTGCCGTTCGTCCGCCTTGCGTGGAACGACCCCGCGAGCATCATGCGCGCGCTGGACCTGGGCGCTCGTGGCCTGATCTGCCCGATGGTGAACTCGGCCGAGGAGGCGGAGGCCTTCGTGCGCTTCTGCCGCTATCCCCCGCTCGGGGCCCGGAGCTACGGACCGGTTCGGTCGGCGTTCGGGACGGCGGGTGAGCAGACCGAGGCTGCCAACGCTGCGGTGCTGGCGTTCGCGCAGATCGAGACGGCGGACGGCATGGCCAACGTCGAGGCGATCTGCGGGACGGCGGGTCTGGACGGGGTGTACGTCGGGCCCGCCGACCTCAGCCTGACGCTCGGGTTCGACGGGTTCGCCGACCTCGGCGCGCCCGAGATGCGCAAGGCCCTGGGACGCGTCGTCGAGGCGGCGTCGTCGGCCGGCGTCGTGCCCGGCATCCACTCGCCCACGGCCGACCAGGCCATCGAGATGGCTCGAGCGGGCTTCCGGTTCGTCGGCGCGGCCGGCGACCGCGAGCTGCTCTCGGGCTCCGGCGCCGAGGCCCTGGGGCGCGTTCGTGCCGAGGGCCGACGGACCGCCTGACGCGCGTCAGGGCCTCGGGTCCTCCTCGGCCGCGGTCTCCAGGGCGTGCTCCAGCGCGCGGTCCACGTTCAGCAGCGCGTTCAGGCGGGTCATCGCGAGGACGCGGTCGACGCCGCTCTCGGCTGGGACCACCAGCCGCAGGCCGCAGAGCACCTCGCGGCATCGGGCGTCCACGCGCGCGATCACGCTCAGACCGGCGCTGTCCACATACGAGCACGAGGTGAGGTCTACGACGAGCCAGGGATCGGCCCCGACCCTTGCCATCAGCTCCTCCAGGACGCGATCGGCGTTGGACATGTCGATCTCGCCCTTGATCAGCACCACCGACGCCCGCTCGGCCTGTTCGAACTCGATCGTCGCGAGGTCGGGCATCAGGGCACCCCCACCCGCATCCGCACCGTGGTTCCGGCCTCGCCCTGCTCGACGTCGACGTCGCGCACCAGCGCCCGCACGAGCTCGAGTCCCCGTCCTCTCGCGTCGTCGGGACGCGGGTTGCGCCAGCGCCCGTCGTCGGAGACCGAGAGCTCGAGCACCCCGTTCTGGCGCTCGGCCGACACGTGCACGTCGCCGATCCGCCCGATGTAGGCGTGCTCGATCGCGTTCGAGGCGGCCTCGGTGCAGGCCAGCACGACATCGTCGACCGTCTCTACCGGCATGCCCGAGCGCTCGAGCCATGCTCGCAGATCGGCTCGTAGCGGCGACAGCTCGTTCGCGGTGGCTGGGAAGCTCCGCCGGAACTCGCGCGACGGGCGGCGGGAGCCGATCACCAGCAGCGCGACGTCGTCGTGGCGTTCGTCCGCGACCAGATCCAAGAGCGCGTCCGACAGGTCCTCGAGGCTCTCACCCGTCGCCCGGGCGGCCGTGTCGGCCAGCCGTTCGAGACCGCGGTCGAGCGATTCGTCCCGGCGCTCGACCAGGCCGTCCGTGTATAGGACGAGGATCGAGCCGGGCCTCAGGCGTTCGTGGGCCTGCGCCCGCGGCATGTCGAACGGCAGACCAAGCGGCACCGACCGCCCACCCTCCAGGAACCGCGTCGACCCGTCCGGATCGATCACGAGCGCCGGCGGATGACCGGCGGTCGCGTACCGCAGCTCGTTCGTGTCTGGATCGAGCAGCATCGTAAGGATCGTCGAGAAGAAGGCCCCCTCGACGCTGGTGGCGAACCGCTCGAGCGAGGCCAGGATCGCGCTCGGCTCGGTGGTGGACAGGGCGAGCGCGCGCCACGCGCTTCGAACCTGCCCCATCGCCGCGGCGGCTTGCAGCCCGTGGCCGGCGATGTCGCCGACGGCGAACGCCACGCTGCCGTCGGGCCGGTCCAGGATGTCGTACCAGTCGCCACCCACGTGCACGCCACGCGTGGCGGGGAGGTAGCGACCGTCCGCGTCGACACTTGCCGCGCGGGCGACGCCCTCGGGCATCAGGTTGCGCTGCAGCGTCATCGCCGCCTCGTGCTCGACCTCGTACGCCCGGGCGCGTTCGAGTGCGACTCCGGCCTGGTGCGCGAACGATCGGATCAGCTCGGCGTCCTCGGCCGTGGGCGCCTCGCGCTCCTGCTTGAAGTAGACAGCCATCGCCCCAATGGCCTCGCCCTTGGCGACGATCGGCACCGCGTACAGGCAGACCCCCAGGTCGCGCTGGGAGGCCCAGCCGTCTTCGAACCTGGCCTTCCAGACTTCCTGTGACGGGATCCAGAGCGCGCGCCCGTTGCGGTAGACGTGCGCGAGCACCGAGCGGTCGTTGACCGATATCTCGATCGGGGACTGCAGCCGCAGCGTCCCGCGGGCCAGCGTCCCCGGGATCAATCGCAGAGACGGCACGTCGTCGCGCGCCAGGGCGATGGCGGCCGCGTCCGCGCCCACACCGGCCGTCGCGCCGCGGAGGATCGCGCGGGCCGCGTCCTCGGTGGTAACGGCGCGCGCCAGGCGGGCCGTGACCTCCTGCAGCCGCGCGGCCCGCTTGAGCGCGCGCTGCTCAGCCTCGAACATCCGGGCCCGTTCGAGCGCCTCCCCCGCCTCCTGCGCGAGCGCCTCGACGAAGCGCAGCGCCTCGGGAGAGAAGGAGTGCTCCCGATCGAACCGGAGCCCGATGACTCCGATCCGTCGACCGCGGCCCGAGATCGGCGTGGCCAGCATGGCCTCCACGGGTTCGCCGAGCAGGGACGGCCCGGGAAGCGTGCCACGCCGTTCGCGCGTACCCTCGATCAGCGTGGCGGCACCGGAGCGGTATGCCTCGGTGAGCGGGTCGGCAGCCTCGAGCGACACGCTCGAAGGAACCTCGTCCGGCACGCCGAACCGGGAGATGAACTCGAGCCGGTTCCCGTCGCGGGTGGCGACGGCGATTCCACCTGCCACCGAGCCCAACGCCTCGGCCGCCTCGCTCAGGATCGCGGCGGCCACCTCCTCCACGCCGAGGTCCGGCGTCATCGCCTCGCCCACCGCCCGAACCCGCTCCACCCGCGAGGCGAGCCGTAGCGTCTCCTCGCGCGATTCCTGCAACAGCGAGCGCTCGAGCGCGAGCGCGACCTGGTCGGCGACAGTCTGCAACTCCGCGCGCCGGCGCTCGCCGAACGCCTGCTGCTGCGCGTACGTGACGAACAACGTCCCGATGCACACGCCGGAGGCCTTGAGTGGGACGCAGGCGCACGCGCGGTCCCCCTCGGAGGCGAAGATGTCGGCGAGGTCCGGGTACTCACGCTTGATCTCATCGGGCGAATGCATGAGCACCGTTCGACCGCCGTTGACGGCGTCCGCCGTCGGCGACGGTGTGTCCAGCGGGATCGGTCCCCCGGCCTGACCGACGGGTGGTTGACCCTCGGCTGCGATCGGCGCGACCGTTCGCCCGTCCGGGGCGAGCGCGCCGACCGAGGCGCGGCGGCTGGCGAGGATCGATACGACCGCGTTCGCGGCGATGTCCGCCACCTGGCCCGGGGATGCGGCGCCGGCGAGCGCAGAGGCGAGCTCGCGCAGCCGGGTCGCGCGCTGGCGCGCCTGGCGCTCGGCCTCGAACAGGCGGGCGTGCTCGATCGCCTGTCCGCACTGACGCCCGATCGCGAGCAGGAGCATCTCGTCCTCGACCGAGAAGCGACGGCCTTCGCGGAAGTTCACCGAAACGACGCCGAGGAGGCTGTCCCCCGCGAGCAGCGGGGCCGCCGCCTGGGCACCGATCGGGTACCCGTCGCCGAACTCCGCGAGCATCGGATAGCGCTCGAGCGCCTCCTCCGCGCTGCCCACCGTCACGACCGAACGCTGAGCGACCGCGTCGCCCAAGACGACCGGCGTGTCGACCGGGATCCTGGACCACCTGGCGACGAGCTCCTGCGGGAAGCCGCGCGAGGCCGCGACGTCGAGCTCGGTCCCGTCGGCCGACAGCAGCACGACGGCGGACGCTGCCGCGCCGAGCGAGCCGATCGCCGTGTCGACCAGCGCCTCGCACACGTCCCGCACGGTGACGGCGTTCGCGAGCCGCCCCGTCAGGTTGTGGAGGTGGGCAAGCCTGGTGGATTCGGATTCGGCCGCCTGCCGGGCGCGGCGTTCGGAGGCGTGGGCGGTGTCGCGGTCCTGGCCGACCTGCCGGTACCGATCGGCCACCGCGCCGGCGACGCCCGCCGCGACGACCCACAGGACCACCGCGACCCAGCCGCCGACCTCCCCGTCGGTGACGAAGAAGATGAATCCGATGCCGCCCACGAGCCCGACCAGCATCCCGGCAAGAGGACCGGCCAGGAGCCCCGCGGTCACCGAGATCAGGAGGCCGAGCCCGCTCGGGGTTCCCCTATACGCCCCCTCCGACACACTCGAGAAGGCCGCCGCGACCGCCGCCTGCAGGCCAGATCCGAGGAGCAGGGCCGCGGAAAAAGAGACGGGCCGGCCGCTTGGGCGGCGACGGGTGCGCATGAGCGAACCCCATGCTACGGGCGGGTCAAGCCCGCATGATGCTCGAGGGCACCCAGGGGAGGCCTATGAGGCCTTGAGGAGCTCCTCCCGAGCGATCCTTCGGGTGAGCACCGGAACGAACTGGCGGATCGGCGACGCGGAGAACCGCCCGTAGATCCTCATGACTTCGGCTCGGACACGTTCGGGCCCGACTCGGTCCCCGAACTCCTTGGTCAGGTCCACCACCAGGCTGTCGATCTGTGCTTGGTCGTCCAGACCCACCGTGCCGTGCCCCCTCTCGTGTCCACACGCGAGCCCCGGATGAGGGGAACGAAGTGTAACCGGGTTGGTCCGGAGGACGTCAAGACCGTTGTGGGGGAATGCGGCCGGGGCCGGCTAACTCCGGGCAGGACCCGGTCGAGGAATGACGGGTTGCCCCCCCCGTGCTCGGCGATGACAGCCCGGTCTGTCCCTCGGAGGCCGTGAGGACGACCGCCGCCGTGATCAGAAGCACGCGAAGGACACCGTCACCTTACGGCCGCGTACGATCATTCAAGCGGATCGAGGAGGGACGATGAGCGGATCGATCGCACCGGCCCGATTCCACGAGCTCGACTGGCGGGTTCTGGCGTACGCGGCCTGCACTCACTTCCGGACGGGCTCCCTTGAAGAGGGACTGGCGCTTGCGGAGGCCATCAACAGGCTGAACGAAGGCTCCAGCGCGCGCCCCGACGTCGACCTGCGATCGAACGGCATCACCGTCCGTCTGAAGGTGAATGAGAAGGGGCAGCTCGGCGAAGATGATATCGCGCTCGCCCGAGAGATCTCGGCTGCCGCCCGCGAGCTCGCTATCCCCGTCGACCTCACGGGCCTCCAGTCGTACCAGATCGCGATCGACGCGCTCGACGTCCCCGGTGTGATGCCCTTCTGGGAGGCCGTCCTCGGATACATGCAGATCGGCGACATCCTGATCGACCCACACTTCGAAGGGCCGACGTTCTGGTTCCAACAGATGGACGCGCCACGCCCGCAGCGCAACCGCATCCACATCGACCTCTATCTTCCCGAGGACCAGGCGAAGGCCCGCGTCGAGGCGGGCGTGGCTGCCGGTGGCCGCATCGTCAATGACGCGAACGTGCCCGATTGGTGGACGCTCGCCGATCCTGAGGGCAACGAGGTCGACGTGGCCCCGTGGCCGGACGCCGGCTAGGGCTGGCGCGGCAACACTTCGCCGCGGTCGAAGTCCGGGAGCGTGAGGACGTGGAGGAGTCCGGTGCGGGGAGCGGGGACCTAGCGCGTCCAGGCGTTAGCGGAGGCGGCGCTCAAGCTGGTCGGGCTCACTGGCGAGACCGTGCTCCTTGGGCCCCACATGTACGTTGGGCGTCAACGGCTTCACTCGCCCGGCTTCGCCGCCCACTGTTGGACCGCTTCCCCAGCATCGACTGGTTGAGATTAGCCCTGTCTTGGTCACTCAGCTTTCAGGCAGGCCGCAACGGTCAAAGTCGCTGACGCCGTTCGGCACAGATGTGCGGTTCCGAAACGTGATTGGGCTCACGCTGCAATGTGCGGTCAGCGGACGAGGCGATAGGTGATGTGGGTGGCAAAAGGTGACTGGAGCAGGGCCTCGTGCTCCAGGTTCAATGTCTGGTCGAAGCCATCGAACAGGCGCTTTCCACCGCCGAGGATGACCGGCGCGATCGAGATCGCAAGCTCGTCCACGAATCCGGCGCGAAGCGCCTGACGGATCACATCCGCGCCGCCGCCGACGGATATGTCCTTGCCGCTCGCCGCCTGACGCGCGCGATCGATCGCCTCATCCAGGCCGTTCACGAACGTGAAGCCGCCCTCGCTCGGAGCGTCCTCTGGATGGTGTGTCACGACGAAGAGCGGAACGCCGAACGGGTTCTGTCCGCCCCACGCCTCCGCGGCCTCGTACATCCCGCGCCCGACGACGATCGCGCCAGCGCGAGCCATCCCTGTGTCGAGGTACTCCTTGTCCGCGCCCGTCGCCTCGCCGCTCGGCTCCGCCTCGTAGCTCCACGGGCCGCCGAAGACCCAATAGTGCAATCGCTCACCACCATCGCCCAAGCCGCGCCCGGGCCCGTCGTTCGGACCGGCGACGTAACCGTCGAGCGAGATCGTGATCGCCGCTACCACCCTCGTCATGACGTTCCTCCTTGCTCCTCCGTCTCCGTAGGCTCGCGGGCGGCACCTACATTGACTCGTAGGCCCTGAAGAGTTGAGGGACCTCGCTGTCGGCCAGATTCGCCCTCAGCTCTGAGCTCGGCTCACCGAGAAGCTCACCCTGAACCACCGAGACCGTCGCAAGGATCGCCTCGGTCAGGTCGGCAAGGTTCGCGGCGTGCTCGATGGCCGCTTCGGAATCCCTGTACCTCTCGAAGATGCACTCGGATCGGTCGTCGTTGAAGTAGGTGTCGCACTGCAGCGTTCCGTTGTCCTTGGTCCGCACGAACTCCATTGCCTGAGCGGACAAGCGCTTGAACTCGTCGAGCTTGCCTTCGTGAAGCTTGAATCGAGCGATACCCATTAGCTCAGACACGGCCCGCCTCCTTAACGTCTCGCCTCTTCGAGACCGTTACGCCGCCTCGCAGTCTGGCGTGTTTAGGTGTCATCCGTGTTGGTGCCAGGCGGTCCGGCCAAGACTCTCGGAACGTACTCAAGCAACTGGATGCGACCATCGAAGGTACGGCTGTCGAGCATGTCTAGAGCGACGTCGGGATACCCGTCGTAGATCCGGTCCGTACCTGTGCTCCCCGTGACAACCGGAAAGACGACAACGCGGAAGCGGTCGACGAGTCCGGCTTTGAGGAGGGAGCGGCACAAACTAAGGCTGCCCATCGTGGTCATGTGGTTGGCGCCCTCGTCTTTCATGTCCTTCACGGCCTCGACAGCGTCTTGGTTGACGAGTTG
>Ga0114129_10016902_pt1 | contig 10388 bp, 9 predicted proteins | sample RhiMetdeltSRZDD1_FD_80071 | JGI IMG/M metagenome (GOLD analysis project Ga0114129, IMG submission 80071) | Populus rhizosphere microbial communities from Tennessee, USA - Rhizosphere MetaG P. deltoides SRZDD1 (version 2) (version 2) | ecosystem: Host-associated > Plants > Roots > Rhizosphere >... | reverse complement strand
CCGGTCGCATAGTCCTCGTCCGTCAGCGCCGGCATGCGCTCGCGCACCCAGCCGATCGCGTCCTCGTAGACGAGTCCCTGGATCTCGCCATTCGCCTCGCGCACGAAGCTGCCGTTCTCGGGATCGGGCGAATTCGCCGCGAGCCCCAGGACTTCGCAAGCCTTGCTGTTGATTGCAGCGCTGTGGCCGTCGGACGCATAGGTGAAGATGGGGCGCTCGCACGACACCTGGTCGAGAACCTTCCGGCTCAGATTGTGTTCGCCGAAGATTCCGGAAAACCAGCCGACGCCCCGGATCCAGCCGCCGTCTTTTTTCCGGCGGGCGAATTCCGCGAGACGTCGCTGCAGCTCTTCGACGCTGGCAGCACCTTCGAGATCGGCAAAAAGTGCCCTGTCGGTGCCGCTGTCCTGCAGGTGAAGATGCGTGTCCTGGAAACCAGGCAGCACCAGCCTGCCGCCTGCATCGACGACCCGCGTCGCTTTGTCGATGAGCTCGCGCATGTCCTCGTCGCTGCCGACGGAGAGGACCTTTCCGTGTCGGATCGCGACGGCGCTCGCCCGCGGCGCCAGCGCGTCCATGGTGCGGACATCGCCATTGAGAATGACAAGGTCGGCCGTCCTGTCGCGCTCCATTCGCACCTCCTTCCCAAACAAGAATAGCCGGGCCTTCGCCCGGCCATCATGCGTTGGCTGCTGATTGCCTACGCCCTTGCCTGGCGCATTTCTGCGGCCGTCGCCATCACGGCGCGCACGATCTTGTCGTAGCCCGTGCACCGGCACAGATTGCCGGCTAGCCAGAAACGCACTTCCTTTTCACTGGGGTTTGGATTGCGATCGAGCAGGGCCTTGGCGGCGATGAGGAAGCCCGGCGTGCAGATGCCGCATTGCAGGGCTGCATGCTCGATGAAGTTTCGCTGCAGCGGGTGGAGCTGCGCGCCGTTGGCCATGCCTTCGATCGTCTCGAGCGTCTTGCCGTCGAGCTCGCCGCCGAGCACCAGGCACGAGCACACGAGCCGCCCGTCGATCATCACGCTGCACGCCCCGCAGTCGCCCGAGCCGCAGCCCTCCTTGGCGCCCGTGAGCCCGAGCCGGTTTCGCAGCACGTCGAGCAGCGTTTCCTCGGCATCGCACAGATATTCGACGGCGTCGCCGTTGATGGTGGTGGAAACCCTGACCTGACTCATGATGCTCTCCTGGCGCGATCCAACGCGATTTTTGCCGCCCGCCTGGCAAGGACGCCGGCGACCTTGATTCTGAATTCTTTCGTGCCTCGCTTGTCGTCGATGGGCCGGCAGGCCCGCGACGCGGCGGCGGCCAGCGCATTGAGAGCCTTTTCATCGACCGCCGTCCCGATCAGCGCCTGTGCAGCCTCATTGACGAGCAGCACCCGCTCCGCCACGGCGCCGAGCGACACGCGCGCCTGCGTGCACTTTCCGGAATTGTCGAGCGTCAAATTCACGCCGGCGCCGACGACAGCAATATCCATTTCGCTCCTCGGAATGAAGCGCAAATAGGCATCGCCTGACTTGGGAGGTCGCGATGGCAGGAAGACCGACTCGACGAGCTCTCCCTTGGCGAGGCTCGTCTTCCCAGGACCGGTCCCCACATCTTCGACCGGGACGGTCCGCCGTCCCTTCGGTCCGACGATGGTGACACTCGCCCCGGCAGCCACCATGGCGGGCACGCTGTCGGCGGCAGGGGAGGCGTTGCACAGATTGCCGACCATCGTCGCGCGACCCTGGATCTGCTTGGAACCGATGAGTTCGGTTGCCTCCACGACCCCGGGCCAGAGCTTGCGAACGCCGGCATGCTCGCCGAGCTTCGCCGCGCAGACGGCGGCTCCGATCCGGAAGCCGCCGTTTTCCGGCGTGATCGAATTCAGCCTATCGATGCCTTTGACGTCGACGATCAAGTCCGGCTCGATGAAGCCTGATCGCAGGCGCACCAGAAGATCGGTGCCTCCTGCCAGCACATAAGCCTGACCCCGTTCGCCGGCGAGAAGCCCGACGGCTGACTCAACAGAATTTGGAGCTTCATAACGCATGAATTGCCTGCTGGAGTAGGAATGGGAGCCCTGCCCGACCCATGGCTGGCATGGTGAGCAAGGCCGTCCTTCGCATTGCACCACATGATCGGGCGCAAATGCAACACCCCCAAATCGCCGCAGTGGAACCTCGGCTGCCCCAAGGCGTTCAAAAGCCGAAAGGAGCCTGCCTCATGCGTCCGCTTCTCCTCTGGCTGATCGGAATACCCCTTCCCATCATTATCCTGCTCTGGCTGGCGGGCGCCTTCCACTAGAGAATGTTGCAGCATCTAATGCTGTGGTTGTCGGGCCGCGGACTGACGTCCTGCAGCCTTTCATTGAACTGAGGACGGGTCGGGGGCACGTTTTGTCCCCCGCCAACCGTTAGATCATGAACCGCATCATCATCCGAGTCCGCGTTGCCGAGGAAGGGACGAGCTTCCTCGTCGTTTTCGCTCGCGGATGATGCTTCCTCGAGAGGGCGAGGGGGAAAGACTCCTCGTCCTCTTCATCCTCTGCTTCGCTGGGTGACTCATCTGGATCCCACATTTGCAGGATGGGCACCTGATAGATGTCCAGCCAGTTCTCCAGATCCTGCCGCTCCGCATTGGCCGTTTGCAGTTCGCCCTGCAGAGCATCTTCCCTTTGCTGCAATTGGAAATATCTGTCAGCCAGCAGTCTCTCCGCGGCGCTTGTGCGGCGATGAGAAAGCTCATCCGCTGTGCGCAGGAGGATGGCGATATGCTGTTGTCGTCTCGCACTATGCATCCGAAGCAGGCCGCTTTGGTGCTCGCTGACCAGCCGAATTGCTTGAAGCCGAGCCTCCTGCTCGCGAGTTCTTTGCAGGGCTTGCTCCGCTTGCCGCAGCTGCCGCCCGATTTCGACTATCCGGTCAGTGAGGCCTTCCGATCGGTCGATCAGGTTTTGGACGCCCGTCGCGATGATGTGCAGCCTTTGTCTCAAGAGATCGCGGTCCTCCGGAGGAAACTGTAATTCGCGATTGTGAAGAAGCTGATCGAGCAGGTCGGCAATCCGACCATCGTTCGAGGTGTCTTGGTCACCGATCATCCCACCCGTCTCGTCCGTATAGTTGACGGGATTGGCGCCGAGGGCTGCATAGAGGGAATCCTCGGTTGGCACGGGATCGCTCTGCGTGAAGGCGGCAAGCCCCGCCGCATAGTCGCGCCAGGGGAAGTGATAGAGCTGAATTTGGTCGAGCCATTGCGCCAGCGCATCATCCTCGATGCCGAGCTTGGCGAGGGGGAACACCTCCTGCTCCTGGCCTTGGAAGCGGTAGAAGCTCGCCATGCTGTCGTCCGCAACGGCAGAGTTTTCTCCTGCAATACGAGTGAGGCCATAGTCGCCGTCATAAGAGAGGCTCTGCATGACCGCGCCCTCATCGTCCGTCACCACGCGCACCGAGCCCAGGCGATCGGCCTGAAGATAAGAGCGTGTCGGCGGCCCACCGCCAACCTCTTCCACCACTTCCTTGCCGATGAGCCGATAGTTCACCCCATCGCGCGTCACGACCAGCGGATGCAATGAGTCCCCGTACCAATAAGATGTGGTGGCACTCCCCTCCCACTCCGAGCCGGCACTCACGGTCCGGCTCGCCCGGTGCCCTCCCGCATCGTAAGTAATGGCCGCCGATAGCAGCGTATCGCCGCTCGCCTCATCCCTCACCGCCTGGCTAACCGGCAGATGCAGCATCGCGTCCGAGACGAGTTCAAGGCTGAAGCCGCTCGCTCCAGCATCGCTGATATCCGTTATCTGCCCATGGCTTGCGTCATAGCTGAAGCTCAACGCCGCGCCCGAACTGAAGCTTGCCGAGTCAATCCGATCCGATCCGTCGCGCGTGAAGCTCGAGCTCCAAAGGGGATCGCTCAGACCAACGAGCAGCAGAAACGACAGAGCTAGGGGCGCTGCGGAAACGGCAATTCGATGCAAGGACAAAAGCCTGTCTTCAAAAATACGAATAATTGTATAATCTGGAAACTATGCTCGTAAAGATTGCACTGATTCGTCGAACTAAGCCAGCCATTTCTCATAATCGGAAACAAGCAGGTGGAGGGGCGCCTCGTCTTCCGCGATCGCAGAAAACCGGCCGATGGGGTCGCGGAAGAGATTGTCCGTAAGATCGTCGTTCACTGTCGACACTTCCCCTATGAGCACATCGCCGTCCTCGCCCCAGAAGGCATGCCAAACGCCGGGGAGGAGCGTCACGCTTTCGCCGGGGCTGAGGGCGAGCTTTCCGCCCGCCGGCAGACGCCGCACCACTCCGTCGCAAGGCACCTCCACCTCCGCCTCGCGATCGATCTGCCCCTTGCTGTCCGGCATATAAAGCTCAAGCACCAGCTTGGCGCCGCCGCGGTTGATGATGTCTTCCGCTTTCACCCAGTGCCGGTGCATGGGCGCGAGCTGGTCACGCTTCGAGATCATGATCTTTTCCGCATAGAGCATGCCGCGCCCGCTTTTCAGATCCTCCTGCCGCCCGTTGCGCACCGTGAACAGGAAGAGGCCGAGCTCCTCGAAATTTCCCTGGCCATAGTCGGTGATGTCCCAGCCGAGTCGCGCCGAGATGATCCCGGCCGGCCGTCGTGTCTTCATCTCCTGCGGAGACCAATAGGCGAAGGGTGGCAGAACATAACCGAAGGAGCGGATGAAGCGGTCGCTCTCGCGAATGATCCGGTTGACGGTCGATCTCTTCACCGCGCCCTCCTATGAGATTCGTTCGCCGCTCGCCTGGTCGAAGAACACGGCCTTGTCGAGATTGAATACGAGCCTTGCCGTCTGGCCGGCCTTGACATTCGCATCCGCCCGGAGCCGGGCAATGATTTCCTTGCCGCCCAACCGCGTCACCGCGAAAGTGTCGGAGCCGGCGGGCTCCACCACCTCGATGAGGCAATCACCCTCGATCAGCTCTCCCGCGTTGCGATCGGCACTGTCGGAATCGGTCAGCGCTTCCGGCCTGATGCCGAAGATGATCTCCCGGCCCGCAAATTGCGAAAGCTTGTTCGGCGGCTGCTTGAGATCGAGGCGCAGGGGCGATGCTTCTTCTCTTCCGATCGCCACCGCAAGCCGGCCGGATGAATTCTCGAGCCGCGACGGTATGAGATTCATGGCGGGCGAGCCCATGAAATCCGCAACGAACATGTTGGCCGGCCGGTTGTAGATCTCCGCCGGCGCCCCGAATTGCTGCAGCACCCCGTCCTTGAGCACCGCGATTTGCGAGGCAAGTGTCATCGCCTCGATCTGATCGTGCGTGACATAGACGATCGTCGTTCCCATGCGCTGATGCAGCCGTTTGATTTCCGTGCGCATGTCGACGCGGAGTTTGGCGTCGAGATTGGACAGGGGCTCGTCGAACAGGAACACCTGCGGGTTGCGCACAAGCGCGCGTCCCATGGCCACGCGCTGGCGCTGTCCTCCCGAGAGCTGGCTCGGCCTGCGTTTGAGGAGATGCGAGATCTGCAGCATCTCCGCAACCTTGGCGACCGCCGCCTGGCGTTCGGGTTTCGGCACGCTGCGCATTTCCATGCCGAAGGCGATGTTCTGCGCGACCGTCATATTGGGATAGAGCGCATAGGACTGGAACACCATGGCGATATCGCGCCGGCTCGGATGAAGCTCGTTGATGCGCTTGCCGTCGATGCGGATCTCGCCCTCGCTGATCGTCTCGAGCCCGGCGATGGTGTTGAGCAGCGTCGACTTTCCGCAGCCCGACGGTCCCACGAGGACGAGGAAATCTCCCTTTTCGACCCTCAAGCCGATGTCCTTCAGCACCTCGACTTGGCCGAAGCGTTTCGACAGATGCTCGATCTCAATGAAAGCCATCTCAGCCCTTCACCGCGCCGGCCATGAGCCCGCGCACGAAATAACGTCCTGACACGATATATACGACGAGCGTCGGCAGGGCCGCCAATATGGCTCCGGCGAAATGCACATTATACTCCTTCACCCCCGTCGACGAGCTCACGAGATTGTTGAGCGCCACCGTCATGGGAAGTGAATCGGCGTCGCTGAATGAGACGCCGAACAGGAAGTCGTTCCAGATGTTGGTGAACTGCCAGATCACCGTGACGACGAAGATCGGGCCCGAGCTCGGCAACAGGATGCGATAGAAAATCTGCCAGAAATTGGCCCCATCGATCATCGCTGCACGCACGAGCTCGGTTGGAAACGCCTCATAGTAATTGCGGAAAAACAGCGTCGTGAAGCCGAGCCCATAGACCACATGCACGAGAACGAGGCCGCTCCTTGTGCCCGCGAGTCCCAGAAGCCCTAAGATTTTCGCCATGGGGATGAGGACGATCTGAAACGGAATGAAACAGGCGAAGAGCATGAGCCCGAAGATCAGCCGGTCGCCTTTGAAGCGCCATTTGGTCAGAACGTAGCCGTTGATCGCGCCAAGAAGAGTGGAAATCAAGACCGCCGGAACGACCATGAGCGTGGAGTTGAGGAAATACGGCCTAAGCCCCGTCGGCTGCACGCCGATTTGTGCCGTGCTCCATGCGCTTTGCCAGGGATAGAGGGTGAACGTCTCCGGCAACTCCAGCATGCCACCGCGCCTGATCTCGTCGAGCGGCTTCAGCGAGTTCACCAGCATCACGTAGAGAGGCAGGAGATAGAACACCGCGAAGAGGATCAACACCGCATAAATGGCGATCCGCGCCGGGCTTGCCGTCCTCACCTCGGTCTCGACCGGAATAGCCGTCATGTGCGCTGCCCGGTCCTGAGTTCGGAATAGAGATAGGGAACGATGATCGAGGCGATCATCATCAGCATCACGGTTGCCGCGGCCGCGCCGATCCCCATGGAATTGCGCGTGAAGGTGTAGGAATACATGAAGGTCGCGGGAAGCTCCGTCGCCTGCCCCGGCCCGCCGTTGGTGAGCGCCACCACGAGATCATAGGATTTGATGGCGAGATGGGCGAGCACGACGAAGGCCGAAAGGAAGATCGGCCGAAGCATCGGGATGATGATTCTCTGATAAAGTCTCAAATTCGAGGCGCCGTCGATCTGGGCCGCCCTTATGATCTCGTTGTCGACGCCGCGCAGCCCCGCCAGGAACATGGCCATGATGAAACCCGAGGACTGCCACACGGCAGCGAGCACAACCGTGTAAATCGCCATGTTGCGGTCCTTGATCCAGTTGAAGCGGAAGCTCTCGAACCCCCAGCTTTGCACCACCTGTTCGAGCCCGATGCCGGGATCGAGAAACCATTTCCACGCCGTGCCGGTGACGATGAAGGACAGCGCCATGGGATAGAGATAGATCGGCCGCAGAATGCCCTCTTGCCTGATCTTCTGGTCGAGCAGTATTGCGAGCAGAAGCCCCAGCACCGTGCAGATGACGATATAAAGAGAGCCGAAAATCGCCAGATTGCCTACCGCCCGCCACCAATGCGGCAGCTTCCACAGCCGCTCGTAATTGAGGCTGCCGACGAAACCGAAGCTCGGCAGCATTTTTGAATCGGTGAAGGAGAGATAGGCGGTGAAGAGGATGAAGCCGTAGACGAACAGCAGCACCACCGCGAAACTCGGCGCCAGCACCAACCGCGGCAGCCATGACTGCAATTGCGCGCGCGCCGTGCTTACCGCCACGGGATGTCTCCGAGAAGAGAAGGGCCTCGGTTTTCCCGAGGCCCCTAAAGACGAGTTACTTGGCGGCTTCGATTGCGGCGACCAGTTCCTTCACGGCGGCATCGGAGTCGAGCTCGCCATTGAAGTGCCGCGTCACCACGTCGTAAAGCGCGTTCTTCACTGCGGCCGGCGCCGCATGCCCATGCGCCATGGAGCCGTAGAGCGTGCCCTTTTCGTTGGCCTCGGCGAGATCCGCCATGCCCTTCTTGCCGCAGTCGTCGAAGGCATCGTTCGGCACGTCGGTGCGCGCCGGCACCGAGCCCTTCACCACATTGAACGCCGTCTGGAATGCCGGGTCCTCTATGGCTGACGCCATCTTCATCTGCGCCTCCTTCTTGTCATCGCCGACCTTGAACATCATGAATTGGTCGGAGTTGAAAGTGACCGCGCCCTGCGTTCCGGGGAACCGGATGCAGATGAAATCGACGCCCGGCTTCTTGCCGGCTTTGAGAAATTCACCCTTCGCCCAGTCGCCCATGATCTGCATGCCGGCTTTGCCCTCGATCACCATGGAGGAGGCAAGATTCCAGTCCCGGCCCGAGAAATTGTCGTCCACATAGGTGCGAAGCTTGGCCATGCGGTCGAAGGCTTCCTTCATCTTGTCCGAGCCAAGGGCTGCCGGATCGAGATCGATCATCGCCGCCTTGTAGAAATCCGGCCCGAGCGACAGCACGACGCTGTCGAAGATCGTCGCGTCCTGCCAAGCCTGGCCGCCATGGCCGAGAGGCGAAATTCCGTTTGCCTTCATCTTGTCGAGCACGGCGATGAGCTCGTCCCACGACTCCGGCGCCTTGCCGCCTGCTGCGTCGAGCGCCGCCTTGTTGATCCACACCCAGTTCGTCGAATGCACATTCACCGGGGCGGCAATCCATTTCCCCTCGTATTTGGAGAAGTTCTGCAGGGCTGCCGGAACGACCTTGTCCCAGCCTTCCTTGGTGGCGACATCGGTGAGATCGCCAACCGCGCCCTGCTTGGCCCAGTCGGTGATATCGAAGCCCAGCGCCTGCACCGCAGTCGGCGGATTGCCGGCGGTGACCCGCGCTCTCAGCGCCGTCATGGCCTGCTCGCCGCCGCCGCCGGCGACCGGCATGTCTTTCCAGGTCACGCCCTGGGCCTCGAGGTTTTTCTTCAGCACGTCGAGGGCCGTCGCTTCGCCGCCCGAGGTCCACCAGTGCATCACTTCGACTTCAGCGGCTTCGGCGCTGCCGATCGCAAAGGCGATCACCGCGGCACTCGCCGTCAGCTTGAGAATACTTCTGAATAACATAGAATCCTCCCTGGACGCATGGCTGCAGACTTGCGCAGCCCGGTGGAGTGAAAAGACGATATAGGCTAGAAGCTGTCAAGCCACGTGAGGGTGATGGACATGGACCAGTCAGTCAGGGAAGAGATCGTAAAAACCAAGCAGGCGCTGGGTGCTGGGTCTCCCGTTCTGAAGGACGCCTTCCGACGCGTTGAGGACAAGATCAGGCGTGAGGCCGACCTCATCCAGAAGGAGCTTGCCTCCGGCCGCTCGCCCCTGCCCGAAGTCGAATTCGCCGCCGTTAAGTCAGGCAAGGTCTCCGAGCCCGCCAAGAACGAGATGCGCAAGCGCGGCTTCGCCATCATCCGCGGCGTCTTTCCCCGCGCTCAGGCCGAGCAGTGGAACGAGGAGCTTGGCCGCTATATCGAGGACAACCGCTATGAAGAGAAGGCGGCGAAAAAGGGCAATCTCGACAAATACTTCAGCCAGCTCGATGCCGCCAGGCCGCAGATTTTCGGGATCTATTGGTCGAAGCCGCAAGTCCAGGCACGCCAGCACGAGAACATGGCGACCGCCAAGCGCTTCATGAATCGCCTGTGGGACGTGAACGGACAAGGCGGCCAGGAGTTCGACCCCGACAACGACTATACCTATGCCGATCGCACCCGCCGCCGCCGGCCGGGCGACAAGACCTTGGGGCTGTCGCCCCACATGGATTCAGGCTCCTACGAGCGCTGGACCGATGCCGCTTTCCAGAAGATCTACGCACCCGTTTTCGCGGGCCGCTGGGAAGACTACGATCCCTGGAAGGCGGCCTATCGCACGAGGACCAAGGAATATCCCTCACCTGCCGTCTGCTCCATGTTCCGCACCTTCCAGGGCTGGACGGCGCTTACCCCGCAGGGACCGCACGACGGCACCCTGCAGGTCGTGCCGATGTCCATCGGCATCGCCTACATGCTCTTGCGCGCGCTTCAGAGCGATGTCGCCGAGGACGATCTCTGCGGCGCCGAGCCCGGGCGTGCCCTCGGCATGAAGCCCGACTGGCACCCTGCCCTCGCCTCAGGTCTCGTCTCCATTCCTCTGATGCAACCAGGCGACACCGTCTGGTGGCATCCAGACACGGTGCATGCGGTGGAGAACGAGCACGCCGGCAAGAACTTTTCCAACGTCATCTATATTGGCGCCTCGCCACGCTGCGAGAAGAACCGGCTGTATGCTCTGAAACAGGCCAAGGCATTTCTCGAGGGCCGAAGCGCTCCCGACTTCGCGCCTGAAGATTATGAGGTCGATTTCAAGGGTCGCGCCACGCTCGCCGATCTGACAGAGCTCGGCCGCGCCCAGATGGCGCTGAATTGAGCACCTCCTTTACTCGTCACCCCGACGAAAGTCGGGGTCCAGCTTTGAACCTCTCAACATGAAGCTGGATTCCGGCTTTCGCCGGAATGACGATGATTGCGCTGGCACGCGTGCCTACTGG
>Ga0114129_10016901_pt1 | contig 10389 bp, 14 predicted proteins | sample RhiMetdeltSRZDD1_FD_80071 | JGI IMG/M metagenome (GOLD analysis project Ga0114129, IMG submission 80071) | Populus rhizosphere microbial communities from Tennessee, USA - Rhizosphere MetaG P. deltoides SRZDD1 (version 2) (version 2) | ecosystem: Host-associated > Plants > Roots > Rhizosphere >... | reverse complement strand
TGCAGTGGGAGTGAAGCAACTGATCAGTTGGGGGGACCAGCTGGCGCCACCCGCCGACTGATGGGTGGCGAGGGAATGTCGAACAGTGCCCGCCATCGTGAAGCACGACCGCATCTGCTCAGCAAGTACGAATTCACCCTGGTGCCTCACCTCTCGGCGCCGTCCGCAAACGTATAAGACACTGGGCGGTTACGGGACTCTGCCCGCTCACCCTCTCACGGGCGTTCACACACGCGAGGCGCCTTATTTAGCGCGTCGTGAACCTCGTTATTCCTTGCGTCGTGGACCCGACCGTCGGCACAAGTCGCGTGCTTAGCTCCATCTCCTGCGAGCAGAGATAAAATCGTGACATTCCCGCTACGGGCGAATGGGCGCCCGGGTCGGCACTTGACTTTAGTTCTACCTAGAACTATCTTCAATGGGTGTGACGAGCCGTGAACGTACATTGGGAGGTGGGCAATGAAAACGCTTTTTCGGACGGATGACGGTTGGGCCGGGCTCATCTTGCGGTTGACGCTCGGTTTGGTGATGTTCCCGCACGGCGCGCAAAAACTACTCGGCTGGTACGGTGGCTTTGGATTTGGCAGCACGATGGCACTTTTTACGCAGAAAATGGGCTTGCCGTGGCTGATCGCGTTCCTGGTCATCATCGGCGAGTCATTCGGGAGCCTGGCGCTCCTCACCGGGCTTCTTACTAGGTTTACCGCAGCCAGTATGATCATTATCATGCTAGGAGCCATTTCCGTCCATCTCCCTAACGGCTTCTTCATGAATTGGTCGGGGCAGCAGCAGGGAGAAGGCTACGAGTATCATCTGTTGGCGATCGGCGTTGCGGCGGCCCTCTTGGTGACCGGCGGCGGCAAGTGGTCTGTCGATCGAGCCATTGCGCAACGACTCTCTCGGTAAAGAAAAATAGGCGTGTGAGTCAAGCGCTGCGAAGGGATAGTGGAAGGAGGGTCTGATGGCTACAGAAACAGCGATCATGAAAGAAGTCCTTGGGATCTATCAGCCCGGCTCGACTCATATGGTCGGCGACGGATTTCCTGTGCGAAACCTGCTCCCCAGCAACGAGCTCGATCGCGAGGTCAGCCCGTTTCTCATGTTGGACTATGCGGGGCCGCGCTATTTCCCGCCGACTGAACATCCCCGCGGTGTCGGCGAACATCCGCATCGGGGATTTGAAACGGTCACGATCGTGTATGAAGGTATCGTCGCCCATCGAGACTCAGCCGGCAATGCCGGCGTGATCGGTCCAGGCGACGTGCAGTGGATGACCGCAGCCTCCGGGATCGTGCATGAAGAGATGCATCAGAAGGACTGGGCGAAGCAAGGCGGCACACTGCATGCGATTCAACTCTGGGTCAATCTGCCGCGGACGAAGAAAATGTCGACGCCAGGCTACCAAACGATTCTGAATGCCGATATTCCGGCCATCGATCTTGGCGACGGAGCAGGCCGCCTGCGCGTGATCGCCGGCTCGTTTCGAGGACATCAAGGACCAGCTCGTACCTTCACCCCTATCGAGCTGTACGATGTGGAACTCAAGGCGGGAAAGCGCCTCTCGTTGACGTTGACCGAAGGCCACAATGTGTCGATCTTCGTCTTGCAAGGCCGAGCCTCCGTCAACGGATCTCAAGCAGCGGGTGAAGCGGAACTGGTCGTGTCCAAGCGGAATGGCACGCAGGTGACCATCGAAGCAGGCGAAGACTGCCGGGTCTTGATCATGAGCGGCGAACCGATCGAAGAACCGATTGCCCGCTACGGGCCCTTTGTGATGAATACGAAGGCCGAACTGATTGAAGCCGTGCAGGACTATCAGGCCGGCAGGATGGGCCATTTGACATGACGAATCAGACCTTCCGGATTGACATCTACTCGGATGTGGTCTGTCCCTGGTGCTACATCGGGAAACGTCGCCTGGAACGAGCGCTGGGTCAGATGAAGGGTGTCGTCCAGGTGCAAGTCCACTGGCGGCCCTTTCAATTGAATCCAACGATGCCGACGGAGGGGATCGACCGCACGACGTATCTCGAAGCGAAATTCGGCGGCCGTGAGGCCTTCCGGCAACTCGAGGAACAGGTCCTGGCGGTAGGGGCGTCGGAGCGCATACACTTTGCATTCGACAAGATGAGGCGGACACCAAATACCTTCGCGGCTCATCGCTTGATTTGGTATGCCCAGCGAGAGCAAGGCCAAGGCGCCATCGTGGAATCGCTGTTTCGCGGCTATTTCGAGGAAGGTGCCGACATCGGCAGCCTGCCGGTGCTCGTGGATTTGGCTGCGCGTTCAGGCTTGACCGCAGAAGCCGTGGAACGATTGTTACGCGGCGACGAAGGGACCGAAGAGGTCAAGGCTGAAGAAGCCGCCGGCCGCCGGCTCGGCATTCGGGGGGTCCCCTACTTCGTACTCGATGAGACGTACGGCATCTCCGGCGCGCAGCCAGCCGACACGTTGATGTCGGTAATCGAAACGGTAAGGTCGGGTAAAGCCGTGATCGCACAAGAGTCGATTAGGAGGTGACCGATGGCCGTGCAAGTCTACGGATGCAATCACATCGTGATCGAGGTGACGGACGCGAAAAAGGCTGTGAAATTTTATTCCGACGTGTTTGGTCTGAAGATGTTGCGCGGCGGCGAAGGCGCGGCATGGTGCAAGCTCGGCGAGCACCAGTTTATGGCCATCTTCGAAGTCGAGAATCTTCAGCCGGATCGGGTGAAGCACTTTGGGCTGATGGTCCGTGATGCCGACCAGATCAAAGAAGTCCGCCGCAAGTTGACGAAAAAATACAAGCTGGAGCTGCATCCGGATTTTCGCTGCGACTTCCGCGATCCGTGGGGCAATCGGATCCAAGTCGGTGATCTGTCGGACGAGTCGCTGGTCTGGCTGCTCCCCTATCAGGAAGTGCAGAAGGCCGGTATCGCGTTTACAAAATGAGGTCCCATGGCCGTTGACCACGCGCATCCTCAGCATGGGCATCGTACGATGGTAGAGAAGGACTCCCTGACCGGCCTCGCGGTCTCGGCCACCGTGCATTGCCTCACCGGCTGCGCTATCGGTGAAGTGCTTGGCATGGTGATCGGGGTGGCGCTCGGCTGGGGCGGCACCGCGACGGTCGCTCTCTCGGTCGTGCTGGCCTTTTTCTTCGGCTACTCAATGACACTTTGGCCGCTCCTTGTCAGTGGAATGACGTTCAAGACGGCAGCAAGTCTGGCCTTGGCCTCGGATACGCTCTCGATCACGGTGATGGAGATCGTGGACAACGCCGTAGTGTTGATGATTCCCGGCGCGATGGATGCGGGACTGACCAGCCTCCTGTTCTGGGGAAGCCTGATGTTGTCGCTGGCCGTAGCATTCGTTGCCGCATTGCCGGTGAACCGATGGCTGCTCAGCAAAGGTCGCGGGCACGCGCTGATTCATGCGCATCATTGATGACAAACTCGGGAAGCGGAGTGGCTATGAAGGCCCACTATCTCGGCCACGTAGTGTTTTACGTGAAGGATCTCGAACGATCGCTCGCCTTCTATCGTGATCTGATTGGATTCAGGGAGGTGGGGCGCATTTTCAATGGCGCGGCTGCGGCGCTCACATCGGGCCGGACTCATCATGAGCTTTTATTGATCCAAGTCGGCGATGCGCCGGGCCCACCGCCCGGGCGGCGGCGCGGGCTGTACCACATCGGAATCAAGGTGGGCGACAGTCTCGATGAGCTACGACAAGCCAAGCGGGAACTGGAACAGGCCGGGGTGGAGATCGATGGCATGAGCGATCATACCGTCAGCCAGAGTCTGTATTTGCGCGATCCCGACGGCAACGAAGTCGAACTCTACTCGGATGCGGATGAGTCGCTGTGGAAAAACGATCCCGCCTCGGTGCTCTCCCCGGTCAAACCGTTAAAGCTCTGACCTTCATCGGTATCCCGCCTCTTGAGCAAGCGTAGCCGTTCGGTCCATACTCAGAGCGCTATGGACAGACAGACGGCCTCTCCATGTGAGACATTGGCCGAGCGGTACCAGATTTTGCTGGAAGTCGTCGAGGCAATTTCCGCGCACCGCGATCTGCATGAGCTGTTTCGAGACCTCGCCCGGCGGCTCCCACGAGTGGTGCACGTCAATTTCGTCGGCCTCTGCTTGCACGATCCCGAGCGCAACGCGATGCGACTGCATACGGTTCAGGCCAACGTGCCGGCCGATCTCATAGGTGGTCACGTAGAACCGATTGACGAAACACCGGCCGGCTTAGTCTGGCAAACACAGCAGCCCCTCTTGGTGCCGAATCTTCCGGAAGAGCGACGCTGGCCAAAGGTCACTCGTCGCATGGAGGAGGACGGCGTCCTGTCATTTTGCTTTGTGCCTCTGACCACCTCCGTGCGTCGGCTCGGAGCCATGGGATTTTCGAGCTTGAAGAGAGAAGCCTACGGCGAAACGGATGTGGATTTCCTCTGCCAGATCGGCAGCCAAGTTGCAACCGCGGTGGACAACGTCCTTCACCACCAAGATCTGATCCATGACCGGGATCGATTGCGCCTCCTTTTGGAGGTGACGGAATCCATCGCATCACACCGCGATCTCAGCGATCTGTTGCGAGATCTCGCCCAGCGCCTGCCTTCGATCGTCCCATTCGATTATATCAACGTCGTCCTGCATGAGCCGGGGCGGAATGTGATGCGCCTATGGCTGCTGGTCACCTCCGTTCCCAGCACGATCAACCCGGGTCTGGAAACACCGGTCGATGAATCTCCGGGTGGATGGGTATGGAAACATCAACGGCCAATGACCGTGAACGACATCATGCAAGAGCAGCGCTTCCCGAAGCTGATGTCCATGCTGCGCGAGAACGGCGTCAAATCTTTCTGTGCGGTTCCCCTCACGACGGCACAACGTCGGCTTGGGGCCATGGGATTCGGAAGTTTGCAACCGGGAACTTATCGGGAAACCGAGCTCACCCTCATGCAGCAAGTGGCGAAGCAAGTGGCGGTGGCTGTAGACAACGCCTTGGCTTACGAACAGATTGCCCAGCTCAGAGACAAATTGACCAAAGAGAAGTTGTATCTCGAAGAAGAGATCCAGACGGAGTACAACTTCGAGGAAATCGTCGGCGACAGCCCGGCGCTCAAGCGCATCCTCAAGCACGTTCAAACCGTGGCCGCGACCGACTCCACCGTGCTGATTCTGGGCGAAACGGGGAGCGGAAAGGAGCTGATCGCCAGGGCCCTTCATAATCTCAGCGATCGGCGGGAGCGGACGTTCGTGAAGCTCAACTGCGCCGCGATTCCGACCGGTCTTCTGGAGAGCGAATTGTTCGGTCACGAAAAAGGCGCCTTCACCGGCGCCATCGCGACGAAGATCGGCCGCTTTGAGCTCGCCGACCGCGGAACGCTCTTTCTCGACGAGGTGGGGGAGATCCCGGCCGAGCTGCAAGTCAAGTTGCTTCGCGTGCTCCAAGAGCAGGAATTTGAACGATTGGGCGGCACGCGCACGATCCGCGTCAATGCCCGAGTGGTTGCCGCAACCAATCGCGATCTCGGCCAAATGGTGGAGGAACAGAAATTTCGCAGTGACCTGTTCTACCGCCTCAAGGTCTTTCCGATTACCGTGCCTCCGTTGCGCGAACGCGCGGAAGATATTCCCTTACTGGTTCGGCACTTTGCCCAGAAATTCGACCAACGTATTAAGAAGCGCATCGAGACGATCCCGTCCGAGTCCATGAAGGCGCTGCAGAATTATCCTTGGCCGGGCAACATCCGGGAACTCGAAAATTTCGTCGAGCGAGCGGTCATCCTGTCGTCGGGTTCAGAGCTTTTTGTCCAACAGTCTGAACTGCAACGCCCGGTCAGCACGACGAATGGGTCTGTAACCACGCTCGAAGAGGCGGAGCGCGAGCATATACTGAAAGCGCTGCGCGACTCGAGGTGGGCCATCGGAGGCTCCTCCGGCGCGGCCGCCAGGCTCGGCATGAAGCGGACTACTTTGCAATCCAAGATGCAGAAGCTCGGCATCTCCCGCCCCTCAACCTGAATCAATGTTTGAACGCGCCGACTTTTCGGCACCTGCCGAGATACCGGCGCGAGCGTCACCTTCACAGGCATTTTCTCCAGCGGCTCTCTCGCGCATCCGATTGCGACTTGCTTCGCTCTTCCCATGACTTGCGGAGATAGGCGACTAGTTCAAGAATCAGCGGAACGTGTCTTGCTGTCCTACAGTTCAACAGTGATCGAAGCTCGGCAGAATCGGAGGACATATGAACCGGCAAGGCGGACAGATCAATCCCATTGCATCACGAAGCAAGGATGGCGACGATTGGCACCGGCGTCCTCCTATTCCTTTCCGTTCACGCTGTCGACTTCGCCTTGGGTGCGAGGCCGTCGATGAAGGGCGGACGGCCGCGCGTGACCCGGAAGAGGTCGGACTGATTTTCTGACGAATCACACCTTCTGAACGAATGAGAGGAGAAAAATCATGAGCACCTTGGAACAAAAGGTTGCGATCGTCACGGGAGCGTCGCGAGGAATCGGGCGCGGCATCGCCGAGCGGCTGGCAAAGGATGGGGCAAGCGTCGTGGTGAATTACACCCAGAGTGCCGACGAGGCAAAAAAGGTTGTTGCTGGAATCGAGGGCCGAGGAGGGAAAGCGTTGGCTGTCCAGGCAGACGTCAGCAAGGTCGCCGACGTCCGGCGTCTGTTCCAAGAAACTCAAAAGGCATTCGGGCGATTGGACATTCTGATCAATAACGCCGGAATCTTCTGGGCCAAGCCGATTTCCGATGTCGGCGAGGAGGAGTACGACCGCATGTTTTCGGTCAATGCCAAAGGCCAGTTCTTTGCCATGCAGGAAGCTGCGAAGCGCATGGCGGACGGCGGGCGCATTGTGAACATTTCCACCGGCGGCACACGGCTCGCCTTCCCCGGCATCAGTGCCTATGGCGGGGCGAAGTCCGCGCTCGAGTACTTTACGAGAGTCGCGGCGAAAGAACTCGGGGCACGCCGGATCACGGTCAATACCGTTTCTCCCGGGTATACGGAAACCGATATGCTGAGCGATCCGCAATTTAGAACCATCGGCGTTCAGGCCTCTCCGCTTGGGCGTCTCGGTACACCTCAAGATATTGCCAATGTCGTGGCCTTCATCGTGAGCGATGAGGCCGGTTGGATCACCGGGGATACGATTCAGGCGGGCGGGGGCGTCGCAATGTAAGAAAGAAGGACGCCGGATGGAAGAGAATCTTGAAAAAGTCAAACAGCTGGCTCGCGATCTCCGGAACGGCAAAGAATTTCCACGCAGTCCGCGCGAGACGCTGGGCGGCTACGTACTCGCCGCCCGAGCGCTGGATAAATGCCGCGCCGATCTCGTCGGCTGGCAGGGCGACTACCACTCCAACTGCCCCCTTGATCAACGATGGCTGGCGTTCGCTGGAATCGACTACGACGAATACAGGTCGTTCGTCGCCACCGGTGCGACCGATGCAGAGGTTGGCGCATGGATCGGCGAGCACGCCAAGAAACGTTCACGAGCGGACATCGTCGTCTGGAACAATAAGGAACGCGACCTGCGGTTGAGCGATTTGCCCCCCGAATTGCAAGAATATATGGAAGAGTACATCGCGTCATCGGTGCCTCGCCATCGCGTCGTCTATCGCTGGTTCGACGTGTACGACTTGGAAGAGCACCGTCTCTAAAGAGGGTGAAATGTCGTTTTTGGATGTCCGATATTCAGTCGCTCGGCTGCCCTGGGGCAGTTCTTTCTCCTAGCGCAAAAGAACTCTATCGCAAGAGGTGTTGCATGACGACTCGAACGAAACGCATTCTGGTGACGGGCGCGACCGGACAGCAAGGGGGAGCAGTGGCCCACGCCTTGTTGCGACAAGGACGAAACATTCGCGTGATGACGAGGAGCCCGGAAAGGGCGGCCGTGCTTGCCAAGGCAGGCGCCGAGGTCGTGAAGGGTAACCTGACCAACCAGACGGACCTGCAGGCTGCATTGCACGGGGTCCATGGGGTGTTCGCCATGTCCACCTCCTACGAGGAAGGAGTGGACGCGGAGGTGAAGCAAGGGATCCTGCTCGCGAATGCCGCGAAGCAAGCCGGCGTGGAGCACTACGTCTATACGTCGGTGAGCAGTGCCCACCGACATACAGGGATCCCGCACTTTGAGAGCAAGTGGAACGTCGAACAGCACATCGAAAAAATCGGACTGCCAGCCACCATTCTGCGCCCGGTCTTTTTTATGGAGAACTTCAGAACATTCTTTAAGCCGTCCCCCGACGGTGTCCTGACAATGCCGATGCGGCCTGAACGGAAGCTGGAAATGATAGCAGTGAAAGACATCGGCGAGTTCGGAGCGGAGACGTTCATCCATCCCAAGGATTTTCTCGGACAAGCCATCGACTTGGCCGGGGATGAATTGACGATCCCCGAGGTAGCAAAACTCCTGACGAAAGCGATGGAGCGACCGATCCGGTTTCAGGAGCTTCCATTAGACCAAGCGGAAGCCGTGATGGGCCATGATATTGCCACAATGTTCCACTGGTTCAACGACGTCGGGTACACGGTCGACATTGTGGCGCTAAAGAAGAAGTTCGGTGTTCCGCTGACAACCTTTCCGGAATGGATCGGAACAGTCGATTGGTCGAAGGAAGGTGCGCCATGCCCGTGACCTTGATAAACGTATTTTCGGTTCCGAAGGGTAAAGAAGATGAATTCGTCAAGTGGTGGCAAGACGTCAAGGCCAATATCATCAAGCAACAGGGGTTCATCAGTGGAAAGTTTCATAGGAGCATCAAGCCACAGAGCAAATTTAACTTCATTAACGTCGCGATTTGGGAAAATGAAGAGGTGTACTGGAAAGCTTATGAAAAGAGCGTCACGCCGATGAAGACGAAGTTAGAGCAGTTGGGTGTAGAAATGGTTCCGGCTCTCTATAACGTCGCTTTCGACTACTGATTCAACCATTTGTGGTCGGCGGTGCTTCGTCATCGACGGGAAACACAGCTCGGTAGTTGAAAGTGCGTCCGGGAATAGGCATTGTGCCGTCGCCACAATAACCACTTCATTTGGTCATCGGTCATGAATCGATCAATGCGGCATCAAGTGAGTGAAGGAGGCGCGATGAAGGATAAAGCCAGATTAGCCGAAATCGCTCCTGATCACTATGCGATTTCGATCTACGTCCCGGAATTCAATCTTCGATTCAACCATTTCCTCATCAAGGACGATGAGCCGCTGTTATTTCACGCCGGCATGAAGCACATGTTTCCGTTTTTGCGGGATGCGGTCGCGCGCATCATCGATCCCGCCACGCTTCGATGGATCTCGTTCAGTCACTTCGAAGCCGACGAATGTGGGGCGCTGAACGAATGGCTCGGCCTGGCCCCTCATGCAGAACCGGTGTGCGGCTTGGTCGGCGCGCTGGTGAGCGTTAACGACTTCTCTTTCCGCCAGGCGCGTGCGCTCGCGCACGATGAAACACTCAATACCGGGACGTATCGATTTCGATTCCGCCGGACGCCGCATGTGCCGCATAACTGGGAAGCAGGCCTGTTATTCGAGGATGTCACCCGCACATTGTTGTGCTCGGATCTGTTTACACACGCAGGAAACGTGGAGGCGACCACCGAGTCGGATGTCGTCGAGCGCGCCAAGCAAGCATTGATCGAAGGCCAGACAGGACCCTTTGCAGATGCCTATCCCTACACGCCGTCGACTGACTCGATCCTGCATGGTCTGGCCGAGCTTCGACCGAAACAATTGGCGCTCATGCATGGGTCCGCGTTTGTCGGCGACGGCGAAAAGGCACTACGCGACTTGGCGATGGTCATGCGGGAGGTGCTAGGCAGCCAGAAAGCCGTCGAGAATAATCTCGACGACCGCTTTCACCGCGGGGCGCCCCAATCAAACCCTAGGAGGCAAGACCCCGATAGAGAGGAAAAAGCATGAAGGTGATCGACGTTGCATCTACGTCGTATCCCGTGACGGCCCTCAGACGGGCACGCGGGATTCTGGCCCGTCCGCTCTTCTTGCCGACTTGTCGGCACGAGCCGAGGGAGCGGCAGCTGATTCCGACACCTTGAGGAAGCCGGCGTTTGCGGGAGAGATCACCGTCGAATTCAAAGTGCAGGATTCGCAAACGGCAGAGTTGCTTATTGCAGATGTGGACCGCCGCGTCGGGGGCAGAATCCGTTCGATAAAGAGCTCTTCAATTCGTGGGGCGATGCAAAAAATAGCCTGGAGTTCTGGTTTTGTGTGCTGCGTAGCGGGATAGGCTGTGTTCAGCCAAGGGCCTGAATCAGGCGGCTTGCGGCTACTCGGAGTTCTGACGAGTGCAATGACTAATTTTAGCCTGATTGTCAGGCGGACATCACCTTCATGGAGGTTGTGATGGAACTGATGATACCAAG
>Ga0114129_10016900_pt1 | contig 10389 bp, 9 predicted proteins | sample RhiMetdeltSRZDD1_FD_80071 | JGI IMG/M metagenome (GOLD analysis project Ga0114129, IMG submission 80071) | Populus rhizosphere microbial communities from Tennessee, USA - Rhizosphere MetaG P. deltoides SRZDD1 (version 2) (version 2) | ecosystem: Host-associated > Plants > Roots > Rhizosphere >... | reverse complement strand
CCGGCGATTCGTGACCGCGAGCGACATGGCCAATGCCTGCCCGGCGTTCTATTCCCTGCGGTATCCACGAACGTTCGATCGGCTTCCAGACGTGCGACGCGCCGTTGTCGCCAAAGTGCTGGACTCACGTCATGTCCCGGTGGCTCGGTAAGTACCGGACGTGGCGACGATTCAGCGAGAGCGAGCGGACAACTGCGCGCCTCGCGTGGTGCCTGCTGCCGATGATTGCGCTCTCGATCAAGTGGGCCGGCCTGACCCACACCATGCGATGGTTGCGGAGACGGATCGACAAGGCAGCGTCGCCGGCCGACACCGTTTCAGCTGAGTACGCGGCGTCGGCCGCACGGCTCGTTCCGCTGATGGCGTCCTACAGCCCGGTCAAGGCGGTGTGCCTCGCGCAGTCGGTGACGCTGTGGTTTCTCCTCGCGCGCCAAGGCATCGAATCGGCCGTGCGGATAGGCGTGGCCAACGAGTCAGGCGTGTTTGGCGCGCACGCCTGGGTCGACATGAATGGCACGGTTCTCCTGGATCGGCCGGACGTCGCGGATCGATTCAGCGTCATCGTCTAGGTGACCTCCATGATTTCCACTTCCGTCCGAGCGTCATTCCAGTTCTCGAAGCTGATCGATCCGGTCGATCTCGACGAGTTCATCGGCCGCGATTTCGAACGACGGCCGTTGTACATCCACCGCGACAACGGCGACTACTTTGCGGACCTGTTGACGGCGGGCGACATCGACGAGCTGTTTCAGTGCGAGGCCCTCTCCAGGTCCATTTTGAGAGTGAACAAGGAAGGCAAGGAGGTTCATCAGGATCAGTTTTCCGACAGCTATGACGGTGTGCGACTCGATCGGGTCTCAAATGCCCGGCTGTTGAAGCTGTTCGAAGGCGGTCACACGATCATCATCAACAACGGGAACCTGGTGTTTCCGAACCTCGATCGCTATTGCAGCGAACTGGAGCGGGAGCTTCAGTTTCGCGTGCAACCGAACATCTATGTCACGCCGTTCAATGCCCAGGGATTCAATACACATTACGACAACCATGATGTCTGCATCCTGCAAATCATGGGATCGAAGAACTGGCGTGTCTTCCACTCGCCGGTCGAGCTGCCGAGCAAGCGGCAATCCTTCGTGCCCGGAACCGTCTACCCTCTCGAGGCGCCGAAGGTGGCAGTCACGCTGACACCCGGAGATACGCTCTACATTCCGCGTGGCTTCCTGCATGACGCCGCGACCGACGGCACGACCTCCGCGCACATCACGATGGGGCTGCATCCGCCGTATCGGTTCGATCTGCTGGAGGAGCTCACCCGTCTCGCGCAGGACACTCCGGCGTTTCGCCAGGCCGTCCCTCACGGACTGGTGCCCGATCGCGGCGAGGCCGTCGCCGAATTCAAGCGCCTGGTCAACGATCTGGTTGACCGGATGGACATCGACGATCTGCTGGCGCGCCGCTACCGCGCGTTCGTCGAGAATCGGCATCTCGACACGCGCGGCCGGTTCAAGGATCTCGCCCGCCTGAACCAGGTGAGCGTGAACACGGTCGTTCGAAAACGGCCGGGCGTCCTGTACCAGGTCGAACATGAAGACCACAGCCTCGTGGTCATCTTTTCGGGCAACCGGATCCCTGTGCAGCCATTTCTCAACGATGCCCTCGAGTCGGTCCTCGGAGATCAGCCGTTCGCCGTCCGCGACATCCAAGGTTTCCTGAGCAACACCGCACGCCTCGAGCTCGCGACCAGATTTCTCAGGACGGGATTCCTCGAAATCGTCGAGCTGAACGGCGAGTAGCGCCGGCGTGGAGACGCGTCTCGCGCGTTCACGAAGCGTCCGCGCCTTCGAGCTGTCGCGCCGGTGGGTATATCAGATTCACGTCGTCTGCGATGCCGTGCATCAAGGCGTCTTTCTCGGCTTCCTCGACGCCGAAGGATTGCAGCATCTGACCGATTACCACTATCGCTCGACCCACACAGGCGCGCCGGATGACGAGAACTATTTCAGTCAGAGGCACAACTCGAGAGGGTTTTTCGAGTGGGAGCGGGAGGCCGTCGATGCGCATTTCGCTCATTGCAAGACGATGCTGGTGGGAGCGGCCGGCGGCGGACGGGAAACCCACGAGCTGGCACGACGCGGCGTCAAAGTGGATGCCTTCGAATGCAATGCCGATCTCCTCGAGTCGTGCCGGTCGTACCTGGCCTCTCAAGGAGTAGCCGCCAACGTGGTCGCCGCGCGGCCCAATGAGGTGCCCGAGTCCCTGGGCACGTACGACGGCGCCATTCTCGGCTGGTCGTCGTACATGCACATCGTCGGCCGCGAGCAGCGGATCCATTTCCTGAAGGGATTCCACGGACACCTTCTCCCGGGCGCTCCGGTGATGCTGTCGTTCGTTCACTACAAGGATTCGCGGCCGCGGCGCTTGACGTATCGCCTGGCCATGATCATTCGCACGATTCGACGGGCCGGACCCGTTGAGCGCGGCGATGTTCTCAGCACGACCTTCGATCACTTCTTCACGAAAGAGGAAATCCAGCAGGAAATGGCGTCAGCCGGCTTCGAGCTCGTGACCTATTCCCAGGGCCGCTATGGGTACGCGGTGGGGAAAGCCCTGCCAGGCGCTGCGGAGACCGTGTGCCCTCGCTAGTGCGTTCCGCCATCGACCGCGTCGCGACCATGCGGCGCCATGCGCCGTTCATCCCGCGGGCGTTCCGGCTGGTGTGGCAGCCTTCCAAAAGCCTGACCATCCTGTGGCTGGGGCTGGTCGTCGTCCAGGGGGTGTTGCCGGCGCTGGTCGTGGTGCTGACCAAGCATGTCGTGGATGGATTGACCCGGATGCTGCGATCGGGACAGCCGCTGGACGATCTGCGATCCTTTCTGGTTCCGGCCGGCCTGATGGCGTTGTGCGTGCTGTCGCAGGAGCTGATTCAAAGCGTCAGCCGCCACCTCCGCAACGAGCAGTCTCAAGCCGCCAACCTACACATCGATCGATTGGTGCACGAGAAATCGGTGTCGGTCGATCTCGCGTTCTACGATTCGGCAGACTACTACGATCGACTGCACCGGGCCAGGGCGGACGCCGCGTCGACGCCGATGGAACTGCTCGGCAACATTGGACGGCTCTTGCAGAACGTCATCACGCTCATCGCCACCAGTGCCGTGCTGCTGACGTATGCGTGGTGGCTTCCGGTCCTCGTCGTTGTGAGCACGCTGCCGGGGCTTTATCTGGCCCTCCGCTTTATCGTGATCGAACACGAGCTGACCGTCAGGCAGACACCTCAGAAGCGTCAATACTGGTACTGCGACTACGTGCTGACGTCGGCCGAAGGCGCGGCCGAGGTCCGGCTCTTTGGTATCGGCGCACACTACATCGCGCTGTACCAGAAACTGCGCTCGGCGATCCGCGATGAACGCCTGCGCCTGCTGCGCCGCAACCTGGTGATGGAACTCGTATCCGCCACGTGTGCCATCGTGGTCATGGGGCTCACATTGCTGTGGTTCGTCCAGAGGGCGATGCGCGGCCTGTATACGCTCGGCGACCTGGCGCTGCTGTATCAGGCTTACGGCAACGGGCAGTCGCTCCTCGGCACGCTGCATTCCAGCATCGGTGCGATCTACCGGAACCTGCTCTACCTGAGCAACCTGTTCGAATACCTGGACATGGAGTCCACGCTCAAACAGGTCGCCAATCGCACGGCCGTGTCGCGAGTCGGCAGCGGCATCTCGTTCGAGAACGTCACGTTCTCGTATGCCGGGAGCCCGCGGCCGGTGCTGCGTCACTTCAATCTGCATATCGGCGAAGGCGAAACGGTGGCCATCGTCGGTGAAAACGGAGCCGGGAAGTCCACCCTCGCCAAATTGCTGTGCCGTTTTTACGATCCGCAGGAAGGTCGCATCTGCCTCGACGGCGTCGATATCCGCGAGCTGCCCCTCGAATCGGTCAGAGCGATGTTCTCAGTGCTCTTTCAGTCGCCCTTTCATTACCAGGAAGCCGTGACGGCGAACGTCTCCGTCAGCACCGCGCACGCGGTCAGGGACGGCGAAGCGATCCGCCGGGCCGTTGGCAAGGCGGGCGCCGAAGACATCGTGGCTCGTCTGCCCGCCGGTTATTCGACGGTGCTCGGCACGATGTTCAAGGACGGCAAGGAGTTGAGTGCCGGAGAGTGGCAACGCATCGCGCTGGCGCGGTCGTATTTGAGAGAGGCGCCGATTCTGATCCTGGACGAACCGACCAGCGCGATGGACCCGTGGTCAGAAGCCGAATGGTTGCGACAGCTGAAAGAGCTGCAGCGAACGCGCACCACGGTCATCATCTCCCACCGTTTTTCCGTGACGATGCATGCGACCCGCATCCATGTCGTGCATGACGGCGAGATCATCGAGTCCGGGACGCATGCCGAGTTGATGGCGCGAAACGGCAAATATGCGGCGGGTTGGCAGCCGCTGCTCATGGAAGCGGCGACGAAGTAGACAGCAGCCGTCCGAGCGTCAACGCGCTGGCCAGCGAGAGCAACGGTCCAAGAATGTTGAACAGCGAGCGTGCAATGCTCGGTTCAGCGTTGTACAAACCAAGAACAATCGGAACGGCTGCGCAGGCGAAGGCGGCGGCGACCCATGGGCGCGGACAGCGCGCAAGACTCCACGCGCCGAGCGGGGCCAGCCAGCCGAACAGGTAGAGCAGGCCGAGCTCCCCGAAAAGTCGCCCGACGCGTTGAGCGAGACCAACCTCCAGCACGGGTCCGGATTGCGCCAGCTGCCACGGCCACACTAGGCGGCCGTTTGCGATCGAGAAGACGGCGGTCACCGTGACAAAGCCAGCGAGCGCGAGCAACGCCAGCCATTCCAGTCGCCGCACGAGGCTGAGCGGCTGCGATGCGTTCCGGTCAGCGGTGATCCACCCGGCCACGAACACTACGGAAATCGGCACGAACGTTTCCTTCGCCAGCGCGCCCACCACGCCGAGCAGCGGGAGCGCGAACCAGCGATTCCGTTGGAGGCACCACACCAGCATCATCAAGGCCCAGGCCTCGCCGGAGTCGACCAGGCCCGACAAGTGGTAGTTGGGGACGGCGAACGTGAGCAGATACAGCAACGCCGCTGGGAGCGCCGCCGCCGTGTCGCGGGCGATCAGGAACAGCAGCACCGCCGTCGACGCGCAGAACATCGAGTTCGCGACGAGCAAGCCGAAGTAGCCAGGCTCCCATCTGCCGATGCGGCCTCTTGCGAGAAGGTAGAACGGGCGCGCGATCGAGGGCACGAGCAGCCGATAGCGATAGTGCACGAGCGACGGCGCGTACGGACCTTCGCCGTCGGCGCCGGTGACCTGCCAGTGATACAACCTGTTCGCGGTGTCGAAACCGCTGTGCGGCTGCCGTGGGTCGTAGCGTCGAAGCGTGGGATAGCCCAGGCCTGCGCAAATGACCACGAATAATAGCCACAGCATGACGATGCCCCACACTGGCCGAGCGTCCGCGTCCACGGACGTCATCTTCTCGCAGGTACGGGCATCGGCGCCACGTGCCATTCACCGAATCCTGATCGCTGCGGTGCTGCTGTCGATCGCCTGGGGCACGCTGGCGTTCGGCGCAGTCTATCGCTGGGCCTACCTGCCGCTGGTCGGGGCGTGCGCGCTGACCGGACTGGCCGCGCTCGCTGCCGGCCGCCGCGCCCGCCCGCCGATCGGTGCACTCGCGATCGGGTTTGTCGCCATTCTGCTCGCAATCGGTCTCCAGCTCGTGCCGCTGTCTCTGCCGACGCTGCTGCGGGTCAGTCCTGCAACCGATGCGTTCCTGACCCAGTACGATTTCACATATCAGCTCACGCCCGTGCCGCATCCGGTGTCGATCGCGCCGGGGAAGACCATGACCGGCGCTCTGCTGTGTGGCGCCTTCGCGCTGTTCCTGTTCGGCAGCGCCCGGCTGCTCTCGGTCGTCGGCGCACGACGGATCACACAGTGGTTGATTCCGTTTGGCGGCCTGCTGGCGTGCTTCGGTATCGTGCAGCGGATCGTGACCCAGGCCGATGCTCGCCCGCTGATCTACGGGTTCTGGCAGCCTCGATTCGAGTCCACGCCGTTCGGACCCTTCGTGAATCCCAACCATTTCGGCGGCTGGATGCTCATGGCGATCCCGCTCGTGTTGGCGACCCTCCTGGACGAAACCGTGCGGGCGAGCGAGGAGGCAGCCGGCGGACGCGATCGCATCGGCGTGTTCGCCTCGTCGTCGTTTGGCATCATCCTGCTCCTGGGGTTTACGACCGCCGTCATGGGCCTGTCGCTGTTCATGACGCGGTCGCGGTCGGCGATGGCGGCGTTCGCCGTTGGGTGTCTGATCGCCGGATGGATCGCCTTTCGCCGACAGACGACAGGCCTGGCCCGCGGCGGGACCATCGCCACGATTCTGATCTTGCTGATCGGGGTGGTCAGCTGGGCGGGCTACGACACGATCTCATCGAAGTTCACTGAAGGCCAACAGTCGCGAGGACTGTTGTCCCGCCGGCAACAGGCGTGGCGCGACACCGTCGACATCATCCGCCGATTTCCGGTGACCGGGAGCGGGATGAACACCTTCGGCACCGCGATGATGGTCTATCAGTCGTCGAATCCCGGGCGCCATTTGCAGGAAGCTCACAACGACTACCTGCAGCTCGCATCGGAAGGCGGGCTGCTCGTCGGCATACCGATACTTGTCGTGTTCGGGATCTTCATTCGAGACGTGCGTCGCCGCTTTCGCGAAGCGCCCAGGACGGGAAGTACGTATTACCTGCGCGTCGGCGCCGTCGTCGGCCTGGTCTCGATCGCGCTGCAATCCTTGGTCGAGTTCAGCCTGCAGATGCCCGGGAATGCCGCGCTCTTCGTTCTACTCGCCGCGATTGCCCTCCATCAATCGCCCAACCTCCCCGCACGTTCGCCCGCCGCCGTCCGGAAGTAATTCCCTTTACGATTCGTCGGTCTCGATCAGGCGTTTGGCGACGAGGTCGTCAACGACGCGGGTGAGATCCTGCGCGAGCACCGTCCGCTCCACGTCGAACTCTTTCAGCATCGCCGCTTCGACGGCGCAAAGGTCTCCCGTTTCGACGATGAGCTGCCAGATCCGCGTCGAAATCTCGTCCAGGCCGAAATACTCGCCGCTGTCGAGTTGCAGCAAGACGGTTTCACCCTGCAGTTCGCGGTGCAGCGTGCTGGACGAGATGCGGACCTTACGTTTGGCTTCGACCATTTCCTGCTTCTCCTGGCGTGTCCTACGCCTACCGTAACGACGCGTGTGCAAAGAGCGGCCGGTACTCCTCAGGCACGGCCGCGCGCTCTTCTGGCGAAATCCTGATCCGCTCCTGCAGCTTGTGGTTCGCGCGATCGGTGAACCACGGCCGCGAGTAGATCATGTAGAGAATCGGTCGCGGCCGCTCGGTGGTGTTCGGCCGTCCGCTGTGGACGATACGGTAGTCCATCAAATAGACCGACCCTAGCCCCACCTCCGGGACGTACGCCCGTTCGGAATTCGGATAGGGCTGTCCCACCCATCGCTCACGGTGCGTACCGGGCCAGACGGCCGTCGCGCCCGTCGACGCATCCAAATCCACCAGCGGCAGCACCACGGTCACCGCAAAGCAGGGGACCATCATGTCCAACGGGCTGTCTGGAAAGAGGGGCCCATGATCGACGTGGATATGCTGCGCCGGCGCGCCGGGGAACGCGCAGACGACGCCGAAGCTGTCGAGCACCGCGTCCCCGCCCAGAATCTGTTTGACGACCGGAAAGAAGAAGGGATTGACGTACAGCAGCGGATCGTTGAAGGCGCCGGCCACGTCGATCGTGATCATGTAGCGGTTGTCGCCGACGAGCAGGGCGCGCCCGTCCAGATCCGACGGATGCAATCTGCCGTAGCGCTCGAAGTACTCGGTCTGCAGGAGCGCCGCGTGGTCGCGTGAGAGCACATCGTCGACCTGGACGAACCCATCGCGGCGCATCGCCGACAGGGCGGTCTGCTTCGTCGCGTCCGAGAGACTGCCCTGTTCGTGTTCCTGCGCGTCAATGCGCAAGACCGTCGCGGCCGGACGGCAGGCCGCGTGAATGGCCCGCTCGTAGGCGTCCATGCGTCTCGGATCGGTCAGCATCTCGCCGTAGTTCTGGACGGTATAGGCACCCATCACGTCACGCGACCGACGCCCAGCGGAACCAGTACTCGAGACTGATCGGCCGGAGGTTCGTCCACACGTCTGTCATTGAGTCGCTCACCCGCGGCGGAAACGCGTCGCGAGAGACGTACGGCTGCGTCGGCCGCGTCACCAGCGACGCGAGCCGCGCGCGAATCGCCGCGTCGCGGCACTGCGCGAGCACCGGCTCGGCGAGGAGCGGCGTCTTGGGGCGATGTCGAATCGCATCCGGCATGCGTCCCAGCATCGCGGTCCGCAGCATTTCCTTGTTCATCGCCCAGGGCACCGGCGGGATGGCCAACAGATACCGCATGAGGCGCAGGTCGAAAAACGGATGGCGCGTCTCGAGCGGGATGCCGATGACGCCCGGGTCCTGAAACTCGAACGCGAGCGCCCATTTCGGCGCGAGCAGCGCCCGCCGCGCACCTTCGCGGACCGGATGCACCGGCCCTGGCAGTGTCGATATCGAGTGGCGATAGCGTTCCGTCAGGCGGAGCCGCGTTACCAGGTCCGCCGGCATCCACGACGGCAGCGCTGGCGGCGGCACCTGCCGTGGCAGCAGTTGGCGGAGCGTCGTGCGGATCCCCACAGGCGGTCGGCGGCGATGGACCAGCAGGCAACTCGCGATGTCTGCGGCAAGGCGCCAGACCTGGCCGCGCTTCAGCAATCCCGCCGCATCGATGTGATAGCCGAACAACGGATCCCCACCGACGCCCGTGAGCGCCACGCGGCTGTGGTCGGCAATCTGCTGTGTCTGGTCGCGGTTCAGCGCCGCCCAGGGCTCGTGGACCGGCTCCGGCGCGCACAACGTCGGGTCGTCCCAGTGGTCGTAGAGCGAGTAGGCATCCGCCGGCAGAAAGTTGATCGGCATCGACAACGCCTGCGCCGCGATGCCGGCGTATTTCCGTTCCTCGTCGGGAATAAGACGATCGAAGACGACCGTGAAGCCGTGCACGTCGCAGGTCTGCGATGTGCGCAGGTTCATCACCGCGGACGCGACGCTCGTCGAGTCGACGCCACCGCTCATGAAAATCCCGGCGCGGCTGGTGCGCAGACGATCGCCGACGGCTGCCGCCATGACCTCCTGAAAGCGCTCAACGTAGTCGCCCGCACGCCGATATCGAATCGGCGCATCGATTGGGAAGGTCCAGTACCGGCGGATCCGCAGCTCGGCACCGTCCGCCACGAGCACATGCGCCGGAGCCAGCCGCTGAATGTCGGCAAACGACGTGGTGCAAATGTCCTGGAGGTATCCGGTAACGAGGAAGTCCGCGATCGCCTCGTCGCTCAGGCGATTCGACACCGCCGGATGCAGCCGCAGGCACTTGAGCGTGTTGCTGACGACCAGATGCGTTCCGACGCGAGCGTAGAAAAACGGCTTCAGCCCCAGGTGGTCGCGCGCGCAGAACAGGCGCCGCCGGGGCGCATCCCAGATCGCGAACGCGAAATCGCCCAGCAGGTGCTCGACGCAGTCCTCCCCCCAGACGCGATACGCATGGAGAATGAGCTCGGCATCCGGACGGCCGTCGAGGTCGCCGCGATCGCGATCCGCAAGCTTCGCGAGCAGGTCGGCGCGGGCGTCAATGCGCGCGTCGGCGGTGATCGAGAGACCGTCGAGCGTCCACGGCTGCTGTTCCGTCTCCGACTCGAACGTCGTCCGCAGCATCGCGTGGCCGAAACCGGCAGCGCCGTCGATCCACACCTGCTGTGCGTCAGGACCACGGAAGGCCAATGACGCCGTCATCCGCCCCAGCAGATGGCGATCGACCGGCGCGCCGTCGAGATTGACGATGCCGACGATGCCGCTCATGACGCCTGCCTGTCGTATGCCGCGTCGCAGGCGAGATGCTCGATCTCGCGACAGGCGTCGATCAGCCATTGCGTGTCGGGATCGAACGTCACCTGCCACGCCGGCGTGACCCCGACGACCTGGGAGACTTGTTCGATTTCCTGCGCGCGCATCGCCCGGTCCTGCAGCCGGCGCGCCCAGGCGTCGCCGATCAGCCGCATCACGGCGTCGGCGGGACGTACGGTTTCGACGCGCACGAGAGGCTGCGCGGAACTCGGGACGAGGAACCACACGGCCGCGAGCGGGGCCGGCACCGACGCCTGGACGTAATCGGATCGATCCGGAACCAGGTCGACGTACTCGCCGTCGGGTGAGTAGCGCCACTCGCTCTGAGGAGGAAGCACATCACGGAGTTGAACGCTGGCTTCGCGGCGGGGACGTATGAAACGCGGT
>Ga0114129_10016899_pt1 | contig 10389 bp, 7 predicted proteins | sample RhiMetdeltSRZDD1_FD_80071 | JGI IMG/M metagenome (GOLD analysis project Ga0114129, IMG submission 80071) | Populus rhizosphere microbial communities from Tennessee, USA - Rhizosphere MetaG P. deltoides SRZDD1 (version 2) (version 2) | ecosystem: Host-associated > Plants > Roots > Rhizosphere >... | reverse complement strand
TCCAAAGCTCTTCGGCGGATGGGAGGGCAACTGGCTCGCCTTCAACACGGCGCACGACGTGGCGCTGCCGAACGCGACCCAGGGCGGCAAGCTCGGGTTCTTCATGTACCCGCAGTCGGAGACGGCCCAGGGCCGGCGCGACAGCCTCGACCCCGACACCTTCAAGTACACGATCACCACGCGCGAAATCAAAGCGTGATTTGGGCGGGCACCGTGAAGATCGCGGTGCCCGCCGCGCTCGTGCTCGGATGGCTCGTCACCGCACCCGCGCCCCTCGGCGGTGCGGCGCGAGCCGACACCACGCGGTTCGTTCCCTGGAGCGGCTCGGAGACCCCGGCGCTGGCGCTCAGCGACCTTGCGGGACGGCCGCATGCGCTCGCTGACTATCGCGGCCGCGTCGTCCTCCTGAACTTCTGGGCGACCTGGTGCGAGCCCTGTCGCGCCGAGATGGCGTCGATGCAGCGACTGCAGGAGCGCCTCGCCGGACGGCCGTTCACCGTGCTCCTCGTGAATCACGGGGAAACGCGGATGCGGGTCGGCGATTTCGTCAAGCGTGAAGCGCTGGCGTTCTCGGTCCTGCTCGATCCCAACCAGGACGCGTCGCGAGCGTGGCGCGTTCGAGTGTTACCGTCGAGCTTCCTGGTCGGCGCGGACAGCCGGGTTCGCTACACGGTGATCGGCGAGATAGACTGGGCGAGCCCGGAGTCCGCCGAGACGGTCCAGGGTCTCTTGCGCTAGGCGCGTGGCGGTCGTGTCGCCTGCGGATTTCTGAGGACGGTCAGGAGGCGCTGCTTCAGCTCCCTGGGTATCTCCACTTCCTTGAGCTTGGTGGCGGCGTTGACGGCGCCGCGGTAAGTATTGATGAACGCGACGCAGGGGCCGCATCCCTCGATGTGCCACTCCAGCAGTTCGCGCGTGTGTTTCGGGAGACTTCCGTCGAGATAGTCACTCAGGAGGTCGGCGATCTGCCGACACTCGATTGTCGTGGGGCCAGGAGTCACTGGTTCTGACATCGGCGTACATTATAAGGTGACGCTCGGGCGCGTGCGAGAGATTCAGGGCCGGCCCGGGTCCTTTCTTTACGCGCCGCGTCGGCGCCCGTATGCTCGGGTCGATGCCCGCCCGCGTGGCGATCCTCACCCCGTTCGGCCCGCCCTCCCCACGCGGCAACGCCGTGACAGTTGCGCGCATCGCGTGCGCGCTCAAGCGGAGCGGGGTCGAGCTCTCCGTATGGGATCTCTCGACCGGCGACGAGGCCTCGATCACGGCCGAGATCGAGGCCTATACTCCGGCACTGATTCACGCGTTCCACGCCTACCGGACGGGCCCGCTCGCCATGCGTCTGGCGCGCGGGAGCCGGCTGCCCCTCGTGGTCACCTGCACTGGCACCGACGCCAATCACGACCTCGAGGATCCTTTCCGCGCGGAGGTGGTCCGAGAAGTACTCAACGGAGCCGGGCGGGTGACCGTCTTCCATTCGTCGGTTGCCGACAGGATCCTGACAGCCCTGCCGGCACTCCGGGAACGCCTGACGGTCGTTCCCCAGTCCGTCGATCTTCCTACGAGCGAGACGTTCGATCTTGCCGCGCACTGGGCGCTACCTCGGGGACGGGTCCTGTTCGTGCTTCCCGCGGGCATTCGGAGGGTCAAGAATCCGGTGATGCCCCTCGCGCCGCTTGGTCGCCTGGTAAAGACGCTTCCGGCAATTCGCTTGCTCTACGTCGGCCCGGTGATCAATCGCGGCGTGGGAGAGGGGTTGGAGCGCGCCCTCGCAGTGCTCCCGTGGGCGCGACACATTGGCGCGGTCCCGCACGCCCAGATGGGCTCGCTCCTGTCGCAGGGAGACGTGATCGTGAACTCCTCGATTTCCGAGGGCGGCATGGCCAACTCGGTGCTCGAGGCACTCTGGCTCGGTCGCGCCGTACTGGCGTCCGACGTCGAGGGGAATCGTTCAGTCATCGACCACGGCAACACGGGGCTGCTCTTCCGCGATGAGGCCGAGTTCGAGCAGGGCGCGGCCGCGCTCGTTCGCGATCCGGAGCTTCGACGCCGTCTCGGGCAGGCTGGTCGCGACCTCGTCCTCCGCCAATATCCGGCCCACCGGGAAGTCGAAGGCTACAAAGAGGTCTATCGCGGGCTGATCGACGGGCAGGCTTGATCCTCGCTCAGCGAATGGGCAGCCTCGAGAAAGTCGCCGATTCGGGAGGCACGCCCGCGATCCCGCCCAACGAACTGGCGTGGTTCTCTCGATACCTTCATTTGGCAGTTAACTTGCTCTGGCGATCGAGTAGTATGAAGTCAAAACGTCATTCTTAGAGCCTCGTTCCCGGGCGCTTGACGGCTCTCTATAATGGCAGCAAGAAATCGCGAGACGAGACGGTCGGAGACGAGAAGAGGAGAGCTCGATGAATCGTGACGCTCGAGTTGAAGCGTTCGTTGCCGCCTTCGAGGCGCTGCGGGTGGAGGTCGAGAAGGTCATCGTCGGCCACCGTGAGGTCATCACGCACGTTCTCACCGGATTGTTCGCGGGCGGTCACGTGCTTCTCGAGGGCGTCCCCGGCCTCGGCAAGACGCTTCTCATCAAGACCCTCTCTGAAGGACTGGAGCTCTCGTTCTCGCGCATCCAGTTCACCCCCGACCTGATGCCGGCGGACATCATCGGTACCAACATCATCGTCGAGGACCCCGACGGCCGGAAGCACTTCCAGTTCCAGCAGGGGCCGATCTTCGCCCACATCCTGCTCGCCGACGAGATCAACCGGGCGACGCCGAAGACGCAATCGGCCTTGCTCGAGGGCATGCAGGAGGGGGCGGTCACGGTCGGCGGGGCGTCGCGGCCGCTGCCCGCGCCGTTCTTCGTGCTCGCAACCCAGAACCCTATCGAGATGGAAGGCACGTATCCCTTGCCCGAAGCCCAACTCGACCGATTCCTGTTCAAGCTGCGCGTGCGCTATCCGGCGATCGAGGAGCTGAACGCGATCATCGACCGGACCACGCAGTCACGCGCGGCCACGGTCAGCCGGGTGGTCAACGGACCGGCGGTCATGTCCTTCCGTGAGCTGATCCGCGAGGTGCCGATCGCCTCGCACGTGCGCGACTTCGCCTCGGCGATCGTCATGGCGACGCATCCGCAGTGGGAGAAGGCGCCGGAGGTCGCGCGGCGCTTCGTGCGCTACGGCGCCAGCCCGCGTGGGGCCCAGGCGCTGGTCCTCGGCGCCAAGGTGCGGGCCCTGGCGGAGGGGCGCTACAACGTCAGCGTCGATGACATCAAGGCGTTGGCGGCTCCGGCGCTTCGCCATCGAATCATCCTGAACTTCGAAGGCGAGGCCGAGGGCATCGACACCGACAACCTCGTCGCCCGGATCATGGAGAGCACCGAAGCGGCGACCGCCCAGAGCCGGGAACCCTTTCTACGCTGAGCGCGGGAGGATGCGATGACTGAGTCCCCAAGGATCGACGGGCTCCTCCGGCGCATTCGCGGGGAGATCCGCCGCCGCCGGGCGGAGTACTACGGCCTTCGCGGGGCATTCTGGGGCGCTATCGCGGCGGTCGGGGTGCTGCTGGCCAAGCACGGAATCGGGAGCGCCGCGCCTTGGATCGCCGGCGCGCTCGTGGTCGGCGGCGCCGCCGCGGGCATTGCGTACGGACTGGCGCGCCGCGTCGGGCGGTCGGACGCGGCTCGCGTCGCCGATCGCGCGTTCAGCCTCGAGGATCGCGTCGCCACCACGCTCGAGTGGGCCGAGCGTCCGGATCGGACGCCGCTCGTCGATTCGCTCGTGGCCGACACCATCGCCCGCGTCGACGCTCTCGAGCTGAAGCGAGTGGTCCGCCGCGTCGTACCCCGCGAGGGGCGGCTCCTGGCGGCCCCCGTCGTCGTGTGCCTGCTGCTCGCGGTCGCGCCCCCGATTCCCCTCCCGTCCGGGCGGCTTCCCGACTTCCTGCCGTCGGGTGAGGAGGAGAAGGAAGAGCGCGCGACCTCGTCGATGCTCGAGGAGTCGTCGCGCCCGATCGCCAAGGACCAGACCAAGCGCTCCTCGTTCGAGGAGCGCGACTTCGCTCAGCGAGCGGGCGGCACCGGCGCCACCACGACCGGCGACCTCTCGGCGATCTTCAAGGACACCTCGCTGGCGAGCCAGCGGCCCGACTTCAACAGCTTCATGAAGAAAGGCGACGAGCGGCTGCGAATGCTCGAGCAGGTCGACCGCCTGCCCGACCTCCAGTCAGACTTCACGAACAACCAGTACAAGATGGTGTTCCGCAAATCGAAGTCGCTGACCAGCGGCCTGCGGCCGGACCAGATCTCGCCGCAGAAGCTGCGCGAGCTGCTCGAGGAGATGGAGCGGCTCGGCCGCAAGGGCGGCAACAACTGGAGCGGCGACGCGATGGAGGGCATGGAGGCGCTCGAGGGAGGCCAGCCAGACCGCGCCCTCGACGCGATGCAGCGGGCTCTCGACAAGATGCGGGCGATGGACGAAGCGCAGCGGTCGGGGAAAAACTTGCGCGGGGGGCGCGAGAGCGATCGCAGCGGCCGCGGGCGCGACCGGGCTCGCGGCGACGGCGCGGGCCCGGAAGACCAGGACTTCGGCGAGGGTGAAGGGCTCATGCCCGGCCGGGGTCGGAGCAACACGCCGAAGGGCGAAGCGACCCAGCGCCTTCGCTCCACGCCCTACGACGTCGGCGTCGAGGGCGAATCGCGGCAAGGCCGCAAGGAAGGTTACGACACTAACCTGACCGGACGCGGCGGCGCCATGGCCTCGCGGCTCCAGTACCTGGGCGTCATCGGTCAGTACCGTAAACAGATGGAGGACGCGATCACGCGGGAGCAGGTCCCGCGTGACTTCCACGATCAGATCCGGAGCTACTTCCAGTCGCTCGACGAGCGATAGGAAAGGCCACGGATGCCGGCGACGCGCCAAGCGTTCTTCACGTCGGAGTTTCTGGCGCAGCTCGAGCGCCTGTCGCTGCTCTCGCGCCGCGTGTTTCGCGGCCGCGTGAAGGGTGAGCGGCGCAGCCTGCGCCGCGGGCACAGCGTCGAGTTCTGCGACTATCGCGCCTACGGCGTGGGCGACGACCTCCGCTACGTCGACTGGAACATCTACGGTCGGCTGGACCGGCTGCACGTCAAGCTCTTCGTCGACGAGGAGGACCTGTGCCTCCACCTGATCGTCGACGCCTCCGCGTCCATGAACTTCGGCACGCCGACCAAGCTCGAGTCCGCCGTCCGCATCGCCGCCGCGCTCGGCTTCGTGGGGCTCGTGAACCTCGAGCGAGTCGGTGTGGGCGCCCTCCGCGATCGGGTGGCCGAGGGCTGGCCGCCGACGCGGGGGCGTAACCAGGTGCCGAGCCTCCTCGACTTCCTCGGGCGGGTGGAGCCTAGCGGTGGCACGAGCCTGAACGAGGGGCTGGCGAATTACGCGGCCCGCTCCCGGCAGACCGGCCTCGCCGTCGTCATCTCCGACCTGCTCGACCCGTCGGGCTACGAGAGCGGGATCCGCGCCCTCCTCGAGCGCCGATTCGACGTGCACCTGGTGCACGTGCTGTCGCCGGAAGAGTTGAACCCCGAGCTGGCGGGCGACCTGCGTCTCGTCGACAGCGAGACGGGCGAGACGCGCGAGCTGTCCATGGACGGTGACGCCGTCCGGGCCTATCGCGAGCGGCTCCGGCAGTTCCTCGACCGTGCCGAGACGTTCTGCCGGACGAAGGAAATCGGCTACCACCGGATCGCCTCCGACGCCCCGATGGAGGAGTTCGTGCTCGCCCAGCTCCGGGGCCGCGTGGTCGCATGAGCTTCCTGGCGCCGTTCGCGCTGGCGTTCTTCGCGCTGTCGGTGCCGCTGGTCCTGCTCTACTTCCTCAAGGTGCGGCGGCGCGAACGGACGGTGTCCAGCCTGCTCCTGTGGCATACCTCGGTACGCGATCGCGAGGCCTCGACCTTCTTCCAGCGGCTCCACCGCGATCCGCTGATGCTCCTGCAGCTGCTCGCGCTCCTGGCGCTGGCGCTCGCGCTGGCCCGGCCCGTCGCCACGGTCATGGGGCAGGGTGCCCGCAAGGTCGTCGTCGTCCTCGATACGTCGGCGTCGATGAAGGCGCGGGACGTCTCCCCATCGCGCTTCGAGGTCGCGCGAGCCGGAGCCGCATCACTCGTGCGCGGACTGGGCGAGGGCGCCGAGGTTATGGTGATCGAGGCGGGGGTGCAGCCAAAGGTGACGGCGGCGCTGGCCCGCGATCGCGAGCGCGCGCTCGCCGCCATCCGCGTCGCGCAGCCGCGCGATCTTCCGACGCGCGTCCAGGAGGCCGTCCGCACCGCGCGCGCGCTGGTGGCGGCCGAGCCCCGAGCCGAGATCCACGTCTTCACGGACGGCGCCTTCACGCTGCCTCAAAGTCCCGACGTCGCCGACCCCCGCGTGCGGTGGATCGGCGTCGGACGCGGGGGCCAGAACGTCGCCATCACCAGCCTCTCGATCCGCAAGAACTACTACGGCGCGTTCGACTACCAGGCGTTCGTCTCGCTGGTGAACTACTCCGCCGAGCAGCAGACGTTCGGTTTCCGCCTGGAGATCGACGGCAAGTCGATCGCCGAAAAGGACGTGACGCTCGAGCCGAACGTGCGGCGCTCGGTCGTGCTGCCGTTCAGCCATAACGGCGGCGGCACCGTCACCGCGCGGCTCAAGGTCGACGACGACCTCGCGGTCGACAACGTCGCATACGCGGTCTTGCCGCCGCCGCGGAAGATCGCGGTCATGCTCGTGAGCGCCGGCAACCTGTTCCTCGAGAAGGTCCTGAAGACCGATCCACAGGTGTCGCTCGAGGTCCGCACGCCCGACCAGTATCAGGGCGGCATGGGCGACGCGGACGTCGTCGTGCTGGATTCGGTGACCCCGGCGCGGGTCGGCGCGGGCCGGTTCGTCTTCGTCAACGTCGTGCCGCCCGACGTTCCGCTCGAGGTGCTCGGAAGGCTCGAGCGGCCGACCATCATGGACTGGGATCGCTCGCATCCGGTCATGCGTCATGTCGAGTTCGCAAAGGTGACCATCGAGGACGCGATGCGTATCCGGCCGCTGGCCGCCGGTCGTCCTGTGGTCGAGGCGGTGGGCGGCCCACTCGTCTACGCGCTCGAGGAAGCTGACCGGAAGGCTCTGTTCGTCGGCTTCGATCTGTTCAAGACCGACTTCCCGCTGCGGATCGCGTTCCCGCTGGTCCTTTCGAACACGCTGCGCTGGCTGCATCCGGCGGGGCTCGACCAGGCGAGCTTCCAGTTCGCGACCGGGCAGCCGATTCTCCTGCCGGCGCCGCACGGCGTGACGACCGTCACGGTGACGACGCCCAGCGGCCGTACCGTTCAGGGCCGGGTGACCCGCGGGATGGTGAGCTTCACCGAAACGGACGAGACGGGCGTCTACACGCTGGCGACATCGCGGGGCGAAACCCGTGTGGCCGTGAACCTCGCCGACGCCGACGAGTCGAACCTGACGCCGCACCCGCTCCCGGTGGCGACGGCGCACGGACCCGCCGCCGCGCCGGTGCCCGTGCAGCGCGAGCTTTGGCCCTTCTTCGTCATCCTGGCGCTGCTCATCTTCGTCGTCGAGGGCGCGCTCTACTGGCGGCGGCAGAGCGCCGGCCGGCTCCGGGTGCCCGCCGGCATCGGCGACCGCTGGGCCCTGGCGCTGCGCGCTGCGCTGGTCGTGGTGCTGGCTCTGTCGCTGCTCCGGCCGACGCTCCCGCGCTGGGTCGATCGGATGAACGTCGTATTCCTCCTCGACCTCTCCGACAGCGTGAGCCTCGCGTCGCGCGAGCGGGCTTACCGGTTCGTTGCCGATGCCGGCAAGTCGATGAAGAGCGGCGACCGCAACAGCCTGATCGCCTTCGGCGATCAGGCGGTGGTCGATCAGCCGCTGGCCAGCCGCCCGTCGATCGAGCGCCCGAAGGCTCAGGTCGACGGTCGCGGCACGAACATCTTCCAGGCGCTCCAGCTCTCGCTCGCGATGCTGCCGCCGGGCCAGGCCAACCGAATCGTCATGCTGACGGACGGCCGCCAAAACTCCGGCAACGCGCTGGCCGGGGCGCAGGCCGCCAAGGACGCGGGCGCCGATATCTACTACGTCCCGGCGCCCTTGACCTTCACGCAGGAGGTCGTCGCCGAGGCCATGGTGCTGCCGCACGAGGTGAAGTTCGGCGAGCCCTTCCAGGCCAAAGTCGTCGTGTGGAGCTACCGCGATACCGAGGGACGGCTCTCGCTCTTCCGCAACGGTGAGTTTCTCGGCTCGCAGGTCGTTCGGCTGACCGCCGGCAAGAACGTCTTCAGCTATCGCCAGTCGCTCGACGCCAGCGGCATCCATGTGTACCAGGCGGCGGTGGAAGTCGACGGCGACACGATCGAGGAGAACAACCGGGCCGTCGGCGCCGTCGTCGTCCGCGGCCGCCCCCAGGTGCTCCTGGCCGACAAGGAGCGGAGCCACGCCCAGTCGCTGGCCGGTGCGCTGCGCTCGCAGAACATCGACGTCACGGTGGTGGAGCCGCCGCAGATTCCGGCGGACCTGGCCGGCTTCCAGAAGTACGACGGCGTGGTGCTGTCGAACGTCTCCTCGCTCAAGCTGACGCGCCAGCAGATGACCTACATCCGCGACTACGTGCGGGACTACGGCGGCGGGCTCGTCATGGTCGGCGGGGAGGAGAGCTTCGGGCTAGGCGGCTATTACCGCACGCCCATCGAGGAAGCGCTGCCGGTGACCATGGAGGTCAAGCAGAAGGTCGAGATCCCGAGCCTCGCCGTGGTCCTCTCGATCGACCGCTCTGGCTCGATGGCCATGTCGACCGACGAGAAGGTCACGAAGCTCGACCTCGCCAAGGAAGCGTCCCATCTCGTGGTCGATTTGCTCGACGAGCGGAACGAGGTCGGCGTCATGAGCTGGGACACCGAGTTCATCTGGGATGCGTCGGTGCGTCCGGCCAAGGACAAGGCGGCAATCCATCACGCCATCGCGACGATCAAGGCGGGCGGCGGCACTGACGGCTATCCGGCCCTGAAGGAGTCGTACCAGGTCCTCTTCGACCGACCGGCCCTGCTCAAGCACGTGATCTTCCTGTCCGACGGGCAGATGACGCGCGGCGATTTCCAGGGGCTCCTGCGGCGGATGGCGAAGGACAAGATCACCGTCTCCACCGTGGCGATCGGCAAGGACGCCGATGTCCAGCTCATGGTCGACGTCGCCAAGTGGGGGAAGGGCCGCTTCTACTACACCGAAGACTCGCAGACGATCCCGCGCATCTTCACGCTCGAGACCCAGCTCGCCTCGAAGGCGTCGCTCGTCGAGCAGCCCTTCAAGCCGCAGCTCACGTCGCCCGGCCACGAGGCGGTCCAGGAGATCGACTGGAAGAACGTGCCGCCGCTCGGCGGCTACGTCGCCAGCTCGCTGAAGTCGACGGCGGACCTGGTCCTGATGAGCCACCAGGAAGACCCCGTCCTGGCGACGTGGCGCTACGGGCTCGGCCGCTCGGTGGCGTTCACGTCGGACGCCAAGGCCAAGTGGGGCGTGCTGTGGCTGCGGTGGAAGGACTTCAACCGGTTCTGGTCCCAGCTGATTCGCTGGACGCTCCGGAGCGGCTCACGCAGCGACACCGTCGCGGTCGTGGAACGGCGGGAGAACACAGGCGAGATCGTGGTCGACGCCGTCGATCCGAAAGGCGAGTTCATCAACTTCCTCGACTCGCAGGTGGGCGTCGTCTCACCCAACCGCGAGCGGACGGTGATCGATCTCGAGCAGATCGGCCCCGGGCGCTATCGCGGCCGGTTCCCGGCCGGCCAGGAAGGTGTCTACCTCGTCGGGATGTCCCAGCGCCGGAACGATCGCGTGGTCGGCTCACAGCTCGCCGGACTGGTGGTACCGTATGCTCAGGAGCTTCGCGACCTCGGCGTGGACGAGCCCCTGCTGCGCGAGCTGGCCGAGCTCACGGGCGGGGGGCCGCTCGAGAAGCCGCCGGACGCCTTCTTGAAGTCGCGGCGGCAGTCTCGGATCGCGGTCGATATCTGGCCCTGGCTCGTCGGCCTGGTCGCGGTGCTGCTGGTTCCGGATATCGCCCTGCGGCGTGTCGGTCCAGGCGCGCTCGCGCGGGTGGCGTCGCTCGTCCGTCGAGGTGCTCGGCGGAAGGAGGGCCCGTGATGCGTCGGCTCGACTCGTGGTGGCGCCTGCTCATTGCCATGGCCGGGCTCCTGCTCGCGCTGTGTCCCGCGGCGACGCACGCCGATTCCAAGCTGCGCGTCGTACTGATCGTGCCGTTCGACGCCACGCCGCTCGAGCGCGAAGAGCAGTGGATGGGCGAGGGGGTCAGCCAGATTCTCGGTCTTGGTCTGACCCAGCACCCCGCATTCGTCCAGATCGAGCGCGTGCGCTTG